>Ga0208460_10000206_pt1 | contig 42943 bp, 44 predicted proteins | sample AD_STIC10_MetaG_FD_184436 | JGI IMG/M metagenome (GOLD analysis project Ga0208460, IMG submission 184436) | Active sludge microbial communities of municipal wastewater-treating anaerobic digesters from USA - AD_STIC10_MetaG (SPAdes) (version 2) | ecosystem: Engineered > Bioreactor > Anaerobic >... | reverse complement strand
GCGGGCGCAAAGCTGCCCTGCAAGGCCCGGGATGGGTCCAGCAGCCCAGCTTTGCGCCCGCCTTCCTGACCGGTGTGGCAACGGTGGTCATGCCGCTGTTCGTGATGCAGCCGGCGATGGGCTCGGGCTTCGCCGCCTCCAGGACGCCGACTCCGCTGAAGAGCTCCGCCCGCAGCGTCGCCAATCACGCGGTGTTTGGCGTGGGCATGTACCTGACTGCTTTCGTTATCGCGAGGTTCATCCGATGACCTCGCGCCATGGTCCCACTGGCGCCGACTTCGAGTGCACCGGCCACGAAGCCCGCCATCCCAACAGGAGAACTCGCATGACCAAGCTGGCCATCATCTACCACAGTGCCCACGGACACACCGAGCACATCGCGCGCCGCATCCTCGAGGGCGCGCAGCAGGTCGACGGCGTCGAAGCGCAGCTCGTCAAGGCCGAAGACATCGGCACGCGGCCCGACGACCTCGTCGATTTCGACGGCTTCATCCTGGGCTCGCCGACCTACCTCGGCGGCGTCTCCGGACAGTTCAAGTCCTTCATGGACGCCACGGGGCGCCTGTGGCGCACGCAAGGGCTCAAGGGCAAGCTGGCCGCCGGCTTCACGGTGTCGTCGCTTCCGGCCGGCGACAAGCAGTCCACGCTGATGTCCATGTTCGTCTTTGCGATGCAACACGGGATGCTCTGGGTGGGCAACCCCATCCTGCCTGAGCAGCACAGCGGCGTGCCCTACGACGAAGCGGCCAATCGCCTGGGCTCGTGGTCCGGCCTGATGGCGCAGGCGGGTCACTCGGCGCCGGCCGACTCGTTCGTCCCTGGCGACGTGAAGACCGCCCGCATGTTCGGCCACAACTTCGCCGACACACTGCGGCGCGTCGAGGAGCAAGCCCGGCAAGACGCAACCGCGGAGGCCTGAGCATCATGTTTCCCAGGCGATTCGCACCCGCACTCTTCGGCTTCATCCTCTCAGGGCTGATGTCGTTCCTCGTCTCGGGCATCGCCACCTGGCGTGCCGCTGGCCTCGCGCCGGGGCTGCTGGAGTTGTGGTCGGCTGCGTGGCTCACAGCCTGGCTGGTGGCGTTCCCGGTCGTCCTCGTGGTGGCGCCACTCACCCGGCGCGCGGTCAACGCACTGGTCACGCAAGAATGACCTGACCGGCCCCGCAGAGCAAAGGCGTCGGTCGTCAGGCGCCTCGGCGGGGCCTGAGTTGTCGCTGTCGGCCTTCCAGCGAGCCGGCGGCTGCTGCCTTCAGCAGCCGCTGGAACGAAGGGCATGCCGCATGGCTCGACGCACGACATGCCGCCGCGTGCCGCAGCCCCTCGATCATCGCCTTCAGCCGTTTGACCATCCGCTCGAGTTCATCGGCCTTGGCAGCGAGCATCGCGCGGTCGATGTTGGGCTCACCGCCAGGAGTGAACATCACCCGAATCTCGTCCAGCGAGAACCCGGCAGCCTGCCCCAGCGCGATGAGCGCCAGCTGGTCCAGCACCGCCGGCGAGAACTTGCGACGCGCGGCTTCGGACTCGAGCGAGTGGATGAGGCCCTTGCGTTCGTAGTACCGCAGCGCCGAGGCCGCGACCCCCGACTTCTTGGCGACTTCAGAGATGTCCATGGAACCAGGGCCTCCTCGGCCTTGAGTTGACTTCAACTTCAATGGTGGTTTCCAGGTCGTGGAAAGTCAATCCGGGCCAAGGAGACCGCAAGGTCTCGCCGAGTGCGCCTGCGCGAACCCGGCCAGCAGGTGCGCGGCTGCGAAACGACCTGGACGGATGTGTCGCTTCAGGGTCGCGCGCTGCCCGCTGCACAGCGCCGCGAGCACACGCGGCGCGCGTCGGCGCATTCAGCGCATCGACAGGTCCGCCGCCACGCCCGCGAACACCGCGAAGCCGACCCAGTGGTTGAGCCGGAAGGCGCGGAAGCAGCCGTCGCGCGAGCGGTCGCGGATCAGCGTGAAGTGCCACAGCGCGATCGCCGCCGCCACGGCGAGGCCGGCGAAATAGGGCCAGCGCATCGCCAGGCCTGCGCCCAGCGCGGCCCAGATGGCGAGGTAGGCGGCGTAGAAGGCCATCACGCCGGCCACGTCGAAGCGGCCCAGCGTGATCGCCGAGGTGCGGATGCCGATCTTCAAGTCGTCGTCGCGGTCGACCATGGCGTATTCGGTGTCGTAGGCGAGCACCCAGAACAGGTTGCCGATCAGCAGCCACCAGGCCAGCGCCGGCACCTCTGCGCGCACCGCCGCAAAGGCCATCGGGATGCCGAAGCTGAAGGCCACGCCCAGCACCGCCTGAGGCATCGAGAAGAAGCGTTTGGTGAAGGGGTAGAAGATCGAGACCGCCAGCGCCACCACGCTCCACACGATGGTGACGAGGTTGGTGGTCAGCACCAGCAGGAAGGCCACGAAGGCGAGCACCGCGCCGAAGCGCAACGCCTCCTGCGGGCTCAGCGCGCCGCTGGTCACCGGGCGCTGCGCGGTGCGCTTGACGTGGCGGTCGAAGTCGCGGTCGGCCACGTCGTTGACCGCGCAGCCGGCGCTGCGCATCAGGAAGGTACCGAGCACGAACACCGCCAGCAGGTGCCAGCCCGGGAAGCCGCCGGCCGCGATCCACAGCGCGGCGAGCGTGGGCCACAGCAGCAGGTAGCTGCCGGCCGGCCGGTCCCAGCGGATCAGGTGCAGGTAGAGCGCCAGTCGCGACGGCGCCACGAGGGTGTTCATGCCGAGATTGTGCTGCGCCGCACGCGGCTCGGCACAGGATCGGCCATCGCCTTGCACATGAATGGAATCAGGACTATCCTTTCACCTGAAATGAGCGCACTGCACAGCCCCTCCCGCCGCCTGGCCCCTCGCGGGAGTTCTGACTCCGCCGCCGTGCTGGCCACGGCGACGCAGCGCGCCGCGGGCCTGCTGGGCCTGAGCGGCGCCGGCCTGGCGCGCATCCTCGGCGTCAGCGAGGCCACGGTGTCGCGCATGCTGCGCGGCGAGCGCGGCCTGCCGCCGGACTCGAAGGAAGGCGAGCTCGCGCTGCTGCTGGTGCGCCTGTACCGCTCGCTCGATGCGCTGGTCGGCAACGACGAAGCGCGCCGCCTGGCCTGGATGCGCAGCCACAACGACGCACTGAACGGCGTGCCCGCCACGCTGGTGCTCAGCGCGCAGGGGCTGGTGGCCGCCGTCGCCTACCTCGACGCGATGCGCGCGCCGATCTGACCCGTTCCCGATGCAGCCTTGGCGCGACGAGTGGTTCGCCGACAGTGTGCGGCCGGCCTCGGCGCTGCTGTGGCGCGGCGTGGAAGCGCAGCACAAAGTGGCCACGATGAGGCTGGTCGACAGCCTGGACGACCAGGCCGAGCTCGAGCGCCTGCTCGAAGCCAGCAAGCCGCCGCTGCCGCCGGCGGCGCAGGGACTGCACTACCTGCTGTCCACACCCTTCCGCTACCGCTCGCCGCACCCGTCGCGCTTTCGATCCGGCACGGACGCAGGTGTCTGGTATGGCGCCAAGGAACGCGAGACCGCCTGCACCGAGGTCGGCTACTGGCGCTGGCGCTTCCTGATGGACAGCGCCGGCCTGCGCGGGGGCGAGCTGGTCACCGAGCACACCTTCTTCCAGGCGCAGGCGCGGGGGCCGGCGGTCGACCTGACGCGCGAGCCCTGGTCACGCGCGGCCGAGGCCTGGAAGCAGCGCAACGACTACGCGCCCTGCCAGGCGCTGGCGCGGGCGGTGCGCGCCCATGGCAAGGCGCAGTGGATCCGCTACGAGTCGGTGCGTCGGCCGGGCGGCCTGTGCGGCGCCGTGCTGGCGCCGCAGGCGCTGAGCCTGCCCGAAGCACACAAACTGGAAACCTGGGTGTGCAAGGTGAACGCGAAGCAGGCCTTGATGCTGCACGACGAGGACCGCGTGACGGTCCCCATCGAAGCCTGAACGAGATCAGCCTTCGAGTTGCTTCTGGAAGACAAGCCCCGCGTGCTCGCGCAGTGCGTGGAACTTGATCTTCGGCCAGTTCTCCTGCATTGCGCGCAGTTCGCCGGCGTATTCGAGCAGCACGCAAGGCGCATTGACGGCGTCGTGGGCCACGCGGTGCGAGTTGCCGTCGATGAAACGCTTGAGCTCGCGCTCGTCGGCGTTCGGGCCTTCGCCGGTCTCGCAGGTCACCCAGCGTGCCACGTTGTAGCGTGCGGGCGTGATGCGCGCCTTCACGCCGTACTCGTGTTCGAGCCGGTGCGCCACCACTTCGAACTGCAGCTGGCCCACCGCGCCGAGCAGCAGCAGCGTGCCGGCCATCGGGCGGAACACCTGGATCGCGCCCTCCTCGCCGAGCTGCGTGAGGCCGGCGCGCAACTGCTTGGTCTTCAGCGGGTCGGCCACCTCGACGGTGCGGAACATCTCCGGCGCGAAGAAGGGCAGCCCGGTGAACTGCAGGCTCTCGCCTTCGGTGAGCGTGTCGCCGAGCTGCAGCACGCCGTGGTTGGGGATGCCGATGATGTCGCCGGCGAAGGCTTCGTCGAGCAGCTCGCGACGCTGCGACAGGAACGACACCACGGTGTTCGGACGCAGCTCCTTGCCCGAGCGCACCACCTTCAGCCGCATGCCGCGTTCGAAGTGCCCCGAGGCCACGCGAACGAAAGCGATGCGGTCGCGGTGCGCCGGGTCCATGTTGGCCTGGATCTTGAAGACCACGCCGGTGAACTTGGCCTCGTCGGGGTGCACCACGCGCTGGATCGAGGTTCGGTCGCCGGGCGACGGCGCCAGGTCGACGAGCGCGTCCAGCACCTCCTGCACGCCGAAGTTGTTGATCGCCGAGCCGAAGAACATCGGTGTCTGGTGCCCTTCGAGGAATTGCTCTTCGTCGAAAGCGGGCGCCGCCTCGCGCACCAGTTCCACCTCGTTGGCAGCCTGCTCGAAGGCGGCACCGAAGCGCTCCATCAGCGCCGGGTTGGAGATGCCGTCGACGATCTCGTCGCCGCCCTCCTTCACACGGTCTTCGCCGGGGGAGAACACGCGCATCTGGTTCTTGCGCAGGTCGAGCACGCCACCGAACAGCTTGCCCATGCCCACCGGCCAGGTGAAGGGCACCACGCTCATGCCCAGCTCGCGCTCGATCTCGTCCATCAGCGCCAGCGGCTCCTGCACCTCGCGGTCCATCTTGTTGACGAAGGTGAGGATCGGCGTGTTGCGAGCGCGGCAGACCTGCAGCAGCCGCCGCGTCTGCGGCTCCACGCCGTTGGCGGCGTCGATCACCATCAGCGCCGCGTCCACCGCGGTGAGCACGCGGTAGGTGTCTTCGGAGAAGTCCTGGTGGCCCGGCGTGTCGAGCAGGTTGATGACGCAGTCGCGGTACTCCATCTGCATCACCGACGAGGCCACCGAGATGCCGCGCTGCTTCTCGATCTCCATCCAGTCCGAGGTGGCATGCCGCGTGGCCTTGCGCGCCTTCACCGAGCCGGCGATCTGGATCGCGCCGGAGAACAACAGCAGCTTCTCCGTCAGCGTGGTCTTGCCGGCGTCGGGGTGCGAAATGATGGCGAAGGTGCGGCGGCGCCGCACCTGGGGCGTGAGTTCGGACATGGGGTGCGGCCAGAAGGGGCGGCCGCCTCGTGAAACGACAGGAAGGAGCGGCGATTATCCCAGCCCGGGGCTGGCACACTGCGCCGCATGCCGGAACTGCCGGACATCACCGTCTACGTCGAGAGCCTGGCGGCCAAGTTGCGCGGCGCCATGCTGCAGCGCGTGCGCGTGACGAACCCCTTCGTGCTGCGCACCGCGCTGCCGCCGATCGGCAGCGCCGAGGGACGGCAAGTGGCCGGCATCGAGCGGCTCGGCAAGCGGGTGGTGATCGCCCTCGAGGGCGAGCTTTGCCTCGTCGTCCACCTGATGATCGCCGGCCGGCTGCAGTGGCTGGCCGCCGGCGCCAAACCGGCGAAGACGGCACTGGCGTCCTTCGAGTTCGATGCCGGCACGCTGGTGCTCACCGAAGCCGGCACGAAACGCCGCGCCTCGCTGCACCTGCTCGCCGGGCGCGAGGCGCTGGCCGCGCAGGACCCCGGCGGCATCGAAGTGATGAGCGCCGAGCCAGCCGCCTTCTTGGCGCGCCTGCAGGCCGAGAACCACACGCTCAAGCGCGCGCTGACGAACCCGCGGCTGTTCAGCGGCATCGGCAATGCGTACTCCGACGAGATCCTGCACCGCGCGCGGCTGTCGCCCGTCACGTTGACGCGCTCGCTCGACGCCGACACGGCGACGCGCCTGCTCGCGGCGGCGCAGGCCGTGATGCAGGAATGGACCGCGCGGCTGCGCGACGAAGCGCAGCGCCAGGGCGGCTGGCCGAAGCAGGTGACCGCCTTCCGACCCGAGATGGCGGTGCATGGCCGCTACGGCCAACCCTGCCCGGTGTGCGGCAGCCCGGTGCAGCGCATCGTGCACGCCGACAACGAGACGAACTACTGCGCCCGCTGCCAGACCGGCGGGAAGCTGCTCGCCGACCGCGCCCTCTCGCGGCTGCTCAAGGCGAGCTGGCCGCGGCACATCGACGATATCGAGTGAGCCCCAAGGCATTGGGGCCATACCCCCAACTGGGCCACTACCCCCAATCCGCCAGGCTGGCGCGGTCGTCGGCAAAACCCGGAATCTCCCATCGAATCAGGGGCTTATGAATCGGCTCCGGCCGCCGATCGGCATGGCACGGCAGCTGCAATGGACTGATGCAGACCCCCACCGGCCCCCACCATGAACCACACGAAAACCGCCCTCGGCCTTGCGGCCCTGACCCTGCTGCTCTCAGCCTGCGGGGGCGGCGAAGCCGACTCCGCCTCGACCACCCAGGCCTCCGCACGCCGTGCACAGGTGCTCAAGGGCGGTGGCGGGGGTGGAGGAGGCGGGGGCGGCGGCGGCGGCGGCGGCGGAACCGTCACCCCCACGACATCGGTTCTGCCCACCACGCCGCCGGCGCCGGACATCCTGGTGCGCGAATCCTTCGGGCCCGGCCCCGACATCCAGCGTCCGGCCAGCGGCAAAGGCGTGCTGAAGCCGACCTACGTGCACACCACCATCGGCGGCTTCTGGGTGGAGTACCCGGGCAGCAAGAACACCTCCTGGATCACGCCGGACGGCGACCAGACCTGGAAGTTCTGCGGCATCGGCGGTTATCTCGATCCCTACGAGCTGCCTTCGCCGCTGCAACCCGACGAGAGCACGCAGGGTTGCGTCTCGTCGGAGTGGTTCGATCTGGTCACGCAGTACCCCACCGCCCTGCTGCCATTCACGCCGCCGGCCACGCCCTATGCGGTGTCCATGGAGGGTTGGCCTTCGGTGGTGCCGGGAGCCTACGTCGCCATCGGCCTCACCGGCTCGAGCGCGACACTGAGCAACTTCACCAGCGTGGGCCAGGTGTGGCTGGGTCTGCGCGCGCAGGAAGCGATGGTCAGCGGCGTGCTGGTCTACGAACTGCGCACCAACGGGATGAGCGGGGCGCTGCTGGCCAGCGGCGTAATCGACGACATGACCTGGAACCAGATGCTGCTGCGCTACGACCCTCGCTCCAAGCTGCTGAGCGCCAGCGTGAATGGCGTGTCGCTGGGCGAGTTCCTGCTGGACATGCCCGCGCCGCGCTACGCCGGATTCGAGGGCGTGGGCATCCTCGACAACTTCGTCATCCGCAACGCGCCTTGAGGCCGATCACGCTCAGCTGTCGAGGAAGGGCTTGACGACGCCGAGCACTCGTTCGACGTAGGCGTCCTTCTCGCCCACCGGCGCCACGTAGTGCAGCGCCTGCGTGGCGGCCTCCAGGCCGGCGCGCTTGGCCATCATCCAGGCAGCGAGGTATTGCGCGGAGAGGCAGCCGCCGGCGGTGGCGATCGGCCCACGCGCATGGAAGGGCGCGTCGATGACGCGCACGCCGGCTTCCACCACCCAGGGCTTGGTGGTCAGGTCGGTGCAGGCCGGCAGGTCGGCGATCAGCCCCAGGCGCGCGAGCAGCAGCGTGCCCGAGCACTGCGCACCGATCAGCTGGCGCAGCGGATCCAGGCGCAGGCGGTCGAGCAGCTTGCTGTTCTCGGCGATGGCGCGCGTGTAGATGCCGCTGCCGAAGATCACCGCATCGGCCTCGTTGGCGAACTCCAGCGATCGCTGCGCCTGCACGGTCACGCCGTTCATCGAGGTCACGTGCGAGGTCGGGCTCGTGATCTCGGCCTTCCAGCCTTGCGCGCCGAGGCGGTTGAGCATCCCGAGGGCGATGAAGGAATCGAGCTCGTTGAAGCCGTCGAAGGTGAGGATGGCGATCTTCATGGCCGCAGGGCCCGCCTGGCCGCCCGAAGGGCCCTGCGAGCCCCCTCGGGGGGCAGCGAACAACGTGAGCGTGGGGGCGCCATGACTAGTCTTCGAGCAGGGAGCGCAGCATCCAGGCCGTCTGCTCGTGCACTGTCAGGCGCTGCGTGAGCAGGTCGGCCGTGGGTTCGTCGCCGGCGGCATCGGCGAGCGGGAAGATGCTGCGCGCCGTGCGCGCCACCGACTCGTGGCCGTCGACCAGGATCTTCACCATCTCCATCGCCTTGGGCGGCTTGGCCGGCGCATCCTTGATGGAAGCCAGGGCGCCGAACTGCGCGTAGGAGCCCGGCGCGGGCGAACCGAGCGAGCGGATGCGCTCGGCGATCGGGTCGACGGCCGTCCACAGTTCGGTGTACTGGACCATGAACATCGCATGCAGCGTGTTGAACATCGGCCCGGTGACATTCCAGTGGAAGTTGTGCGTCGTCAGGTACAGCGTGTAGGTGTCGGCCAGCAGGCGAGAGAGCCCGCCGGCGATGGCCAGGCGGTCCTTCTCGCTGATGCCGATGTTGATGGCGGGCCCGGACGTGGCCTTGACCTTCTTGCTGCTGTTCTTGGCCATGCGGACTCCGAAGGATTGAGGGCGACCCCGACACTGTAGCGAAGAGCCGGGGCCGCGGGTTGAGACAGATTCAGGCGATGCGCCGTGCTCGGGCCGTGCTCAGGCCAGGTCGTAGCGGTCGAGGTTCATCACCTTGACCCACGCCGCCACGAAATCGCGCACGAAGGCCGGCTGCGCGTCGCGGGCCGCGTAGACCTCGGCGATGGCCCGCAGCTGCGCGTTCGAGCCGAAGACGAGATCGACGACGGTGCCCGTCCACTTCAGCTCGCCGCTCGCCCTGTCGCGGCCCTCCAGCACGCCCGCGGCGGTGGCGGATCTCTGCCAGGCCGTGTTCATGTCGAGCAGGTTGACGAAGAAGTCGTTCGTCAGCGTGCCGGGCCGCTCGGTGAAGACGCCATGCGGCGCCTGGCCGACGTTGGCGCCCAGCGCGCGCAGGCCACCGACCAGCACCGCCATCTCCGGGGCGCTCAGGGTGAGCGACTGCGCCTTGTCGACCAGCAGCTCGGCCGCGGCGCCCTCGAAGCCCGGGCGGGCGTGGTTGCGGAAGCCGTCGGCCATCGGCTCGAGCACCGCGAACGAAGCCACGTCGGTCTGCTCCTGCGAGGCGTCCGTCCGTCCCGGCGTGAAGGGCACGTCGACGGTCACGCCGGCCTGCTTCGCCGCCGCCTCGATGGCCGCACCGCCGGCCAGCACGATCAGGTCGGCCAGCGAGACCTTCTTGCCGCCGCCGGCCGTGCCGTTGAACGAAGCCTGGATGGCCCCCAGCGTTGCCAGCACGGCGGCCAGCTCTGCCGGCTGATTCGCCGCCCAGTCCTTCTGTGGCGCCAGGCGGATGCGCGCGCCGTTGGCGCCGCCGCGCTTGTCGCTGCCGCGAAAGGTGGACGCCGAGGCCCAGGCGGTCGAGACCAGCTGCGCGATGGACAGGCCGCTGGCCAGCACCTGCGCCTTCAGCGCCGCGATGTCCTTCGCGTCGACCAGCACATGGTCGACTGCAGGCACCGGGTCCTGCCAGACCAGCACCTCCTGCGGCACCAGCTTGCCGAGGTAGCGCGCCCGCGGGCCCATGTCGCGGTGCGTGAGCTTGAACCAGGCGCGTGCGAAGGCGTCGGCGAAGGCGGCCGGGTCCTGGTGGAAGCGGCGCGAGATCTTCTCGTAGGCCGGGTCGAAGCGCAGCGACAGGTCGGCCGTGGTCATCATCGGCGGGTGCTTCTTCGACGGGTCGTGCGCATCGGGGATCAGGTGCTCGGGCTTGCAGTGCTTCGGCGTCCACTGGTGCGCGCCGGCCGGGCTCTTGGTGAGCTCCCATTCGTAGCCGAACAGCATGTCGAAGTAGCCGTTGTCCCAGGTGGTCGGGTTCGGCTTCCACGCGCCCTCGATGCCGCTGGTCGTGGTGTGCACGCCCTTGCCGCTGCCGAAGGCGTTCTTCCAGCCCAGGCCCTGCTCCTCGATGGCGGCGCCCTCGGGCTCGGGGCCGACCAGCTTGGGGTCGCCCGCGCCGTGGGCCTTGCCGAAGGTGTGGCCACCGGCGACCAGCGCGACGGTCTCTTCGTCGTCCATCGCCATGCGCGCGAAGGTCTCGCGCACGTCGCGGCCCGAGGCCACCGGGTCGGGAATGCCGTCCGGGCCTTCCGGGTTCACGTAGATCAGGCCCATCTGCACGGCCGCCAGCGGGTTCGCGAGCTCGCGCTGGCCCGAGTAGCGGCTGTTCGGCTCGCTGCTGCTGGCCAGCCACTTCATCTCGGCGCCCCAGTTGACATCCTCTTCGGGTTCCCAGATGTCGGGCCGGCCACCGGCGAAGCCGAAGGTCTTGAAGCCCATGGACTCCAGCGCAACGTTGCCGGCCAGGATCATCAGGTCGGCCCACGACAGCTTGCGGCCGTACTTCTGCTTGATCGGCCAGAGCAGCCGGCGCGCCTTGTCGAGGTTGCCGTTGTCGGGCCAGCTGTTCAGCGGCGCGAAGCGCTGCGAGCCGCTGCCGGCGCCGCCGCGGCCGTCGGCGATGCGGTAGGTGCCCGCGCTGTGCCAGGCCATGCGGATGAACAGCCCGCCGTAGTGTCCCCAGTCGGCGGGCCACCAGTCCTGCGAATCCGTCATGAGGGTGCGCAGGTCGGCCACCACGGCGTCGAGGTCGAGTGTCTTGAACGCCTGCGCATAGTCGAACTCGGCGCCCAGCGGGTTGGACTTCGCCGAGTGCTGGTGAAGGATCGACAGGTTCAGCTGCTCGGGCCACCAGTCGCGGTTGCTGCGACGGCCGGCTTTGGCGTTGCCCGACACGGCGCCGGCGAACGGGCAACGGGCGGCGGATTCTGCTTGGGGGGTGGGCTGCGACATGGTGACTCCTGATGCGGGTGAAGAACGGATGCACCCACTCTAGGAATCGGGCCGCGCCCGGTCAAAGCAATTGCCTCGAAGGGGGCGATAGCCGCGGCGGCTATCGGCGCGATAGGCGGCCCCTCAACCGGTGAGCCGCTTCACGCCCGGCAGTTCGCAGGCGTAGATGGCGTTGCGCAGCGCGGCGATCGCCTCGTAGCGCGTGAAGGTGCGCCGCCAGGCGAGCACCACGCGGCGCGTGGGCACCGGCGCGGCGAACTTAACGTAGCGCACGTGCGGCTGCAGGTCCTTCGGCACCGAGAGCTGCGGCACCACCGTCACGCCCATGCCCGAGGCGACCATGTACTTGATGGTCTCCAGCGAACTGCCCTCGAAACTCTTGCGGATGCCCTCGGCATCGCTGGAGAAGCGCGCGTACTCCGGGCAGACCTCGAGCACATGGTCGCGGAAGCAGTGGCCGGTGCCGAGCAGCAGCATGGTCTCGTTCTTCAGCTCCTCGGCGGTGATGCTCTTGCGCTTGGCCAGCGGATGGTTCTTCGGCACCGCGGCCATGAAGGGCTCGTCGTACAGCGGCGCCACCGCCAGGCCGGTGTCGGGAAAGGGCTCGGCCATGATCGCCGCGTCGAGGTCGCCGGTGCGCAGCATCTCCAGCAGCCTGGCGGTGAAGTTCTCCTGGATGATCAGCGGCATCTGCGGCACGCGCTCGATGGCCTGCTTCACCAGGTCGGGCAGCAGGTAGGGCCCGATGGTGTAGATGATGCCCAGGCGCAGCGGGCCCGAGATCGGGTCCTTGCCGCGCTTGGCGATCTCCTTGATCGAAGCGGCCTGCTCGATCACCGACTGCGCCTGGCGCACGATCTCGTCGCCCAGCGGCGTGACGCTGACCTCGCTGGCGCCGCGCTCGAAGATCTTCACGTCGAGCTCTTCCTCGAGCTTCTTGATTGCCACGCTGAGCGTGGGCTGCGACACGAAGCAGGCCTCGGCGGCGCGCCCGAAGTGCTTCTCGCGGGCGACCGCCACGATGTAGCGGAGTTCGGTGAGGGTCATGGCGACAAGTATCGCAGCGCTGCGCATCACCCGCCGCGACGTGCGGCATCGCGCTTCGATACCGCCGCGCTTGCGCCTTGCGGGCGCCCGGCGGCGCGCGGATTCTTCGCCGGCGGCATGTGCCGCGTCACCCGAGAACGCATGAACACTCACTCGCCCCGAACGGTCTCACGCCTTGCCCTGCTCGCGGCTTGCGCCGCCGCCCTCGCCGGGCTCTCTGCCTGCTACGTCGTGCCCATCGATCCGCGCACCGGGCAGGCCTATCCGCCGGGGCCCTACGCGGCGCGCGAGCCGGCCGGCGTCACCGTGGTCACGCCGCCGGCGCCCAGCGCGCCGCCGCAGCCCGGCGTGCTCAGCGTGCGCCTGTACCCGCTCAACCCGCAGGCCAACCAGGGCGGCATGCTCAACGCCGTCGTGGTCGACAGCCACACCGGCCGCGGCAGTTTCACGCTGGCCTACCTGGGCGACACGCTGCAGGGCGAGGCGACGCGCGTGGACGCCAGCTACGCCGCCTTCGGCCGCCTGCACAACGAGGTGCTGGGCAGCGCGTCGCGCAACTTCAGCGGCCGGCGCGGCATCGCCAACGCCTTCGGCAGCAAGGGCGTGAACGTGCAGTGCGAGTACCTGATCAGCGGGCCGACGCTGGGCACCGGCGTGTGCCTGTTCTCCGACGGGGCGAAGTACCAGATGCACTTCGGATGAACCGAGTGCCTCAGGCCTTCAGGTAGTCGGTCTTCGAACCCAGCCAGCGCGTCACGTGGCGCTCGGCGGCCTGAGGATGTTTCGCCAGCAGCGCCAGCGCACTGGCGCGTGCCTGGTGCACCAGCGGTTCGTCGAGTGCCAGGTCGGCGAAGCGCAGCAGCGGCGCGCCCGACTGCCGCGCGCCGAAGAACTCGCCCGGGCCGCGGATGTCGAGGTCGCGGCGGGCGATCTCGAAGCCGTCGTTCGTTTCCATCATCGCCTTCAGGCGCGACTTGGCCGTCTCCGACAGCGGCGAGGTGTAGAGCAGCACGCACACGCTGGCCACCGCGCCGCGGCCGACGCGCCCGCGCAGCTGGTGAAGCTGGCTGAGGCCGAAGCGCTCGGCATGCTCGATGACCATCAGCGAGGCATTGGGCACGTCTACGCCGACCTCGATCACGGTGGTCGAGACGAGCACGCCCATCTGCCCGGAGGTGAACAGCGACATCACCGCCGCCTTCTCCGCCGCCGGCATGCGGCCGTGCAGCAGGCCGATCATCTGGCCGGGCAGCGCCTCGCAGAGCTGCTGGTGCGTCGCGGTGGCGTTCTGCAGGTCCAGCGTTTCCGATTCCTCGATCAGCGGGCAGACCCAGTAGACCTGCCGGCCTTGCGCCACCTCGTCGCGGATGCGCGCCACCACCGCATCGCGCTTGTCGTCGGCGAACAGCTTGGTGACCACCGGCGTGCGGCCCGGCGGCAGCTCGTCGATGGTGCTGATGTCGAGGTCGGCGAACAGCGTCATCGCCAGCGTGCGCGGGATCGGCGTGGCCGACATCATCAGCGTGTGCGGCTCCAGCGGGCCTTCCGAAAGTTTGGACCGCAGCGCCAGCCGCTGCTGCACGCCGAAGCGGTGCTGCTCGTCGATGATCGCCAGGCCGAGCCGGGCGAACTCCACCTGGTCCTGGATCACCGCATGCGTGCCCACCACCAGCGCCGCCTCGCCGGAGGCCACCTGCGCGAGCATCTCGCGGCGGCCCTTGCCCTTGCGGCTGCCGGTCAGCCAGGCCACGGTGATGCCCAGCGGCGCCAGCCAGCCGACCAGCTTGCGCAGGTGCTGCTCGGCGAGGATCTCGGTGGGCGCCATCAGCGCGCATTGCCAGCCCTGCTGGATGGCCACCGCCGCGGCGAGCGCCGCCACCACCGTCTTTCCCGAGCCGACGTCGCCTTGCAGCAGGCGGTGCATCGGTGTCTCGCGCGCGAGGTCGCGCGCGATCTCCTCGACGACGCGGCGCTGCGCTTCGGTCAGCGAGAAGGGCAGCGCGGCGAGCAGCTTCTCCTGCAGGCCGCTGGCTTGCAGCGCGAAGGCCGGCGCGCGCTGGCGCTCGCGCTCCTGCTTGGCCTTGAGTTGCGAGAGCTGCTGCGCCAGCAGCTCCTCGAACTTCAGGCGCTGCCAGGCCGGGTGGCTGTGGTCTTCCAGCGTCTCGATGCTGACGTCGGGCGCCGGGTGGTGCAGGAAGTCGAGCGCGTCGCGCAGGCTCATCATGCCGGGCGGCACGCTGCCCGGCGGCAGCTGCTCGGAGAGGTCGGCGCGCGACAGCCCCGAGGCGACGACCTTGCGCAGGTAGGCCTGCGGCAGCTGCGCGGTGGTCGGGTAAACCGGCGTCAGTGCGCGGGCCAGCGGCGTGGCTTCATCCACCGCCTTGAAGGCCGGGTGCACCATCTCCAGCCCGAAGAAGCCGCCGCGCGCCTCGCCGCGCACGCGCACGCGAGCGCCTTCGGCCAGCGTCTTCTGGTGCGAGGGGTAGAAGTTCAGGAAGCGCAGCACCAGGTCGCTGTCACTCTCACCCGAGGCGTCGTGGATCTTCACCACCAGCTGGCGCCGCGGGCGGAACTGGACGCGGCTGTCGGTCACCACGCCCTCGACCTGCGCCACGTCGCCGTCGCGCAGCGAGGCGATGGGCACGCGCTTCGTCTCGTCTTCGTAGCGCAGCGGCAGATGCAGCGCGAGGTCGATGTCGCGCACGAGGCCGAGTTTCTCGAGCGCGCGTTGCGGCGCGCTCTTGGGCTTGTTCTCGTTCGATGGGGGCGCGGCCTCGGCCATGATCGGATTCTCGCCGCTGCAGCGGGCGCTGCCGGGCGCGTGACATCTGCCCGACCGCCGTCGCGCCGAAAGGGCGCCCGGCCCCACAAGTGGGCAACGGCATGTCACGGGCCCTTGCGCACGCGACGGCCCGGCATAGCATCGCGCCCTGTCATCTCCAACCGCGCCCCCCTTCATGCGTTTCGTTGCCCGTCTGGCCCTGGTTCTTGCCGTCGTCGCCGTGGTCAGTTCCCTGGTGGCCCTGGCCTGGGATCGCTCGGAGCGCGCGGCGACACAGCCCGCGGTGCGCGTCGGGCCGAACTGAGCCGACGTCGGCCAGGCATGGCACCATCGCGGCCTCTCAGCACAGGCCGGTACAGCCTCCATGCCTTCTCCCAAGTCCTCCTGGACGCTCGGCGACTTCGACTTCGAACTCCCGGCCGAGCTGATCGCCCAGCACCCCGCCCCTGAACGCAGCGCCTCGCGTCTGCTCGATGCCACCGGCCCCACGCCGGTGGACCGCGTGTTCCGTGATCTGCCCGGCTTGCTGGCCCCCGGCGACCTGCTCGTCTTCAACGACACCCGCGTGATCAAGGCGCGGCTGCTCGGCGCCAAGGCCAGCGGCGGCGCCGTCGAGGCGCTGGTCGAGCGCGTGCTGACCGGCAACGAGGTGCTCGCCCACCTGCGCGCGAGCAAGTCGCCCAGGCCGGGCGGCGTCGTGCGCTTCGTCAGCGGCGACGCGGCCTCGAGCTTCGACGCCGAGGTGCTCGGCCGCGGCGGGCCGGACGGCTCGCTGTTCCACCTGCGCTTTCCCTCCGAGCCGATGGCGCTGCTCGAGCGCCACGGCCACGTGCCGCTGCCCCCCTACATCACCCATGCCGACAGCGCCGAGGACGAGCGCCGCTACCAGACCGTGTTCGCGAAGCACCCCGGAGCGGTGGCCGCGCCCACGGCCGCCCTGCACTTCGACGAGGCCGTGCTCGCCGCCCTGAGCGAGCGCGGCATCGGCACCGCGAGCGTGACGCTGCACGTGGGCGCTGGCACCTTCCAGCCGGTGCGCACCGTAAATCTGGCCGAGCACCGCATGCACAGCGAATGGTTCGAGGTTGCCCAGCCCACCGTCGACGCAGTGGCTCGCACGCGCGCCGCCGGGAGGCGCGTGATCGCCGTGGGCACGACGACGCTGCGCGCGCTGGAATCAGCGGCGCTGCCCGGCGCGCTGACGGCCGGTGCGCGCGACACCGATATCTTCATCACGCCGGGCTTCGAGTTCCGCGTCGTCGACCGGCTGCTGACCAACTTCCACCTGCCGCGCAGCACCTTGATGATGCTGGTCAGCGCCTTCGCCGGGCATGACAAGCTGATGGCGCTGTACCGTCACGCCATCCAGGAGCGCTACCGCTTCTTCAGCTACGGCGACGCGATGCTGCTCGAACGCGGCGCAGCGGCTGCTCCGCCTTGACACATGGCGTGGCGCCCTGGCGCCGGTGCCTGCTCCACTCTGGCAAAACGCCGCGCTCGGTTGACCGCCGTCAACCTTGAAGAGACCCGCCTTCCTAGGATCGATCGCAAATCACCGATCCCATCCAGGAGAACCACGATGCACAACAAGAGCTTGTTCACGCTCGCGCTCATCGCCGCACCGGCGTTCGTCGCGGCCGCTGGCCACGACGAAGCCATGACGCAGATGGCGCGCAACGCCGGCTGCCTGACCTGCCACCAGATCGAGCCCGGCGGCCAGGGCCCTGACGGCCTGGCGCCGATCGGCCCGGCCTGGCGCGATGTCGCTGCCAAGTACAAGGGCCAGAAGGGTGCGGCGCAGGCGCTGACCGCCACCGTGATGAAGGGCTCCAACCCCTACGAGAGCCACTGGAAGGGCAAGGTCAGCGGCCTGGCGATGCCGCCGAATGCGGTGGCGATCAAGGAGGCCGACGCGAAGAAGCTGGTCGGCTGGATCCTGGCGCTGGAGCTGCCTAAGAAGTAGCGCAGCCGCGCCGAAGGCCGCAGGAGCCCCCTGCGACAATCGGCGCATGCTCCGTTTCGAACTGCTTCGCACCGAAGGCCAGGCCCGCCGCGGCCGTCTCACGCTCAACCACGGTGTCGTCGAGACGCCGGTGTTCATGCCGGTGGGCACCTACGGCACGGTCAAGGGCGTGATGCCCTCGTCGCTGGAGGCGATGGGCGCGCAGATCATCCTGGGCAACACCTTCCACCTGTGGCTGCGCCCGGGCATCGAGATCCTCACGCAGTTCGGCGGCCTGCACCGCTTCGAAGCCTGGAGCCGGCCCATCCTCACCGACAGCGGTGGCTTCCAGGTCTGGTCGCTGGGCGAGATGCGCAAGATCAGCGAAGAGGGCGTGAAGTTCGCCTCGCCGGTGAACGGCGACAAGCTGTTCCTCACGCCTGAAGTGAGCATGCAGATCCAGCGTGCGCTGAACAGCGACATCGTCATGCAGTTCGACGAGTGCACGCCCTACGAGACCAAGGGCCACATCACCACCGAGAAGGAAGCACGTGTCTCGATGGAGCTGAGCCTGCGCTGGGCGAAGCGCTGCCTGACCGAGTTCGAGCGGCTCGCGAACCCGAACGCGCTGTTCGGCATCGTGCAGGGCGGCATGTTCGAGCACCTGCGCGAGGAGTCGCTGAACGCGCTGGTCGCGCTCGACCTGCCCGGCTACGCGATCGGCGGCGTCAGCGTCGGCGAGCCGAAGGAGGACATGCAGCGCATCATGGCGCATACGCCGCACCGCCTGCCCGCGAACAAACCGCGCTACCTGATGGGCGTGGGCACGCCGGAAGACCTGGTCGAGGGCGTGGGCCGCGGCGTCGACATGTTCGATTGCGTGATGCCCACGCGCAATGCGCGCAACGGCCACCTGTTCACCCGCTTCGGCGACCTGCGCCTGCGCAACGCGCGCTACAAGACCGACGAAGCGCCAGTCGACCCGACCTGCGCCTGCCCCACCTGCACCGGCTTCAGCCGCGCCTACCTGCACCACCTCGACCGCTGCAACGAGATGCTCGGCCCGATGCTGGCCAGCGTGCACAACCTGCACTACTACGTGAACCTGATGCGCGAGGTGCGCGAGGCGCTGGACGAAGGCCGCTTTGCCGCCTTCGCCGCGAAGTTTGCCGAGGACCGTCGGCGCGGCGTGTGAATCCCGGCGCGGCTTGACGCGGGTCAGCGCCGCCGCGCCACGGCGCCGTGAAGATCGTCGTCCTTTCGACGACGGCCGACCGCGATGACCTCCTCCACCGCCCTTCACGACACCGACGTGCTCATCATCGGCGCCGGCCCCAGCGGCCTCGCGCTGGCCGGCGCACTGGCCGACGCGAACCTGCGCAGCATCGTGATCGATGCGCAGAGCGCACAGACGCTGGCCGACCCGGCGCCCGACGGCCGCGACATCGCGCTGACGCACCGCGGCGTGGCGATCCTGCGCCGCTTGCGCCTGTGGGAGCGCTTCCCCGCCGAAGAGGTGGCGCCGCTGCGCGAAGCGGCTGTCTACAACGCCAGCGACCCGCGACCGCTGCACTTCGACGCGAAAGGCTCCGGCGAGGATGAACTCGGCCATCTGGTGGCCAACCACGTCATCCGCCGCGTCAGCTGGGAGGCCGTTCAGGGCCGGCCGGAGATCGAGATTCGCACCGCGACCCGCGTGCTCGGCCTGCGCATCGAGGCCGGGCAGGCCGTGCTGCGCTGCCGTGGCGCCGATGTCGCGGAGCACGAACTGCGCGCACCGCTGGTGGTGGCGGCCGACAGCCGCTTCTCGGAGGCGCGTCGCCAGGCCGGCATCGGCGCACAGATGCGCGACTTCGGGCGCAGCGTGATCGTCGGGCGCATGGCCCACACGCTGCCCAACCACGCGGTGGCGCAGGAGTGCTTCCACGTCGGCCACACGCTGGCGGTGCTGCCGATGAATGGCGGCGTGAGCTCGATCGTCGTCACGGTGAGTTCGGACCGTGCACAGGCGATGATGCAATGGCCCGATGCGCAATACGCCGCCTGGGCCCAGGAGCAGCTCGGCGGGCGCCTCGGCACGATGACGCTGGCCGAGGAGCGGCACCTGTACCCGCTGGTGGCGGTGTACGCGCACCGCTTCGTCGCGCCGCGCGTGGCGCTGATCGGCGACGCGGCGGTGGGCATGCACCCGGTCACCGCGCATGGCTACAACTTCTGCCTGTACGGTGTCGACGTGCTGGGCGCGCTGCTCGCCAACGCCCGGCGCGACGGCCGAGACCTCGGCAGCCTCGAGGTGCTGCAGCCTTACGAGGCGGAGCACCGGCGCGAGACCTTCCCGATCTACCACGGCACGAATGCGGTGGTCGGCCTGTTCACCGACGACGGCGAGCCGGCGCGCCTGCTGCGCCAGGCGGTGATCCGCGTGGCGGATCGCCTGCCGCCGCTGAAGTCGCTGATCACGCAGCGCCTGACGCGCAGCGGCCCCACGCCTTGGCCCAAGCTGCCGGCGTTGCCGACGCCGCCTTCGCTGTCGTCGTTGACGGCACTCTGGCGCGCACGCTCGCCGACACGGGCGCGCGGCGCCTGAGCGACCGAACCACCGAACTACCAGTATCCCCAGTTGCCGGTGGCGATCACCCACGCGCCGAGCAGCGTGTTGGTGACGGCATGCGCGATCACCGCGACCCACAACTTGCCGGTGCGCACGTAGAGCCATGCGTACACGAGGCCCGCGGCGATGGCCGCCAGCCACAGCGTGTGGGCGAGCATGAAGACGAAGGTCGACAGCGCGATCGCGCGCAGCGTCACGCGCTGCGGCGGCACGAGTTCGAAACGCGGGCTGTCGATCCAGCGCATCAGGAAGGAGCGCCAGAAGAGCTCTTCCATCACCGGCACCACCAGCGCGGCGCCGGCCCAGCGCAACGCCACCAGCGGCCAGATCAGCTGGCCCTGCGCATCGACGGGACGGAAGCCCGCGGTGGCGCCGCCCAGCCGCATCCAGGGTTCATCGAGGTTGATCCACAGCAGCAGCACGGCCACGCCGGCGCCCAGCGCCAGGGCGAACTCTCGCGCGTCGGGCCACAGCGGCCGGTAGAGCTCGCCGTACTCGCGCCGCCAGGCGATCAGCAGCGCCGCGACCGAAACGGTCGAGGCGCCGTAGAGCCAGCGTTCGTCGAAGCCCCAGGCACCGTCGGCCGCGAAGCCGCGCAGTGCGAGCAGCAGCATGAACAGCGCGAAGGGCGCGATGCGCAGGAGCGCATGGCGGCTCAGCGAGGCGATCACGGCGAGGTCACGACGCGAGCAGCGCGCCGACCCGCTCGCGCAACACCGCCGGGCTCACCCGCGCGGCGGGCAGCGGTTCGCCGGCGACCAGCCCGACCGGGCTGAACAGGCCGCGACGGAACGGCTTCGTCATCGCCGCGCCATCGATGCGCGAGAAGAACGAACCCCACAGGTTCTGCAGCGCCAGCGGCACAACCGGCACCGGGTTCGATTCGAGCAGCTTCATCACGCCGCCCTTGAACTCGCCGAGCTGGCCGTCGCGCGTGATCGCGCCTTCGGGGAAGATGCACAGCAACTGGCCATCGCCCAGCACCTCGCGGGCGCGGGCGAAGGCACGCTCGTAGGCCTGCGGGTCTTCCTTCTGCGGCGCGATCGGCACTGCCTTGGCCAGGCGGAACAGCGTGCCCAGCACCGGCAGCTTGAAGATGCGGTGGTCCATGATGAAGACGATGGGCCTCGGGCTGGCGGCCATCAGCAGGATCGCATCGACGAAGCTGACGTGGTTGCACACCAGGATCGCCGCGCCATCGGTCGGGATGTGCTCGTCGCCGCGCACCTTGAAACGGTAGACCGTGCGCGTGGCCACCCAGGCGATGAAGCGCAGCAGGTACTCGGGCACGAGCAGGAAGATGTAGCCGGCCACCAGCAGGTTGAGCACCCCGGTGATGAGGAAGAGTTGCGGCACCGTCACGCCGGCCTTCAGCAGCACCGCGGCCATCCCGGCGCTGGCGATCATGAACAGCGCGTTGAGGATGTTGTTGGCCGCGATGATGCGCGAGCGGTGGCTGGACTGGGAGCGCATCTGGATCAGCGCGTACATCGGCACGCTGTACAGGCCGGCGAACAGCGCCAGCAGCGCCAGGTCGGCCATCACGCGCCAGTTCTGGCCGAGGGCGACGAACTGCGCGAGCGTCAACGCCGTGTCGGGGTGGGCCAGGCCGCGCGAGGCGAAGTACAGGTCGATCGAGAACACGCTCATGCCGAATGCGCCGAAGGGCACCAGGCCGATCTCGACATGGCGGCGCGAGAGCGTTTCGCACAGCAGCGAGCCGATGGCGATGCCGATCGAGAACACCACCAGCAGCAGCGAGGCCACCTGCTCGTTGCCGCCGAGCACGTCTTTGGCGAAGGCCGGGAACTGCGTCAGGAACACCGCGCCGAAGAACCACATCCACGAGATGCCCAGCAGCGAGCGGAACACGACGACGCTCTCGTGCGCAAGCTTGAGGTTGCGGACCGTCTCGGTGAAGGGGTTCCAGTTGATCTTCAGCGCCGCATCGGTGGCCGGCGCGCTCGGCACGAACTGCGCCGACACGCGGCCGAGCACGGCCACGCCCAGGCAGCTCCAGGCCACGTAGCTCGGGCCGACCTCGGGCAGCGCGATCAGCAGGCCGCCGACCACGTTGCCCAGCAGGATGGCGACGAAGGTGCCCATCTCGACCATGCCGTTGCCGCCGGTGAGTTCACGCTCCGAAAGGTGCTGCGGCAGGTAGGCGTACTTGACCGGGCCGAACAGCGTGGAATGCACGCCGAGCAGGAAGGTGCAGCCCAGCAGCGCCGGAATGTTCTTCGACGTGAAGCCGTACAGCGCGATCAGCATGATCGCGATCTCCAGGGTCTTCACGAAGCGGATCAGCGTGGCCTTGTCGAACTTGTCGGCGAGCTGGCCGCTGGTGGCCGAGAAGAGCAGGAAGGGCAGGATGAAGAGCGCCGCGATCAGCTGCACCACCAGCGCCGGCGCCAGGCCGCTCGCGTGGGCGGTGCCGAAGGTCACCATCACGGTGAAGGCGAACTTGAACAGGTTGTCGTTGCCGGCGCCGAGGAACTGCGCCCAGAAGAACGGCGCGAAGCGCCGCTGGCCAAGCAGGGCGAACTGATTCGGATGATCGTGGGGGGTGCTCAAGCGCTCGCCTCCTGGGGTTCTTGTCGTTCGATTCAGCGTATCACCTGGACCGTGCCGCCCAGGCCGCTGCGATTCAACCATGCGAACACCGAATCGACGGTGACGGTCTCGATGCGGTCCGTGAATCGCTTCTCGTTCGGGTGGTCGTCGAAGGCGACGTTCACCGCGGTGGCGCGCGCTCCGAGGCGCGTGAATGCGTTCAGGTGCAGCGTGGTCGGCTCGTAGCCCTGCAGCTTCAGCCAGGCCTGGGCACGCCCGCGGCTCGTGGCTGCCGGGTCCTGCGTCATCGCCAGGGTCTCCAGCGCCCATTGGTTGGATTGCTGGTAACGCTGCGACCACGGGTACGCGACCATGCTGTAGGCCGGCGTGTTCAGCCGCGTGACGCGGGCGTTGTCGCGCAGCGCGTCGAGCAGCTTCATCTGCACCGCAGGCGTCGGGATGACGACGGCGGCCTTGTACTCGTGCAGGTCGTCGAGGAAGAACTCGCCCAGGCCCTGGCGGTACACCGCCGCCTGCGCGCTGCCGCACTGGTTGAGCTTGTGGACCACGCGCCAGCGCGCACCGTCGCGGTAGGCCAGGCCGAGGTGCGACCAGCCCAGACCGTACTTCGACAGGTCCTGGCCGGCGCGCGCCAGCACCACCACCTGCGCGCCGCTGGCATCGAGCGCACGCGCGGTGTGTTCGGCCAGCGTCATGGCGCGCTGCACGTTGGCCGCATCGGGCGCCTTGTTCTCGCAGGAGCGGCCGGCCTGCGCCGTGCCGGCCGTGAGGGCCAGCGCGAACGTGATCGCGAGGGCGGCCTTCATCGCGTCAGCCTCTCGTTGTGCAGCAGCGCGGTGCCGATCTCGTTGGGGATGTAGGCGATCGCCTTGCCGGCCGTCGACAGCACCCAACCGGCGCTGAAGGCCGTCACCACCACCGCGGTGCCGGCGGCCACCGACAAGCCACCGGCGGCCGCAGCCGACAGCGTGACGCTGGCGCGTGCGCCGTCGGAGGCGCGTTCCAGCACCCACACCGTGCCCTCGGCCGAGGCCTCGACGGCCACCACCGTGAGCATCACACCGCCGGACAGGATCATCACCGGCGCGGCCACCGACACGGCGATCGGCAGCGCCGACAGCACGCTGGCGTCCGACGCGTTGCCGTGGGCCCGTGCCGGGCCGTGCAGGCTGGCCGCCAGCACCGCAGCGGCCAGCATCGAGCGATAGAAGTTCGTGGTCATCGTTGGTCTCACTGTTCGTTGGCCAGGTGGCGGGCATCGCGGCGGATCTCGGCGATGCGTGCTTCATGCGCGTCGCGCAGCGTCTTGGCCAGCGTGAACACGCTGGAGATCAGGAACATCCAGCACACGCCGAGAAAGGCCTTGTAGGTCGGGTTGACCTCCATGCGCCACAGGCCCCAGCCGGTCAGCGCCATCGCCAGTGCGAAGCCGCCCCACACCACCGTGCCCCACATCGGCGTGTCGACGCGGCGTGCCTGGTTGTCGCGCACGTACTTGGCGACGGCAAAGGCGGTCGAGAGGCAGAAGCCGAAGCCCATCACCATGAAGGCGCGGTCCAGATCCTGGCCGGGCAGGTAGGCCAGGCCGATGGCGCACAGGCTGGCGGCAACGGCGAAGGAGATCCACACCTGGGCCTTCCAGGCCTTGGTGTCGTGTTGGATCGTGGCGGTGTTCATGCAAATCCCTGTCGGGTGGTTGAAGGTGGCCCCATGTTCAGGTGTGGCGAATCGGGTATCTATCCCCCGCAGGAGGGTTGCGAGTCGGAGGGCCTCCGGTATCTCATGGCGGTACTTTTCGGGAGTTCCCAGCATGAGCACGACCCACGACCTCGTGGCCGCACTGAAAGCCGAGCTGAAAGCCGCCGGCCTGACCTACGCCGACCTCGCGCAGCAGCTCGGCATGGCCGAGTCCAGCATCAAGCGCATCTTCGCCAAGGGCGACATGCCGTTGTCGCGCATCGACGAGGTGCTGCGCGTGCTGAAGATGGATTTCGCCGACCTCGCACGCAAGATCGCCGACGCGCAGCCGCTGCGCCGCGAGCTCACGCACGAGCAGGAGGCCGCGGTGATCGCCGACCGCAAGCTGCTGCTGATGGCGATCTGCGCCTTCAGCCAGTGGACCTTCGAGCAGATCGTCGCCACCTACACCGTCACCGAGGCGGAGTGCGTCAAGTACCTGGTGCAGCTCGACAAGCTGGGCATCATCGAGCTGCGACCGCTTAACCGCTACCGGCTCAAGGTGGCCAAGGGCTTCCGCTGGCGGCCGCACGGGCCGGTGATGCAGTACTTCCGCGAGCACGTGGCCGACGACTACTTCAGCGGCGGCTTCGACGGCGAGGGCGAGATGCTGATGATGGTGCACGGCCAGATCGGCAAGAGCCTGGCCGCCACCTTCGCCGAGCGCATGCAGCGCATCGGGCAGGACTTCGCGCAGCAGCACCTGGCCGACCAGAAGCTGGCACCGGAGCAGAAGCGCCCCTACACGCTGGTGGTGGGCATGCGCTCCTGGCTGTTCGCGGCCTTCCGCGACCTCAAGCGGGACGCGGTGGCTTCAGCCTAGACAGAACCGCTTCGGTGTCTTCGCCGAGCGTGGGCGCGCGCCGCGTGATCGCACCGGGCGTGAGGCTCAGCTTGGGCACGATGCCCGGCACCTCGAGCGAGAGGCCGTCGGCGCTGGTGATGCGCTCGATCATGCCGCGTGCGCGGTAGTGCGGGTCTTCGGCGATGTCCTTCGCGGTGTAGATGCGGCCGGCGGGCACGTTCGCGGCATTCAAGGCCTCGAGCACCTCGACCACGCGGCGTGGCGTGGTCCACGCGCCGATGGCCGCGTCGATCTCGGCCACGCGCGCCACGCGGCCGGTGTTGCCGGCGAGCTGCGGGTCGGCCGCGAGGTCGGCGCGGTCGATCGCGCCCATCAGCCGCTTGAAGATCGAGTCGCCATTGCCGGCCACCAGCACCCAGCCGTCGGCGCAGGGGTAGGCGTTGCTCGGCGCGATGCCGGGCAGGGCCGATCCGGCCGGCTCACGCACGGCGCCGAAGGCGCTGTACTCGGGCAACAGGCTCTCCATGCAGTTGAAGACGGCTTCGTAGAGCGCCACGTCGATCACCTGCCCGCGGCCCTTGGGTGCGTCGGCCGAGACCGTCGCGTGCCGATGCTGCAATGCCATCAGGATGCCGATCACGCCGTGCAGCGAGGCCAGCGTGTCGCCGATGCTCACGCCTACGCGCACCGGCACGCGGCCGGGCTCGGCGGTGAGGTGGCGCAGGCCGCCCATCGCCTCGGCCACCACGCCGAAGCCGGGGCGGTCGCGGTAGGGGCCGCTCTGGCCGTAGCCGCTGATGCGCAGCATCACGAGGCCGGGGTTGTGCAGCGACAGTGCCTCGTAGCCCAGGCCCCAGTCTTCCATCACGCCGGGCTTGAAGTTCTCCACCAGCACGTCGGCCTCGGCGATCAGGCGGCGCACGATGTCGCGCGAGTCGGCATCCTTCAGGTCGAGTGCCACGCTCAGCTTGTTGCGCGACTGCACCTGCCACCACACGCTGGTGCCGTTGTGCAGCAGCCGCCACTGGCGCAGCGGGTCGCCGCTGCCGGGCGGCTCGATCTTGATGACCTCGGCGCCGAAGTCGGCAAGCGTCTTGGCGGCGAACGGGCCAGCGATCAACTGGCCGAGCTCGACCACCTTCAGGCCGGTCAGCGGGCCCTGGCGGGCGTTGTCGGGGGAGTCGGCGGCATGCATGCCGCCATCGTAGCGAGGGCGGCGCTCAGCGCTTGGGCAGCATCCCCGTGGCCGAGGTGGCGGCAGCCACCGGGGCGCCGCGCGTGCTGGCGACGCGCGGGCCGGACAGGGTCTCGACGAGCGGGCTCTTCAGCTTCACCGCCAGCGACACCACCGTCTGCGACGGGTCGTGCGGCAGGCTGCGCCACGGCTCAGCGCCATGCGCGAGCAGGTAGACGGCCACGTCGCGCTGCAGCGCAGGGTCGGCGATGAAGGCCGGGGTGATCACGCGCGCCAGCGGCACCCAGCCGATCTGGTCGCCGTTGGCGGGCGGCGCGCGGTTGACGAGGGACGGCACCCGCTGCACCCACCAGTCGAGCGCCTCGAAATTGCCACCGCGCAGCGCCTCCTCGAATCCGGGGCGGAGCTGGCCCCGGTAGGCACCCAGCCCGGCGACAGCGGTGTGGCCGTGCGCCTCGAGCTCACGCGACAGAGGCGTGTTCAGGTGCGTGGGGTGCAGTGCGCCGAACATGCCGAAGGGCAGCACGCCCGGGCGCAACTGATCCTGGGCCTGCCAGCGGTCGAGCACGCCGTCGAGCCCGGCCAGCCGGGCATTCGGGCAGCTCAGCGTGCGCACCGCGTCGTGGTGGATGGCCTGAGCGTCCACTTCGGCCAGCCAGCGCAAGGAGTCGAGCTGTGCCGGCGTCGCGCGAGAGAAGTCCGGACAGGGGTTCGCCTGCGCCAGCGCGACCCAGGGGGCGGTGATGCAGGCTTCGGGTTTCGCGCCCTTGGCGATGAGTTCGGGCAGCATCGGCCAGAACGCAGGCTCGCGCGCGGCCAGCGTCAGCGGGCAGATGGGCAGCCCGGAAGCGGCGACGTCCTTGGCGGTCAGCGAACCGGCCACGTACGTGCCGCAGCGCTGCTGGAAGGCGCGCTCGACCGTGTTCAGCTTGTAGCAGGAGGTCGGGTCACCGTCGGTGAGCTTGTCGTACACATGCATCATCACCAGAGTCGTGGTGCAGCCGCTTGTCAGGAGCGAGCCGGCCGCCAGAGCCAGGGCCGCGGCGAGTCGATGCAGGGTGTTCATGGGAGACGACGGGTGACCGAGGTTCGGTTACAGGGCACCCCGGAAGTATCAAGAAGCATGCCCTGCCCCGAGCTGACAAGACCTGTCGACTTTGGGTAAGAGAGTGTTGCCCGCCGGCCTTGTCCGCGCTCAAGCCTGCCGCTAGGCTGCTGGGATCACAGCCCACTTGGAGCTCGCCATGCGTGCCACCCTCGCCGTCGTGTTGTTGGTGCTTGCTTCGTTCGCCACGGCGCAGGAACGAGCGCTGAACAAGGAAGCGATCGTGCCGGCGCCCGTCGAGGCAGTGTGGCAGGCGTGGACGACGCGCGACGGCATCGTCTCGTTCTTTGCGCCGGACGCCGAAATCGAGCCGCGTGTCGGGGGCGCATTTCACGTCCACATGGACCCGTTGGCGCAGCCCGGCATGAAGGGAGCCGACGAAATGCGCTTCATGGCGCTGCAGGCGCCCACCATGCTCAGCTTCGACTGGAACGCGCCGCCACACCTGGCGCAGGTGCGCCAGCAGCGCACCTTCGTGGTCGTGCGGCTGAAGGACATCGACGGCAAGTCGACCCGAGTGACGCTGCACCACACGGGCTGGGGCGACGGCGGCGAGTGGGACCAGACCTATGCCTATTTCGACCGCGCCTGGGGCAACGTGCTGGGCAACCTCAAGAAGCGCTTCGAGACCGGTCCGCAGGACTGGACGGACTGGATGGCGCGGCTGCGCAAGTTCCACGAACAGCCGCCCGCGGCCAAGCCCTGAGCGGGCAGCTCAGGCCGGGCGCTGGTCGAGCAGGTAGTTCGCGCCGTCGTACTGGCCGAGCACCTCGACCAGCCAGGGCAGTACGCCGGCCAGCGTGTCGTGCAGCGTGTACGGCGGGTTGATGACGAACATGCCGCTGCCGGCCAGGCCGAAGCCGAGCGAATCGGGCTTGGCCACCGTGAGCCGCGCGTGCAGCCAGCCCTTGGGTGCCAGCGCCTCGAGGCGGCGAGGCAGCTCTGCGGCCTCGACCTTCTGCACCTGCGGGTACCAGATCACGTAGACGCCCTCGGCGAAGCGTTGCAGCGCATCGCGAAGGCTGGCGATGACCTTGCCGTAGTCGCCGTTGCCCTCGTAGCTCGGGTCCATCAGCACGACGCCGCGGCGTGTGGTGGGCGGCAGCGTGCCTTTCAGGCCGTCGAAGCCGTCGGCATGTCTTACCTCCACGCCGCGCTGCTTGCCCAGGTAGGCGTCGAGGATCCGGTGCTCGGTGGGATGCAGCTCGAACAGGCGCATCTGGTCGGTCGGGCGCAGCAGCATCTGTGCGATCGCCGGCGAGCCCGGGTACTGCTCCAGTGCGCCTTGCGGGTTGAACTGGCGCACCAGCGAGACGTAGTCGGCCAGCGGCTCGGGCAGGTCGTCGCGCTCCCACAGCAGTGCGATGCCGCGCTCGTACTCGCCCTTCTTCTGCGCGTAGCGGCCTTCGAGCGAGTAGCCCCCGGCGCCGGCGTGCGTGTCGACGTAGCGGTAGGGCTTGTCCTTGCCGTTCATGTAGCGCAGCACCTGCACGAGCACGAGGTGCTTGAGCACGTCGGCATGGTTGCCCGCATGGAAGGCGTGTCGGTAGGCGAGCATGGGCGGGTCCGGGCGAGGCGTGGCCCGACACTGTATCGTCCCTGACCATGCACCCCCTCTTCTCCCCGTTCCAGGCCGGCGACCTCTCGCTGGCCAATCGCATCGTCATGGCCCCGCTCACGCGCAACCGCGCGCTGCCCGGCCGCATCCCCGGCGACCTGCAGGTCGAGTACTACCGACAGCGCGCCAGCGCCGGGCTGATCGTCACCGAGGCCTCGCAGATCTCGCCCGAGGGCCAGGGTTATCTCGACACGCCGGGCATCTACAGCCCCGAGCAGGTGGCCGGTTGGCGCCGCGTGACCGACGCGGTGCACGCCGCCGGCGGGCGCATCGTCATCCAGCTGTGGCATGTGGGGCGCATCTCGCACGTCTCGCTGCTGCCCGAGGGCACGGTGCCGGTGTCGTCGAGCGCCAGGCCGGCCAAGACCAAGACCTTCACGCTCAAGGGCTTCGAGGACGTGTCGGCGCCGCGCGCGCTGCGCACCGACGAGCTGCCGCGCATCGTCGCCGACTACCGCCATGCGGCGCGCTGCGCGATGCAGGCCGGCTTCGACGGCGTCGAGGTGCACGGCGCCAATGGCTATTTGCTCGAACAGTTCCTGCGCGACAGCATCAACGACCGCGCCGACGCCTACGGCGGCTCGATCGAGAACCGCACGCGGCTGCTGCTGGAGGTGATGCAGGCGGTCGTCGACGAAGTCGGCGCCGGCCGCACGGGCCTGCGCCTGTCGCCTGTCACGCCGGCCAACGATGCTGCGCAGGACAGCGATGCCGCGGCGCTGTATGGCTACGTCGTCGACCGGCTGGCGCCGATGAAGCTCGCCTACCTGCACTTGATCGAAGGCGCCACCGGCGGCCCGCGCGACGCGGTGCCGTTCGATTTCGAGGCGCTGCACCAGCGCTTCAAGACGGCCCACCCGGCCGGCGCCTGGATGGTCAACAACGGCTATGGCCGCGTGATGGCGATGGACGTGGTGGCCCGTGGTGCGGCCGATCTGGTGGCCTTCGGCAAGGCCTTCATCGCCAACCCCGACCTGGTGCGCCGCTTGCGCGAGGACGCTCCGCTGAATCCGCCGCAGCGCGAGACCTTCTACGGCGGCGGCGCGGCCGGCTACACCGACTACCCGACGCTGGAAACCAGCGCCGCGTAGGCAAGGTCCTGCTCAGGCCGGCGGAATGCGCAGCAGCTGGCCCGGGTAGATCTTGTCCGGGTGCGTGAGCATCGGCTTGTTCGCCTCGAAGATCTTCGGGTACGCGTTGGCATTGCCGTAGAACTTCTTGGCGATCGCCGACAGCGTGTCGCCGCGCACCACGGTGTGGTACTGCGACTCGTCTGCCGGCTGCGCGACGGTCATCATGTCGTTGACCTGAGCCACGCCGGTGACGTTGCCGCAGCACAGCAGGATCTTCTCTTTCGTGGACTGGTCCGGCGCCACGCCGGCCACGGTGACGGTGCTGCTCGCTCCGTCGAACTCGACATTCAATCCGTCGGCCGAGAGTTTCTGCGTACCGATGTAACCCTCAATCGCGCTGGCGGCGGCGCGGTTGGCCTGCGCCGAGCGCTCCTGCAACTCTGCCTGGCTCGGTGCCTGCGCTGCTGCTGCCGCTGCGGCCTCGGCGTCCTTGTGACCGAACAGCTTCTCGCCGGCTTCCTTGAAGAAACTCACGATGCCCATGTCTGCGCTCCTTTTGTGAAGGGCCGCGGGTGCGGCGCCTGAGGCCCATTCTGCGCGCGGCCGCATGACGGGTCTGCGGCACCAGCTCGGCGCGCGGACCGGCCGCACGTTGCGACGCGTCAGCGTCGCTGTGCGGCCACGCGGGCGCGGAACAGTTCCGTGATGCCGACCTCACGCGGGCCGGGGACCACTTCGAAGGTGTCGCCCGCACGCAGCGTGCCGGCCACGCGCACCTGGAGGTAGAAGCCGCACCATGCGTTGGACGACATCAGCTGGCTGGCCTGGTCGAAGCCCATCGCGGCGTTGAACTTGAAGCAGGGAAAGCGTGGTTCGCTGACCGCCAGCTCGCAGTCGGCGAAGCGCAGCACGTCGCCGACCCAGGCGTCCTTCTCGAGCAGGCCAGTGATCGTCAGGTTCTCGCCCAGCGCGCCGGGCGGCAGGGCTTCGTCCCACAGCGCAGCGCGCGCCTGCGCCCGCACGGTCTGCCAGAACGGGTAGTGCTCGGCCGGATAGGCGTACACCGCCTTCGACAGGCCGCCGTGGACGGACAGGTCGGCCTGCTCGTCGCCCTCGATTCCGAGGGCGCGAACGGCGCGCGGCCCCTCCACCGGGCGCTTGGCAATGGCGGTCATGACCTTGCGGCCCTTGATCTCCACCGGCTGCGCCAGCGCAACATTCAGGCTGGTGATGCGGCGTGTCATGTCCGGGGGCTCAGGCGGGGGCGCGGTAGCCGCGGTGCGCGGCGACCACGGCGCGGCCCTTGGGCCCCGTGATCCAGGCGGTGAACAGCTTGCCGGCCGGGTGGTTGACGCGGAACGAGCGCATCACGTGCACGGGCATCGCCATGCGCGCGTCGCCTTCCACCAGCACCGCGAGCGGCGCACCGGCCTGAGCGAGCCAGGAGCCGCGCTCGACCAGCGCGTAGGCGCCCTGGCGCCTGGCATGCCGGGCCAGCGTGCCATCGGCGGGGGTCTTCAGGTACCAGGGCGCCGCGGGTGCGAGTTTCGCCGCGCGCCACAGCGCCTGCTCGGCGGCATGCGAACCCGAGCCGTCACCCACGGTGAGAAAGGTGACGCTGCCTGGCGCGGCCAGCGCGGCGTCGCGCAGTTGCTGCAGGGCCTGTGCCACGTCTGTCATCTTCGCGATGCCGGCCGGGTCGGGTAGCTTCTTCTTCGGCGCCGGGCCGACGAGTACCAGCGCGGTGTCGGCAATGCGCCTGCGGTCGTGCACCAGCCCTTGCTTGTCCAGCTTCAGCTCCGCCTCGGGGGCGTTGGTGAGCGCGGCATCGATCTCGCCGCGCTCCAGGGTGTCCAGCAGCGGCAGCGCCAGACCGCCGATGAGCTGCACCGCGACGCCGGTGTCGCGCCCGAAGGCACGCTGCAGCGCCGCAGCCAGGCCGGACTCCATGAGCGCCTGATCAGCGCCCAGGCGCAAGGGATCCTTCAGGGAGCGTGTCTGCTGCGCCAGCACGACCGCCGGCCAGGCCAGCGAGGCTGCGGCGGCGCCCAGCAGGAGGCGGCGGCTGCGTGTCATGGCCGGATCATAGGGTTGCGTTCCGCGCCCGTGGCACGGCGCATGCGGACTCTTGCATGAAACTATTCCGCAAATGCATGACCCCCCGGGCTCTGGTGGTTACCGCGGAATTACACTGGGTCGACAATCTCTTCCACAGTGCACAGCACGTGTCGCGGGCGCCGAGATCCGGTACCGACACGAAACTCGCCGTCACCCGAACCGGGCACCAGGCGCAGCGGCATTGGGCAAGCCCTCCGGAGCTGCCGCCGGCTCCCGCCGGCTTGCCCAATCCCGCTTTTCTGACTTTGAAGATTGGATCCGACATGAACCGTCCCGTGCTGGAAGGGGTGCGCCTGAACGCGCCCGCGTATGTGCGCCATGCCCGCCTGCTGTCCTGGGTCGCCGAGATGGCGGCGCTGACCGAAGCCCGCGAGGTCTACTGGTGCGACGGTTCGCAGGAAGAGTACGACCGCCTGTGCGCCCAGCTCGTCGCCGCCGGCACGATGAAGCGCTTGAACCCCGAACTGCGCCCGAACAGCTACCTCGCCTGCAGCGACCCGAGCGACGTGGCGCGCGTCGAAGACCGCACCTACATCTGCAGCCAGCGCAAGGAAGACGCCGGCCCGACCAACAACTGGATGGCGCCTGCCGAGATGCGCGAGCTGCTGCAGACCGGGCAGAAGGCGCTGTTCCGCGGCGCGATGCGCGGCCGCACGATGTACGTGGTGCCGTTCAGCATGGGCCCGATCGGCTCGCCGATCGCACACATCGGCGTCGAGCTGTCCGACAGCCCCTACGTGGCCGTCAACATGAAGATCATGACGCGCATGGGCCGCGCCGTGCTCGACGTGCTGGGCAGCGAGGGCTTCTTCGTGCCCTGCATCCACACCGTGGGTGCGCCGCTCGAAGCGGGCCAGAAAGACGCCGCCTGGCCGTGCAACAAGACCAAGTACATCGTCCACTACCCCGAGACGCAGGAGATCTGGAGCTACGGCTCGGGCTACGGCGGCAACGCGCTGCTGGGCAAGAAGTGCTTTGCGCTGCGCATCGCCTCCACCATGGGGCGAGACCAGGGCTGGCTGGCCGAGCACATGCTGATCCTGGGCGTGACCTCGCCCCAGGGCAAGAAGTACCACCTGGCCGCGGCCTTCCCGAGCGCCTGCGGCAAGACCAACTTCTCGATGCTGATCCCGCCGGCCGGCCTGAAGGGCTGGAAGGTCACCACCATCGGCGACGACATCGCCTGGATCAAGCCGCATGCCGACGGGCGCCTGTACGCGATCAACCCGGAGGCGGGCTACTTCGGCGTGGCACCAGGCACGAACCACAAGACCAACGAGAACTGCATGGCCAGCCTGACGCGCGACGTGATCTTCACGAACGTCGCGCTGACCGATGACGGCGACGTCTGGTGGGAAGGCATGACCGAGACGCCGCCGGCGCACCTGATCGACTGGCAGGGCAAGGACTGGACGCCGGCGATCGCCAAGGAATCCGGCGCCAAGGCCGCGCACCCGAACGCGCGCTTCACCGTGTCGGCCATCAACAACCCGGCGCTCGACGCCGAGTGGGACAACCCGAACGGCGTGGCCATCGACGCCTTCATCTTCGGCGGCCGCCGCTCGACCACCGTGCCTCTGGTCACCGAGGCGCGCGACTGGACCGAGGGCGTCTACATGGCGGCAACCATGGGATCCGAGACCACTGCCGCCGCCGCCGGCGCGCAGGGCGTGGTGCGACGCGACCCGTTCGCGATGCTGCCCTTCACCGGCTACAACATGAGCGACTACTTCCAGCACTGGCTGGACCTGGGCGCCAAGCTGCAGGCCGCGGGCTCGACGCTGCCGAAGATCTACTGCGTCAACTGGTTCCGCAAGGGCGCCGATGGCAAGTTCGTCTGGCCGGGTTACGGCGACAACATGCGCGTGCTCGAGTGGATGGTCGAACGCCTCGAAGGCACGGGCGGCGGCGAGGAGCATGTGTTCGGTGTCACGCCGAACTACGAGCACCTCAACTGGACTGGCCTGGACTTCAGCCGTGCGCAGTTCGACCAGGTCACGCGCATCGACGTGGCCGAGTGGAAGGCCGAGATGGCGCTCCACTCGGAGCTGTTCACCCAGCTTTCGTACCACCTGCCCGAGGCGCTGAAGGCAACCAAGGCGAAGATCGAGGCGCGGCTCGACGCCTGAACGGGGCGCTCGCGCCAAGAAAAAGGCCGGCGGTTCGCCGGCCTCTTTCGTTTCGGGGGCTGGATCTCAGTCCGCCGAAAACCCGTTGCGATCGGCCATGCTGGCCGCGGCGCGCAGGTCGGAAGCGTAGCTGGGCTGCGTCGCCTCATAGGATTCGGCCAGGCGCAGCAACTGCGCGGTGGCCTCCGGCACGCCCGGCGAGGGCATGCGCATGGCGTGGCCGAAAGATTGCAGGAGCAGCATTCCGCGCGCCAGGCCATCGGCAAGGCGCGGGGCCAGCCGGTCGGCGAGGTGCGCGGCCTGCCCTTGGGGCAGGATGTACGAGTTCATGTGTATTTCCTTGACGAGACGGCTCAGGCCTTCTCGTTCGTCAGTTCGTGGCGGTCGGCCGCGGCCATCAGGTCGGCGGCGAAACCGGGGTCGGTGCGCTGATAGGCGGTGGCGAAGTTGCGCAGCTCGTTGGCCTCTTCGACCAGGCTCAGGCGATGGTGGTTGCGCACCGGGCGGCGCAGCGAAGCCAGCAGGGCCTCGGTGAGGCGGGCGGTGGCGAGCGCGAGATTGCCCAAGGCCTTGCCAACACCGATCGGGCGTGCAGGCTTGAACGATTGCGAGGGCAGGATGTGGCTGCTCATGGCGATTTCTCCTTGACATCGGGTTGATGTTGCAGCGCAGTATAGGGTAAACACTCATACTGCGTAGTGAATGATATGAATACTCGGCATTCACTCTGGTGATGGGAGAATGCCCGTGAACTTCCGCACGCTCGACCTCAATCTGCTGCGGGTTTTCGACGTCGTGATGGCCGAAGGCAGCATCACGCGTGCGGCGCAGCGTCTGTCCATGACGCAGCCGGCCGTCAGCAATGCGCTGAAAAGGCTACGTGATTCGCTGGGTGAGGACTTGCTTACAAGGGCGCCCCGGGGGGTCCAACCGACCGCCTTCGGTGAGGCTCTCTGGCCGCAGGTGCGCTCCTCACTGGGGCAGCTGCGCGAAGCGCTGGAGCCGGGCGAGTTCGATCCGACGGTCGACACGCGGGTGTTCCGGCTGACCATGGCCGATGCCGCGGCCGGGCTGATGCTGCCAGCGCTGATGGCGCGGTTCGAGGCGCTGGGCGCACACAGCCATGTCGAGGTGCGGCCGTTGCTCGACCGCGACCCGCGCCCCCTGCTCGGCCAAGGCGACATCGATTTCGCCATCGGCCACTTTCCGGAAGCCGTCGCCGCACTGGTGGCGCAGGGCCGCGCCGTGCCGCTGCGTCACCGCCGCCTGGCCGAAGGCCGCTACGTCTGCGCCATGCGGCGAGACCACCCTCTGGCCAGCGAACCGCTGACGCTGGACGCCTTCTGCGCCGCCAGCCACGTCCTGGTCAGTTTCAGCGGCCGGCCGCATGGTTTCGTCGACCACGCGCTGGCCAGCCTGAAACGCACGCGCCACATCGCGCTCACGGTCAACCAGTTCTTCACGGCGGCGCACGTGGTGGCGGCCTGCAACCACCTCACCGTGCTGCCGGCGCGCTTCCTGCCGCTGACGGGGTTGCAGGACCGGCTGGTCGAGCGCGAGCTGCCGGTGGCGCCGGGCACCGTCTACCTGGACGCGCTCTGGCACGTGCGCCACGACCGATCGGCCGCCCATCAGTGGCTGCTGGCGCGATTCGACGAGATCGCGCAGGCCGCGGCCCCGGCTTGACGCGCGGCGCGACTTCGCGCATCCTTCGCCAAGTGGTCTAGGCCACTTTGCTCAACCCTTGCTTCGGAAGCCGCCGCCATGAACTCACCCGCCGACCAGAACCGTGTCGCCCACGCCGCCGCCCAAGCCGCCCGCAGCGCCCCGGGGCGTGTCGTGCGCGCCCCTCGCGGCACCACGCTGAGCTGCAAGTCCTGGCTGGCCGAGGCGGCTTTCCGAATGTTGCAGAACAACCTCGACCCCGACGTGGCCGAGCGCCCGGAAGAACTCGTGGTCTACGGCGGCATCGGCCGCGCCGCACGTGACTGGGCCTCGTTCGACCGCATCCTCGAGTGCCTGAAGGAGCTGGGCGACGACGAATCGCTGCTCATACAGTCGGGCAAGCCGGTGGGTGTGTTCAAGACGCATGCGGATGCGCCGCGCGTGCTGCTGGCCAACTCGAACCTGGTGCCGAAGTGGGCGACCTGGGAACATTTCCACGAGCTCGATCGCCAGGGCCTCTTCATGTACGGCCAGATGACGGCCGGCTCCTGGATTTACATCGGCACCCAGGGCATCGTGCAGGGCACCTACGAGACCTTTGCCGAAGCCGGCCGGCAGCACTTCGGCGGCAGCATGGGGGGCCGCTGGATCCTCACCGCCGGCCTGGGCGGCATGGGCGGCGCACAACCGCTGGCCGCCACCTTCGCCGGCGCGGTGTCGCTGAACATCGAGTGCCAGCAGGCCAGCATCGACTTCCGCCTGCGCACACGCTATCTCGACAAGCAGGCGAAGGACCTCGACGATGCGTTGCGCCTGGTGAAGGAGCACACGGCCAAGGGCGAAGCGATCTCCATCGGCCTGCTCGGCAATGCCGCGGAAATCCTGCCCGAGCTGGTCAGGCGCGCCAAGGCCGGCGGCCCGAAACCCGATCTGGTGACCGACCAGACCTCGGCGCATGATCTCATCAACGGCTACCTGCCCGAAGGCTGGACGGTGGCGCAGTGGCGCGCTGCGCAGGCCGACCCGGCGCAGCACGAGCGGCTGAAGGCCGAAGCCGCGCGCTCCTGCGCCGTGCACGTGCGCGCCATGCTCGACTTCCACGCCATGGGCGTGCCCACGGTCGACTACGGCAACAACATCCGCCAGGTGGCGTTCGACCAGGGCGTGAAGAACGCGTTCGACTTCCCCGGCTTCGTGCCCGCCTACATCCGCCCGCTGTTCTGCGAGGGCAAGGGGCCGTTCCGCTGGGTGGCGCTGTCGGGCGACCCGGAAGAAATCCGCAAGACCGACGCGAAGATCAAGCAGCTGTTCCCGCACAACACCCACGTGCACCGCTGGCTCGACATGGCCGGCGAGCGCATTGCCTTCCAGGGCCTGCCGGCGCGCATCTGCTGGCTGGGCCTGGGCGAGCGCCACGTCGCTGGCCTGGCCTTCAACGAGATGGTGAAGAGCGGCGAGCTGAAGGCGCCGATCGTCATCGGCCGCGACCACCTCGACACCGGCTCGGTGGCCAGCCCGAACCGCGAGACCGAAGGCATGAAGGACGGCACTGACGCCGTGTCCGACTGGCCGCTGCTCAACGCGCTGCTCAACGCCTCGGGTGGCGCCACCTGGGTGTCACTGCACCACGGCGGCGGCGTGGGCATGGGCTACTCGCAGCACTCGGGCATGGTGATCGTCGCCGACGGCACCGACGCGGCGGCCAGGCGCCTGGCGCGCGTGCTCGTCAACGACTGCGGCAGCGGCGTCATGCGCCACGCCGATGCGGGCTACGAACTGGCCATCCGCACGGCGCGCGAGCAGGGTCTGAACCTGCCGATGCTGCGCTCATGAGCGCCGCCCTCGCGGGAGTTGAACGCATCGACGTGCGTGCGCTGCCGACGCAGCGCTGGAAGAACGGCGCCGGCACGACGCGCGAAGTGGCGCGCGGCCCGGCCGACGCGGGCTTCGACGACTTCGACTGGCGCATCAGCCTGGCCGAGATCGAGCGCGACGCGCCCTTCTCGAGCTTCCCCGGCATCGAGCGCTGCATCGTGCTGTTGCAGGGCGCCGGCATGGACCTGCTCGGCGAATCCGGCGGCGCCGTTCAGACCCTGAACCGCATGGTGCCGTGGACTTTCGATGGCGAACGCGCGCTGTCGGCGCGCCTGACCGGCGGCCCGTGCAGCGACTTCAACGTGATGACGCGGCGTGGCCGCTGGCGCGCCGACGTGCGCGTGCTGCACGGCGCGGCGGCCGTGGCCTCGGGCCACGTCACGCTGCTGCTCGCGGTCGAGGGCGCATGGCAGGTCGGCAAGGAGCCGATCGAGCCGATGCAGGCCCTGCTGTGGCACGGCCTGGAGGCGCCGATCGCGGTCGGCCCGCGCTCGCAGGGCACCGCGTCGGCGCTGATCCACGTGCGGCTGTGCCACGATCCATTCCGATGAATGCCTTGTTCGCCGCCCACGCCTTGCTGCCCACGGGCTGGGCGAGCGATGTGCTGCTGCGATGGGACGATGCCGGCACGCTGCAGTGCGTCGAGGCCGGCGTGGCGCCCGAAGCCGGCACGCCCCGCGCGATCGGCGTGCTGGTCCCGGGCCTGCCCAACCTGCACTCCCATGCCTTCCAGCGCGCCTTCGCGGGCCTGACCGAATACCGCGGCGCGGCACAGGACAGCTTCTGGACATGGCGCGACCTCATGTACCGCTTCGCCGGGCGCATCTCGCCCGACGCGCTGGAAGACATCGCCTCGCACCTGTACGTCGAGATGCTCGCCGCCGGCTACACCTCGGTGTGCGAGTTCCACTACGTGCACGACGATCCGGCCGGCCAGCCCTACGCCAACCCGGCCGAGATGTCGCTGCGCCTGGTGGCCGCGGCGCGGCGCGCCGGCATCGGCCTGACGATGCTGCCGGTGCTCTACCAGCACAGCGGCTTCGGCGCGAAGGCCCCGCGCGACGACCAGCGGCGATTCATCGGCTCGGTCGATGGCCTGCTGCGCATCCTTGAAACCCTGCGCGAGAAAGGCGTGCGCTGCGGCGTCGCGCCGCATTCCCTGCGCGCGGTCGCCGCCCCGGCGCTGCAAGAACTGCTGGCCGGGCTGGAGCGCATCGATGCCACGGCTCCGGTGCACATCCACATCGCCGAACAGATCCAGGAAGTCGAGGATTGCCTGGCCTGGAGCGGCCAGCGCCCGGTGCAGTGGCTGCTCGACCACGCGCAGGTGGATGCACGCTGGTGCCTGGTGCATGCCACGCACCTCGACGACCGCGAGCGCCAAGCCGCAGCGAAGCGCGGTGCCGTCGTCGGCCTGTGCCCGAGCACCGAAGCGAACCTCGGCGATGGTGTGTTCGATGCGGTGGCCTGGCACGGGTCGTGGGGCATCGGCTCGGACAGCCACGCCAGCGTCGACGCGGCCGAGGAACTGCGGCTGCTCGAATACACCCAGCGGCTGGCGAAACGCCAGCGAAACGTGCTGGCGGACGCCACGCGCCCCGATGTGGCAGAGGCGCTCTGGCAATCTGCCGTGGCAGGCGGCGCGCAGGCGGCCGCGCGCCCGATCGCGGGGCTCGCCCCCGGCCAGCAAGCCGACTTCGTCGTGCTCGGCGACCGGTTGCTCGAGGGCCTGACGCCGGCGCAGCAACTCTCGAGTCACGTCTTCGCCAGCCAGCTACGAAACACCGTGCAAGAGGTCTGGGTCGGCGGCCGCTGCCGCGTGCAGAATGGCCGGCACCCGGGCGCGGAGGCGGCCGCCGAACGTTTCGTCGCCGCCCGCCGCCGCCTGCTCACGGAACTGGAATGAATCCGCCGATCGACCTGCTGCTGCGCAACGTGCGCATCGTCACCTGCACCGACGATGTCTGCGCCGTCACGCCACCGGCCTTCGTGGCCATCTTCGGCGGCCTGATCGCCGGCCTCGGCCCGATGACACAGCTCGACCCCGACGCCGCGGTGGTGAAGGAGTTCGACGGCGAAGGCGCCCTGCTCACCCCCGGCTTCATCGACTGCCACACGCACCTGGTGCACGCCGGTCACCGCGCGCGCGAGTTCGAGATGCGCCTGCACGGCGCCAGCTACGAGGAGATCGCGCGCGCCGGCGGCGGCATCGTCTCGACCGTGCGGCAGACGCGCGAGGCGGTGCCGTCCGACCTGATGGCGCAGTCGGCGCGGCGCCTGGCCGAGCTGATGGCGCATGGCGTCACCACGGTGGAGATCAAGTCGGGCTACGGCCTGTCGCTGAAGGACGAGCTGAAGTGCCTGAAGGTCGCGCGCGACCTCGGCCAGCGCCTGCCGGTCAACGTGCGCACCACGCTGCTCGCCGCGCATGCGGTGCCGCCCGAATTCTCCGGCCGCGCCGACGAGTACATCAGCCACGTCACACAACACATCGTGCCCGAGGCCGCCCGTCTGCACCTGGCCGACGCGGTGGATGCCTTCTGCGAGACCATCGCCTTCGACTTGCTGCAGACGCGGCGTGTGTTCCAGGCCGCTCGTCAGCACGGCCTGCCGGTCAAGCTGCATGCGGAGCAGCTCTCCAACATGGGCGGCGCGGCGCTGGCCGCCGAGTTTGGCGCGCTGTCGGCCGACCACCTCGAGCATGTCGACGAGGCCGGCGTGATGGCGATGGCGAACGCCGGCACCGTGGCGGTGATGCTGCCCGGCGCCTACTACTTCCTGCGTGACACCCACGTGCCGCCGATCGAGCTGTTCCGCCGCCACGGCGTGCCGATGGCCGTGGCCACCGACTGCAACCCCGGCAGCAGCCCGACCACGCACCTGCCGCTGATGATGAACATGGCCTGCACGCTGTTCCGCATGACACCGGCCGAGGCCTTGCTTGGCGTCACGCGCCACGCCGCCAGCGCGCTGGGCATGCTCGATTCGCACGGCACCATCGAGCTGGCCAAGGCGGCCGACCTGTGCCTGTGGGACGTCGACCACCCGGCCGAACTGGCCTACGCGATCGGCGCCAGCCCGCTACGGGCGCGCTTCCATAACGGCCGCCAGCATCCGCTGCAGTAGCGGCTGCACCCTGGCCGCGAGGTCGGTGCGGTAGGCGAAGGGCGAGGTCTCGTCCATGTACGTGCACTGGCACATCTCGAGCTGCAAGGCATGCACGCCGCGAGACGGCTGGCCGTAGTGCCGCGTGATCCAGCCGCCCTTGAATCGGCCATTGCTGACGTGGCTGTATTCGCCTTGCGCCGCCATCTGCGCCTCGACGGCGGCCTGCAGCGCCGGCGCGCAGGCGCGGCCGTCGGCGGTGCCGAGATTGAGATCGGTCAGCCGGCCCTCGAAGAAGCGCGGCAGCACGCTGCAGATCGAGTGCGCGTCCCACAGCACCACATGCTCGTGCCGGCTGCGCAGGCGATCGAGTTCGCTGCGCAATGCGTCGTGGTACGGCCGCCAGTAGCGCTCGCGGCGCTCGTCGCGCTCGGCGTCGTCGGGTTCCTCGCCGGGCAGGTACAGCGGTTCCTTGCGGAAGGTGTCCATCGGCAGCAGGCCGGTGACGTCCTGGCCGGGGTACAGGCTCTCGTCCTGCGGCGGGCGGTTCAGGTCGATGACGTGGCGGGCGTAGTTCGCCGTCAGCAGCGTGGCGCCCAGGCTGCGAACGAAGCCGTACAGCTGCGGCAGGTGCCAGTCGACGTCGGCGCGCTGCAGCGCGGCCGGCGTCATGCGGCGTTCCAGCGCGCTCGGGATGTGCACGCCCGCGTGCGGCACCGACACCAGCAGCGGCGCCGTGCCCCGGGTCAGTGCGAAGATGTCCGATTCCATGCGTGACAACCCTTGGCCAAGTGGTCTAGACAAGTGAGTGCCACAGTGTAGACTGCGGGGCACAAGGCTTGCTACCCGCCGAACACCCCCCACACGCAGGAGACGTGATGATCCTCAAGCGCACCCTTTCCGGCCTCGCGGCCCTCGCCGCCATTCTGACCGCTGCGCCCGCCGCCGCCCAGGAAACCCCTGTGGCCATCGGCATCTCCGGCTGGACCGGTTTCGCGCCGCTGACGCTGGCCAGGGAAGCCGGCCTGTTCAAAAAGCTCGGCCTCGACGTCTCGATCAAGAAGATCCCGCAGAAGGACCGCCACCTCGCCATCGCTTCGGGCGACATCCAGTGCGCCGCCACCACCGTCGAGACCTGGGTGGTCTGGAACGCCAACGGCGTGGCCACGACGCAGATCTTCCAGCTCGACAAGAGCTACGGCGCCGACGGCATGGTCGTCAAGCCAGGCATCACGAAGATCGCCGAGCTCAAGGGCAAGACCATGGCCGCCGACGCGCCGGGCACCGCCGGTTACTTCGGCCTGGCGTGGATCCTGAAGAAGAACGGCATGTCGGTGAAGGACGTGAAGGTGGTCAACATGGGCCCGCAGCCTGCGGCCAACGCGATGATCGCCGGCACCGACGGAATCGACGGCGCGATGACCTACGAGCCTTACCTCAGCGCCGTGCGCGCCAAGCCCGAGGCGGGCAAGATCATCGCCACCACGCTCGACTACCCGATGGTGATGGACACCTTCGGCTGCACGCCCAAGTTCCTGAAGGAGAACCCGAAAGCCGCCAAGGCGCTGGCCGACGGCTACTTCGCGGCACTCGACATGATCAAGGCCGATCCGAAGAAGAGCTTCGAGATCATGGGCGCCGACGTCAAGCAAAGCGGCGAGGCCTTCGAGAAGAGCCAGGCCTACCTGCGTTGGCAGGACAGGGCGGCGAACCAGAAGTTCTTCGCTGGCGAGCACGGCCAGTTCAGCAAGGAAGCGGCCGACCTGCTGCTGGAGATCGGCATCATCAAGCAGATCCCCGACCTGAAGGCGCTGGCCGACACCAGCTTCATCAAGTAAGCCTGTCTTGAAGCCGCTGCGCGAGGTCGAGCCCGGGGTGCGTCTGGCCCTGGGCATCTCCTTCTTCGTCCTGTTCTTCGCCGTGTGGGCGTTCGCCACGCTGGGCGGGTTCGTCTCCAAGACCTTCCTGGCCGACCCGATCACCATGGTGAAGTCGGGCTGGACGCTGCTGGCCGAGCAGGGTTTCGCCACCGACATCGGCTACACGGTGTGGCGGGTGCTCGGCGGCTTCGTGCTGGCGGCGATCGTCGCCGTGCCGCTGGGCGTGGCGATGGGCGCGTACAAGCCGATCGAGGCCTTCTTCGAGCCCTTCGTCTCGTTCGCGCGATACCTGCCGGCCTCGGCCTTCATCCCGCTGCTGATCCTGTGGGCCGGCATCGGCGAGGCGCAGAAGCTGGCGGTGATCTTCATCGGCAGCTTCTTCTCGCTGGTGCTGATGATCAGCGTGACGGTGGGCAACACGCGGCGCGACCTGGTGGAGGCCGCCTACACGCTGGGCGTGAAGGACGCGTCGCT
>Ga0208460_10000203_pt1 | contig 43852 bp, 29 predicted proteins | sample AD_STIC10_MetaG_FD_184436 | JGI IMG/M metagenome (GOLD analysis project Ga0208460, IMG submission 184436) | Active sludge microbial communities of municipal wastewater-treating anaerobic digesters from USA - AD_STIC10_MetaG (SPAdes) (version 2) | ecosystem: Engineered > Bioreactor > Anaerobic >... | reverse complement strand
CACAAGCCGGTCCATCGGCTTGCCCGAAGCAAGATCATCGCGCACCGCATTGATTGCGCGGGTCTGGTCCGGCGTCTCCGAGAACGGGAAGCCCGTGACGAAATCGGCATAAGCGCCCGGATCAGGCTCGATCTTCGCTGACCGACGCTTTGCGTTTTCCTTCGCAAGTCGCGTCATCTCCGCCGCTGTCTCGGTCATCGCCTTGTCGATGATCAGGCGGCGCTTGCGCCAGCTGGCGCCATCGAGACCATCCAGCGTGACGGCGGACCTGTCTGCGCCATAGCGCCAGATGCGATCGGCTTCCTCGACTGGAACAAGGCGGCGCGCGCCACCCGCATACTCAAGCTCGATGGCTTCCACGACAGCGCTCGCGCCGGAAGGACGGCTGAGGCCGGCGATGACGGCAAGCCCATGATCCTCGTGGATCACGACATCCCCGATGCACACATCCCCGATCTCGAGCAGGTGCTCGCCACCATCACCCGAAGCAGCAGCAAGGCCGGCGTTGTTCCCGATGACTTCGCGTGCCGACACGACCAACCGCTTCGGCTCGCGCCAGCTGAGCGCCACGCGCATGTCCAGCAGCTTCACACGATTGAGCCAGCCGCTGTCAGCCTCGTTCCAGCCGGGAATGGGACGCGCGCCCTGGGCCAGCTTGCGCGGCAGGCGTTTCTTCAGGAAGCGCAGATCGTGGTCCGATCCCGCGATCACCACGCGCGCCTTTTCCTTGAAGGCAGCGGCGATCTCAACGTTCATCGCCTTCACCGGGTCGGCATTCGACGAAAAGCGTATGGTGCGCTCGCCGTCGCCAACGGATAGATCAAGCACGCTCCGCTTCTTCGTCGCCGCATCCCATGCAGTTTGCGCAACGATTGTCTGATTGGCTGGCGTGGTCTTCTTCTTCCCGCCATCGGCGTCTGCCGCCAGACTGAGAAAGCGCGCGCGTTCCGCAGCAGCGCCAGGGTCAATCGCGATGATTGCGTCGGGAAAATAATCGAACAGCGTGTTGCTGCGCCCCAGCAGCACGGGCCACGCGGCCGAGCCCAGATCGATAAACGGCAGATCGCGCACGCCGCGCTGGCTGACAGAGTCGAACTCGCGAATGCGCTGTACGGCGCCGTCGGCGAGCTCAAGACGAACAGGCCGCTTCGCGTTGGCCGGGAAGATATCGATCACACGCCCGCGCATCGCGAACTCGGCAGGTTCGTCGACCCGGTCGTCTTCATAATAGCCGATGCTGCGCACCACGTTCCGGAACGCTTCCGGCTCAATGCGCCCGCCCACGACAAAGCGCGTGAGCGCACCATCGAACGTACCAGGCTTTGGCAGCATTTCGCTGGCCGCTTCCGCCGTAGTGACACACACCACCTTCTTCGCTTTCGCCTTGGCCAGCGCCCGCGCGCGACGCAGGGCCGCAAGACGCACGCCGGTGTTCGCGGGCGTCGGCGGTTGAGTGTCGCCCGGCAATGCGTCGCTCGGCCCGAAGAACACAATCTCGGCCTTGGGCGCGGCGCCTTGCAACGCAGCGTGGATATCCCGCGCGCGATAATCGCTGGAGATGATGGCCAGCACGTTCTTCTTGTTCAGCGCCTCAGCAATGCGCGCCACGGCGACGCCCACGGCGCATTCCGCACGCGCAACGTTTCCCCGCGCCTTCGAGCCAGGCCCATCAGCCATTCAACGAATCCCCTTGAGGCGGAAGCAACTAGCGCATGCATACGCCAGCGCAAGCTTCACAGGCATGAGAGCTGTGAAGCCCGCGCTGGCTTGAGGAATTGCGCTTGATTACGGCGCGTTGCGGCCCGGCTCGTACTTCTTGATCTCGGCGCGGCTGACCACCATGTGGTGGACCTCGTCCGGACCATCGGCAAAGCGCAGGTGGCGCACGTCGGCATAAAGTTCTGCCAGCGGCGTCCATTGCGAAATGCCAGTGGCGCCGTGGACCTGGATCGCCTCGTCGATGATGCGGCAGGTGATCTCCGGGATCATGGACTTCACCATCGACACCCACACGCGCGCCTCGCGATTGCCCAGCACATCCATCGCCCTGGCAGCTTTCAGCACCATCAGGCGCATCTGCTCGATGTCGTAGCGCGCACGCGAAACGACTTCCGGATTCTTGCCGAGCTTGATCAGCGGCTGGCCAAACGCCTCGCGCGAAAGGCCGCGCTTGATCATCATCTCCAGCGCCGCTTCGGCCTTACCGATCGTGCGCATGCAGTGATGGATACGGCCCGGCCCGAGGCGGACTTGCGAAATTTCAAAGCCACGGCCTTCGCCAAGCAGGATGTTCTCCTTCGGCACGCGCACATTGGTGAACTTGATATGCATGTGCCCGCGCGGCGCATGGTCCGCGCCGAACACGTGCATCGGCCCGAGCACCTTCACGCCGGGCGTATCCATCGGCACCAGGATCTGCGACTGCTGTAGGTGAGCCGGCGCGTCGGGGCTCGTCTTGACCATGGTGATCATGATCTTGCAGCGCGGATCGCCAGCGTTCGAGATGTAGTACTTCTCGCCGTTGATCACCCACTCATTGCCTTCCAGCACGGCGCTGGTGGAGATGTTCTTGGCGTCGGACGACGCAACATTCGGCTCCGTCATCGCATAGGCGGAACGGATCTCGCCGTTCAGCAGCGGCTCAAGCCACTTCTTCTTCTGCTCCGGCGTGCCCACGCGCTCGAGCACTTCCATGTTGCCCGTGTCAGGCGCCGAGCAGTTCAGCGTTTCGGAAGCGAGGTGGTACTTGCCGAGTTCGGCCGCGATATAGGCGTAGTCGAGGTTCGACAGACCCTCGCCGGTTTCTGCGTTGGGCAGGAAGAAGTTCCACAGCCCCGCCGCCTTCGCCTTCTTCTTCGCGCCATCAAGCAGTTCCAGCTGGCGCGGATGCCACGACCAGCGATCGGTCTTCTGATGGTCGAGTTCGTCGAACTCCTCGAGGATCGGCGCAACGTTTTCGGCGATGTGACGCTTCACGGCGTCAAACAGCGGCCGTCCCTTCTCCGACATGCGAAGGTCGTTGAGTTCCGGATTATCGTGAAGTTCGGACAAGAGGCGCTCCCACTGGCTATCTGTTTTGCCAATAGTAGAGCGCCTCGCGCCTCCAGCACAATGACCCTTGTAGACGGGGACCCTACCAGGACGCCGCCCGTCAGCCCTTCGGCAGGTCCTTGTACGCAACGCCCTTGTCGACACGCACATCCTGGGGCAGGCCCAGCACGCGTTCGGCGATGATGTTGCGCAGGATCTCGTCCGTACCGCCCGCAATGCGCAGGCCCGGCGCCCACATATAGGCATTGTGGAAAGCGCCCTGCATCGGCGCGAGGTCAGCATCCGAGATGATCCCGAAATGATCCTCGCCCTCAATGGCGGCATTCGCCAGATCCTGCATGCGGTTTGCGTTGAGGATCTTGCCGATCGAGTTCTCCGGCCCCGGTGTCTGCCCCTTCGAAAGCGCCGTCATCGTGCGGTACTTGCCGAGCGTGTAGCCTTCCGCACTTACATACCAGCCAGCCAGTTTTTCGCGGAAAGCCTGGTCCTGAAGCAGCGATCCCTTGCCCGACGGCGAAGGCGTATTGCGCGCGAGTTCGAGGATCTCGCCATACTCCGGCCCCGCCGATCCGCCGACCGCAAGGCGCTCGTTCATCAGCGTGACCAGCGCGACATTCCAGCCATTGCCGACTTCGCCAAGGCGCTCTGAATCCGAAATGCGTACATCCGTGAAATAGACCTCGTTGAAGTTCGATCCGCCCGACATCTGGTGAATAGGCCGAACCTCCACACCCGGAGCCTTCATGTTGATGACGAACATGGTGAGGCCCTTGTGCTTCTCCTTCTCCGGATTGGTACGCACAAGCACGATGCCATAGTCGGAATAGTGAGCGCCCGAAGTCCACACCTTCTGGCCGTTGATGATCCAGTCATCGCCGTCCTTGACGGCGCGCGTCTTGAGGCCGGCGACATCGGAGCCTGCGCCGGGTTCGGAGAACAACTGGCACCATATCTCCTCGCCACGCAGCGCGGGGCCGACATAACGCTTCACGCTCTCGGGCTTGTGGAATGCGATCACCGTGGGGATGCACATGCCAAGTCCGATGGAGAATGGCGCAACCGGCGCCTGGAACTGTTGTTCCTCCTGTCCGAAGATGACGGAATAAATCGGCGATAGTTCGCGGCCACCGACTTCCTTGCGCCATGTCAGGCCGACATAGCCGGCTGCGGCCTTCTTCGCCTGATAGGCCTTGGCGGTCTGCAACCATTCCGCGGAATCCGGGCGCGCGCCTGTGCGGGCGCCGGGCTGGCCAAGCGTTTTCTCAAGCCACGCGCGGGCTTCGGCGCGGAAGGCGGCTTCTTCGGGGCTGTCGTTGAAATCCATGATGGTCTCCTAGGCCGCGTTCTTCTGTTCAAGCCGGCGCACCAGCTTTTCCTTCCACACACCGGGACCACCCGCCTGCACGGCGAGCAGCTTGGCGCGGCGATAGAAGAGGTGGCAGTCCACCTCCCACGTGTATCCCATGCCGCCATGCGCCTGGATGTTTTCCTTCGAGGCAAAATAGTACGCATCACACGCCGCCACGCGCGCAGCGGCTGCGGCGATTGGCAACTGACCGGCTTCAGTCGAAAGCGCCCATGCCCCGTAGTAGGCATTCGAGCGCGCCAGTTCGATGCCGACATACATGTCCGCAAGCTTGTGCTTGATCGCCTGGAACGAACCAATCTGGCGCGAGAACGCATAGCGGTTCTTCGCAAAATCGACGGACATTTCGAGGCAAGCCCCCGCCCCGCCAATCTGTTCGAAAGCGATCAGCACAGCAGCACGGTCCAGCACCTGCTCGGCCAGATCCCACCCTTCGCCCGCCTTGCCGATACGCTCCGCGGCCGCCTTGCTGAATGTGAGACGTGCATGGCTGCGCGTCGGGTCCAGCGTTTTCAGCGCTTCGCGCTTCACGCCAGACTGGTTCAGATCGACGAGAACGAGCGACAATCCCTGCCCCTCGCGCGCCAGCACAACCGCATGCGTGGCGATATCGCCATCGGTGACGGGAATCTTCACGCCAGTGAGTTTCGATCCGTCGAACTGCGCTTCGATGGATGACGGAGACGGCGCGCCGGGGCCTTCCGAAATTGCGAAAGCGCCGATCACTGAACCGTCGGCGACGCCGGGCAGCACACGCGCGCGTTGATCGGTCGACGCTCCGAGCAGCAGGGCCTCGGCGAAGAAATACAGTGTCGAGGAGAATGGCACGGGAGCGAGGGCGCGGCCCAGTTCCTCCGCCAAAACGCAAAGCTCAAGTCGGCCAAGGCCGAGTCCGCCATGCTCTTCGGGAATGGCGACGCCCAGCCAGCCCTGCTCCGCAATTCCCTTCCACAACGACGCGTCGAACGCCTTCGCATCGTCGTTCAGCACATCGCGCACAACCTTCCTGCTGGACTTCTCGGCCAGGAATTTTCGCGCCTGGTCGCGGAGCATCTTCTGCTCGTCGGAGAAATCGAAATTCACCTGCGGTCTTCCTCTCTAGATTCTTGTCGTGCGGCCGGCCCAGAAGGGCTCGCGCAGCTTGCGTTTGAAGATTTTCCCGGAGTCCTCGCGCGGAAGCTCGATGCGGAAGTCGACAGACCGTGGAACCTTGAAGCCAGACAGATGCTCCCGCAGATAGGCCTTCACGCCCTCCGCACTCAGTTGCTTCCCCGGCTGCGTCTGCACGCACGCATGCACCGCTTCGCCATACTCGTCATCGGGGATGCCGAAGACGGCGCAATCTGCAACGCCCGGCATGCGATGCAGCACCGCCTCGATCTCGGCGGGATAGATGTTGACCCCTCCCGAGATGATCATGTCCTTCGAGCGATCGCAGAGATAGAGAAAGCCATCCTTGTCAAAATAGCCGAGGTCACCGGTTGCGATCAGGCCGACCTTCGCCGTGGCGCGGCGCTTGGCGTCGTCCTTGTGATAGGTGAAGTCCGCGATGTTCGGGAAAGCAGCCGTCACCTCGCCGATCTCTCCCTGCGGCAAGGAGTTTCCATCCGCATCCGTGATGCGCACATCGGCGTCCGGCATGGGCGCGCCCACCGTGCCAGGATGCGACATCCATTGCTCCGACGTGCAGAACACCACGCCACCGGTTTCGGTCGAGCCGTAGTATTCGTTGATCACCGGCCCCCACCATTCGATCATCGCGCGCTTGACCGGCGGAGAGCACGGCGCCGCCGCGTGCACGACGAACTCCAGCGATGAAAGATCGTACTTCCGCCTCACCTCTTCCGGCAGCTTCAACAACCGGTTGAACATGATCGGCACCATGTGGATATGCGTGATCCTGTGCCGCTCGATCATCTGCAGCAACTCTTCCGGCTCGAACCGCGCCTCAAGATGCAGCGTCGCGCCCAACCGTGCGCACACCATCCCGTACGCATTCGGCGCCGAGTGATACATCGGCCCGGTCATGACGCTGATGATCTGGTCTGGCGGCCGCGTGTTGAACCCAAAGATGGAGAGAAGCCCCCGCATCGAAGCTTCAGCCTGCTCCGGCGAGGGCGGCGCGCGGCGCACACCCTTCGGGTTTCCGGTCGTGCCCGACGTATAGATGATCGTGCCCGGGTTGGGGCGCGCGGCGCCAGACCATGGCGCGAAGCCTTCGAGCCAGTCTGACCAGATGCGAGCGCCCTGAGGCGCATGCGCCGATTGCGGCGGCACGCCGTAGGCAGCCGCAATCTCCGGCGGCGTTGGAACGGCAAAGACGTGGACGCCCTCGGGAATGATGGCCTGAATGCCCGCAAGCAGATCGGAATGGATCACGATCGCCTTGGCGCCGGAGTTCTCGAGAATGTAGCGCGCTTCCTCGGGCGTCGCGTGCCAGTTCACCGGTGTCGGATAGGCGCCGAGAATGCCTGCCGCCATGCTGGCTTCGAAGAACGGAAAGTCGTTGCGCAGGAACAGCGCGATGATGTCGCCTGGCTGAAGGCCGATGCTGTCCAGCCCCGTCGCGGCGCGGGCCGCGCGAACGTTCAGATCGTTGGTGTTCAGGCGGCGATTGCCGCTGATGATATCGCCCAAGACATTCTCCCTGACGACCCGGTGGACCGGATTCTGTCTTTCGATAGTTCAGTGCCGGGTCGAAAACTTCACACCCAGCTTGCGAATTGCATGCACGAAGTTGTTCGGCGCGATGTCGATCTCGCCCGTCCATTCGATATCAGGCAAGCGGCCAAGCAGCTGGCGATACGCCTCCTCCAGCTGGATTTGCGCCACGCGCTTGCCGAGGCAGACGTGCGGGCCATAGCCGAACGCCACATGCTTGTTGGCGTTGGCGCGCGCGACATCGAGCATGTCCGGGTTGTCGAACACCGCCGGATCGCGGTTGGCCGCGCCATAGTACATGATGACCTTCTCGCCCGCCGCCACCTTCTGGTCAGCGATCATCGCATCCTGCAGCGCCGTGCGGCGCATGTAGATCACGGGGCTCACCATGCGGATAAACTCGTCGGCGGCGTTCGAAAGAAGGTCCGGCTGGGCGATCAGCTTCGCCTTCTGCTCCGGAAACTCGGTCAGCAGCTTCATCGCGCCCGACAGCGTGTTACGCGTCGTATCATTGCCCGCGAACACGATCAGCAACCAGGACCCGTCGAGATACTCGTCGCTCAACAACTCGCCATCGACCTGCGCGCGGGCGATCGCTGTCATCAGGTCGGCCTGCGGATCCTGCCGCCGCTTGTGCAGCATATGCTGGCCATAGGCGAACATCTCTTCGACATTGTTGTTGAAGTCGGACACAAACTGGATCAGCTCAAGGCTCGGGGCCACCGGAGCCGCCGCCTGCTCGGCCGCAAGGTTCTGCGCCATCTCCAGATAATGCATCCAGTGCAGGAATTTCGAGCGGTCGGCTTCCGGCACGCCCAGGATTTCGCACAGCGTAAAGAGCGGCAGGCGCGAGGAGAACTCCTCCACCATGTCGCACGGCCCCTTGGCCGCCATCCCGTCGATCAGGCGCGTGACTTCAGTCTGCACTTTCAGAGTCAGCCCACGCAGATAGGCCGGCGTAAAGAACGGCATGTGCTCGCGACGCAGCTGCATGTGTTGCGGTGCATCGAGATTGATCATCGTGTCCTGCGAAGCGCGGCCCAGCAGCATGTGCCCCATGCCCGGCTTCGGCGTGTTCATCAGGATGCCGCCGCGCTGCGAGGAGAACGTCGCCGGATCGCCATTCACGCGCATCACATCGGCATGCCGCGTGACCACCCAGAATCCCGGCCAGCCTTCCGGCTCCGGATGCCAGCACACGGGAGACGCATTCCTTAGCCGTGCGAAGGCATCGTAAGGCTGACCTCGCGTAAACAGCTTGCCGTCATTGAGGCTCAACCCCTCAACCCGTGGATAGGCCTCAGCGTAGGTCGGCCCGGGAATTCCCTCGACTGCCGTCTGGCTGATCAGCTGCATTCACAGTCTCCACAATACCAACGCGGGCCAACCTTGCGCGCACGTCAACCCGCACGCAAGGCGCGACGCTGCGGCAGGCGCAGTCGATAAGTCGTGTTTCTTTCAGTTGAAGGAGTGGCCTCGGCCATGCGTCATCGCGTACCGGCACGGACGCCGGTGGCGGCGTGGCGGCCAGCCGCGCCCTCTGATATCGCAGGGTCAGCTTACGATCGAAGACGGGCTCCGAACGACATGAGAATTGCCATAGCAGGCGGCGGAATAGGCGGGCTTGCTGCAGCGCTTGCGCTGTCTGACGGTTGCTGACGCCGGACAGCACCGGAAGACCACGATCGCGATGGTGAATGGCTGGTGCTTTGGCGGCGGCTATGGGCACGCTCTATGCGTGCGACCTCGCCATCTGCGCGGACGAGGCCAAGTTCGGCCTGTCGGAAATCAACTGGGGCATCCTGCCCGGCGGCGGCGCGACGAAGGTCGTGGTCGAGCTGATGAGCATGCGGGATGCGATGTACTATTCGCTGACCGGCGAGATGATGGATGGCCAGACGGCCGCCAAGTATCGGCTGGTTAACGAGTCGGTACCGCGCGCGAAGCTTGAGGAGCGCGTGACGGAGCTGGCCAACACGCTGCTCGCCAAGAACTGGGTGACGCTGAAGGCGGCCAAGGATGCGGTACTGCGCGTCAAGGAAATGACCTACGACAACGCCGAGGACTTCCTGGTGCGTGCGCAGGAGGCCGCGAACTCCTACGACGACGACGGCCGCAAGGAAGGCATCAAGCAGTTCATCGACGACAAGACCTTCAAGCCGGGCCTTGGCACGTACGACAAGTCGCGCACCAAGGCGAAGGTCTGAGGCGCACCACGTGCTGAAAACTCCACGGCGCTGAGGCGCCTGGAGGTTTGCTGTCGTTCTGCCCTCTGATGGAGGGCTGGGGACGCGGATTTCTCCGCAGGTTTAGTCCGTAGTCCGTGTTTCGTAGTCCGAGAGCGCATTTCCCGCGTCCCCGCGGACGGGTTGCCCCGTTCGCATCGCCAACGCGCCGACAGTGATCAGCTGCCCTCCGTGCGGAGACGATGGGTGCATAAAGCGCTCACGCCGACGGGGGTGGGATGAGATTGCGGGTTTCCTACCGCGGGATTTGCGCAGGGCTCTGAAAGTGCTCGCGAAGATTCTTCAGCCGCCACATTTCATTCGGCCGAATCTGGGGGGGCGGCCAACCGCTGCCATCCCGGCCGAAGTGCGAAGCACATAGAGCCGGGCACTATCGTGAGGGTGTCAGGGTCGATGAATGGATCCCGGATAGCCCTACGGGCTTCCGGGATGACAGGCGGTGGAATGTTCGGCAGCGACTACCGGGCGGATGCCCGGCGGGCCGGTCGATCAGATGGGGAAATGCCCCGGCTTGGTCTCGATGGTGATCCACTTGAGTTCGGTGAATTCCTCGATGCCGGCCTTGCCGCCGAAGCGGCCGTAGCCGGATGCCTTGGTGCCGCCGAAGGGCATTTGCGCTTCATCGTGGACCGTGGGGCCGTTGATGTGGGCGATGCCGGTCTGCAGGCGCTTGGCGATGTCGAGGCCCTTGGCGATGTCGCGCGTGAACACGGACGACGAGAGGCCGTATTCGGTGTCGTTCGCGATTTCGACTGCGTGGTCTGCGTTCTTCGCGCGGACGATGCCGACGATGGGGCCGAAGCTCTCCTCGCCATAGATCGCCATCTGGGGCGTGACCTTGTCGATCACGTTGGCGGAGGCGAGGACGCCATCGACCTTGCCATCGACGGCATGGACAGCGCCCTTGGCGACGGCGTCCTTCACGAGGCGTTGCAGGCGTTGGGACGAAGCCTTGTCGACGACAGCGCCGAGGGGAGTCTTGCCTTCGGACGGATCGCCGGCAACCAGCGTTTTCGCCTTTGCGGAGAACCGTTTGACGAACTCGTCGGCGACGGATTCGACCACGATGATCCGCTCGGTCGACATGCATATCTGGCCCTGGTTCATGAAGGCGCCGAAGGCGGCGGCCTTCACGGCTTCGTCGAGATCGGCGTCTTCCAGCACGATGAGCGGGGCCTTGCCGCCGAGTTCGAGCAGGACGGGCTTCATGTGTTTGGCTGCACGTTCAGCGACGATGCGGCCGACGCGGGTGGAGCCGGTGAAGTTGATACGGCGGACGGCGGGATGATCGATCATCCCGCGTCCGCCGAGTTCGAGCAGGACGGGCTTCATGTGTTTGGCTGCACGTTCAGCGACGATGCGGCCGACGCGGGTGGAGCCGGTGAAGTTGATACGGCGGACGGCGGGATGATCGATCAGGGCGCCGACAACGGCGGCGGCGTCATCCGGGGCGTTGGTGACGAAGCTGACAGCGCCGGGCGGGAGACCTGCTGCGCTGAAGGCTTCGGCGATGAGTTCGTGGGTGCGGGGGCAAAGTTCGGAGCCTTTGAAGACCACGGTGTTGCCGCAGGCGAGCGGGGTTGCGATGGCGCGGACGCCGAGGATGACGGGTGCGTTCCACGGCGCGATGCCCAGCACGACCCCAGCGGGCTGGCGGATCGACATCGCGAGGCAGCCGGGCTTGTCGGAGGGGATCACCTCCCCGCCGATCTGCGTGGTGAGGGCGGCGGCTTCGCGGATCATGCCGGTGGCCAGCATGACGTTGAAGCGGGCCCAGGCCTCAGTGGCGCCGACTTCGGCCGCCATGGCCTTCGCGAAATCATCGGCGCGCTTGGCCAATTCGTCGGCGGCCTTGGACAGGGCGGCGCGGCGGGCGTTGGGGCCGAGCGCGGACCAGGCGGGGAAAGCGGCGGCGGCGGCATCAGCGGCCTTGCCGGCTTCGGCTGGCGTGAAGGCCGGGGCGCTGGTGGCGACCTTGCCGGTGAGCGGATTGATACGGTCGAAGGTTTTGGTGGCCATGCGCGTTCTCCCTACTTTTCACGACGATGCGCCTGACGAAGGCCACTCGCCGGAATATATATGCGCCATAATCGATAGCGATCTTTGACTGACGTGTCGAGATGGCGCACGTTGCAGCTGCACAGTGAAAGAACCGGGAATCGCATGCCTGCCGAAAAGAAGAAGCCAGCCGACCGCCGCGCTGGCGGCGCCCGCGCTGGCCGCAAGGAAAAGTTTGACGGGCTGGCCGCGCAATTGCGGACGGACGAGACGCGCCCGCGGCTTGCCTCGTCGGAACTTGCTGGCAGCCTGGGGTTTGTGCTGCGCCTTGCGAATGGCGTGGCGATGACCAAGCTGGGCCAGAGGCTTGAGCCGCTGCGCATGCGGCAGAGCCTTTATTCGGTGATGCTGATCATTCACGAGAACCCCGGCCTGAAGCAGCAGGAAGTGGGCCTGACGCTATCGATCCAGCAGCCGAACCTTGTCTCGCTGGTGAACGAGCTGGTGAATGAGGGACTGGTGCAGCGCACCATCAACGCTGACGACAGGCGCAGCTATTCGCTGGTGCTGACGCCGGCGGGACGGCAGAGGCTGACGCAGGCGAACCGGGCGCATGCCGAGAACGAGCGCATGCTGGCCGAGGCGGTGGCGCCGTTGACGGTTGAACAGTTTCGCGGGGCTCTGTTGCGTATTCTTTCCAATGGCGAGGGCCGTTCGGGGAAGTAGGTGCGAGGCTTGAGCGCGCGCTCGCGGCGGGTTGATATTTGACATAACTATGTGCCGGCCGCCGCATCTGGCGGCGGGAACCATTGCCGCTCATGTCTGCATCGCTGACGCCCTCATCCGATCCCATCGCCGTACATGCACGCGTGCGGCCTGACGCTTTGGCGGCGACCGATCTCTCTACTGGCGAGCGGCTGAGCTATCGGGCTTTTGACAAGCGCGTGAACACAGTGGCGCGGCGGCTAGCGGGGCTTGTTTCGCCGGCGGGGCAGCGGATCGCAGCGGTGGCGCGCAACTGTATCGAGATGGCGTTGCTATCTGCGGCGTGCGAGCGCGCGGGCGCTGTGTTCACGCCGTTGAACTGGCGGCTGTCTACGGTGGAGCTGGCGGACATCATCACGGACTGTGCGCCGGGGTATGATTCGCATAAGGCATTGATCATAGTCACCGATCACGGACGCACTGACCGGGCGACCCGAATTCCCGCGCCGAATGAAAGCGGCAATTGCCGCTGTTTTTTTGCCGCAAATGGTGGGCAGATCGCGCTGCAGCGGGGCGATAACCGCTCGTCTGGACCTCTATTTCGCCGCGCGCAGAATTGAGGTTTACTGCCAAAGGCAGGCAGGAGCGGCGCGCAGCCGCCCGTTGTGAAATGCCTAGTGAGTAGTCCAGATATGATGACGCCGTTCAAGGTCGTGGGCTACGGCAGCTACATGCCGCGCACTGCGCGCCCATCTGTCGAGCTGGATGCACTTTTCGACGAGCCGCCCGGCTGGACGGAAGACAAGTTCGGAATCCGCACCCGCAGCATCGCCGCACCCGACGAGACAAGTTCGACCATGGGCGCGGCTGCTGCGCGCGAGGCCATTGCGATGGCCGGTTGGGACGACGGTGATTTCGACGTTCTCGTCGGCGCATGCGCAGTCATGGAGCAGCCGATCCCGGGCACATCCGTGCTCATTCAGGATGCGCTCGGCCTGGGCAAGTCCGGCATCTGGGCTTTTGACGTCAATCAGACATGCCTCTCGTTCCTGACGGCGCTCGACATTGTTACGATGGGCTTTCAGGCGGGACGCTTCAAGCGCGCAGTGATTGTGTCGAGCGACATCGCCTCGGCCGGACTCGATCCGGAGGACCGGCAGACCTATTCGATTTTTGGTGATGGAGCGGCCGCGGTTTGCATCGAAGCATCGACAGACCGCGATGGTGCCGGCCTGATCTCGCGCCGGTTTGAGACTTATGGCGAAGGCAAGGGCCTCGCTACGCTGCGGTCTGGCGGCACTCGCATCCGCGCCAGCGAGTCCGAAGCGCTGCTGCAAGGCTCGAAGTTCCAGATGGACGCATTCGGCGTATTCAAGGCGGCGGCGCGCTGTCTCCCCAGGCTAATGGATGATGTGCTGACGGAAGCGGGCGTCAATCGCGAGACCGTGGATCTCGTGGTGTGCCACCAGGCAAGCCATCCGGGCGTTGAACACGTGCGCCGGCTGATGGGCGGCGATCCGGCGCGGGTTGTCGATATCTTCGGCACGCACGGAAACCAGATTGCAGCGTCCCTGCCCACAGCCCTCGTCATGGCATATCGCGAAGGCCGCATTCGGCCCGGCGCAAAAGTCCTGTTGCTCGGTACCGCTGCGGGCATTAGCGCCGCCGCCATGGTGTTGCGCTTTTGAGGGCGCGGCGCGCATTGGTGACCGGCGCGACCGGCGGCCTGGGCCTCAGCCTTTGCGCTACGTTGCGCGACGCAGGCTATTTCGTGCGCGCGACCGGACGAAGCATGACTCACGAAGATCGCCTCATGCAGATCAGCAATGAGTTCGTCCGGGGCGATCTGCTCGATATGGATTTGAACGCGCTGTGCCAGGGCATCGACATCGTGTTTCATGCCGCAGCACTCTCTAGCCCTTGGGGTCCGGAGGCGGACTTTTTTGCAGCGAATGTCGTGGCGACCGAGCGCCTGCTTGCAGCTTCGCGCGCAGCAGGCGCCCATGGCTTTGTTTTTGTGTCCTCGCCCTCCATTTATGCATCGCTCCGGGACCAGCCCTTTCTGACTGAAGACAGCCCCCTTCCGGAACGCGCACTCAATGCCTACGCACGCACGAAACGCTTCGCGGAAGAGCTGGTGCTGGCTGCGAACACGCCAACCTTTCGTACCACCTCATTGCGACCACGCGCGCTGGTTGGGCCGGACGACAGGGTGCTGCTGCCGCGCATTCTGGCGCTGGCCTCGCGTGGCTGGTTTCCGGCCTTGCGAGGCGGACAAGCACTCATCGAGCTCACCGATGTTCGCGACGCAACCACCGCACTGCTGAGAGCCGGAGAGAATCTGGCGACGGCGGGAGGCAAGGCCATCAACATATCCGGCGGTCGCCCCGTCAGCGTCGCGGTACTCGTGGGGAAACTTGCCGAGGCGCTGCAACGCCCGATCGCAATGCGTAACATACCCGTGCAGATTGCCCTGCTTCTCGCGCGCGCGTCAGAAATGGTGTGCAACCTTCGGCCGGGGCGGCCTGAGCCACGCTTGACGACATATGGCGTCGCGACGCTGGCGTTTACGCAGACATTCGATCTAACGCGCGCACGAGACCTTCTCGGCTACCAACCGGCATACGATCCTGTCTCAACGGCACAGGAACTGGCGGCGCGCGGCGTGGCGAGGGCGTCATGACACGCTGCGATTTTCACGTCCTGCAGGCGGGCCTGTGCCATCACCCGGCGGGCATGGCGCGTCGAGGGGCCGGGTTCTGTCCGGCTGAGTTTCCCGCGCTGGCTGGGCTGATCATCCACCCAACTGAAGGCGCGATCCTGTTTGATACGGGGTATGATCCCGCGTTCTTCGCGGCCACTCAGCCGATGCCCGAGCGGCTCTATCGCTGGGCGACGCCGGTGCAGCTCAAGGAAGGGCACGCTGTCGCGGACCAGTTGGAGCGGCATCGCCTGAAGCCGGATGATATCCGATACATCGTCATCTCGCACTTTCATGGCGACCATATCGCGGGACTGCACGCCTTTCCCGCAGCGCGCCTGTTCTGCTCGCGCATTGGCGCCGCGCAGCTGACGGCAGGCAGTCGCTTCGGACGTGTCCGGCGCGGCTTGCTGTCAGCGCTGGCTCCCGCAGAGCTGCACCAGCGCGCGACATTCTTCGAAGACATGCCGGCGGCGACGCTCGGGGACGACATGAAGCCTTTCGATACGGGCGCCGATCTGCTGGGTGATGGCAGCCTGCTGGCCGTGCCCCTGCCCGGGCATTGCGTCGGGCACTGGGGCCTGCTTGTGCGCGACGGGGATGGGCGCAGGACATTCCTCGTCGGCGACGCGGCATGGTCATCGTCGGCTGTGCGCGACAACGTCCCGCCCCCTCGCATCACCACGGCGCTTCTGGGCAACACGCGGTCATATCGCGACACCCTCCACGATCTGCACCAGTTGGGTGCGCGCAATACGGAAATCCTTCTTGCGCCGTCGCATTGTCCGGAGATCGCTTCGCTGGCGGATCCGCCAGCGTGAGCGTCAATCGCGTCGCTGTTGTGAAGGCTTACGCACAAACGCGCATGGCGCACGCGTTCCTCAGGACCCGCGCCGACATTGACAGGCATCAGGCTCGGCTTTGGCGCCGGCTAGCGCCTGCTCTTGCGAGGACGCCCGCGCTGTCTGCCTTGGCCGGGTCTCCCCTGAGCGCTTCTCCCATTGTCGAACCCGGCAACATGCGCGCCCGTCCGGGCGACTGGAATTCGCTGGGGTTGAGCGCAGATGAAATCATGGCCGGAGCAGAGGCTGCCGAGCATGGCGACGCCGGCGCCGTTCGCCCCGGGGTGCATGCTGGATTCTCCACGGGGACTTCGGGCGCGCGCGGCACGTTCCTGTCCAGTAAGCCAGAGCGTGCGCGCTATCTGGGGCAATGCCTCGCGAAGCTGCTGCCCGGCTCGCCGCTGCGGCGACGGCGCATCGGGCTGTGCTTGCGGGCCAACAATGCGCTGTACCGCGACGTGGCGAACGCGGGGCCGTTCGAGTTTCGCTTTTTCAGCCTCGACGCACCGGCACAATCACGCGCAAGCGAAATAGAAGGCTTCGCGCCAGACATCTTTGTGGCGCCAAGCCATGTCCTCGCCGAGCTGGCCCTGCTTGCAACAGAGGGGAAATTCCGGGCGCCGCCCTTCGAGCGGCTGCTCTACGGCGCCGAACCCATGGGCGCTTGGGAGCGTGTGTGGATCACCGAGGCTCTCGGCGCGCGGCCTGATCCCATCTATCAGGCCACCGAGGGATTTCTGGGATCGGCGTGCAGTCGCGGCGTGCTGCATCTCAACGAAGATTCGATCGCCTTCGAATTCGACCCGATAGCCGGGAGTGATCGATTTCGTCCGATCGTCACTGATCTGCGTCGCAAGAGCCAACCGATTGTGCGCGTGCGGCTGGACGACATCGTACAGTTTCGTGATACGCCATGCCCGTGTGGATCGGTGCTGCAGGCGATCCAACCTGTCGAGGGGCGCGTCGCCGATATCTGGCGCTGGGACAAGGTGCGCATCTTTCCGCGACAGGTCGAGCACGCCCTCGCCGAGGCGTTGTCACCGCCGGATGAGTGGCGGGCTGTTGCATCCCCGACCGGCGTCAGTCTTGCTTGCGACGGACCACGCGCAGATCAGGCTCGCGCTGCGCTCGTGAAGTTGTTGACGGACGCAGGCGCCGCGCAGCCAGTCACCGTCCAATCTCTTTCACCGGAGAGTTCCCCCAAACGACGCCGTGTGCAGTGGCGCGATGTCTGAGCGTGTGCTGATCACCGGGGCGCGGGCGCCCGCAGCTCTCGACCTCGCGCGCAGCTTTCACGCCGCGGGGTTCGAGGTTCACATGGCGGACTGCGCGCCAAGCCGGATGGCGTCGTTCTCGCGGGCCGTCACGAAGGTGCATCGCTTCCCTTCGCCACGTGCCGCCTTCAAGAACTTCGCCGCAGCGATGACGAAGCTCATCGCGAATGTCGATCCGACTATCGTCGTCCCCACATGCGAGGAGGTGTTCTATCTCGCAGCGCTAGGTGATGAACGCATTTTCGCGCCAGACCTGCCAACCTTGCGCCGGCTGCATTCGAAACATCTCTTTGCTCGCGAGGCTGCGGCGCTGGGACTGGCCGTGCCCGAGACGGCCCTGGTTGAGTCATCCGCTGGATTAGAGCCCTTGCTTGCCGATACCGCGAACCTGGTCTTCAAGCCCGACTATTCGCGCTTCGGTACACGAACGCTGGTTGGCCCGTCGCGAGAAGAACTCAAGGCGGTTCGCTTCACCGGAGCTGGCGCATGGGTCGCGCAACGACTTGTGCGCGGTGACGAGGTCAGCTTCTACGCCGTCAGCAGCGGCTCGCGGCTTGTTGCGTTTTCCTCCTACCGTTCACCCTGGAAGTTCAGCGGAGGCGCCGGGTATGCATTTGAGACTCTCGCCGAGCCCGTGCAGAGCCAGTTGTTGGGTATCGCAGAAACACTTGCGCAGAGACTTGTGCCGCGCGGCCAGTTTGCCTGCGATGTGATCATCGATGCCGATGGAACGCCCTGGCTGCTCGAGTGCAATCCACGCGCGACAAGTGGCGTGCATCTTTTTGGCCGGAGCGCGGGTTTGGCTGAAGCCATGCTGGGTCGGCGCGAAGCGCCCCCCCTGTCGCCAGACGACTGCGCGATGCATATCGGGCCTGCATTGTGGACGTTTGGTCTTCCCACGGCGCTTGTGCGGGGACGGACCCGCGAATGGATCAAGCGGAGGCGCCAGAGCGCCGACGTCATATCCACGCGCCACGATGCCGCGCCTGTCGTCGGCGCCCTGATCGACGCCGCACGTCTGAATTTCATCGGCCTCAGCCGCGGCGTCAGCATCACGGCAGCCTCCACCGCGGATATCGAGTGGAATGGTGAGGCGCTGTAATGACAAGCGTGCGCGTCACCGGCGTTGACGATGAGGCGATAGCCTGGGGCGATGGGCAAGCAGCCATTGGCGCTTATCTTCGTTCGGTCGCAAGCATCGGGCCATCAGCACTCGGAAACGCAGAGTTCACTTTGGGTGTGCTGCAACTTGAAGATCGCGCTTTTGCCCTGGTGACTCCCTCGCGCGGAAGCTGCTGGCTGACGTCGCTCGCGACGACTTACGGACGGGCGGCCCGGCATGAAACTTCGCGCGAAGTTCTTGGCGCGCAAGCCGTGCTCTTTCGTGGGCTCTCACACGCGGCAGAGGTTCTTCTGCACCTCGACAAGGCCGACGACGTCGTGTTTGCAAATCACCTCCTGTTCTCGACGAGCCTTTATGGCGACTGGAGCGGCAGCGATCTTGAAGTGGCGCTGGATGCCCTTCGCGCCGCCTTCCCGGACCGCGCCATCGTCTGGCGGTCGCTCAATCTGCAGGACAACGCAACGCTCGTTGAGCGAATGACACGACTGGGCGGGCAGCGGCTGCTCAGCCGGATCGTTTGGCGTTTGCCGGATCCTCGCCAGGACTGGGCGCGGCGACGCGACGCGCGCGACGACCGCAAACTGCTGCACGCTCACGGTCTCCGGCTAGAGAACGCAAGAGGCTGCTCGAACGAAGAGCTTGAGCGAGTGCTTACGCTCTACAACGACCTTTATCGAAACAAGTATTCGACGACCAACCCCGCATACAGCGCAGGCATGCTCCGCGCCGCTATCGAGGGCGGCGTGCTGACGATGCAGCTGATCCGCAACGAATGCGGAATCCTTGAAGGCTTCACGACAGAGCATGTCTACCAGGGCACGCTCATCAATCCCCTCCTCGGCTATGACCGCAGCCGACCGCAGTCGTGGGGTCTCTACAGGATCGCGATGGCCGCCTCGGCAGAGCGGGCGATGGCGGAAGGGCTGAGCGTGAACTATTCCGCCGGCGCCGCTGCATTCAAACGCAACCGTGGCGCGCAACCGACACTGGAATTCAGCATGGTTTTCGATAATCATTTGCCCCGCTGGCGGCGTCTGGCCTATCAGGGTCTGTCCTCTGCGCTGGAGTCGATGCGTCCAATGCTGGAAAGGATTGCCCTGCGATGACGCCCTTTCCGGCTGGCCTTTCCACGACATGGGTTCCAGTCGCGCTGTCGCGCGAACTGAAATCGAAGCCGCTTGCACGGCGCGTGGCCGACGTACCGCTGGTGCTGTTCCGCGGCGCCGAGGGCGTCAGTGTCCTGAAGGACCGTTGCCCGCATCGGAACTATCCCCTTTCCGGCGGCAAAGTGTATAACGGCACGCTGCGCTGCCCCTATCATGGTTGGCGCTTCGACGGCGCTGGCCGTTGCGTGGACGTGCCGGGCGCGGACAAGGGATGTGATATCTCGCGGCTGGGCGCTGAACGTATTGCAGCTGTTGAGCGCTTTGGCGCCATCTTCGTACGGCTTGAGGGAGGCGACCAGGCGCCTCCGTTCGAGCCGCCGCCACTGCTCGGCGATCCCGCGTATGACCACTTCTGGTACACGCGCGGTGTCTGGCGCGGCCGAGCAATTGATGCGCTGGAGAATATTCTCGACCCCTTCCACACCAATTTCATTCACGATGGCCTTATCCGTGACAGCCGTCACAGGCAGCTGGTGAAGCAGACGCTGGCGTATCGCGATGATGGATTGGAAGTGACTTACGAACAGCAGTCGCCGGATCGTGGCTGGATGCCGCGGCTGCTTGAAGGCGAGCGCAAGCGTAGCGTCGGCCGGTATCTGGCGCCGATCACGTTTCAGGGGCGCTGGGAAAGCACCAAGGGGCTGACGCTCTGCGCGACGGCGTATTTCGTGCCGGAGAGCCATGACACATATCGCCCATTCGGATGCTGGACGACGCGCAAGGGGCTCGCCCCCAACTGGCTGAAGCGCGCGGCCATCATGGCTTTCGTGCGCACTGTCGCCGAGCAGGATCGCGTATCTCTCGAGAAGCAGCACGCGACGATCAACGACTTCGGCGCACCGAAATTCAAATCAGGCCCCACCGATCTGGTTCACGCCCCACTTGCTGAATTCTATCACCACGGGGTCGCTGACGCTCGCCCGTCTGAGAGCCGATCAGTATGGCTTTGAGCAGGACTCGGTCAGATGGCGCGATGGCGGACGCCGTCTGCAGGTCAAGCCCGATCCGAAACAAACCGGTAGCCGACGCCCGGCTCCGTCAAGACGCGGCTTGGCTGGTCGGGGCGGACTTCAATCTTCTGGCGGAGGTGGCGGATGTGAACGCGGAGCGCCTGGACATCGGCCTCGCCGCCTTCCCACGCCTTCGTCAGGAGATGGCGGTGCGTGAGCACCTTGCCCTCATGCAGCACCAGTTCGTGTAGCAGGCCATACTCGCGCGGCGTTAGCCGGGGATCGACCCCGCCTACCCTCACCTGACGCCGCGCAAGATCGACGCTGAGATGGCCATCGTCGTAGACGGGTGGGCTGCCCTGCATCTGGACGCGATGGCGCAGCGCCGCGCGAACGCGGGCCATGAACTCAGCAACCCCAAAAGGCTTTGATACGAAGTCATCGGCCCCGGCATCGAGCGCCGCAACCTTTCGGGGCTCGTCATCAAGAGCGGAGAGGACGATAACGGCGGGGCCGCCCGCCGCGCGCATTGGACCAATGAGGTCAGCGCCGTTGCCATCCGGCAGGCCAAGATCGAGTACCGCCAGGTCGAACCTCGATGCCGCTGCAAGCCGCAACGCGCCAGCGATGTCGCCGGCCTCGTCGACGTCAAATGCCTCTGCAATCAATGCGGAGCGCAGAAAGCGCCTGATCGCGGCCTCGTCATCGACAATCAACGCCCGGAGACGCTGGCCGGATGATCGCTTTTCCGCAGGATCGCTCATGCGAGACTTTCCGCCGAAAAAGCGATCTCGAAAACGGCGCCCGTCCTGTCGCTTCTGTTACGGGCCGACACGTGCGCCCCCATCAGCGAGACAAAGCCCTTCACGATCGCGAGCCCAAGCCCCGTACCGCGAACGTCAGCCGACGCAGCCCGCGCAAAGCGCTCGAAGATGCGCGCCTCGTCACCCGGCGCGATGCCGCGCCCTTCGTCAACGACCGTGAATGCCACGCCGCCACGCGAACGTGCGGCGCCGATGACAATCTCTCCATTGGCCGTATGAGCCAAAGCGTTCTCCACGAGGTTGAACAGCGCCTGGTCCAGCAACGCCGCGTCCGCTCGCACCATGGGCAGATCCCGCTCCACGTCCAGACGTATCGTTCTTCCTTCGTCGAGCTTTCGTGCACGGGATACAACGGCTGCCAGGACATCGGGAGGGTCGAGCGGCTCAAGATGTGCTTGGATGCTGCCCGCATCCAGACGTGTCATGTCGAGCAGCTTCTCCACGTAGCGCTGCATGCGCGTTGCTTCATCCTCAATCGACGCAAGCAGGCCGTCGCGCGTAGAGGGATCGTGACGATCTCCATAGGCGCGCAGGCTTGATGCGGCGCCCAGAACGCCAGCGATCGGCGTCCGCAGGTCGTGACTGAGCGACGCCAGCATTGTGCCGCGCAGACGTTCGGCCTCCGTCTCGATGCGGCTCTGTTCAAGAGCCTGCGCCACGTGCGCGCGTTCAAGTGCGGTGGCGGTCTGATCGCCCATCGCCGCAAGCCGGCGGCGCTCGCCCCGCGTGAGGGGGCTAGTCCGGGCAACACCCACAACACCTGCGACCAGACGAGACGTACGCAGCGGCAAGAACAGCCAGCGGGCGCCCGGAAGCGTGTCGGCGCCGCGCCCGGTCGGCTCGCCCTTCTCTGCGGTCCATCGGGCAGCGGCCATATCTGCGTCAGTCAGGTCGAGACGTTCGGCGGATGCCCCCGCTAGGCGCAGCTCACTGAAGCCGACCCGGGCCAGGACAACGCATTCAACATCGAACGCTCGCGCCACATAGCGGGCGAGCGATTCTGCGGCTTCGTCTTCTGACTTGGCGGAGGTCAGCTGCCGCGACAGGCCAAACAGCTCGCGCGATGTCTTGGCTTCCGTGCGCGCGGCCAGCGTCTGTTGCCGCGCGCGTCCGGCAAGGATGGAGACGATCAGGGCCGCACCGGAGAATGCCAGTATGGCGAGAACGTTGTCCGGGTCGGCGACCGTGAATGTGTAGCGGGGCTGAGTGTAGAACCAGTTGAACGCCAGGGCGGACGCCATGCCCGTGATCAGGCCGGCCCAGAGCCCGCGCGTGAGGGCGCTGACTAGCACGCTGGCAAGATAGACAAGCGTAAGGTTCGATACACCGAGCCATACATCCAGCGGCCACGCGACCAGCGTTGCAATCACAGTCATCGCCAGTGCTTCGGCAACACCCCGCGATGTGAGCGCGGGCCAGGCGGCCGAGAGCGGGAACAGGGTCTTGGCGCTTCGCTCTGACGATTCCGGGATAACTTCGACGGGAACGCTGCCCGACCGGTCGATGAGTTGTCGTACGACGGAGCCGAAAACTGCCTCGAAGACGATCGAGCGCTTTGCCTTGCCGACGATGATCTGGGTGACGTTCTGGTCGCGCGCGTAGGCCAGCAGCGTTTCGGCGACGGCATCGCCCGGCAGGGTCGCTGTTTCGGCGCCAAGGCGTTCGGCGAGCCGCAGTGTTTCGGAGAGGCGCATGCGCTCTATCTCGGTCAGGCGCGCGCTGCGGGAGGTTTCGACGTGTACGGCCAGCCAGGGCGCCTTGCTGCGATCAGCCTGCCGCTTGGCGTGGCGTACGACCTCCGCCGACGCCTCGCGCTCATCAATGCAGACCAGCAGGCGCTCCCCTGCCGCCCAAGGCGCATCCTCGCCCTGCGCCTTGCGATGGCCACGCACCTGCTCGTCGATCGTATCGGCGGCACGGCGCATGGCGAGTTCACGCAAGGCGGACAGATTTCCCGGCGCGAAGTAGTGGCGAAGCGCGCGCTGCGCCTGATCGGGCGCATAGACCTTGCCCTGCCTAAGGCGCTCTATGAGTTCGTCAGGCGTCAAGTCGATCAGCTCGATCTCATCGGCGCGCTCCAGGACCGCGTCCGGAATCGTCTCGCGCACACGCACCCGCGTGATACGGGCGACCACGTCGTTGAGGCTTTCGATGTGCTGCACGTTCAACGTCGACCAGACATCGATGCCGGCGGCCAGTAGTTCATCCACGTCCATCCATCGCTTGGGATGACGCGACCCTTCCGCATTGGTGTGTGCAAGTTCATCGACAAGCGCGATTTCCGGCTTGCGTGCAAGCAACGCGTCCAGATCCATCTCGCCGACTGCGCGGCCGGGCTCCCCCAACGGGCGCTTCGGCAGGACCTCGAGACCTTCCAGCAACGCAGCCGTTTCGGAGCGGCCATGCGTCTCGATCACGCCGGCGACAATCTCGACGCCTTCCAGCCGCTTCTTGCGGGCGTCCGACAGCATTTCGAATGTCTTGCCGACGCCCGGGGCCGCGCCGAGATAAATCTTCAGCTTGCCGCGCGACTCCGCCTTCGCCTGCTGCAGCAGCGCGTCTGGCGATGGGCGGCGTTCGGCTGACTCAGGCATGCCGCCCCTCAGACCGGCGCACGGCCAAGCGCGTCCAGCGCAAGATTGAGTTCGAGCACATTGACCCGTTCCTCTCCGACCACGCCAAGGGAGGGCGTCTCCACATGCGCGTCAATCAGGCTGGAGACCACATCATCCGGAAGTCCACGAGCTTTCGCCACGCGAGCGAGCTGGAATCGGGCCGCAGCTGGAGAGATATGGGGATCAAGGCCGGATCCGGAAGCCGTGAGCAGGTCAGGCGGAATGTCGCTGGCGGGAACGCCGTAGCGCGCAGCTTCCCCCTTGATACGATCCGCCAGCGCCTGCGACGACGGCCCGAGGTTGGAGCCAGACGAGGAGCGGGCGTCATAGCCCTTTCCTGCGGCCGATGGGCGGCCCCAGAAATACTCCGGCTGGGTGAATTGCTGGCCGATCAGGCTGGAGCCGACGACCACGCCATCCCGCTTGATAGGCGAGCCATTGGCCTGGTTGCTGAACGCCGCCTGCCCGACGCCGGTCAACGCCAGCGGATAGACAAGGCCAGTCAACAGCGTGAACAGTGCGAGGAGAACGAGCGCGGGACGAACATGTTTCAGCATCTGATTTCTCCTAAGCCAGGCCGACGCCGGATACGACGAGGTCAATGAGCTTGATCCCGATGAAGGGCGCAATGAGCCCGCCGAGACCGTAGACCGCGAGGTTTCGCGCCAGCAGCTTACCCGCCGGCGCCGCGCGCCATTTCACGCCGCGCAGCGCCAGCGGTATCAGCGCGGGAATGACGAGCGCGTTGAAGATGATCGCCGACAGGATCGCGCTGTTGGGCGAGGCCAGCTGCATCACATTGATCGCCTGCAGGCTGGGATAGATGGCGAGAAACAGCGCCGGAATGATCGCGAAATACTTGGCGACATCGTTGGCGATCGAAAATGTCGTCAGTGAGCCGCGCGTCATCAGCAACTGCTTGCCGATGGAGACGACCTCGATCAGCTTGGTCGGATCGCTGTCGAGATCGACCATGTTGCCAGCCTCCCGCGCAGCCGGCGTGCCGGTTTGCATCGCGACGCCGACATCGGCCTGCGCCAGCGCGGGCGCGTCATTGGTGCCGTCACCGCACATGGCGACCATGCGGCCGGCGGCCTGTTCCTTGCGAATGAGTGCGAGCTTGTCCTCGGGCTTCGCTTCGGCAAGGAAGTCATCAACACCCGCTTCCGCCGCAATCGCGGCGGCCGTCAGCGGGTTGTCGCCGGTGATCATCACGGTGCGGATGCCCATCCGGCGAAGTTCGGCAAAGCGTTCCTTCACCCCGCCCTTCACCACGTCCTTCAGATGCACGATGCCAAGCACCCGGCCATCGCGCGCAACGGCCAGCGGCGTCCCGCCCTCGCGACCAACCTTGTCAGCGGCCTTGCGAACCTCGGGCGATACCTCGACGGCATCCGGCCTCGAACGAACGTGGGCGATCACAGCGTCGACCGCGCCCTTCCGGATCGTCGCCCCGTCGGCATCGACGCCGCTCATGCGGGTCTGCGCCGAGAACGGCAGGAAGCGGGCGTTGGTCATGTCGCGGCCGCGCATGGAGAACCGGTCCTTGGCCAGCACAACGATCGAACGACCCTCGGGTGTCTCATCCGACAGGGAAGCCAGTTGCGCGGCATCCGCCAGTTCGCGTTCGTCAACGCCCGGTGCAGGAATGAAGGCGACGGCCTGCCGGTCACCCAGCGTGATCGTACCGGTCTTGTCGAGCAGAAGGACATCGACATCCCCGGCCGCCTCGACGGCACGGCCGGACGTGGCGAGCACGTTGAACCTCACCAGGCGGTCCATACCGGCGATGCCGATTGCGGAGAGGAGGCCGCCGATGGTTGTCGGGATCAGCGCGATGAACAGCGACGCCAGCGCCACGGTGCTGACGACACCACCTGAATACGCTGCGAAGGCCGGGATGGTGGCGACCGCCATCACGAAGATCAGCGAGAGGCCGGCCAGCAGAACGCCGAGCGCGATCTCGTTCGGCGTCTTCCGGCGCGATGCACCCTCCACGAGCGCAATCATGCGATCCAGGAATGTATCCCCTTGCGTCGCCGTGACCTTGACCGCGATCCGGTCGGACAGGACACGGGTGCCGGCTGTCACCGCCGAACGATCCCCACCGGCCTCGCGAATGACAGGAGCGCTTTCGCCCGTAATGGCGCTCTCGTCGACAGTTGCGACACCTTCGACGACCTCGCCGTCTGCCGGGATGAGTTCTCCGGCGACCACCTCGACCAGCTCGCCGACGGCGAGGTCGCTGGCTGCCACTGGCGGTTGCGGCGCGTCATCCACAAGCCGGCGCGCCGTGAGTTCGGAGCGCGCCCGGCGAAGGCTGGCCGCCTGCGCCTTGCCCCGTCCTTCTGCAACGCCCTCCGCGAATGTCGCAAACCAGACGGTGAGGGCGAGCCAGAAGGCGATCTGCCCCGCAAACGCCGCGCCCTCACCGCCCGTCACAAGGTCACGCACGAACAGGACCAGCACATAGAGCGCGGCCAGCTCCGTCGCGAACATCACGGGGTTACGCCAGAGTTGCAGCGGGTTCATCTTGGCGAAGGCGTCGACGGCTGCCTGGCGCATGATGGCGGGGTCGAACAGCGAGATGGGTTTGTTGCTCATGGGAGCGGACCTCAGTTGAGCGTGTTGGCAGTCGCTTCAGCGACGGGGCCAACGGCAAGTGCGGGCAGGAAGGTGAGCGCGCCGACGACGACAATCACAAAGGCGAGCAAGCCAATGAACAGCGGGCCGTTGGTCGGAAAGGTCCCGGCCGAGGCGGGCGCTGTCGGCTTGGCCGCAAGGCTGCCGGCGATGGCGAGCGCAGGGATGATGACCAGGAAGCGGCCGACCAGCATCGCGATCGCGTGGGCGTAGGTGTAGAAGTCGGTGTTCGCGGTGAGGCCAGCAAACGCCGAGCCATTGTTGCCCGCCGTCGAGGCGAACGAGTACAGGATCTCGGAGAAACCGTGCGGTCCTGCGTTGAGGACGCCTGCCCTTCCAGCATCCGTCGATGCCGCAATGGCCGTTCCGATCAGGATCGCAAGGGGCGATGCAAGAATGGCCAGCACAGCGAGCTTCACCTCCCGCGCCTCGATCTTCTTGCCGAGATAGGCGGGCGTGCGCCCGACCATCAGGCCAGCAATGAAGATGGCGAGAATGGCGAACAGAAGGATGCCGTAGAAGCCCGCTCCGACGCCGCCCACGATGACTTCGCCCGCAAGGATGTTCACCAGCGGGATCATGCCGCCAATCGCCGTGAAGCTGTCGTGCATGGCGTTGACGGCGCCGCAAGATGCCGCCGTGGTGACAGCAGCAAAGAGCGCCGACGCGGAGAGCCCGAACCGGACTTCCTTGCCTTCCATGTTGCCCAGGGACGGATCAACACCTGCAGACATCAGCGCCGGCGTAACTTGCGTCTCGGACCAGTAGGCGACGCCGGTCCCAATCAGGAACAGAGCGCCCATCGCAGCCAGAATGGCCCACCCCTGACGTTCATCGCCGACCATCCGGCCGAACATCACGACGAGGCCTGCTCCAATCGAGAAGATCGACAGCATCTGGACAAGATTGGTCCAAGGATTCGGGTTCTCGAAGGGATGGGCGGAGTTTGCATTGAAGAACCCGCCTCCATTCGTCCCCAGCATCTTGATTGCTTCCTGGGATGCGACCGGACCAATTGCGATATCCTGGGGCACGCCTTCGAGCGTCGTCGCCGACAGTGAGCCCGCCAGCGTCTGCGGCACGCCGGACGCCATGAGGTAGATCGCAAACAGAATCGAGATCGGCAGCAGGACGTAGAGGGTCGCCCTCGTCATATCGACCCAGAAGTTGCCGAGCTGACCTGTGCCGCGCCGCGCGAATCCACGCGCGAAGACGACAGCAACAGCGATGCCCGCAGCAGCCGACAGGAAGTTCTGAACGGTCAGACCCGCCATCTGCGTCAGATGGCTCATCGTGCTCTCGCCGCTATACGCCTGCCAGTTCGTGTTGGTCACAAAGCTGACGGCTGTGTTCATTGCGACGTTCGGAGCAACTGGCCCGAAGCCCTGCGGATTCAGCGGCAGGACATGCTGCAGTTGCATGAACGCAAACAGCGCCAGCGTTGCAAACAGGCTGAACATCACGAGAGAGGCAGCGTATCCCTTCCAGTCCTGCTCGTTGTCCTGCTTCACACCGCCAAGGCGATAGAACCCGCGCTCCAGTGGCGCGAGCACGGGCGACAGCCAGGTGCGCCGCCCGTCAAACACGGCCGCAAGATAGAGGCCCATCGGACGCGCGATCAGCGCAACAAGTCCGACAAACACGAAAATCAGAATCCAGCCTTCGATCTTCATTGTGCGTTCCTCAGAACTTTTCCGGGCGCAGAAGCACGATCAGGAAGAAGACAAGCAGGCCGGCGGCCAACGCCGCGCCGAGTGTGAGGTCCAGTGACATGGCGCCCGCCCCTACAACCGGCTCACGCCGGCGACGACGGCGCCCAGCGCTGCAAACGCGACGAGAATGAAAGTGACTGCGACAACTGCCGCCATGGCGAGGCTCCGCTCTGATCCGGGAGCAGAACTGACCGAAGCGGCATTAAGGGGCGAGTGAGCGCGCGGGTCTGCGACATTAAGAGCGCATTAAGTTCGGTGACCGCCTCGCGCGCTGATCGACAACCAGCGATTCAGTCGCTGGACCGAACCAGGCGGCCGTTGGCTATCATCCGCTCTGCAGCCACGTTTCGATACCAGCCGAGAATTTCGGGATTGGCCATGGCGTCGCGATTGATGATCTTCTCGATCGGCCGCCCCTGGAACAGGCGCTTGATTGGCAACTCCTGCTTCTTGCCAGACAGGGTACGTGGGATTCCCGGCGCGAGAAGAATCTCGTCTGGGATGAAGCGTGGCGAGAGGCTGGACCGGATGGATGCAGCCAGCTTGCCGCGCAAGGTCTCGTCCAGCGCGACGTTGTCTTGCAGAGCGAGGAACATGATCAGGCGGCTGTCGCCGTGGCCCTGCTCAAGCTCGATGACCATCGAGTCCGCGACTTCGGGAAGACGTTCAACAGCGGCGTAGATCTCGCTGGTGCCCATGCGAACGCCATTGCGGTTGATTGTTGCGTCGCTGCGGCCAGTGATCGTGCAGCTACCGTCGGGATAGATCGTCAGCCAGTCGCCGTGGCGCCAGATGCCCGGGTAAGTGTCGAAGTAGGATGACAGATAGTGCTGGTTGTTCGTGTCGCCCCAGAAGTAGATCGGCATGGACGGCATGGGCCGCACGCAAACCAGCTCACCAACTTCGCCGATCACTGGGCGGCCTTCGTCGTTCCAGGCTTCTGTCGCAACGCCGAGCTGCCGGCACTGCATGCGCCCGGTCTGCAGCGGCAGTTCGGGATTGCCGCCTACGAAGGAAGCCGCGATGTCGGTTCCGCCCGATATGTTCGACCACCAGATGTTCGGCGTACCGATAGAGGCGAACTGCGCCGTGCCCCAGTCCTGGACATCAGGCGCCAGCGGAGATCCAGTCGAGCCGATCGCGCGAACGGCCGAGAGGTCGCCGCAGTCGGAAATCTTCAAGCCTGCCTTCATGCAACTAGCGTGGAAAGCGGCGCCGGCGCCGAGATAGGTAATGCGATGCCGCGCCGCAAAGCGCCACAGCACACTCCAGTCTGGCTTGTCCTTTGGGCCCGAGGGGCTGCCATCATAGATACAGACCGTAGTTCCGCTGAGCAGCCCCCAAAGCTGTGAGTTCCACATCACCCAGCCGGTGGACGAATACCAGTGGAAGCGCTCGCCGAGCGTGTTCGGATCATAGCTTGCGCCGAGATCCATGTTCTTGGCGGCGGCCAGCGCGGTCATGATCACGCCGCCATGGCTATGCACCATCGGCTTGGGCAGGCCGGTTGTGCCGCTTGAATAGAGCACCCAGAGTGGATGATCGAAGGGGACCCATTCCGGCTCGAATGCTTCGACGTCGACGCCGGTTCGCCCGATGGCTTCGGAGACAGTGAGTTCTGCTGCGAGCTTCTTTGCTGCGAACGGCGTTTCGAGCAGGATGAGATGTTCGACGCTTGGGAGCGCTTCACGCAACTGAGCGACCGTAGCGCTGCGGTCCATCGGCTTGCCCGCGTAGTGAACACCATCGGCGGCGATCAGCACTTTTGGCGTCACCTGCTTGAAGCGATCGACGACGGCGGGCGTGCCCATGTCGGGCGCGCAGACGGTCCAGACGGCGCCGATACTGACGCTGCCGAGCATCGCCACGACGGTCTCCGGCACATTCGGCAGGTAGGCGGCGACCCGGTCACCGCGCTTCACGCCGATCGATTTGAGCGTGAGCGCCATGGATGCGACCTGGCGCTTGAGCTCGGACCAGGGCATCTCGCGGACTACGCCCAGCTCATTCTCTGAAATGATGGCGGGCTGGCCCGCAGTCTCCGCGGCCGCTGCATGACGGAGGATCTGGTGGACATAGTTCACCGATGCGCCCTCGAACCAGATCGCGCCGGGCATTTGCTCTTTCACCAGAACTTTCGACCACGGCGTGGGCGAGGACAGCTCATGATAATCCCAGATCGAACGCCAGAACGCTTCGAGATCGGTAACCGACCACCGCCACATGGCATCGTAGTCTGCGAAGCGCAGCCCACGCTCGCGGCCGAGCCAGTCGCGGTAGAGCTTCATCTGGGGAATGGGTTTTGCCGGCATGCGTCTTCAGCCTTGGTTCGGCGCGGGATGTGTCGCCAGCGCGGCCTTTTCCTCGCGACCCAGCGCGCGCGCAAGAAAAAGGTGCATCACGATGGCGAGCAGGTAGAAGGGCGTCAGCGTGTAGAAGGCAAGTTGCAGCGGATTCTGATGGCCCTGCGAGCTGAACATGTCGCTCATTGCGCCCAGGTAAGTAGGGCCAAAGCCTAGTCCCACCATGTTCATGATGAGCAACAGGATAGCGCCGGCGAGCGTGCGCTGTTCGGGCTCCACCTTGGCCTGCACGAGGGCGACGGCGGGCGAGAGGAAGAAATAGTTCAACGCGGTCGGCAGGGCGAGGAACAGCAGCGCCGTTGGCCAGTCAGGGGCCCAGACGAAGGCCACGAACAGCGGAGCTGCAACGGTCAGCGCGACGGCTGGCAACAGAGCATAAGCGCGCTGGGATTTCGGGGCCAGCCGGTCCACCAGCCAACCTGACAGGAAGACACCGGCGCCGATGCCGAGGCCGATCAGAATGGCGTACCAGACGGCGACCTCTTCGAGCGTCATGCCCTTCTCGCGCATCAGGAACAGCGTGGTGAAGTTGAGTACCGCGTAGGTGATGAACTGGGTCGCCGCAGCCGCCAGCGCCACGAGCAGCAGGATCGGCCGCGACAGGAACATGCCGAAAGTCTTCCAGAATCCTACGCGTTTGGTGGCGGGCGGAATCGGGAGCGCGGGATCAATCGGCGGGGGCGCCGCCACCGGCGCCTTGTCGAGCGCGCCGCGTTTCGGCTCCCGCACGAAGAGGAAGACCGCAATACCGGCAGCGACACCGACAACGCCAAGAACGATGAAGGCGTCGCGCCAGCTATAGGTGGCGGCGACACTTGCGCCGAAGGCGACGCCCAGCGCCTGGCCGATTGGCGGACCCAGATTGTAAATGCCGTAAGCCATCCCGCGTTTGTCGGCGGGGAAGTAGTCGGCAATGATCGAATAGGATGGCGGCACGCCACCGGCTTCACCGACGCCAACCGACATCCGCGCGACCGCGAGCTCCGGATAGGTGCGCGCAAGACCGCAGGCGATAGTTGCGGCGCTCCACAGTGTGCATGCGGCGCCGACGATGCGCACACGGTTGTGGCGATCCGCCAGCCACGCAATGGGCAGCGATATCGTGCAGTAGAACGCCGCGAAGTAGAGGCCGCCCAGCAGGCCCAGTTGCCCATCAGTCAGATGCAGCTCGTCCTGGATCGGCTTGGAGAGGATGGAGAGCAGCTGCCGGTCGAGAAAGTTCAGCACATAGACGAGACACAGCATGATCAGCGCAAGCCAAGCGCCCTTGCGGACTTCGTGTTTGACCTGTTGCGCCTGTACGCTCGCAACACTGGCGCTCGTGATCGGCTCGCCTGCCATGACAGTGCTCCTGCGGGATTCTGTGCGATCGTTCAGGATGGCGCGGGGACAGAGAGCGTCCAGCTGCCATGTGCCCATTCGGGTCCTCACGGCGTTGTCGTGAAGGCGTCGGGAAAGTGCGGACAGGCGGCCGGAGCCGCCTGTCCAGGTCAGTCTTCAGGGAGGTCAGAACGTTTTGCGCAGGTTGAGGCCGACATACCGGCCGATCGGATTGTAGGCGCCGCCAATGCCGTCGGTGGCGGGGAAGTAGGGAGGCGTCTCGTCGAGAAGGTCATTGACCTGCAGCGTGAGCACGGATCCATCAGTCAGGCCGCCGTCCGGCAGCGTCCACGACAGGCGCAGGTCGACAGTGGTGTAGGGATCGGCCTAGTAGGAGCTGACGCCGGTCGGTGTCGTGAAGTTGCTCCTCACGCCGTCGCGGTAATTGACAAAGCCTGCGAGCGAGAACGGTCCAGTCTGGACGCCGAGCGTGCCCCTGACAGTCGATTGGGGAATGCCCAGGACCAAGGCGTCGGACACGGCCGAGGCGGGCGATGCCTGCGTTTCGAAATTGAGGATGTAGTTGCCTGCGAGGTCCGCGAAGACAGAACCGAAGTCGGTCGTCCATGTGTAGTTGACATCGAAGTCGATGCCGTCGGTTTTGCGGATGCCGTAATTGTTGACGCGCAGATCGAGGAAGTTGCCGATCGCCGGCAGTGGTGTCGGCAGGTTGACCGGAACACCAAGCGCAAGGAGGCTGGCAAGCTGCGTCGGGCTTGGGTTGCGATAGACTACCGAGGCGAGCGTCGGATCGGAGAAGACAAGCGCCGCCGAAGGCGTACCGATGACACCCGAATATTCGAGATCGTAGTAGGTCAGGCTTGTACGCAGATCCGGCAGGAAGGCCGGATTGTAATCCACGCCGAACGAGTAAGTCGTGGCTTCCTCCGGCTGAAGACCGCGGTTTCCACCAAGAAGGTAAACGGTGTTGACCTGCGCCGCTCCACGCGTCGGGTCGTTGGCAAACACGGCTGAGTTGGCCGCATCGAGGTAGTACGCGCCAACTGTAGCGCCCAGTTGGCGGGTGCCGGGCGCCCTGAACGAGGTTCCATACGAACCCCGGACGAGCAGACCGTCAGTGGGCGACCAGTTGATGCCGACCTTCGGATTGGTGGTGGCTCCGAAGTCGCTGTAGTCGTCGTAACGGCCGGACACTGACAGATCGAGGCTCTGCATCAGCGGGCCTGCATTGCCCGGGCCGACAAGGGGGACGAAAACTTCAGCGAAGACGGATTTGACGTCCCGATCCAGGCTTTCGGGAACAGGCGAGGCTCCGACGAACCCAGCTTGCTTGAACGTCTCGCGCCGCAGTTCTGCACCCACAGCGATCTTCGCCTGCCCGCCGGGCAGATCGGCGACCGGACCGTCGAGTTTCACGGCGCCCAGATTTATGCGCTGTTCATTGTCGACCGAGGTCGCCGAGTTGAGGATGGCGTTTACGACCGCAGGAGAGGTGCCAGTGCCGAACGGGTCGAGAGCTGTGGCGGTGGTCGTTCCGGCAGCAGCGGCTCCGAGCGCTGCTGTATTGATGGACGGAATGAAGGCGACGTTTTCGGCCCAGTCGAACGTGCCATAGACGCTCAGGTTGAAATCGCCAGGCAACGCGAAATCGATACCAGCAGAAGTGTTCCCGACTTCCCGCTTGTCCCTGTTGAGGAAGTGATCGTCTCCAACAAGGTTGTCCGGCCGGAAGAAGACAAACTCCGCCGTGGCGCCTGACCCGGGGGGCTGGCGGAAGAACGGGTTGGCGTTTGTGATCAATGCCGACTGGACAGGAAGTGCGGCGCGAATCTGGTCGCGGCGATCGGTGAGCAATGCCTCGGCCCACACGGTGATATCGTCCGTCAGGTCCTGCTCGGCCGAAGCGAACACTGCGTGGATTTGCGATGCGGGAAACAGATCCGCCGGCGCGCCTGCGTCGCAGAAATTTCGTGTGTTCGGCGCCAGAGCGGGCGCTGCATAATAGACCGCATAGAATGTCGAGTTGGCCAGAACGTTAGGCGCGGGGCAGCTTGTCGATCGCGTGTCGATACCGCCATTCGCTCGGAAGTCCTGGGAACGATAGTCGCGATCCCCGCCCATGATGTTGTCGTTCTCGGTGTACTGGTAGGCGACAAGCGCCGAGCCCGTGCCCCAGTCCGTGCCGTACACAGCGCCGATATTGCCCGAAAAGTATTCGTCGGCCTGCCCGTAAGTGGCGGAGACTTCGAGGCCGGTAAAGTTTTTGCGGGTGATGAAGTTTACGACGCCCGCCACGGCGTCCGAGCCGTAGATGGCCGAGGCGCCATCGGCGACGACCTCGACGCGTTCCAGCGCGAGGCTCGGGATCAGCGGAAAATCCGGGTTGGTCTCGTTCGCGGCCGCGGCCACCAGGCGGCGGCCATTCATCAGCGGCAGTGTGGCGTTGGCCGGCAGGCCGCGCATTCCCGGCGCGAAGGAGCCGAAACCACCAATACTCGCCTGAGGCGCCGTGTTGAAGCTGTTGAGCTGCGGCACGCTTGCGAGCAGGTCCGGCGTGTTGGCGGCGCCAAGGGTCTCGATGTCGTCGCGCGACACGCTGATCAGGTTGGAGCCGGTCGGCGGCACGCCGCGAATGCTGGTGCCGGTGATGACGACCCGGTCGGCCGAATCGTCAGATTCCTGGTCATCGTCCGCCGTCGTCCCGGTCTCCGGCGGCTGGGCCGCGGGGTCCTGCGGGGCGGGTTCTGCGAACGTCAGAACGGTCTGCGGCGACTGACCCCAGGCCGGAAGGGCCCCGCCAATCAGGCCGATCAGAAGAGCCGCGCCGGACGCACTGCTGAGCATGGTTTTCACGATTGGTCCTCCCCTACACGCCCTGTGCGCAAGAATTTGCCGGGCTTTCTCAAACCGCTAACGCAGGCTCAAAGGCTGGTCAAGTTCATTCATTTAGTGCTAAATGAATTTTGTGGCAGGCTCATTCGCCGATTGATCTGATAGGAGCGCCCTCACAATGTTTGCGATGGATGGCAGCCACGCACAGGCGCCGACTGTCCAGTCAGGAAGGCTCGACGTCATGGACGCAGAGGTGAAGAGCAAGGCTCGCCGCACGCGGGCGGACCAGCGCGCGGCGACGCTGAAACTGATCCTCGACACCAGCGAGGAGCTGTTCTCGCAGCTCGGCTATTTCGGTGTCACGATCAAGGACATCGCCAACAAGATGGGCATCCATCCGGCGCTGATTCACTATTACTTCGAAAACAAGATGGCGATCTTCGACGCCGTGTTTGCGCGACGTGCCGAGTATGCAGTGGAAACACGTACGGCCGCGCTCGACGCCTACAGCGCCGCCGCCGGCGACAATCCAACTGTCGAGGGCGCGCTGCGTGCATTCTATGAAGGCGCGTTCGACATCTACATCAACGGCGAGGAAGGCTGGCGCCAGTTCGGCCGCATGTTCGCGCAAGTGAACAATGCGCCTGGTTATGGCGCCGAGCTGATGGACACTTACTTCGACCCGCTCGTGCTGCGCCTCATCGAGCTGCTGCAGAAGGCCCTGCCGGATGCGCCGCTGGAGGATCTGTTCTGGAGCTTCCAGTTCACCTCGGGCGCCTACACGCTGATCCTGTCCCGCACCGGCCGCATCGACCGCCTCTCGGGAAACCTGTGCCAATCCCACGACTATGAAGCAGCGCGCTCGCGCTTCGTCACCTTCATGGCAGGCGGCTTCGAGGCGCTCTACCAGAGCAAGAAGAAGCAGCCCGACACGCAGGCCTGAGCACCGCCTATCCACTCAAACTGGGGACGACTACATCATGTCTAACCGGGCAGCGATGTCTGCACTTCCGCTCGCGCTCCTTCTCGCGGTTACAGCCTGCGGCCAATTCAGTGACCAGCGCGCACCGAAGCTGCTCGCAACGCCGGTGTCTTGCGAAGCGATGGCCGGCAGAACCCTGAACGCCGATCAGATCAGCCTGCCGACGTCCGGCGCGCGCGTTACCGACGCACGAATAGTCGCCGCATCGGGAAGCGGCGCGGCGACCCGGCCGGAGCATTGCCTTCTGTCCGGAGAAATCGCGCCGGTCGACCCCTCAGCCCCGGCCATTCATTTCAGGATCGCCCTGCCTGTCGCGTGGAACACCAAGGTGCTCATGCTTGGCGGCGGCGGGCTCGACGGCATTGTGCCGGATGTTGTCGGCAATATCTCGGCGGGTCCCATCGATCGGCCGTTGCCCATCGCGCGCGGCTACGCCGTCTTCGGCAGCGACTCGGGCCATCAGGCCGGTCCGCTCGCAAGCCTCGACGCCTCCTTCGGGATAAATGACGAAGCTCTGAACAACTACAACTCCGGCGATGCATTGAAGAAGACGCGCGATGTGGGCATCGCCCTTGTCGAGGCCCATTACGGCAGCAAGCCCACGCGCGCCTATTTCTCCGGCGGGTCAACCGGAGGACGCGAAGCTCTCACGGCTATCCAGCGCTGGCCCGAAGATTGGGACGGAGCGATTGCCTGGTATCCGGCGCGCGCAGGAATGGTCAGCATCCTGGGCGGCCATCGCATGAACCGCGCGCTCGCGCAGCCCGGCGCATATCCCAACGCGGCAAAGCGCGAGGCTCTGTTCAACGCAGCCATGCAGGCCTGCGATGGCCTGGACGGAATCGTGGACGGCCTCATCAGCCACCAGGACCGTTGCAACGCGATCTTCGACCCGTCGACCGCTCAACTGGATGGCCAACCCCTGCGCTGCCCTGGCGGCACAGACACGGGAGATCGCTGCCTCTCCGATGCGCAGATCACAGCGATGAAGGTGATCAACACGCCCACCAACTTCAACTACCTAGCCAGCGGCGAGAACCAGCACCCGGGTTACAACATCTGGGGTGCCGACACCGGGATCTACACACGGACAGTGCCGATACAGGGCATCGTCAATTTCCTCGCGCTGAACCGCACGGCTCCCACGCTGCCGATGCCCGCAGACGCTCCCTACATCAGCATCTACACGGACCAGTGGATCAAGTACCACGTCACGCGCGATCCCTCGTACAACTCACTGTCCCTCGACCCCGAGAATCCGGGGGCGTGGGCTGACCGTATCAGTTTCCTCAGCATCACACTCGACGCCAGGACAGACCTTTCAGCTTTCGCCGCAAAGGGTGGAAAGCTCCTCATGGCGCACGGCTTGAGCGACGTGCTGGTCAGCTCGCGCTCGACGCGCGACTACTACCACACGCTTGTTCGGCAGCAGGGCATGGATGCCGTCACAGACTTCGTCCGCTTCTACGAAGTCCCCGGCTACGGTCACGCCGCCAGCAGCGTGTTCAACGCCACCTGGGATTCGCTGACCGCCCTGGAGAACTGGGTCGAAAAATCTGTGGCTCCCATCAATCAGGTCGCGACTGACACCGTAGGAGTACCCGGCCGCACTCGGCCGATGTGCGAATATCCAAAATGGCCGCGCTACAAAGGAAGCGGCGACATCAACGCCGCAAGCTCTTTCACCTGCACTGGGTGACCCGCTGCTTTCTGCAGCCGATTTCGTCCCCGAGCAACCCGGCAACGACTGCCTGAGAAAGTCATCCGCGCACCGTTCTAGCTGCCCGGCGGGGAGGCAACATCCGTCCGCGATCTGACCTGCGCGAACTCATTCCTTCCTGTCCAGCTGTGAACGCCGCGCGCTTAGTCGACAGATCGGCTGACGGAAGCCGCATGAAGCCTCGTCCGTTGCAGATGCGATTGCGTTCCTAGGGGCACGGGCCGGCAACGTTCACTGGATTGCAGCGAGCGACGCCGCCGCCTGGAAGTTGCACCACGTACGGCGTGGAGTACTTGTTTCCGGGTTTGTAGAAGTCGGTGGACACTATTTGAGCGCCACTGGCCAATGCGGCCTTGGCGCGTGTTTGATCGTTTTGCCTTGCTTCGTAGGTTTCAATGTCCGCGCGGGTACGCACAATGTATCCGCGGCTCACAAGGTCTGGGATGTCAGTTGCGCGTGCAAGCGCGTTGTCAAACACCATGAAAGCGGCATGACTCTGGCCGGGCGCGGAGTCCAGGAAGGCGACTCTGCCCTCGAGATTGGGGCGACCATCAACATAGGCGGAGAGACCGTTTGCATCGAGCGCGGTCATGAGCAGGAAAACAAATTTTCCGCGCGATGATTCAAGTGTCGGCCAGTTGTTTGCGAGCACTCCTGCTTCGAGAGTTGAATAGGACCCGCGCACCATGTCGGGTGTCACGATGCGCTCCCTCGGAACGACGCTCAGGATCTCCGCATCCAGCGCGTCGAAAGCCGCTCCGTCAAATGCAGGTGCTGATCTTGAATTCTCAAATACGGGTATCGACTGGTCCTTGGCTTCGACGATGATGAACAAGGGCGTGTGAAGAGGGTGCGCATCTGACCAGGACTTCAGCTGCGCAAGGCAAGCCGTGAACAGGTTGCATGAAGACCGGACATCGAAATCCGGGATGTGGAAGACCTTGAATCCCGGCTTATCAAGATCGCTGCTATTGAACGGAGCCAGGGACGAAACGGCGACGCCGCTGGCCACGAGGGCCTTGTAGCCTGCTGGGTCGGCAAAGCGCCCTCCGTCTGGATCGTAATTGACGTCGAGTTCTAGGCTGCGCAGGCCGGCGTCGAGCTGGCCGATGAGTCCTTCGGGAAACGCATAACCCAGCCCGTCACCGATGCCGCCGGGATTTGGATGGTTCTCGCGATACTGGTTGCGAGCGGCAGCGCTGACCATGGCGAGGCGCCGGTCTATGACTTCGCCCACCCTTGGCGCGTACATGGCCATGAGCTGAGGGTCGACTCCGAGCGAGTAGCTGTTGTGAGATCCCAACACCTGCAGCTGATTGATCCGCAGGCCGGCGCCATCGAACAACGAGTCCGGCGACTGCACCGTTGAACACCCGAATGCCGCCAGGGCTGCCAGCATCGCTGAGCCCGCACCGGCTAGAGCGCCTCGTGAATATCGATCGGATTTCATATGGGCTCCTGCCGGGGCAGCAGTGTCTACTGCGCCCGCTTTCATCCTGCTACTTTGGTTCGTCGCCATGGCAAGCGCCACAGCGCGAGACGACTCCCCAGTTCGGGGCTCGATCCCGACATGTTCGGGGCCAAGTTACCTTCATCTACCGACCTAGTCCCTCGCGAGCGCCACCTTCACATATCGCGCGACTGCATCAATCTGTTCGTTCGACAGCGTTGCCGCGAACCCCGGCATCTCCGGTGCGCCTCTCGCGATGTAGTTGGTCACATCAGCCAACGTGCCAACCGTTGTCAGCGGCGGAGCGTGTGCGCCGGAGATGCCTTGTCCATTTGCGCCATGACACATCGCGCAATTGTCAGCGAACAGACTACGGCCGGCCGCAAGTTGTTCCGGGCTTGCCACGACTTCTACAGAAGGGGTCGCGGCCGCTTTGGCTGTGGCGTTTGCGCCCGTTGCCGAAGGCATGCGCGCGCCAGGCAAGGACAGAGCAACCAGTTCGGCCAACTGTCCTTGAGCCGACAGAGCGATAGCAATGTACTGTCGGCCGCGGTGCTCGTAAGTCATGGGAGCGCCAGAGGTGAGGCCCGGAAGTTCGAACTCGTGCACCACGGCGCCAGTTTTCTTGTCGTAGGCGCGGAACATTCTGCCCCCGGGGTCTCCACCAATGTTGGCGGACTCCGCCATGAAGAGGAGCGACGTCGTAACCAGCGGGGACGGCCGAACTGCAATCTGCCCCATGTTGTCGAAGTCGAGTGGTAGGTCTTTCAGCAGGGGATGATTGCGGATTGCGTCGGGCGCGCCGCCGATTGAGCGCGACCAGATGTGCTCACCTCGATTCATGTCAGTTGCAGTCAGGATCGCCCAAGGCGGCTTGTTGACCGGAATACCACTGGGCAGGGTAAGCACCCCTCCTCCGCCAACGGCGTACTCCCAGTCCGAGCGTGCAGGATCGGCCTTCCGAAGTCCGATCGCAGTGAACGCATTGCGTGTCGGTACAAAGAGCGTGTTCGTCTCCAGATCGACCGCGCCACCGTTCCAGTTCGAACCACCGCCATAGCTCGGGTAGACAATGGTGCCCTTGTTGGTCGCGGTGATCAGACTTGGCGGGGAATAGATCGGGCCCTTGGTGTAGTTGTCCAGAAACGCCAATGCTTCAGCCCGGAGCTCTGGCGTGAAGTCGATCACGTCTTCCTCGTGGAACCCTAAGCGGGAATAGGGCGCGGGGCGTGTTGGGAAGGGCTGCGTTGGTGATAGCTTTTCACCCGGTACGGCGCCCTGGGTCGGGACGGGTCGCTCTTCGATTGGCCAGACAGGTTCGCCCGTCTCGCGGTCGAATACGAAGTTCATGCCCTGCTTGGTGAGGACGGAGATTGCCTTGATCGTCTTCCCGTCCTTCACAATGTCATGCAAGATCGGAGCGGCTGGCAGATCATAGTCCCACACGCCGTGGTGAAGGACCTGAAAGTGCCATCTACGGACGCCGGTCCGGGCGTCCAGCGCGACAATGCTCTCTGCGAACAAGCCGTCACCCGGCTTTTGGCCACCCCAAAAATTGTTGGTGGCGCTCTCAACTGGCAGATAAACTAGGCCGAGATCTGGGTCGGCCGACATCATCGACCAGACGGACGCGGCGCCGAAATCCTTCCAGCTATCCCCTTCCCAGGTCTCGTGCCCGTATTCGCCCGGCCGTGGGATCGTGTGAAACGTCCAAAGCAGATTTCCAGTCCGCACGTCGTATCCGCGCACGTAGCCAGGCGTCCCGCCCTTGGTTGCTATGGTGTCATCCCCAATCACCTGAATGACGATGACATCGCCGACCACAATGCCTGGTGCGGTCGAGTTGACGTCCTGGACAGTGCGAGGATCATCGGCGGGCAGAAGGTGCTCCTTGAGGTCCACCTGGCCGTTGACGCCGAACGCCGGATCGGGTTGGCCGGTTACTGCATCAATGGAGATCAGCCGCCCATCGATCGTGTTGTGCAGAATCCGCTTTGCCGCACCGTCAGTCCACCACGAGACGGCGCGGCTCGAGCCGGAGAAGGCGCGCGTTGACGGCTTGCGATAGGGGTCTGGCTCAAAGGTCCAGAGCGTTGCGCCCGTAGAGGGGTCGATGGCGGAGATGCGCGTGCCCCCATGGGGAATGTACATAACCCCGTCGACAACTAGTGGTGTGGCCTTCCAGTTTGGTTCAGGACGACCCTCGACTTCCGAGGCTTGCCACCGCCATGCAATTTCCAGCTGGGCAACGTTCTGCGCATTGATCTGGCCGAGCTCCGAATAGCGGGTGTTTCCAAGGTCCCCTCCCCACGTGATCCATTCGCCCGGCTTGCGCACGGGAGCGGAGGGCCGAGTTTCGGAGACTTCAAACTGGGTGGGATTGGAAAATTGAGAGCATCCGAAGCACAGGATCGCCGCGACCGCGCCTAGTCCGAAAGCTACAAGAGTCCGGTGTGTCATGAATCCCTTTCCCCGGATGGCCTTCGGCCCATTCACACCGGCGCCCCGAGGCGCCGCTTTGATCTGGAACAGAGAAATTCCGGGATGTCGCCAGACGGACTCGAGTCAGAAGCGTTGGCCTGAGCTCATCGCGTGCCCGTTCGCCGGGAAAAATAGATAGGCTCTGATAACCTAGAAGATACGGGGCCGACCAAACCGCGTTCGAGGAAATGCGCTTGAGCGCGACAAGCCTGCCGCGCGGCAGCTTTCTAGTGGCATACACTTCATTCAGATCAGGGGTCACCCGCGGCTCAGTCCCGACTTGCCGAGCTTCTCTTGGCCAATGATACGCCAAACAGCGCCCTCAGCTCTTCGCCACGATGATCGCTCCATTTGGGTCGGCGTTGGGCGTCGGCGTTGTCGATAGAGGCCGACCGTCATCCCGCGTGGCGACATAGATCGCCGGTATCACGAGCACGGTCAGAAGCGTCGATGACGCGAGGCCGAACAACAGCGAGATGGCGAGACCCTGGAAAATTGGATCACTCAGGATAACTGCTGCTCCGATCATCGCAGCAAGAGCGGTTAGCAGGATCGGCTTGAACCGGATCGCACCCGCTTCAAGCAGTACATCACGGAGGGGCCTGTCCGTTCCCTTCGAGTGCCGAATGAAGTCTACCAGCAGGATCGAGTTGCGGACGATGATCCCCGCCAACGCGATGAAGCCGATCATCGACGTGGCTGTGAACGGCGCGTTGAACAGGACGTGGCCGATCACGATTCCAATTAGTGTAAGCGGGATCGGCGTCAGGATTACAAGTGGCAGTCGGAACGATTTGAACTGGGCAACGACAAGAACATAGATGCCGAAGATCGCGACCGCGAACGCAGCGCCCATGTCGCGGAACGTGACGTAAGTTATCTCCCACTCGCCATCCCAAAGCAGCGTCGGCTTGGATTCATTGTCTGGCTGTCCGTAGAAACTAATCGTCGGCTTGGGCAGAGCACCCCAGTCATGGGCGTCAATAGCCGCCTGCACGTCTAGCATGCCGTAGATTGGCGCCTCGTAGGCGCCCGCCAGATCGGCCATCACCATCTCGGCGGCGCGGCCATCGCGCCGGAAGATGGGGTAGCTTCCAATCTCGTCTCGCGCCTGAACAAGTTCGCCCATTTCGATGAGGCGCGATCCGTCCGCTGCCTGGGCGACGGGCATTGCAGCCAAGCCCTTGGACCAGGTACGGGCCGACTGAGGCAAGCGAACAGCGATGCCGATCGGATTGCGGCCTTCCCCACGATGAGAATAGCCGATTGCCTGACCGTTAAGCGTGACCGCAATCGATTGCATGACGTCGCCTTCGGCCACGCCGAAGAAGTCCATCTGCGATCGGTCCGGCGACAGACGGAGGCGAGGACGCTGCTGGCCAAAGCTATCGTCGGTATCGACGATGTAGGGAACGCTGTTGAAGATCTTTCGGACTTCGGTCGCCACGGCACGGCGGGTCTCAGCATCCGGACCGTAGATTTCAGCCAACAGGGTGGCGAGGACCGGCGGCCCTGGCGGAACTTCCACCACTTTGACGGACGTACCCTCCGGTAGCTCGAGCGCCTTGAGACGCTGGCGCATGTCCAGAGCGACTTCGTGACTCGACCGGCTACGCTTGTCCTTCGGCGCAAGGGTTACCTGCAGGTCGCCCATCTCCGGCTTGTTGCGCAGGTAGTAGTGACGAACAAGTCCATTGAAATTGAACGGCGACGCCGTGCCGGCGTAAGCGTCGGATGCGAGCACCTCCGGCATGCTGCTGACGATACCTGCAGCGTCGATCAGGACGCGCTCTGTCGCCTCCATTGTTGCGCCTTCCGGGAGGTCGACAACGACCTGAAGCTCCGATTTGTTGTCGAACGGCAGAAGTTTTACCCGGACAGTTTTGGTCGCGAAAAGCGCGCACGCGGCGATCGTCACCACGCCAACGACAACCAGGAAAATCACCGAGGCCTTGCGCGAGGCTATGATCGGGGTCGCAACCTTGCGATAGAGGCGGCCTAACCTGCCCCCGTCTTCTTGATGTCCACCATGCCCTTCTCCGCCGTGCGTCAGCGCCTTCCGCGCGAAACGGACCATGAGCCAAGGCGCCAGCACCATCGCGACGAAGAAGGAGAACAGCATGGCTGCCGATGCGTTCGCTGGAATCGGCGCCATGTACGGCCCCATGAGACCGGACACGAACATCATCGGCAGGAGCGCTGCGACAACTGTGAGTGTCGCGACAATCGTCGGATTCCCGACCTCGGCCACGGCTTCGATGGCGGCCTGATAGCGCGACCGGCCATCCTTCATGGCCCAGTGACGCGCGATATTCTCGATCACCACAATCGCATCATCGACGAGGATACCGATCGAGAAGATGATCGCAAACAGACTGACGCGGTTGATGGTGTAGCCCATCAGGTTCGACGCGAAGAGCGTCAGCAGGATCGTGGTAGGGATGACGAAGGCGGTCACGAGCGCCTCTCTCACTCCAATGGCGAAACCGATCAGCACGACGATGCTTATGGTGGCGAGTGCGAGGTGGAACAGGAGCTCGTTGGCTTTCTCGTTTGCCGTCTCGCCATAGTTGCGCGAAATGTTTGCCGAGACGCCCTCGGGGATCAGCTTGCCTTCCAGTTGATGGAGGCGCTGCTCGATCGCTTGCGAGACAACAACTGCGTTTGCTCCGTCACGTTTGGCGATCGCGAGACTTACGGCCGGGGCCATGCGCACAGAATCGCCTTCGTGACTGAAGCGCCAGGCACGGGCCTGATCCTCACGCGCGCCGAGCGAAACATCCGCTACGTCTCGGAGATAGACTGC
>Ga0208460_10000202_pt1 | contig 43898 bp, 65 predicted proteins | sample AD_STIC10_MetaG_FD_184436 | JGI IMG/M metagenome (GOLD analysis project Ga0208460, IMG submission 184436) | Active sludge microbial communities of municipal wastewater-treating anaerobic digesters from USA - AD_STIC10_MetaG (SPAdes) (version 2) | ecosystem: Engineered > Bioreactor > Anaerobic >... | reverse complement strand
CACCAGCACGCCAGGGCGCCAAGCTCCCTGCTCGCATCCCTGGCCTGAAGGTGTCCATTGCAGCCATCGCTGAGGCCTAACCCTTCGCTCGAGCCGGACTGCCACCGGCAAGGCACCTGGCCCGCGCGGCTCTTGCTGTCTATCATTCGCCTCGCGGGTCAAGCGCCATGCCGGCGCGGTCGGCTCAGATCAAGCGTTAGGCCGCACAACGACATGCCGTTCGATCTCACCGAGCCCTTCATTCTCGACACGGAGCGCCAATTGGGAGCGAGTCTTCCTGTGTCCTACAAGACGGCGATGTCACGGTCCAACGGAGGCGAGATCGAGGCACTCGGCGTTGTCTGGCAACTGCACCCAATCGCGGACACTTCCGACAGGAAGCGCTTGGCAAGAACAGCCAACCACATCATTTGCGAGACAGCTTCCTTGCAGAGTTGGTCCAGGTTCCCACCCGGCGCCCTGTCAATCGGCGCCAACGGTTCAGGTGATTGCCTAGTCTTTCTCCGGAGTGTCAATTCGTTCGGTCCAGCTGTTCATCTCTGGTCGCACGAAACAGGCCAGACCGAACTGCTCGCCCAAGACTTCGGTGAGCTCCACCGCACATAAATTCCGGCCCGTCATCAAGACAGAAATCGCGCACCGCGAGTGCGACCTGCCCCTTCGCTCGAGCGGACTGACACCAGCATGCCACTTGGCCCGCGAGGCGCTCAGGCTTAGCATCCGCCTCGCGGGCCAAGCGCCACACCAGCGCGGTCGGCTCAGCTCAAACGTTAGGCCGCGAGATCATGCGAAACATCTCACCGCTGCTTTGTGCGTTCGCAGCTTTCGTCGCTGCCGCCTCTGGTGTTCACGCCGCGCCGATGAACAAGTGCGTCATCAATGGCAGTGTCACGTATCAGCAGGCCCCTTGCCCTTCGAACCAAGCTCGAAAGGATCCCACGCTCGAGGAGCTGAACGCCGCCGAAAGGAAGCGCCGCGCCGCAGCCGCGTCTGCCGCAGCTGCAGCCCCGAGAGAAACGCCTCCTGCGCGGGCAGCCACGCCCAGCGGCTTCAGTTGCGACGGAAGAAGGTACTGCTCGCAGATGCGATCATGCGCCGAAGCCAAGTACTTCCTCGCCAACTGTCCCGGGGTGAAGATGGACGGTGACAATGACGGTCTCCCCTGCGAAGAGCAGTGGTGCAGCCCTTGACTCCAGCCCAGCGGCTAGCTCGGGAGTTGCGGCCTAACCCTTCGCTCGAGCGGGACCGCCACCGGCATGGCACTTGGCCTGCGAGCCCGTGGTTCTTGTCACCGGCCTCGCGGGCCTAGCCCTTCGCTCGAGCGGGGACCTCCACCAGAATGGCACTTGGCCCGCGACGCTCTCGGGCTTAGCATCCGCCTCGCGGGCCAAGCACCATCCCGGCGCTCGCCCGCTCAGCGCAAACGTCAGGCGTCATGACCGCCCCCGCTCACACTCTTCGCGTCGTGTTCGCACTGAGCGCCCTCGCCTGCTCAGTCATTTTGGTGCTCTTCGTTCGCGGCCGAGCCGAATGGACAACTGAGTTCTGGCTTCAGCTGGCCGCAAGTTCGCTCGTTGTCGCCTCGGTCATTTGTGGGCTCGTCTTTCGCCAGGGCAGACTCAGGTTGGTTGGTGTCTCGTTGGCCCATCTGGCACGCGTCTTTCTGCCCCAGCTCCTCTTCATGTACATCGCCTCAGCGTTTGCCATCACTGCAATTGCCTTGGCGGTGATCTACGGAGTGACTCGCTCTGGTGCGAACTCGCTGGCACTTGCCGTACTGGCTGGCTTGTGGCTCTCACTCTGGCTGGCGCCGAGCATCGCGTCGGTGACAAGCTGGCTCATGCTGCGCTCGGCGCACAAGAATGACGCCTGACCCTTCGCTCGAGCCAACTCGCGCCGGCATGGCACTTGGCCCGCTTCCCGCTCTGGTCCATCATCCGTCCAGCGGGTCAAGCGCCACACCGGCGCTCGCGGCTCTGCTCGAACGTTAGGCCTCACCGCACAACACCCGCCATGCCACGGAGCCCTCATGAAGATTGTCGTTTCCACCATCGTCGCCGCGCCGATTCACGAGGTTTGGCGCGCGTACACGACTCCGGAGGACATCAAGCTCTGGAACACGGCCTCTGCGGACTGGCATACCACCGCTGCCTCAGTCGATCTGCGTCCGGGTGGCATGTTCTCCTCGCGAATGGAAGCCAAGGATGGATCTTTCGGATTCGACTTCGCGGGCGAATACACCAAGGTCGTGCCACATCAGCTCATTGAGTACGCCTTCGGCGACCGGGTCGGAGTCGTCGAGTTTGCGCAAGGTGTTCAGGGAGTTACCGTGACTGTCACCTTCGACAGTGAGTCGACTCACTCCGAGGACCAACAGCGCACAGGTTGGCAGGCAATCCTAGACAGCTTTGCTCGTCATGTGAAAGGAAAGCTGGCGTCCGAGTAGTCGAAGCGATAGGCCGGCTGCACAGTGAGCTCTTGCCCTTCGCTCGAGCGTGGGCCTCCACCGGCCCCTCAGCTCAAACCTCAGCCCGCACAGTCGCCAAAGTTGCGTAGCGCGATCGTCGTCTTCGCCTTGCTCGCTTCTGCGCTAACCATGCAGGTGGCGGCTCAAACTTCCGCGGCCGAGCCCGGCGGGCACTCGTCCGGCGCGCTTAGCCGCGACGAGCAAGTCACTCTTGTTGTTCATACGGCCGAGAACTGCCCGGTTTGCAAGGTCTGGCGCGAGTCGCCGTCAGGCCTGGCAGTGGCCCAGCAACTGCCTCAACGCTGGCCGCATCTCAACGTGGTCTATGTCGAGCGCAAGAGTCTGCACGGCAGCGAGTCTGAGTTGCTGTATCCGGCCGAGCTCCAGTACCTGTACCAAGCTCGCCGAGAGCGCTACCAACTCAGTCCGCCTGTGCCGCTCTTCGAGATCGTGCGCAACAGGCAGGTAGTCGCTCGCCAAGCCGGGCTGCAAGGCTGGACGGAAGGCATTGTTCCCGCCCTCCAGCAGCTCGAAGCAGGTCGCCCAGGTTCAGCGCAGTCGTCGGTGCCAAGGTAGCCAAGTGCGGGCTGACCCTTCGATCGAGCAGGAGCCTCCACCGGCCTGGCACCTGGCCCGCGAGGCGCCGCCGGTCTTTGCTCCGCCTCGCGGGCCAAGCACCCATCCGCTTGCGGCCCCTCAGTTCAAACGTTAGGGCACACAGGTGGCTGCGTCGCCGCAAGTCGAGATCGTTGCGTACCGCGAGCCATGGCTCGGCGAGTTGGTGCCAATGTGGCGGTCGAGCTTCGAGACTGCGCTGGGAATCATCGATCCGCATCCGCTGCAGGAGCAGACGGAGTACTTCCTTCGGTCGGTACTTCCGCAGAACAAGGTTCAACTGGCTCTGTCAGGCCAGCAACTGCTGGGCTTCGTTGCCGCCTCCAGCGAGTCGGTCAGTCAGTTGTATGTTCGGCCCGGTTGCCAGCGGCGCGGCATCGGGAGTCGGCTGTTGCAGTGGGCCAAACAGAACTCCAGCGGGAGCCTCTGGCTGTACACCTTCAAGAAGAACCTGGCTGCCCAGGCCTTCTATGAGAGCCATGGCTTCGCAGCAGTCCAACACGGGTTCGAGCCCACGTGGCAGCTCGAAGACATCAAGTACTTCTGGTCGGCCGGTGCAAAGAGTGCGCCCTAACCCTTCGTGGAGCCGGCTCGCACCGGCATGGCACTTGGCCCGCTTCCTGGCTTGGTACATCATCCGCCTCGCGGGCCAGGCGCCAGTCCGGTTCCGGCCCCTCAGCTCAAACGCCAGGTTGCACAGTCCGTCACCCTGCCCATCTGGGCCGTTCTTGAAATGCTTCGCGCTCTGGTCTACGGCCTCACCATCCTGCATCTTGGCCCCGGTATCGCCTTCGCTCTATTGGCGTTCGGCTGTGAGGAGCCTGAGCCTTACCTCCGGTTCATCTGCGGAAAGGATGCTCTAGCGTCGTTCGCGATGCTCTCTGTTGGCGCCTGGGCAGTACTGCTCGTTGGCCTGGCTGCCGTCTCTCTCGTTCAGCGCGCACGCCGTTCTGCCCCTCCAAACACCGGCCCCCGAGCCATTGCGCTGCTCGCGGTTGTGGGCATCGGCGTGCTTCTTGGGGCAGCGGGCAACTGGCTAACAGGTAGCCAACACTGGTTCCTTGCCGTCCCTGGCGCGCTTGCAGTGGGTTGGCTGTTCATTGCCAATCCACTGGCCTGTGCGCCTGCACAGCCCAGCGGCGGGTCGTCTGCAGGTCAAGACAGTGCGGCCTGACCCTTCGTTGGAGCCGGCTCGCACCGGCATGGCATTTGGATCGCAAGGCCGTTGTTCCTATCATCGGCCTCGCGGGGCAGGCGCTGCACCATGCCGGGAGAAGCAATGGAATCCATCGAGAGTCGTTCGGACACCAGGAACAAGCTCATTGCAGCAAGTCCTGACCAGGTGTTCGCCGCAATGCGCGATCCAGCACGCGTCGCCAAGTGGTGGGGGCCAGCGGGATTCACGAACACGATTCAAAAGTACGAGTTCATGCCCGGTGGCAGCTGGCTTCTAACGATGCACGGACCGGATGGCAAGGACTACCCGAACGAAAGCCGCTTCACACGCATCGTTGCGGATCAACTCTTCGAAGTCGAACACCTCGGTGGGCATCACTTTGTGCTCACCATCGAACTTCGGCCTCACGCGCAAGGCACGACCGTGGCGTGGCGCCAGACGTTCGACACCACAGAACACTACAACCGCCTGGCGGAGTTCGTCGCAGCAGCCAACGAGCAGAACCTTGAACGATTGGCCGCTGAGGTTGTTTCGGGGTGAAAGTGCCGCCTGAGCCTTCGCTGGAGCCGACTTGCACCGGAACGGCACTTCCGGCTCAGCTCAATCGTTAGGCATCAGGAACCAGCATCGCCGCACGCTATCGCAGCGAACACGATTTCGGTGCAACTCTGGAGGCAGACATGTCAGACATCGCCGGTGGGTGCCGTTGTGGGGCCGTGCGCTACACGCTTGCTCTGGACTCATTGCCGACGACTTATGCCTGTCATTGCCTTGACTGCCAAACGTGGAGCGGCAGCGCGTTCAGCCAGCAGACCTTTCTGCCTGAAGAGGCGCTGGCCGTGACAGGTCCCCTGAGCGTCTACGAACTGACAACACCGAGCGGCAGAGTCTCCAATCAACGCATGTGCAGCATCTGCCACACCCGGATCTACAACTCCAACAGTGCCCGGCCGGGCGTAATCGTGGTTCGTGCCGGAACGCTGGACCACAGTGATCAACTGGATGCCGTGGCTCACATCTGGGTCAAGCGCAAGCAACAGTGGTTAGAGTTGCCCCAAGACGTACCGACGTGGCCAGAAGGTGCGCCAGTCGAGGCGCTGTTGCAGGCCCTGTCGCGTCGTCGAACTGATGCCTGACTCTTCGCTCGAGGCGACCGCTCCACCGCGGTCGCCTCAGATCAAACGTTTGGCCGCAAAGGCAATCTCCGTGCAGCACTCACCCATCAGAAGGCCCCAGGTTTGCGTCCTCGGAAGCGCAGAGCCAGGCTCAGCCGCCTACGAGCTGGCCGGAGCCGCAGGCGCTTTGCTGGCAGCCCATGGCATCACTGTAGTGAGCGGCTGCGGTAGCCCAGCCACGCGCGTCGCGGCTGAGCGCGCCATTGCGGCCGGAGGGTTGGTGCTGAGCATCGTGCCTCCGGAGCAGATGCCGCCGCCCGATTGGCCGGCAACCGTGGTCGTACCCTGCGGCATGGGCGACGCCCGCAACTTGCTCATGGCGCTGGCCGGAGATGCCTGCCTCGTCATCGGTGGTCGCGCGGGCACCATCTCCGAAGTGTGTTTGGCTTGGTTGCACAAGCGGCCACTGTTGCCGCTTGTCGGCTGTGGCGGCTGGTCCGACTCGCTGCCGTCCAATCCACCCGACGAGCGGCGGAACTCGCCCATTCTTCCCTGGGGCAACATCGCTCAACTGGAAGCCCAGCTACGGCAGCTTCAGCTCATCAGCTGAGCATGCTCGGCGTGCGAAGTCTGCGGAACTGATCCGAACCTCACCTTTCTGCAATTCCCCGTCGTCGCGGACAATCTCTCCCACGAGATCGTTGCCGCCAGCCAGTTTGGCTTTTGCTCAGCCTGCTCGAGTGCAGACCTCGGCCGCCGCGTCGAACGCACAGGAGAATCAGATGCTTCATGGCTCGTGTCACTGTGGTGCAGTCACATGGGACTGGACTCACCCAGTCCTTCCCGAGGGCGCTACGGCCTGCAACTGCACCGTGTGCCGCCGTTATGGCGTCCTCTGGATCTATGACTTCGAGAACGAGGGCATCAAGGTAGCCGGTCCAACCAAGGCCTACATCCGTGGCAAGGGGGTCGAGTTTCACTTCTGCGCCACGTGCGGCTGCGTCGCGTTCTGGCGGGGCCAGCAACTCACGCCGGAAGGCAAACGCCGCATTGCCGTCAACCTGCGCCTCACCGAACCCGACCCCATCGCCAAGGTGCCCATCGATCACTTCGATGGCCTCGACAAGTTCGACGACTTGCCACGCGACGGGAAGTGCGTTGGAGATGTGTGGGCCTAGTCAACCCGTAGCTCGCGGCGAGTGCTGCCGAACCCTTCGCTGGAGCCGACTCGCACCGGCGTGGCACATGGCCCGCGGGGCGCTGTGGTACATCATTCGCCTCGCGGGCCAAGCACCATTCCCGCGCTCGCCGCTCAGTTCAAACCTTGGGCGTCATCAGAGCTCTATCGGAGAAACCGGCACGATGATGCTTCCTCCGTCGCGTACGTAGAGGTACGTTGCCGCTGCGAACATGGCTGTGCCGTCGACGATCTGCCCGGCCTCGAGAAGCACACGACTGAACCATCGCTCGGCTGCACGCCCATTCACTGCAGCTAAGCCTGACTCTTGCACGAGCCTGGCTGGGTCGACTTGGCCTGTCTCATCAGGGGCGCGCGATTGCCAGGCGCCGTCCGGCTCCGCTCGATCACAGCTTGCTAGCAAACCACACATCAGAGCAGTACACACCATCGTTCCAAGGTTCGGCACAGGTTGCCCCTCGCGAGTACTGAGTCAGTACCACGCAGTCAGGTGCTAGGTCCGGACATTCGACGCCTGGGCGCACTCCCGAACCGCTCCGCTGGCCACCTGCGTTGCAGCAGTCAGACGCGGCCGTGACTTGGGATGGAAGGCAGCCGCTTCGCTGGCCGGCCTCGCAATGAGTATGGGTCTGGGCCCGATGTTCTTCCTCTTTGTCGGGTATCTCGCACTTGCTCCAGGGGACGCTGGAGAGAACAGGTTTGGTTCGGTATCACCACCCATATCGGCGACGGCGTGGGTCTGGACCGTCGTCGCCAGTGTTGTTCCCTGGTTTGCTGCAGTCACCGCTGCGCGCGTGATGTGATTTCCATCAGTCAACAGTGTGCAAGCAGTGACGCCAGCCCCTCGTTCACGCGGAGCGCCCAGCATCTCCGCACCAGATGTCGCACCAGTCGCCGTTCCGAGCCATTGACTCAGCCCTGGCCAGCGGGTGGCATCGCCGCTGGATCCATCCAGAGTGCAGCCCACAGGTGCCCATCGGGGTCGGCGAGGTCGCGGGTGTACATGAAGCCCTGATCGTCAACAGGATTCACATCGGCCTGACCGCCATGAGATGCCGCAGCACGGTTCATGGCGTCAACGGCGTCTCGGCTGTCCAGCGCGAGCGAGAGCATGTGCCCGGCAGTCCCGGCCGGAGGGAACGGTCGCTGCGTGAAAGTACGCCACTTCGCGTGCGTGATCAGCATCACGTGGATCGCCTCGCTCCAGACCATGCAGGACCCGGACTCATCGCTGAAGTTCGGGTTCCGCGCGAAGCCCAGGGCGCTGTAGAAGGCGGTCGAGGCGTTGAGGTCGGTGATCGGCAGGCTGACGAAGATCATCTTTGTCATCGGGTTCTCCTGGCGCATGTATAAGTTGACCGATGCTCTACACAGGTAGAGCCCTCTCGTACGACGATCCACCAAGTCCTGATTCGACAACATGAGGCCATTCCCGTCAGGCCACCCTGCGCTCAACATGCCGGCGGTGGAGCGACCCGTGCCCCTCAAGCCCTCGGTCATCGCGAGGCGTCGAAAACCAAGCGCATCAGCCCATGACACATCGCACCGCATCGTGCAGCTGTGGCCAGTTGCAGGCCCACGTCTGCACGGAGCCCGTCCGCGTTTCCGTCTGTCACTGCCTGGCTTGCCAGCGCCGCACCGGCAGCGTCTTCGGCGCGCAGGCTCGCTTCGACAGGTCTGCGGTGACCCTCACAGGCATCGCCAAGGAGTTCGTTCGCACCGGGGATGAAGGAACCCGCGCCACGTTCAGCTTCTGCCCGGACTGCGGGGCGACCGTGTACTACACTTTCTCCGGCAACGAAGATGCGATCGCCATTCCCGTTGGCGCGTTTGCAGATCCGGGGTTTCCCGCACCCAGCTTCTCGGTCTACGAGGAGCGGATGCACAACTGGGTGAACATTGCTGGCGAAGTCACCCACATGGCGTGAGTTGGCGGCGGCTCCAGACTCCTCGCGCGAGTGGGCAGCCTCCTGCACAAGCCTCTTGGCCGGCGTGGTGAACAGGATCAGCGTACATGAGCAAACCGACTGCGCCTCTGCCGCCGGAAGTTCTCGAAGCGTTCGAGCAGCGCCGACCGATCGAGGCCATCAGGCTCTTGCTCGCCAGCCGAGCCAGTCTCTCGCAGAAGGCCAGGCCACAGCCAGGCTCATCGGCCACCACCCCGAAGCCCCGCACGCCGCAAAGCGGCGAGTCCATCAACCCCGGCAGCGGCCTCTCGCCGGGCGAGGAGCCGAACTCGAGTTCGGCGTTCTGGGATTGGGTCGTCGTCGCGCTGTTCGCCTATCTCGCCTATCGGCTCGTGGAAGGGTAGTCGCAGGCGGCGCACTCATCGAAGGGCCCGCGAAGTGCGCGCCGCGGCAAGCAACCCGAATCGCAGACCGTCATGACACCCCGAACCCGACGCGCAGTGCAGGCGATCCTGTACGAGATCTTCGCCATTGCCTTCGTGGGCCCGGTACTGAGCTTCATCTTCGATGAGCCGCCCGCGTCAACCATCGGCCTTGCCGTCGTTCTGTCGAGCATCGCCCTGGGCTGGAGCTATCTGTTCAACACGATCTTCGAGCACTGGGAGTCGCGTCAAGCCGTGCGAGGCCGCACATTCATGCGGCGCCTGGCGCACGGTGCCGGATTCGAAGGCGGCCTCACGCTCATCCTGGTCCCCGTCATGGCGCTGTGGCTGAACACTTCGCCTCTGAACGCGTTCCTCGCGAATCTTGGGCTTCTGGCATTCTTCTTCATCTATGCCATCGCCTTCACATGGGCCTTCGATCGCGTGTTCGGCCTGCCGGATTCGGCGGCACGGATGCAGTGAGGCCTGGCCCTCCGCTGGCGAAGCACCCCTGCAGATCCTGGATCGAGCTGTGCAGAAAGGTCATGCAACGTGCAAGAAGCGTCCATCCGCCTGGCATCGCACGAAGACCGATTGCCGGTCTACCGAATGCTCGAGCTGTACCAGCACGATCTTTCGGACATCTGGGACCAGGACCTCGACTCGCATGGCGAATATGGCTACGCACTGGACCACTATTGGCACGAAGAAGGTTGCCATCCATTCGTGGCCACGGTCGCCGGCAAGTACGCTGGATTCGCACTCGTCAACCGGGCCGTCCGAGTCGGAACCGAAGGCCACTGGATGGACCAGTTCTTCGTCCTCAAGAAGTTCCGGCGGCGTGGCCTCGGGCAGAGTCTGGCCACGTCGGTATTGGCAGCGCTGCCCGGCCGATGGGAAGTCGGCCAGATGCCCGCGAACCTTGGCGCTCAGGCTTTCTGGCGCAAGGTCATCGGCGCGTACACGGGCGGCAGGTTCAAGGAGCAGGCCTTGCGTTCGGGCGAGTGGCAAGGTGTCGTCCAGGTGTTCGACAGCCCTGCCACGACATGACGCCAGCGCTGCGGCCAGCAACTACGGCCAGCAACTGCGGCCGGTTGGCGCATGCCTTCCGCCGATGGGTCATCGAGTCCGCCTCGGTGCATCGCTGGCTTCGCTACAGTTTCACCGCAGCCTTCGCGGGCCTCGGCGTCCGGCTGGCCGACGGCGAGAGGTGAGGACTTCTCCTGCGTCCGAGCGCAAGATTTTCCAGGAGCACCCATGCGTCATTCACTGACCGTCATCCTCGTGGCCGCAGCCCTGAGCGCCTGTGGAGGCGGTGAATCGGCCCCCGAAGCGGCTGAGCTCTATGTGCCTATGGGCTCGCTCCAGTGCACGGGAGGTGGAACGCCCTTGCCCGAGTGGGAACGTCGGCTCACTGCCGCCGGCGTGCAGGTCCTGGCGTCCAGCTGTGGCCTGGATGGCCAGGCCCACGCGACCGTCTGCGGGGCACCGGATGGGCGAATCGCCATCGTCCGAGCACCCAGCAGCCAGGCGTCGGCGGCGTCTGCACTGGGGTTCATGCCCCTGGGCTCGTTGCCCGGAGCCACCCAGGTGCCCTGCGCGTAGACAGCCGGCCCATGCCTCGCTACGTCGCCTTCCTTCGTGGTGTCAGCCCCTCGAACGCCAGGATGGCGGATCTCAAGCGCGCTTTCGAGATTGCGGGCTTCTCGGAGGTTCGAACGCTGCTGTCGAGCGGCAACGTCGTCTTCGATGCGCCATCGGGCACGGCCCGTGCGCTGCAGCAACGGGCCGAAGCTGCGATGCAGGCGCATCTTGCGCGAAGCTTCGGCACCGTCGTGCGTTCCAGCGCGCACCTTCGTGCGATGCTGGAGGACGATCCGTTCGCCGAGTTCGATCTCCCGCCTTCGGCCAAACGTGTCGTCACCTTCCTTCGCCGGCCGGTCGACTCGAAAACCGCTCTGCCGATCGAGCGCGACGGAGCGCGCATCCTCAAGCTGTCGGGCTCCGAGGTCTTCTCGGCCTACGTTCCCAGCCCCAAGGGGCCGGTCTTCATGAACCTGCTCGAGCAGACCTTCGGCTCCGAGATCACGACGCGCACCCTCGAGACCGTCCGCAAGTGCGCCTGTGCCTAGCGCCGGCGGAAGGTCGAGACGACAATGCGGGCCTGCGGAACTTGAATGAACGCGCTGCCTGCCACCGTCGATCAGTACATCGCGCGCTTCCCGGCTGACGTCCAGGCCGTGCTTCGCGCGGTTCGGGCCACGATCCGCCAGGCTGCGCCACAGGCCGAGGAACGCATCAGCTACCGCATGCCCGCGATGTTCCAGAACGGGGTCGTCGTCTACTTCGGCGCCTTCAAGCGCCACCTCGGGCTGTTCCCGCCGGTCGACGACCCGCTGGTCCGTGCGCGTGCCGCGGCGTACGCCGGGCCGAAGGGCAATCTGCAGTTCCCGTACGACCAGCCGATCCCGCACGGACTCATCGCCGAGATCGTCAGATCGCGGCTCCAGGCCAATCAGGCCAAGGCTGCCTCCGCAAGGCGAAACAGGTAGGCTGCTGCGCGGCCACGACCCGGTACAGACACATGCAGAACGCACTGCTCGGCAAGCGAGTGCTCGTCACCCAATCGGGCGAGTTCATGGGGCCCGTGCTCTGCGAGGTCTTCGCCGAGCAGGGCGCCACCGTCATTGCCAGCCCGGAAGATCTCGCCGACCCCGAGGCGGCGCAGCGCGTGGTCCTGGCGGCGGGAAACTTCGACATCCTGGTCGCCAACCTCGCGTTCAAGGCACCCACGACGAGCGCGACGGAGGTCTCCGAAACCGAGTGGCGGCAGGTCTTCGCGGCCCTGGTGGACCCACTCCCGCGGCTCGTTCGTGCCGCCGTCCCGGCCATGATCACCCGGCGCAGCGGGAAGGTCCTCGTCATCGGGAGCGCCTCCGCACTGCGCGGCATGAAGCGCGCTTCTTCGTACAGCGCGGCCCGCGGCGCTCAGCTGGCCTATGTCCAGGCGGTGGGTGTCGAACTCGCACCGCACCAGATCCAGGTCAATGCCATCGCGCAGAACTTCGTCGACAACCCGACCTACTTCCCGGCCGAAGTGCAGGCGAACCCGCGCTTCCAGGAGCGCCTGGCCCGTGAAGTCCCGCTGGGCAGGCTGGTGGCCGCGCGCGAGGACGCGCAGTTCGCGGCGTACCTGTGCAGCGAGGCCGCCGACTGCTTCGTCGGCCAGGTGTTCCCGGTCTGCGGCGGCTGGGTTGGCCGCTGACTCGGGTCCGAAGCGTCGAGGCGATCACCAGGCCCGCGAGCCAGGCCCGGCCAGTGGCCGCGGCGATGGCCATGCCTGCGTTCGCATCGTTGGCAGCGGACCCGAAGCATGAGGTACCCTTTGCGCTCACAGGCGAAGAATCGAATGGCGGTCAAGGCGCACCTGGCGGCGCGTCCGGCCGACGCCGAAACGGGCACATAGCGCCTCGGGCCGAAGGGTTGCACGCGTGGTCGGACGGCCCCGCGTCGGCAGTTCTTCGGCAGCAAGCGCCTGCGCCCGAGCCCCCCCTGCCCGAGGAGCACCACATGCCCGAATCATCCCGACGCGACGAGTACCTGCTGCTGTCCCGCGGCCAGTGGGATCCCGGGAAGTCCAGCGAAGAGATCCAGTCCGCCATCGATCGCTTCTACATCTGGTACGAACGCCTGGTCGCTCAGGGGACCTTCAAGCGCGGCCACCGGCTCGCCACGGGAACGATGCTGGTTTCACGCCAAGGCGTGACCGACGGCCCGTTCACCGAGGCCAAGGAGATCATCGGTGGCTACTGGTTCATCGTCGCCGGCAGCCTGCAGGAGGCGGCCCGCATTGCCGCCGAGAACCCCTGCCTGGCCTGCGGCCTGAGCTACGAGGTGCGGCCGATCGAACACGAGCGGGCCAGCGCGTACCGCGCGGCGAACGAGACACCTTCGCCAGCACGGTAGCCGCGCCCGGGCTGAGGCGGTCGCCCCACGGACGACAGCGAGGCTGTGCTGCACCAGTCCTGCATCGCCCCGAGGCTCTGCCACATGCGCACTCTCGGACTCATCCTGGCCACTCCCGTGGGAATCGCGGAACACGAAAGCCGATCCATGCTGCGCATCCATCCGATCGATCACAGCGACTCCGGCGTGGCCCGGCAGATCCACGCCCTGCTCCACATGGCGCACGCGCAGGAGGCGCAGCATCTCGGGCGGCATGGGCAGGCCGGCGCGGCCCGCTCTGCCGAAGACATCCAGGCGAGCGTCGCGTTCTACCTCGGCGCTTTCGAGGGCGACAGCCTGGTCGGCGCCGCCAGCATCGCGCCCGACGACGAACCCGGGCAGATCGCCATCGCCATGCTCTGCGTGGCACCTGCCTGCCAGCGCCGCGGCATCGGCCGCTCGCTCGTCGTCGAGGCGCTGCGCCGCGGCGAAACGATGGCATTCGCGGTGTCTGCCGCGGCGGACAACACGGCGGCGCTGGCGCTGTACCGCGGGCTGGGATTCGTCGCGTACCGCCGCGGCGCGTTGGGGATCGATCGGCTGGCCATGGTCAAGCTGCGCCGGGATGCGATGCCCGTCACCATCCAGGTGAAGCCTTCATGACGACGATCAGGCCCGATGAGTTCTGCAGCGAAGAGACTACCGCCCTGGAAACATCCCGCCCAAGTTGACGCCGTGGGCGCCTTCGTGGACGACATCGCGGCCTCCATCGAAGGTGCCCCCGCATCGAACCACTTCTGGCTGATGAACGGAATCGCATCGGCATGACGCGCCATCCCGCCCGCGACAGGGGAGAGTCCGGAGCCTTGCTGCTGCTCCAGCTCGGCGCCCATCCGGAAGAGATCGCCGCCACCCGGCTCGAGGCCTGCCTCGACGGCGGCGCCTTCTTCCTCGACTTCAGCCGCCCACTGGGCACGCTGCGCTGGTGCGGTGCCTGGAATCGCTGGCTGGGCCTGACGATGAGCCTGCTCGTGCCCGTGGTTCACCAGGGCGAACACCTCGGCCGCCGCGTCATTGCCGTCGATCGGGGCGACCCGTACTTCGCCGAACTGCAACGGCTGTGGAAGGCGCGCCACCCGCTGGCGCGTCCGCTGCCTGCGCTGCCCGTCGACGCCGCGCGCATCGACGCCGACTTCGCGCTGCAGTTCCCCCACGACGCCGGGCAGGCCTCGTCGTCCTGAGGACGCTGCTCCTGACGAAACCCCCTTTCATCTCCGAACGCCATGCCCCGACACACCATCTTCTGGCCCGTCCTGTGCCTCGTCCTGTGGACCTTCCTGGTCCTCGTGCAGGTGCCGATCAGGCGCTTCCACGCGGCGTTCAAGGGCCGGGTCGTCGCCGCCGATTTCCGTTGCGGCGAATCCGAACACGTCCCTGCCGACGTGGCCCTGCCGAATCGCGTCTTCATGAACCTCGTCGAGGTGCCGACGCTGTTCTACGTCCTGTGCCTCATCCTGTACGTCACGGGAACGGTGACCCCGGCCTGCGTGGCCCTGGCCTGGCTCTACTTCGCCCTGCGAATCGCCCACAGCCTCATCTATCTCACCTACAACCACGTGGTTCACCGGTTCGCGGTGTTCGCCACCAGCAACCTGGTCGTCCTGGCGATGCTGACCTGCCTGGCCGTCCGCCTTTCAGATTGAATCGCGTCGCGCCCGGCCCGGCGCCACGCGCAGGCTGGGGGGCAGGCCTGCGTCCAGCCGCAAGCTGCGGCGGGCGAAACCGCTACAGTCGGGGCGCATCCGAGGATTCCCCATGTTCACGCGCCCGAATCGCAAGACGAAGTCCATCGCGGTGCAGGCCGCCGAACTGGCCTTCGCCGTGCCGCAGGTGGTGGGCCACCGCATCACCCGCATGGCCATGGCCGGGCACCTGCCGTCCGAGCGCGACCGCAAGGAGTTCGATCTCATGGTCGCCGAGAAGAACTCGGCCTTCGCGCAGTCGTGGGTGGCGATGGCGAACCAGAGCCTGGTCGCGCAGCAGGCGCTGTCGGCCTCGTGGCTTCGCACCCTGTGTTCGCCGATCGGCATCGGTGCGCCGAGTGTCTCCACGGTGCTGCACCAGGTCCACGGCGCCACGCTGGGCGTGCTCGGCAAGGGCCTCGCACCGGTGCATCGCAAGGCCGTGGCCAACGCCAAGCGCCTGGCGCGCACGAAGCTGCGCTGAGGCCCGGCGGCGCCTGGCCCGGCCAGACGAACGCTCGCGGCCCCGGGCACGAGCAGTACCCCCAGTGGAGAATGCGGATCCACACATCAGGGGCTGCCCATGAGCATGAAGAAGACCGATCTCGAGAAGCACCTGGCAAAGAAGCTCGACGGCCGGATGAAATCCCGCGCCGTGCCCACGCGTTTCGCGCAAGGCTCGGCCGCGGCCAAGTCGGCCGCCGAGCCGGTGGCCCGGCCCGCCGTCGCCAAGCTGGTCGCGGTGTCGTTCAGGCTGCCTGCGGAGCTGGTACAGCGACTGCGAGAACGGGCCGTGGGCCACGAGGGCGGCATCAGCGCGCTGGCGGCAGAAGCCCTGGCCCGCGGGCTCGAGGCGTCGCCCAGGAAGGGGTGATCCGCGGCTCGGCGGCAGAATCGGGCTTCGACGAACGACATTCCACCCGGCGACGCCTTGCCATGAACCCCATCCACGGAATCTTCGCTGCCCTCTTGCTCGGGCTGGCCGGCACGGCGAGCCTCGCGGCGCCCGGCCGCTCCGCCGACGCCTGCTACGTGCGCACCGCGGCCAGCGCCGCCGAGGGCTCGGCCTCGGCGGCGGCAGCCGGCCACCTGGGCCTGCGGCGCAAGACCGAGCAGCTGTTCGACGTGGACATCTCGGTGTCCGGCCCTGGCGATGCCACCTGCGCGGTCAGCGGCGTGGCGCGGCTGCGCGGAGAGCCTGGCGCCGAGGTGCTCGGCCTGGTGATCCGCCCCGACCCGAGCCGAAAGACCGGCCGCAGCGGCACGCTCTGCCAGGTCTTCGTGCAGCTCACGCCGGCGGCCGTGGAACTGCGCACCACGCGCAGTTCCTGCCAGGCCCAGTCGCTGTGCGAAGGCCGCATCGAGCTCAACGGCCAGCGTTTCGAGCACGACGCCAAGCTGCCCGCCGGCAGCCCCGGCCCCTGCTTCGCGAAATGAGCGGCTTCGCGACGATGCACCTGCCCGCGCTGCCCACGGTGGTGGCGCCGGACGGCTCCGACGTCCGCGTGCTGCTCGGCCTGCCGGCCGGTGGCATGGCGCACTTCGAGCTCGCGGCGGGGCGCGTGGCCAAGGCGGTCACGCACCGCAGCGTCGACGAGCTGTGGTTCGTGCTCGCGGGCCGCGGGCAGATGTGGCGCCGGCAAGGTGAGCGCGAAGAGGTGGTGGCGCTGGAGCCCGGCGTGTGCCTGAGCATCCCGCTGGGCACGCACTTCCAGTTCCGTGCCTCGGCCACCGAGGCCGTGTCGGCCGTGGCCATCACCATGCCTCCCTGGCCCGGCGAAGCCGAGGCCGTGCCGGTGCAGGGGCCCTGGCCGGCGTCGGGCGTCTGAGCGCGGCCACGCGAGCGAGGCGAACATGATCGAAGTCAGCTGGCTGCTCTTCGTCCTGGCCTCGCTGGTGCTCATCGTCACGCCCGGGCAGGACATGATCCTGGTGATGTCGCGCTCGATCGCGCAAGGCGCAGCCGCGGGCGTGGCCACCGCGGCAGGCGTCAGCGTGGGGCTGGTCGGCCACACGCTGCTGGCCACGCTCGGGCTGGGCGCCGTCCTGCGTACCTCGGAGTGGCTGTTTGTCGCGCTCAAGCTCGCCGGCGCGGCCTACCTCGTCTACCTGGGCCTGCAATTGCTGCGCACACGCGATCACGATCTCCGCCTCGCGGGCGGTACGCCGCGCAGCTTGTGGCGGCTGTTCCTCGACGGTGCGCTGTCCAACGTCTCGAACCCGAAGATCGCGGTCTTCTACTTCGCGTTCCTGCCGCAGTTCGTGTTGCCGGGCGCGGCCCACCCCACGCTGTCGGTGTTCGTGCTGGGCCTGCTGTTCGCCGCCCTCACCTTCGTCGTCAAGGGGCCGGTGGGGCTGGCGGCAGGTGCGCTGTCGGGGTGGCTGAGGGAGCGCCCGCGTGCGCTGAACTGCCTGTACCGCGGCAGCGGTGCCGTGCTCGTGGGCCTGGGAGTCAAGCTCGCGTTCGAGCGGCGCGCCTGAACCGCGCCGCTGCGTGCCGCAGGCTCAGCGTTTGGCGATCTTCTTGCGCTCCGGGGCCGGCGCATCCGTCGGCCAGCCGCAGGAGGCCACGAGCAGGGTGCGCACGGTGATCTTCGATGGCGTGTCGATCGGCTCGATGCGGGCGTTGAGACTCGATGCGTCGCGGGTCATGGGTTTGCCGGTCTTCTGGCGGGTGGTGGAACTGTCGAGAATGGAAGTCATGCGCGCCTTTCGAAGGCGGATTCTACGTGCGCGTGGCAGCCCGCCACGTCGCCTTCGCGCTGAGCGCGCCGAAGCCGAGCAGGACGGGGATCAGGATCGTGCGGTGCATGTCGGTGTTTTCGGAAGCTGAACGCCGTGTGGTGCGCGCAGGCAGCGGCGGCAATGAACTCGCAGGTCGAGCCGCGCGGCGACTTCGTTCGCGGGATGGCCGCCGCGCCGGCATGGCCGCAGCATGGCGAGCCAGCGCACGGACATCCCGCACATGACCTTCGAACAAGAGCTCTACCAGCGCATCGACGAGGTGCTGCACTACCTGTGGGACCCGATCGGCGTGGCGCGCGAGCCCTTCGCGCGCGACGAGTACGCCGCCTACGTGCCCGAGGTGTTCGGCCTCGTCGCCGAAGGCGCCGGCGAGCAGAAGCTGATGGGCTACCTGCTGCAGGTCGAGGCCGATGCCATGGGCCTGGCCGCGCGGCCCAGCCACGCACGCCGGATCGCCGAGATGCTGGTGGAGTGGCGCGACGTGCTGGAACAGAAGTACTCCGAAACACCCTGACGCCCGTTCACGCCATGAGCTCGTCCACACTGCTTCTCTCGCTGTTCAAGTACAAGGCCTGGGCCAACGACGAGCTGTTCGCCGAACTCGACAAGCTCGATCCGCAGGCGCGGCAGGCCGAGCGCCACCTGGCGATCCGCCTGCTCAACCACATCCACGTCGTCGACCGCATCTTCGCGGCCCACCTGGCCGGGCAGCCGCATGCCTACACCGCCACGAACACGCCCGAGACGCCGACGCTCGCCGAGCTACGCGATGCCGTGGCACAGACGGACCGCTGGTACGTGGGGTACATCGAAGGCCTGGCGCCGCAGCAGCTCGAGGAGTCGCTCCCGTTCGTGTTCACCGACGGCGCCAACGGGCTGATGTCGCGCGAGGAGATGCTCGCCCATGTGGCCACGCACGGCGGCTACCACCGCGGCGCGGTCGGTCGCATCATGGCGCAGGCCGAGCTGCCGCCGCCGCGCGACATCTTCACCGTCTACCTGCATCGCGCCGAGCCCGCGCGCCGCGAGCGGGGCTGAGGCGAGCGCCGCTGCCGGGGCACGGCGCCCTGCAGCGGCCCACGCCTTGCGCCTGCCATCGCACGCTTCGCGCCGCGCGGCGGCGCTTCGTCGCAAGGCGCTCGCCGGCGCCCGGCGGCCCCGGCACAGTGAGCCCATCGCCACCGAACACCCACGAATGCCGGCCACCGCCGCCCAGGAGTCCACCATGATCAGCCACATCCCCGTCTGGGTCTTCTTCATCCTCTTCGGCCTGATGGCGCTGGGCTATCGCCTGTCGCGCACACGCCTGGTCCGGCCCGGCGCGGTCGCCATGATCGCCTTCGCGATGCTCGCCTACTCGCTGTACGGCGTGACCTCGGCCTTCGGTGTCGATGCCCTTCCGCTGGCCGCATGGGCCGGCGGCATCGCTGCGGCCATCGTGCTGGGCAGCCAGGTCATCGGTTCACGCGGCCTGAGCCGCGAAGGCGAGCGCGTGCGGGTCGCCGGAAGCTGGTGGCCGATGGCGCTGCTGGTCGCCATCTTCGCCGTCAAGTTCGCGCTGGGCCTGGCCCGTGGCGTGGGTTCGCCGGTGATCGAGGCCGCCTGGTGCGTCGGCGCGGCGAGTGGCGTCTTCGGCCTGATCAGCGGCAGTTTCGCGGCCCGGGCCCTGGCGGTGCACCGCTTCGCGGGCACCACGCGGCCCGCCTGATCCGCCTTGTGCATTTCGCCCCGCGGCCGGGTTGCCAGCGCCGGCCGCATTGCCGATACTGCGGCGCCGCAGCCGGGCCACCGGCATCCACCCTCCACGCGGAGATGCCCATGTGCCGCAACATCCGGACGCTGTTCAACTTCGAGCCACCCGCCACCGAGCTCGAGATCCGCGACGCTTCGCTGCAGTTCGTGCGCAAGCTCAGCGGCTTCAACGTGCCCTCGCGTGCCAACGAGGCGGCCTTCGAGCGGGCCGTCGAGCAGGTGGCCGCCTCGGCGCGCGAGCTGATCGGCTCGCTGGTCACCACGGCTCAACCGCGCGATCGCCAGACCGAGGCCGCCCGGGCCCGCGCCCGATCGGCCACACGCTTCGGGCGCGCGGCATGAGCGACCTGCCGCCGCTGCCTCCCCTTGCGCCGGGCCGGTACCGCCACTACCGGGGCGGCGACTACGAGGTCGTGGCCGTGGTGCGCCACAGCGAGACACTCGAGCCGCTGGTCCTGTACCGTGCGCTGTACGGCGATGGCGGCCTGTGGGTGCGGCCGCATGCGATGTTCCTCGAACAGGTCGAGTCCGACGGCCGGCTGCTGCCGCGGTTCAGCTCGGCGCCAAGCGCCGATGCCTGATACCGGCGATGATGCCGCTCGCCGAGCCTGCACGCCGCAGTGCCCACGACGAACCTGCACCCACCTTCCACGGGCCGCCGAATGCTTCGACAAGCACTGATCCTCGTTCACCTGCTCGGCGCGATCCTGTGGATCGGCGGCATGTTCTTCGCCTACGTCTGCCTGCGGCCGGCCGCCGCACAGGTGCTCGATCCGCCGCAGCGCCTGCCGCTGTGGTCGGCCACCTTCGCCCGCTTCCTGCCTGCCGCCGCCGTGGCGGTGCTCGCCTTGCTGGCTTCCGGTTTCGCCATGCTGGCGCAGACCGGCTTCGCACAGGCGCCCATCGGCTGGCACCTGATGCTGGCGCTGGGCCTGCTCATGTCGGGCGTGTTTGCCTACGTCCATGCGGTGCTCTACCCGCGCCTGCGTTCCGCCTGCGCCGAAGCGGCATGGCCGCGGGCCGCGCAGGCCCTCAACGGCATCCGCCGGCTGGTCGCGCTCAACCTCGTGCTGGGCATCCTCACGGTGGCGGCGGCGATCACCGCGCGCTGATCGACGCGTACGCAGCATGGGCTTCCCGCTGATCACGCACATCGAAGCCGACCGGGTCGCCTTGCGGCCGGTGGCCGCGACGGACCTGCCGGCGCTGCTGGCCATCAATGGCGACCCTCAGGTGACGCAGTTCCTGCCCTACGCCACCTGGTTGTCGCTGGACGACGGCGCGGCCTGGCTCGCGCGCATGGAGGCGCTCGGCGCCACGGGCACCGGGCAGCAACTCGTCGTCGTGCGCCGTGCCGACGCAGCCGTGATCGGCACGCTGCTGCTCTTCAAGCACGACGCCGGCAGCCAGCGCCTCGAGCTGGGTTACGTGCTCGCCCGCGCCCACTGGGGCCAGGGGCTGATGCGCGAGGCGCTGCAGGCGGTGTGCGGCCAGCTCTTCGGCACGCTGGGCGTGCGCCGCATCGAGGCGGAGGTGAATCCGGCCAACGTGGCGTCCTGCCGGCTGCTGACCCGGGTGGGCTTCACGCTCGAGGGCACGTTGCGCCAGCGCTGGGTCGGCAAGGGCGTCGCCTACGACACCCATGTCTTCGGCTGCCTGTCGCAGGAGTGGCCGCAGGGCACCATCGCCGGCACGCCGGCGCCGGGCTGACCAGGTCGTCGACACGCGCGGGCACGGCAGACGGGCCAGTGCCCCGGAGAGGCCTTGGCCGGATCCGCGAGAATCGGCGCAATGGCCCAGATGCGGAACTCGACCGACTCCCGCGTGGCCGCGCCTGGGCCGGCGCGGCCGCCGGTGCCCGGGCGACCTCCAGGCGCCCGGCGGCGCGCGCAGGAACTCATCCGACGCGTGGGCCACGATCGCAGGCCCCAGGTGATCGCGCTGGTGGTCTCGCTGCTGAGCCATGCCCTGCTGTTGACGCTGACGTTCGGCGGCGACCCCCGCGGGCTCCCGGGTCTCGTGCTTCCCTGGCAGGATCGACGCGTCGAGGTGCCCGACCTGCGCATCGTGCTCGTCCCGGCGCGAGCCGCCCCCGCGCCGCCACCGGCCCGGCCGGTCGCGCAGCCGACGCCGGCATCGATCGATCCACCGGTGGCCCGCCGGCCGCGCCCCGCGCCGCCCAAAGCGCCCGCGCGGCCACCGAAAGCCAGACCCGTGGCCCAGACGCCGGCCGCCGAACCCGCCGTGCAGGCCAAAGCGACACCGATCCCCGAGGTGCCAGCGGTTCCAGCAGAGTCCCCCGCGGTTCCCGTGATTCCCGCGCAGGCCGTCGAACTCGCCGCGGAGCCCGATCGCGCCGCGCCCGAGCCGGCCCCGCCGCCGGAGGTGGCCGCTGCCGCTCCCGCACAAGAACCGCCGCCGATTGCCGCGCCCGCGCCCGTCGCACCGCCTTCCGTGATCGCGGTGGCGCCCAGCGCGTCGAGCCCGCAGCCCGTGCCTTCGCCGCCACGCGATGCCGAAGTTGCCGCGTTGCAGGCACAGCAGGAGGAAGCTGCTCGCCAGGAGGCGGCCCGCGTCGAGACCGAACGCCTGGACGCTGAGCGACAGGAGGCCGCACGGCGCGAGACCGAACGGCAGGACGCTGCGCGACAGGACTCGGCCCGGCAGGAAGCGGAGCGACAGGAGGCTGCACGGCAGGAAGCCGCTCGCGTCGAAGCCGCACGGCGCGATGCTGAACGCCAGGAGGCGGCGCGACAGGCGGCGGCTCAGCAGGAGACGCAACGCCAGGAGACGGCTCGCCAGGAAGCCGCTCGCATCGAGACCGCACGGCAGGAGGCCGAACGCCAGGAAGCAGCGCGGCAGGCAGCGGCTCAACAGGAGTCACAACGCCAGGAAGCTGCACGACAAGCAGCGGCTCAACAGGAGTCGCAGCGTCAGGAAGCAGCGCGGCAGGCAGCGGCTCAACAGGAGTCGCAGCGTCAGGAAGCAGCGCGGCAGGCAGCGGCCCAACAGGAGTCGCAGCGTCAGGAAGCAGCGCGGCAGGCAGCGGCTCAACAGGAGTCGCAGCGCCAGGAGGCAGCGCGGCAGGAAGCCGCTCGCGTCGAGGCCGCCCGGCAAGAGGCCGAGCGCGTGGCAGCGGCGCGGCAGGCGGCGGCGCAGCTGGAGGGGCAGCGCCAGGAAGCCGCTCGTGCCGACGCAGCGCGGCGAGAGGCCGCCCGGCAGGCTGCAGCGGCGCAAGAAGCCTCGCGCGTGCAGGCCGCGCGAAACGAGGAGGAGGCGCGACGGGAAGCGGTGCGCCGCGCCATCGGTCGGCAGCTCGACGAGGAAGCCGACCGGCGCGATGCCGCCGCACGCCAGCCCAACGCCCTGCCCTATTCCTTGAGCACCGCGCGGCGCGTCAGGCTCTGGGGGCGCACCGACCCGAACGTGGAGCTGGTCCAGTACGCGGAGGCCTGGGCCCGCAAGATCCAGTTCAACACGACGCTCGACACGGTCCGCGCGGTATCCCAGCGGCCCCACACGCCGCCGATGGTGACGGTGGCGATGCGCAGCGACGGCTCCGTGGAGTCGGTGACGATCGTGAGCTCCAGCGGCGTGGCTGAAGTCGATGAAGCCATCAGGCGCATCGTGGAGGCCCAGCGGCCCTATCCGGCCTTCCCGCCGAACCTGGCTCGCGCTTTCGACGTGATCGAGATCCGCCGGACCTGGTACTTCGATTCGGCCGTGCGGCTGCAGTGACCGCGGTCCGCGGTGCAGGCTCGCCGCCGCAGGCTTCGCGGGATACGGCGGCGACGCATCGGCAGGCATACTGGCCGCTTCCTCCATCCAGCAGGGTCCGGCCCATGAAGTTGTCGTCTGCCATCCTCTCGTTCGCGCTGGCTGCCGCGAGCGCCGCCGCCAGTGCCGCCGACGGGCTGATCGAGCTGAAGAGCCAGCACGCAGCCAAGGCCACCATGGACAAGCTCGAAGAGCTGGTCAAGCAGCGCGGCCTGAGCGTCTTCGCCCGCATCGACCACGCGGCAGGCGCGGCAAAGGTCAACAAGAGCCTGCGCGCCACCGAGCTGCTGATCTTTGGCAACCCGCAAGGCGGCACGCCGCTGATGGAGTGCGCGCAGACGGCCGGCATCGACCTGCCGCTCAAGGCGCTCGTCTGGGAGGACGCGGCCGGCCAGGTCTGGCTGGGCTACAACGACCCGGCCTACCTCGCTCAGCGGCACGGCGCCGCGGCCTGCCCGGTGGTCGAGAACCTGCGCAAGGCCTTGGGCGGCCTGGCCGAGGCCACGGTCGCGCGCTGAGCGAAGGCGCACCAGAGACAGGCGCACATGGCTGCTTCCGAGGTTTTCGTCCGCGAGGCCGGCAGCGGGCCGGGCGTCGTGTGCCTGCACTCCAACGCCAGTTCATCCAGCCAGTGGCGTGGGCTGATGGACAGCCTGTCGCCGCGGCACCGCGTGCTGGCGCCCGACGCCTACGGCGCGGGCAAGAGCCCCGGCTGGCCGATGGATCGCCCGCTGACGCTGGCCGACGAGGCCGATTTCATCGAACCGGTGTTGCAGCGGGCCGGCTCGCCGCTGGTGCTGGTAGGCCATTCCTACGGCGCGGCGATGGCGCTGATCGCCGCCCTGCGGCAACCGGCGCGCGTGAAGGCGCTGGTGCTGTACGAGCCCACGCTGTTCTCGTTGATCGAGGCGGAGTCGCCGCAGCCCAATGCCGCCGACGGGATCCGCCATGCCGTGGCGGCGGCCGCGGCGGCCCTCGATCGCGGCGACGCGAACGGCGCGGCCGAGCACTTCATCGACTACTGGATGGGCACGGGCAGCTGGGCAGCCATGCCCGAATCGCGGCAGCTGCCGATCGCCGCCTCGGTGAGGAACGTGCGGCACTGGGCGCAGGCGCTGTTCACCGAGCCCACGCCGCTGGCGGCCTTCCGCTCGCTCGAGCTGCCCGTGCTGTACATGGTCGGCGGCCGGTCGACCGCCTCGGCGCATGGCGTGGCCCGGCTGCTCGCGCCGGCGTTGCCGCACGTGACCCAGCATCGCTTCGACACGCTGGGCCACATGGGACCGGTGACCGACCCCGAGCCGGTCAACCGGGTGATCGAGGACTTCCTCGCCCGGCTCTGAACCGTCCGCATGACCGCTCGCCACGATGCCCGCCAAACGCGCCGGATGACCGGCCCGGCGCTCGCCCTGGCCGCCGCACTGGCGGGCATGGTGCCAGCGGCCACGGCCGCGCAAGACACGGCGCTGCTCCAGGCCCTGCAAGGTGTCTGGTGCAACTCGAACGACGGCGGCCGCACCTGCTGGGCCTACGACGAGTTCTTCGCCGACGGCAGCTTCGCAGCCTGCGGCCGCACCGACGACGACCCGCGGCCGTTCCGCGGCGGCGGGCCGGTCAGCGTGAGCGGCCGCCGCATGTGCTACACGGTCGCCTTCGCCAGCGACAACTTCTGGCTGCGGCCGGGTGGCCGCTATTGCACCGACATACTCTCCATCGACGCGCGCACGCACCGCTACCGCGACATCGACACGCAACAGGAGTTCACCCTTCACCGCGTGGCGCACGGCGCCACGCGCTGCCCCGCCGACAACACGCCATGACCACCGTGCACATTGCCTTCGAGTCCCCCGACCAGCCCGAGGTCATCGCGCTGATCGCGCAGCTCGATGCCTACCAGGACACCCTCTATCCGCCGGAGAGCCGCCACTCGCTCGACCTGCGCACGCTGGTGCAGCCGCACGTGATCTTCGCGGTGGTTCGCTCGGCCGACGGCCGCGCGGTGGGATGCGGCGCCGTGGTGCTCGGCGATGGCGACGGTGAGCTCAAGCGCATGTACGTCACGCCCGAATGCCGCGGTCGGGGCGCAGCGAAGCAGTTGCTCGAGCGGCTCGAGTCCGCGGCGCAGGCCCGCGGCTGCCGGTGGCTGAGGCTGGAGACCGGGCCCTACCAGCCCGAAGCGCTCGGCCTGTACGCACGCTGCGGCTACACGCGCTGCGCGCGTTTCGGCAGTTATGCCGACGACCCGCTGAGCGTGTTCATGCACAAGGCCCTGGCGGCCGCCCCGGCGGCCTGATCACTCCGGCGCACGAGACACGCCATGCGCATCGTCCGCACCGAGGGCCTGACGCTCGAGCCGCAGGTGGCGACGCATGCCGCGGAGATGTTCGTCGTGCTCAGCGACCCGGCGATCTACGAGTACGAGAACGCACCGCCACAGTCGCTGAACGGGCTGCGCGAACGTTTCGCCGAGCTCGAATCGCGACGCTCGCCGAACGGACGCGAGCAGTGGCTGAACTGGGTCATGCGGCTGCCCGATTCACGCCTGATCGGCTACGTTCAAGCCACTGTCTACCCCGGCGGCCACGCGGCCATCGCCTACGAGATGGGCAGCGCCTGGTGGGGCCGCGGCCTGGCACGGCGAGCGGTGCAGGCAATGCTCGGCGAGTTGGCCGAACGTTTCGGCGTGCGCCACGTGTCGGCCGTGCTCAAGCAGGAGAACCAACGCTCGCGGCACCTGCTCGAGCGGCTGGGCTTCACGATGGCCTCGCCGGACGAGCATGCGCGCCGCGAGGTCGAACGCGACGAGCATCTGATGCTGCGCGAACTCGAGGGCTCGATCGGCCTGCCCGCCGTGCTGGCCCGGCTGCGCGCGCTGGGCGTCGAGCTGCCGCCCGGGCCGGTGCGCGTCGACGGCTACGGCGACTCGCCGGAACTCTCGCAGTCGCTGCTGGCGCTGATCGTCGAGGGCCGCAAGCGCGCCGGCACCGGCCTGCTGTGGGCGATGGAGGCGGAGAACGAGGCGCTGCCACAGGTCGGGCAGATCGAGATCGTCGTCGACCACCGCAACGAGCCGGCGCTGGTCACCCGCATCACGCAGGTGCAGGTGCTGCCCTACGCCGAGGCGACAGCGGAGTACGCCGCCATCGAGGGCGAAGGCGACGGCTCGCTGGCCTTCTGGCGCGAGGCGCACTGGGCCTTCTTCTCGCGCGAATGCCGCCGCATCGGTCGTACGCCGTCGCAGGACATGCCGGTGGTGTGCAGCGTGTTCGAGCTGCTCGCCGTCGTGAGCCCGGCCCACAGGCGCTAAGCTCGCACCTTCCCGAACTGCAGGAACGCTGCCATGGAACCGCAGGATATTCGCATCGTGCTGGGCTTCTCGACGGACGATCAGGCCTGGGTGCGGCGTTCGTCCATCGTCGTGCCGAAGTACTGGCAGGGCCATTCGGTGGCGCCGGCCACCGGCGACGCCATCCGCATCGGCGGTCGCCAGTTCATCATCCAGGGCCGCGTCTGGGAACACGACGGTGGCACGCCCGTGCTGCGCCTGATGCTGAGCAGCGGCCACGCGGAAAGCGACACGGTGTTCGGCTGAGCCTGCGGACAACGATGACGCAAGCTTCGCCCCGCACACCCACGGCCGAGTACGCCGAGCTCAAGGCCTTCCTGAAGTACTTCAGCGAGCGTTTCGGCGCCGCGCGCGCCGTGGCGCCGGACCAGCGGCCGCTGGCACTGGTCGAGGCGGCCGAGCGCGACGACCCCGCGCGGGCGCCGGGCAGCCTGCGCATGGCGGTCAACGATTGCATGGAGCTGTCCAGCCACTGGCCCTGGACGCAGGTGGCGGCGCTGGATGCGGAGCTGCACGCCAAAGGCCTGCTGTCGCTGTCGCAGGTGCGCCAGCGGGTCTGGGGCCGCTACGCCGCCATCGTCAAGCACGGCCAGGTGCGCAACGACGCCGATGCCCAGGTGGTGCGCGCCGTGCTCGCTGACGCCGTGCTTGCCGCGGCGCTGCCGGAGGCCGAGCGCGCCACGCTCAAGGGCGTGCTGGCGGCCCACGATCGCCGCCGGGTCGAGCCGCCGCCTCCCGCACGGGGCCGGCGGCGCTAGATCCCTCACTCGAACGCCCATGAACCTCGAGACCTGGCTCGTCTACCTGCTCGCCGCCATCGGGCTGTCGCTCTCGCCCGGACCGAACGGGCTGCTCGCGCTCACGCACGGTGCGCTGCACGGGCCGCGCAAGACGCTGTTCACCATCCTCGGCGGCTCGGTGGGCTTCATCGCCGTGGTCGCGCTGTCGATGTTCGGCATCGGCGCGTTGCTGCAGACCTCGCTGTTGTGGCTCACGGTCATGAAGTGGGTGGGCGGCGCCTACCTCGTCTGGCTCGGTGTCCAGGTCTGGCGCTCGCCCCCGATCGGCCTGTCGGTGCCGACAGCAGCGGAGCCACGCGCCGGCTGGTCGCTGTTCCGGCAGGGGCTGCTGTCGGCGGTCACCAACCCGAAGGGGCTGCTCTTCTTCGCCGCGTTCCTGCCGCAGTTCATCGACCCGGCACGCAGCCTGTTCGTGCAGTTCGTGGTCATGGCGGGTACCTTCGCGCTGATCGAGATCGGCACCGAGCTGTTCATCGCCCACATGGCGCACCGCATCAGCCCCTGGCTCGAACGTGTGGGCCGGCGCTTCAACCAGGCCTGCGGCGGTGTCTTCATCGCCATCGGCACCGTGCTGCCGCTGCGCCAGTGAGCGCGAGCCCCGGCACCCCTTCGACCTCTCGGCACAGGAGAGCCCGATGAACCACCCCGCCCTGGCCTTGAGCGCCGCCTTGCTGGGCCTGGCACCGGAGGTCGGCGCGGCGCAGACCTGCGAAGCGATCCAGGAGCGCATCGACGCGAAGATCCGCGCCTCCGGCGTGAAGGCATTCACCCTGCGCACTGTCGACGCCGCTGCCAAGGTCGACGGCAAGGTGGTCGGCAGCTGCGACCTGGGCACGAAGAAGATCGTCTATGCGCAAGCAGGCGCGGCGGCTCGGCCCGACAAGGAAGCCATCCTCACCGAATGCAAGGACGGCAGCGTCTCGATGGGCGGCGATTGCCGCAAGCAGCCGTGAACGAGCTGCTCTACGACACCAACAGCGCGCTGATCGCCGCGGTGCTGTTCGTGTCGATGGCGCTGGCCATCGAAATCGGCCTGCGCGTCGGGCGCCCGGGCAGCGTGCCGGCCAACGAGGCGGCCAAGGAGCACATCAACGGCATCCAGGCGGCCATGCTCGGCATCCTGGCGCTGCTGCTGGGCTTCACCTTTTCGCTCGCACTGCAGCGTTACGACAGCCGCAGCGAGGCGGTGGTCGACGAGGCCAACGCGATCGGCACCGCCTGGCTGCGCACGCAGCTGCTGCCTGCCGCTCTGCGCGGCGAAGCGCAGGCGCTGCTGCGCGACTACACCGGCGCGCGCGTGCAGGCGAGCACGCTGACGCTGGCCGACCATGCACAACTCGGCGCGCTGATGGCCCGCGCGACGCAGCAGCAGACGGCGCTGTGGGCGCTGGCGCGGCGTGCGCTCGAGCTCGACCCGAACTCGTACACGCCGATCCTGTTCATCGAGTCGGTCAACACGCTGATCGACAGCTTCGGCAAGCGCGACGCGGCGCTGCAGCGCCACGTGCCGGAGTTCGTGCTGATGCTGCTGTACGCCACCTTCCTGATGGCCGGCGCGATCGTCGGCTACGCCTGCGGCGTGGGCGGCCACCGGCCGTCGATGGCCAGCTACATCATGGTCGTGCTGATCGTCGTGCTGGTGTTCATCATCCTCGATCTCGACCGCCCGCGCCGCGGCCTGATCCAGGTCAGCCAGAAGAGCCTGGTCGACCTGCACGCTGGCATGCGCGCCGACGCGGCCCGCTGAACCGATCGCCGATCGCCGTCACCCCAGGAGGCCCCATGCTCACCGTCTCGTTCGCCCGCATCCGCGCCGGCCAGGAAGGCCGGCTGCGCGACTGGCTCGCCGAACTCGCCACGCGCCAGGACGAAGCGCGCCAGTCGATGGCCCACGAGGGTACGCGCCACGAGCAGCTCTACGTGCTGCCTGGCGCCGACGGCGCCGTGCTGGTCTACGTGATGGAGGCTGACGACGTGCAGAGGGCCCTCGCGGCCTACGGCGCCTCGCAGTTGCCGATCGACGTGGCGCACCGCGCGGTGCTGGCGCAGGTGCTGGAGGCGCCGCTGGAGATCGCGCCGCTGTACGAATGTTCGGCCTAGCGGGCCTGGCCGAATGAACGTGCTCTTCGTCGACCTGCTGAACTGGCTGGAGTACGCGCAGGACGAGGCCGGCCGGCTCTGGCTGGCCGACTACCCCGGCTCCCCCAGGGCACCTGCCGGCCCCGGCGAGCCGCTCGAACTGCACGGCCCGCCCGAGATGCTAGCCGCCCTGACTGAACTGCTGCAGGTGCTCGCGCGCCACGCGCAGCAACTGCACCGCCATGCGCCGATGGCGCAGCCGCATCTCGCCGCGATCGCGCAGCTGGCTCAGGCGCTGGCGGCCCGATTGCCGCTGGACGCGGCGCTCACCGAAGTGCGCCGCTGCTTCGAGTGGACGCCGCTGCCCGGGCCCTGGGGCGAGGCGGTCGGCGCAGCCTGGGCACGGCTGGATTCCGGGGCCTCCAGCATCCGGTGAAGCCCTCCCCTTCGGCGCGCTTGAGCGAACCCGTGCGCTGCCCGCAAGATCGCCGACGAGAACTGCTGCGAGGCCGACATCTGCGACCCGCGTCCCGATCGCGTTGCAATGGAGCCGCGGAGTCGTGAAGTTTCGCAAGCTGCAGATCAAGGCCCTGTGGGCCAGGGCGGCTGCCCAGGGGCGAGCCGGCGCGCCTGGGCTAGCATCGCGCCGAATCACCCTCCGGGCGCCTGACGCCCGGTCTGCCCATGCCACGCTTCGACGTCCTCGCCGGACGCATCCTCATCGGCCATTCCGAGCTCGACCACGGCGATCCGCCGATGGGCGTGGCCGCCGGCCGCTTCATGCCGACGGCGGCCTACGCCGCCGTCCAGGACCGGGTGATCGCCACGCGAGACGGCTCGCAGCTCGGCCTGACGCTGCGCGTGCTGGCGCCCGACGGCAGCCAGCTCGCTGCCGACGGGCAGGTGCAGATCCTCGACTTCTCGCCCGAACTGGGCCCGGACGGCATGGAGGTGCAGGTGCTGGGCATCGAGTCGCCGACCTACGCCGAGCTCTTCCCCACGCAGGCGGCAGCGTTCGCCGTCACCCGGCGCGACGGCGACTGAGTTGCCTCGCGGCCGATTTCAGGAGAGTCACCATGCCCAAGGGCTACTGGATCGCCCATGTCGACGTGCGCGACGCCGAGCAGTACAAGGCCTACGTCGCCGCCAACGCGCAGCCGCTGGCCGCGTTCGGCGGGCGCTTCCTCGCCCGCGGAGGCCGCTTCGAGAACCCCGAAGGCAGCGCACGCAGCCGCAACGTGGTGATCGAGTTCCCCTCGTACCAGGCGGCGCTGGACTGCTGGAACTCGCCGGGCTACCAGGCGGCCGTCAAGCTGCGCCAGCCGGTCTCGGTGGCCGACATCGTCATCGTCGAGGGCTACGACGGCCCGCAGCCGGGCGCCTGAGAGTCTGCGCCGCCGATTCACGGGATGGGTCGCTGCGTCATCCTTCGCTATCGTGTCGCCCGTGAAAATGCACCTCCGATCCCCCCTGCTGGCCCTGGCCATGCTGCTCGCCGTCGCCGGCGTCCAGGCACAGTCGTACCGCTGCAGCAACGGCTCCTCGATCTACTACTCCGACCGGCCCTGCGGCCAGGCGCCGGCCGGCAAGCTCGGCGCCTTCGGCGGCAACTCCCGCTCCGCGCCCTCGGCGGCCTATGCGCCGCAACTGCCGCGCGCCGGCAAGGCGCAGGGCCACGTGAAGTACCTCAGCCCGGCCTGTGCCGACATCAGCGAGGCGATCCGCACAGCACCGGCGCGTGGCGTGCGCGGCGACGTCGTCACCGGCCTGCACGAGGAATACCGCGAGAAATGCTCGCTCGAGGACCAGGATGCTCGCCGCCAGCTGCGGCAGGATGAGCAGATGCAGCAAAGCGAGAAGGTCGCGCAACGCGACAGCATCGCCAACGAGCGCGCCCAGGCCCAGCAGCGGGCCGACCAGTGCGCCGGCATGCGCGACGTGATCGCCCTCAAGCGCAGCCGCGAGAAGCAGCTCAACGAAACCGAAGTGGCGGCGCTGCGCTCGCTCGAGGGCAACTACAACTCTCGCTGCCTGTCCCGCTGACGCGCCGCTTCGGCGGCCTTCTGAAGGAGTGACCGCATGAAGCTGTACGGCATGCTCGACTCGCCCTACGTGCGGCGGGTGGCGATCTCGCTGCAACTGCTCGGCCTGCGTTTCGAGCACCAGTCGCTGTCGGTGTTCCGCGGCTTCGAAGACTTCCGCCGCATCAACCCGGTCGTGCGCGCTCCCACGCTGGTGTGCGACGACGGCGAGGTGCTGATGGACTCGAACTTGATCATCGAGCTTGCCGAATCCCTGGCTCACCCGCGCACGCTGATGCCCGCCGCGCTGCCGCAGCGCCAGCACGCGCTGTGCCTGACCGGCCTGGCGCTGGCCGCCTGCGAGAAGAGCGTGCAGATCGTCTACGAACACGCCGTGCGCCCGCCCGAGAAGCTGCACGAGCCCTGGGTCGCGCGGGTCACCGCGCAGATGCTGGCGGCCTTCGACGCGCTCGAGCAGGAGCTGGCTCACGAACCGCTGGACGCCAGCACCGAGGGCATCACGCAGGCCGGCGTGAGCGCCGCCGTCACCTGGCAGTTCGTGCAACGCCTGCTGCCCGGGCAGGTGCCGGCGTCGCGCTGCCCGCTGCTGGCCGACTTCTCGGCACGCGCCGAGGCGCTGCCGGCCTTCGCCGCGGCGCCGCACGGCGAGGGCATCGTGCAGCCCCACCCGGCGGCCGCGAAGGCCGCGCCGCTGCCCTACATCCCGCCCGGCTTCGGCGCCGTGACGCCCTACTTCTTCGTCGACGACGCACCGCGCTTCATCGCCTTCCTGATCGACGGCCTGGGCGGTCAGGAGCTGCTGCGCAGCCTGCGCCCCGACGGCAAGGTGGCCAACGTGCAGGTGGGGCTGCACGGCAGCACGGTGATGGTCAGCGAGGCGTCGCTGGCCTACCCTGCGATGCGTTCCTCGTACTACCTCTACGTCGCCGATGCGCAGGCCACGATGCGCAGCGCGCTGGCCCATGGCGCCACCCTGGAGATGGAGGTGGCCGACATGCCCTACGGCGATCGACAGGGCGGCGTGCGTGACGCGCACGGCAACCTGTGGTGGATCTCGCAGCGCACCGTGCACGCGCCCTACACGGCCTGAAACCAAAAGGCGGCTGCAGCTGCGCGGACGGCAAGGTACGATCCGGCGCATGAGCGAGGCGCCCCATCCCGCCCACGAGCGCGCGGCCGACCGCGAGCTGGTGACCTCGCGCGTGATCGCCGCGCCGCGCCCGCGTGTCTACGAGGCCTTCGCCGACCCGGCGTTGCTGGCCCGCTGGTGGGGCCCGGCGGGTTTCACCAGCACTTTCGAGAGCTTCGATCTGCGCGCCGGCGGCGCCTGGCGCTTCGTCATGCACGGCCCCGACGGGGCCGATTACCCGAACGAGAGCGTGTTCGTAGAAGTGCTGCCGGGGCAGCGCGTGGTGTTCAACCACCTCTCCAGCCCGGCCTTCGAGATGAGCATCACCTTCTCGGACCACGGCCCGCGCACGGCGGTAGGCTGGCGGCAGCGTTTCGCCAGCGCCGACGAGTGCCGCCGCATCGCCGCCATCGCGGTGCCGGCCAACGAGCAGAACCTCGACCGGCTTGCCGCGCTGCTGCGCGAGACAGCGTAGTCGGCAAGCTCGTCAGGCCAGCTCCTTCTGCCTCTCGATGACGCGCGAGACGATGCCGTAGGCCACGGCCTCGTCGGCGCTCATCCAGTGGTCGCGCTCCATGTCGGACAGCACCTTGTCCAGCGGCTTGCCCGTCTGCTTGGCCACGACACGCGCGATGCGCTCGCGCGTGCGCAGGATCTCCTTGGCCTGGATGGCGATGTCGGTGGCCTGCCCGCCCGCGCCGCCGGCCGGCTGGTGGATCATGAAGCGCGTGTTGGGCAGGCAGACGCGGCGCTCCTTGGGCGCCGCCAGGAAGATGTGCGCTCCCGCGCTGGCCACCCAGCCGGTGCCCACCGTGGTGACCGGCGCGCGCACGAAGTTGATCATGTCGTGGATGGCATCGCCCGACTCGACGTGGCCCCCGGGCGACGAGATCAGCATGGTGATCGGCGCGTCGGAGTCCTCCGACAGCGCGAGCAGCCGCCGGCAGGTGGCCAGGGCGAGCTTGTCGTCGATCTCGCCGAATACCAGCACGTAGCGCGACTTGAAGGACAGCTGATCCTCCAGGCGGTCGGGCTTGGCGACGGACTTGTCTTCGGCAGCGGCGAGTTGGTTCATGAACATCTCCAGTGAAGGGGGTATGGGTCGATTCTGGCCCAGGCGACGGCCGCGTTCATCCGATGCCGCCGTGCGCCCGCATGAAGTCGCGGTCGATGCGGTCCTTCCAGCGCCAGACCCAGGCGCCTTCGGCCGACCAGGCCCCCCAGCTCGCGATCGCGTAGCGCTCGCCGCAGGCCAGCAGGTTGAGCGCACGCCGCTGCGGGCGGTAGGGCTGCAGTTCGCCGCCGGCCAGGAAGCGGCGCAGGTTCAGCGCCAGCGGCGCGCCGGCACGCACCGCGTAGACGCCGCTCTTCGGGTGCGGATCGTCGCTGCGCGTGGCCACGTCGCCGGCGGCGAACACCTCGGGGTGCGAGCTGCTCTGCAGGGTGGGCCCGGTCGCGACGAAGCCGCGCTCGTCCAGTGCCAGGCCGCTGCCGTGCAGCCAGGCGGGCGCCGCCGCGCCCAGCGCCACCACCGCCGCATCGCAGGCCACGCGCGTGCCGCGGCCGAGCAGCACGTGCTCGGCACTGATCTCGGCGCAGGTGTCTTCGAGAACGGTGACGTTGCGCCGCTTGAGCGCCTTCAGTGCGCGCCGCTGCACCGACGGCGGGTGGCTGGGCAGCGGCACGCCGCCGCCGGTGACCAGGCTCACGTGCGAACGCTCGCCCAGCGTGTGGTGGATGGCCAGCGCCAGCTCGACACCGGCCGCACCGCCGCCGACCACCACCACGCACAGCGCGCGTTCGCGGCCGAGCTCGGCCATGCGGCTCCACAGCTGCGTGAAGGCCTCGATCGGGCGCACGAACAGGCCGTGCTCACGGGCGCCGGGGATCGCATCGCGGTCGACCGTGGCGCCGATGTCCAGGCTGAGCACGTCGTAGGGCAGGCTGCGGCCGTCGGCCAGCGTCACGCTGCGCCGGGCGGTGTCGATGGCGGTGGCAGCGCCCTGCAGCAGACGCACGCCGGCGCGCTCGGCCATCGGCGCCAGCGGCACGCTGCATTGCTCCAGCGAATAGTGGCCGGCCACGTGGCCGGGCACCATGCCCGAGTAGGTCAGGCGCGGGTAGGGAGTGACCAGCGTCAACTCGGCCGCGGGCACGGCCTCGCCGGCAAAGGCGCGCATCACCTGCAGGTGCGCATGCCCGCCGCCCAGCAACAGCAGGCGCTTCAAGGCGCGAGGACCAGGTCGGCCACGTGGGCGACGCTGTGGCCATGGGTGTTGTCGGCATCGGCGCCGACGGCCACGCCGACGATCGGCGGGATCTGCGTGCTCTCGTTGCCGAACAGCTTGAGGAAATCGGCCCCCACGTCGCGGCGCTCGGCCTGCCAGCGTGCCGGGCTCGAAGCGCCGCTGCGCAGCACGAGGTAGCGCATACGGTGGGTGTAGGCGTTGTCCAGTGTGGTGCCGGCGGGCAGCGTACGGTCCCACACGTAGCAGACGGTCGCGGCCGGCAACGGCTCGTCGCTGGCGGCACGCGCCACGCGCAGCAGCTGTCGCTCGACGAAAGGCACCTGCGACATCGGCAGCTCGAAGAACACGCAGACCTTCACGGCAGTGTCGTCGCCGCGCTTGGTGGCCAGGTCGGATTCGGCGAGTTATTCGTCCACCCGCCACTGCCACGACAAGGTGAGGGCGGTGCCGTCGACACGCAGCGGATGCACCAGGTTGCCGTAGGAACCGTCCGCCTCCACGCGCAGGGCGCGGCGGCCATCGAGCTCGAGCACCGAGAAGCGCGTCAGCGGCCGCTTCTGGTGTGGCAGGCTCGCCAGGTGCCAGGGTGCGTTGATCGTGCCGCCAGCCGTGGCGAAGGGCTGCAGCAGCTGCAGGTCGGCCTGTGCGCGGCCGGCCGAGACGAGCAGCAGCGTGGCGGCAAGGAGAAGTTTCGTCGGCAGGGTCATGACTCAGGGCCCGGCGCCGCTGCGAGTGCCGGTCGACCTATGCTAATCCAGCCACGGAAGACGCCGTAACAGCGTCAAGCCCGGCGCCATGCGTGGTACTTCGCCACCCATTCGAGCAGCTTCGCGGGCTGGTGGTTGCGCTTCCACTCCCCCGCCGCGTACTTGTTCGCCTCGGCCATCGTCGGGTAGGTGTGGATGGTGCCGAGGATCTTGTTCAGCCCCAGGCCGTGGCGCATCGCCAGCACGTATTCGGCGAGCAGGTCGCCGGCATGCGCGCCGACGATGGTGACACCGAGGATGCGGTCCTTGCCCGGCTCGGTGAGCACCTTCACGAAGCCGTGCGCGGCGCTGTCGGCGATGGCGCGGTCGAGGTCGTCGATGCCGTATCGGGTGACCTCGACGGCGATGCCCTTCTCCTTCGCCTCCTGCTCGTTGAGGCCGACGCGGGCGACTTCCGGGTCGATGAAGGTCGCCCAGGGGATCACCGAGTAGTCGGCCTTGAACTTCTTGAACTGCCCGAACAGCGCGTTGACCGAGGCGTACCAGGCCTGGTGCGCCGCCACGTGGGTGAACTGGTAGGGCCCGGCCACGTCGCCGGCGGCGAGGATGTTCGGATACGCCGTCTGCAGGTACTCGTTGGTCTCGATGGTGCGGCCGGCGGCGATGCCCAGTTCCTCCAGGCCGTAACCCTTCAGGCGTGCGACGCGGCCGACGGCGCACAGCAGCTGGTCGAACTCGAATCGCTTCTCGGCGCCGCCCGCTTCGACGACGATGAACTTGCGCCCGTCGACGCGCTCGCAGCGCAGCGCCTTGTGGCCGGTGAGCACCGCCACGCCGTCGTGCTCGAGCGCGGCCTTGGCGAGCGCCGAGACCTCTTCGTCCTCGCGGATCATGATGCGCGGCGCCATCTCGATCTGCGTGACCTGCGAGCCCAGCCGCGCGAAGCTCTGCGCCAGCTCGCAGCCGATCGGCCCGCCGCCCAGCACCACCAGGCGCGGCGGCAGCTCGCGCAGGCCCCACAGCGTGTCGCTGGTCAGATAGCCCACCTCCTCCAGCCCCGGCAGCGGCGGCACGAAGGGCATGGCGCCGGTGGCGATGACGATGCTGCGCGTGGTCAGCGTCTGCCGGCGGCCTTCGCCGAGGTCGATCTCGACGGTCCACGGGTTGACGATCTTCGCGTAGCCCGTGACCACGTCCACGCCCAGGCCGGTGTAGCGTTCCACCGAGTCGTGCGGCTCGATGTCGCGCACCACGCGGGCGACGCGGTCCATCACGTCGGCGAAGTTCAGCGTGGCCTGCGCGCTCTCGATGCCGTATTTCGTCGACTCGCGCATCTGCTGCATCAGCGTGGCCGTCTTGATCAGCGCCTTGCTCGGCACGCAGCCGTAGTTGAGGCAGTCGCCACCCATCTTGTGGCTCTCGACCAGCGTGACCTTGGCCTTCACCACCGCGGCGATGTAGCTCGTCACCAGCCCGGCCGCACCGGCGCCGATGACGACCAGGTTGCGGTCGAAGGTCTTCGGTTTCACGCCGGCCCAGCGCGCATACACCTTGCGGCCCTGAATCACATCGACGATTTTCTTGGCGATCAGCGGGAAGATGCCGAGCAGAACGAAGGAGCCCAGCAGCCCCGGCGACAGGATGCCCTTGAGCGACTCGATCTTCGCCAGCTGCGTGCCGGCGTTCACGTAGACGAGCGTGCCGGCCAGCATGCCGAGCTGGCTGACCCAGTAGAAGGTCCAGGCCTTCATCTTCGTCAGGCCCATGAGCAGGTTGATCACGAAGAAGGGCAGCAGCGGCACCAGGCGCAGGGTGAACAGGTAGAAGCCGCCTTCCTTCGCGATGCCCTTGTCGACCTCGGCCAGGCGCGCACCGAAGCGCGCCTGCACGCCGTCGCGCAGCAGGTAGCGCGAGACCAGGAAGGCCAGCGTCGCGCCGAGGCTGCTGGCGAACGACACCACCAGCGTGCCCACGGCCAGGCCGAAGATCGCGCCGCCGGCCAGCGTGAGGATGGCCGCGCCAGGGAACGACAGCGCCGTCACGCCGACGTAGACGGCGAAGAAGCTGCCGATCACCAGCGCCGGCCGCTGCGCGTACAGCGCCGCGAATTCTTCCTGGCGCGACTTCAGGTACTCGAGGCTGAAGAAGCGCCCCAGGTCGAAGGCGAAGTAGGCCGCGACCAGCGCGAGCACCACGGCGATGACGATGAGCTTGCGGCGGTTCATGCAGATCCTTCGTTGTTCTTCGTGTTCAAGGCGGCAAGCCGCGCCAGCCGGCCCACAGGCGCGTGGCGATGGTCAGCACGCACAGGCCGGCGAAGCCGAACGCGAGCGCGGCGAAATGCCCGGGCCACAGGCACATCAGCGCGAAGCAGGCGATGGTTTCCGTCGCCTCCGTCAGGCCGCCGAGATAGTAGAGGCCCTTGGTCGGGTAGGCCACGCTTTTCTGACCGCGCTGCGCCGCCAGCGCCGCGTAGGCGAGGAAGGTGGAGCCGGTACCGACGAAGGCGGCCAGCAGCACCGCCGCGGCCAGCGCATTCGCCGCCGGATCCGCCAGCGCGAAGGCCAGCGGGATGCTCGCGTAGAACAGGAAGTCCAGCGTGATGTCGAGAAAGGCGCCGCGGTCGGTGGGTTGCGTGAGGCGCGCCAGCGCGCCATCGAGCCCGTCGAACACGCGGCTGGCCAGCAGCAGCACGAGGCCGGCGACGAACTGCTGGCGTGCGATGCACAGTGCGCCCGCCACGCCGATGCCGAAGCCGATCCAGCTGGCCTGGTCGGCCGAGAGGCCGAGCCGCGCGAGCTCGCGCGCGCCGGCTTGCATCGCCGGGCGCAGCAACGCGAGCGCGTAGCGGTCAAGCATCGACCGCCCCGTCCTCGACAGGATCGGCCTGATCGTCGAGCTGGATCACCTGCGCGCCGGGCGGCACGTCGTGCGCATCGTGCGTGACCAGCACCGCCGGGATGCGCTGCTCGCGCAGGCGCTCGAAGACGAAGGCGCGAAAGCGCTCGCGCAGCGCCATGTCCAGCCGCGAGAAAGGTTCGTCGAGCAGCAATACCTGCGGCTGCGCGAGCAGCGCGCGCAGCACCGAGACGCGCGAGCGTTGCCCGCCCGACAGCGTGTGCGGCAGGCGCGGCCCGTAGCCGGCCAGGCCGGCGCTGGCCAGCGCCGCCTCGGCGCGCGCCCGGCGCTCGGCGGCCGCACCGGCGGGCAGCGCGAACAGCAGGTTCTCCAGCACGGTGAGATGCGGGAACAGCAGGTCGTCCTGGAACAGGATGCCGACGCGGCGCTGCACCGTGGGCAGTGCGTCGATGTCGCGGGCGTCGAGCCGCACACGGCCGCTGGCGGCGAGGCCAGGCGCCAGCGTGCCGCACAGGTACGCCAGCAGCGAGGACTTGCCGGAGCCGCTCTCGCCCATCACGACGAGCACCTCGCCCGGCCCGACCCGCGCCGAGAGCGCGCGGATCAGCACGCGCTGCGGCGTGGCCACGGTGACGCCATCGAGTTCCAGCATCAGGCCTCCGTGCCGAGCCGCCGCGCTTGCCGGCGCGCAACCCACCATGCGCCGCCGAACGCCAGCGCGGGCAGCAGCGCCTGCAGCAACGCGAATGCGGCCATCAGCGTGCGCTGGCCGCCCGAGGCGAGCGTCAGTGCCTCGGTGGTGACGGTGGCGTGGCGGCCGGCGCCGACGAACTGCGTGCTCAGGTACTGCGCCACGCTGACCGCGAAACCCACCGCTGCCGCCGAGGCGATCGGCGCCAGCAGCATCGGCCACTTGATGCGCAGGAGGAACGCCGCGCGCGAACGACCCAGCGCGCGCGCCGTCTGCTCGTAGCGTGCGTCGAAGCCACGGTAGGCCGGCGCCAGCGCCACCAGCGCATAGGGCGCGCTGAACAGGCTGTGCGCCAGCCACAGGCCGGCGAGGCTGCCGTCCAGCCGCAAGTGCAGCGCGACCTGGTAGAGGCCGGCGACGAGCAGCACGCCGGGGATCAGCATCGGCGCGAACACCAGCGGTGCGGCGCGGCGGTCCCAGGCGGGCGGCGTGGTTTCCATCCAGGCCACGGCAAGCACGACGCCGGTGAACGACGCGGCGAGCGCGAGCAGGGCGGTGTCGCCGAGCACGGGCAGGCTGCCGCCCACGGTCGACCAGGCCTCGAACGAAGCCCGCTGCGGCCACAGCGCCGGAAAGCTCCACACGCTGGCCACCGACACGAAGGCGAGCAGCGCGAGCACGATGGCATAGACCAGCGCGCCACCGCCGAGCAAGGGCCGCACGAACGCGGCCGTGCGCGCCGTCGCGGGCCGATCGCCGCGCACCTGGCGCGCGCGCAGCGGCGCACGCAGCAGGCGGGCCAGCAGCAGCGCGACGAGAGCGCCTGCCGCCACCAGCAGCGTGACCAGCAGCGAGGCCGCCGCGCCCTGCGCATTGGCGGCTGCGTCGGCATCGAGCAGCCACGACCAGGCCAGCTGCGCCAGCGTCGGCGGGCGCGTGGGCCCGAGCACCAGCGCCATGTCGACCACGCTGAGGCCGTAGGCCCACACCGCGAGCAGCGGCAACGCCAGGCGCGGCAGCAGCTGCGGCCAGAGCACGCGCCACCACACGCTTGCCGCGGGGTAGCCCATCGCCTGCCCGGCCTGCAGCTGCTGGCGCAGTTGCGTGGCCTGCGCCACCGGCCGCAGCTGCGCCGCCACGTTCCACAGCAGGAAGGGCACCTCCTTGCCGACCAGGCCGGCGATCAGCGCCAGGCCGAACGGGTCCTGCACCGTGGCCAGCGCGGGTGGCGACTCCCAGCCGGCCCACGGCGCGATCAGGCGCAGCAGCAGCCCGCTGGGCATCAGCAGCAGCGCGAGGCCGACCGCGAAGGCGGCGTGCGGAACGGCCAGCAGCGCGCCGAGCCAGCGCTCCAGGCGAACCCAGGCGGGCGTGCCATGCAGGTGCGTGACGATCCACAGCGTGAGTGCCAGCGAGACGCCCGTGGCTGCCGCGCCGACCCACAGGCCCAGCGACAGCGCCGGCCACAGCGCCGGGTCGGCGAGCAAGCTGCGCCAGGCCGCGGCATCGAGCGCCGCGCCGAGTGCCAGGGCCAGCGCCGCCAGCAGCGGCAGCGCGAACAGCCCCGCCGGCCACCACCAGGCGCGGCCGATCGGGCGAAGCGTCACTGGCCGTGGCGGCGCGCCCATTCGCGCTCGATCACCTCGACCCAGCTCGCATGCGGCTCGGGCAGCACCGGCGCAGCCTGTGCCACCGTGCCCGGCGCGGTGGCCTGCGTGAACAAGGCCTTGTCGGCCGCCGGCAGCTTGTCGACGGCCAGCACCGTCGGGTCGCCCCAGTGGCGGATGTCGGCCTTGCGGGCTTGCGCCAGCGGCGACTGCAGGAAGTCGATCACCACCTGCGCGCCCTCCTTCGCCCGCGCGTTGAACGGGATGGCGAGGAAGTGCGTGTTGCCGATCGTGCCGCCGGCATGCTGCCAGCTCACCACGGACTCCGGCAGGCGCTTCGCGGCGATCTCGTTGGCTGCCTCGTTGGGGTTGAAAGTCAGTGTGATGAAGAGTTCACCGTCGGCGAGCATCTGGCGCATCACCGTGTTGCTGGCCGGGAACTGCTTGCCCTGCCGCCACAGCAGCGGGTGCAGCGTTTCGAGTGTGCGCCACAGCGGCGCGAGCAGCGAGCCGGGATCGGCCGGTGCCGGTGCGTAGAACGGCTTGCGATCGGGCGCCGTCTCGATCAGCACCTGCTTGAGAAAGGTGGTGCCGTGGAAGTTGGGCGGCTTCGGGTAGCTGAAGCGCCCCGGGTTCTGCTTCGCGAAGTCGAGCAGCTCGGCCAGGCTCTTCGGCGGCCGCGGCACGCGCTTGCCGTCGCCATAGAAGGTGAACTGCGCCATGCCCCAGGCGGCCTCGAATCCTTCCACCGGCTCGGAGAAATCGATGCGCGTGGTCGGCTTGCCCGCCACGTCGACCAGGGCGAAGTTCGGCAGCGATTCGGCGAAGGGCCCGAACAGCAGGCCTTCGCGCTTCATGGCGAGGAAGTTCTCGCCGTTGATCCAGCCCATGTCGGCGCTGCCGTCCTGGTTGCGGCCGGCCTGCTTCTCGGCGCGCACGCGCTTGACGAGTTCGGCGGTGTCGCCGAGCTTGACGTGCTCGAGCTTGATGCCGTGGCGCGTGGCCACTTCGCCGGCCACCCACTGCAGGTAGGCGTTGACGCGCTCGCTGCCGGCCCAGGCGTTGAAGTACACCGTCTGGCCTCGCGCGGCGCGCAGGGCGGCAGCCCAGGCGGCCGGGTCGGCGGCCGCGTTGGCAGATGTCCACGCGGGCAGCCAGGGCGCGAGGGCCCCGGCGGCGAGCAGTCGGCGGCGAATCGGCGAAGGGGTCATCGGCGAGCAGGGTCAGCGTGAGGGATGTCGCGCCGCAGTGTATCGGCCTGCGCAGAAGCCCCGAGCAGGCGTCGGCGCAGGGCCGGCACCGCCCAGCGGTCCAGCGACCAGCGGCCCGGGCCCCAGAGCAGCAGCGCGGCCAGCAGGCTGCCCCAGAACAGATGGCCCTGCAGTGCAGCCTCGGCGATTTCCGCCAGGCTGAGCACGGCCACCACGTTCACCACGCCCAGGCCCGCGGCCGCAAAGCGCCCGGCCAGGCCGAAGGCGAGCAGCACCGGCAGCACCAGTTCGCCCGCGGTGCCGGCCACGGCGGCCACCGTGGGGTCGAGCAGCGGCACCTGGTATTCGTCCATGAACAGCGCGATGGTGGTGTCGAAGTCGCGCAGCTTGGTCAGCCCGGAGCGGAAGAACACCGACGCGACGTAGCAGCGCGCGGCCAGCTGGGCCGCGGGTTGCAGGTGTTCGAGCGTGGCGATGGCGCGCTCGCCGAGAGACCAGAGGCGGGGCAGCGGCCCGGCGTGCGTTGCAGGGATCATGTCGATGGCTCGGTGGAGTGGGGTTTGACTGAGTCGATCCGGCGCGCCGCACCTTTCAGCCACTCGGCCTCGATTGCACGCTGCAACCAGGCGCCGAAGTCGAAGCCTTCGCCGGCGGCTTCCAGCGCCACGGCCAGCGAGGCTCCTCGCAGCAGCGTCAGCATGAAGGCCAGCTCGCGGGCCGACACCCGATGCACCTGGGCATGCCAGCCCGCGCGCGACACGCACACGGCCTCGCCCTGCCCGGCCGCGAGCGCGGCGCGCACCGGCGCGAAGGCTTCGGGCGCGCCGCTGCTGTGCGCGGCATGGATGGAGGCGATCGGGTGGGCCGACACGCGCAGCTGCATGCCCGCTGCGAGACGCAACTCGATCTGGGCCGGCTCGGCCTCGCCCAGCAGGGCCAGCGATGCCAGCTCGGGCGACACGTCGGCAGCCCGTTCGTTGTGGTGCAGGGCGAGGTCGAGCCAGGCGCTGTCGGCCAGCCAGGGCCATTCGGCCAGGCCGGCCTGCGCGGCGATCCAGCCCGGCAGCTCGCCCCCCCATTCGCCGAGGTCGCCGCGCTGCGGCGGATGGTCGCGCCAGAAGGCGCGTGCGAGTGCGGCGAAGTCGGCCTCGCCGAGCATCGCCTGAAGCGTCGGGCAGGCGGCGGCCAGCGCACGCTCGGCCAGCGCCGAGGCGTTGGCGCGGTAGGCGGCCAGGCCGCGCTCGGCGCGGGCTCCGCGTTCGCGCAATGCCGGCGGCTCGCCGCGCAGCGACAGCGCGGCCAGCAGTTGCCGCTGCCGGCGCGCTTCGGCCTCGCTCACGGCGCCACCTCGTCGACGATGCGCTGCGCCTGCGCGGCCTCGTCGAGCAGCACCTCGAGCGCCGGCAGGTCGGTGTCCCACTCGATCAGGGTGGGCACGGCACCGAGGCGCTCGATGGCATGGCGGTAGAGCTGCCACACCGCCGGCCGCACGCGGCTGCCGTGGTCGTCGATGACGATGTCTTCGGTCTCGCAGTAACCTGCGAGGTGGATCTCGTCGACGCAGCCCGCGGGCAGCGCATCGACGAAGGCCCGGCACGACGCCAGCGGATCGGCCACGCCGGCATTCAAGGCATTGACCATCAGGTTGTTCAGGTCGAGCAGCAGCGTGCAGCCGCTGCGCCGCACCAGTTCGGCGAGAAAGGCGGCCTCGGGGATCGTGTCGTCGGCGTAGGACAGATACGCGGAGAGGTTCTCCACCGCGATCGGCCGGCGCAACCGCTCCTGCACCTGGATCACGTTGCGCACGAGGATGGCCAGCGAAGCTTCGGTGAAGGCGATGGGCAGCAGGTCGCTGCCATGCAGCACCGGGCCGCCGCTCGCGCGCGGCGCCCGCGCGAAGCAGGCGTGGTCGGAGACGCGCACCGGCTCGAAACGCCGCACCAGCCGCTCCAGCCGCTCGAGATGCCAGGCATCGAGCCCGGCCGCCGACCCCAGCGCCAGGCCGACGCCGTGCAGGCTGACGGGGTGGCGCTCGCGCAGCCTCTGCAGCACGGCGAGCGAGGCGCCGCCGTCGGCGAAGAAATTCTCCGAGTGGACTTCGACGAAGCCCAGTGGCGGCAAACTCTCGCACAAGGCCGCGTAGTGCGGCTGCCGCGCGCCGATGCCGACGCAGTTCGGGTTCATGGCGGCGCGCGGCGCAAGGCTCACTTCTTCATGCCGCCCTTGACTTCGTCGGCGGTCATGCCCTTCATCGCCTTGCAGGTGCCCTTGGCGACGTACTTCCACTCGTCCGCGCCGTTGTCGACCTTGGACTGG
>Ga0208460_10000201_pt1 | contig 43937 bp, 31 predicted proteins | sample AD_STIC10_MetaG_FD_184436 | JGI IMG/M metagenome (GOLD analysis project Ga0208460, IMG submission 184436) | Active sludge microbial communities of municipal wastewater-treating anaerobic digesters from USA - AD_STIC10_MetaG (SPAdes) (version 2) | ecosystem: Engineered > Bioreactor > Anaerobic >... | reverse complement strand
GCAGCAATGCACTGGCCGACATCGGTGCGGTGTCGTTCTCGGCGCTGGCAACCCTGGCCCCGGCGCTGGGTTATGCCCTGTGGCGACCGCACACGCCGCCGCGCGCGGTACTCGCGGGCTTGATCTGCGCGGTCGCCGTCTGGTTGTGGATCCTGCTGCTGCCGACCCTCGCGCCCCTTTTCGCCGCTGATACGCGCTGGCTGCAGGAAGGTCCGTTCGGCATCGCCTGGCTTGCACCCGATTCCTTCCTTGGCCTGCGCGACTGGAGCCGCTTGCTGCGCGCCGTGGTCCTCAGCCTTGCGGCCGGCACGCTGCTGACCTGGCTGCTCGCGCTGCGTTGGCAAAGCACGCCGGCATCGGCTCGACGCGGCGCCATTGAAGTGGCCGCGCTGCGCGAACTTGCGACACGCTTTTTGCCCGATGCGCGGGTCGACCAGTTGTTCGTCAAGGGCATCAGTGCCAGCGCGCTGGAAAGCGAGGTGGAGTCCGAACTGGCCGCGGTGTTTGGTGCCGCATCGGCGCGCCTGTTGCTCGACACCGTGCGCAAGGAGCCGGGCTCCGGCCTGCAGACGGTGGCCACCCTGGTCGATGAAGCGTCCCAGGCGCTGCGCTTCAACCAGCGCGTGCTGGAAGCCGCCCTGGAGAACATGAGCCAGGGCATCAGCGTGGTTGATCGCAACCTGCAACTGGTGGCCTGGAACAGGCGCTACGCCGAGCTGTTCGGGTTTCCGCCCCATCTGTTGCGGGTCGGCCAGCCGGTGCAGGAACTTGCACACTGGGCAATCGCACGTGGCTATGCCGGCCATGCCACCGGCAACATCGACGCCGCCGTGGCCAAGCGCCTGGTGCACATGAAATCCGGCAGCGCGCATCTGAGCGAGCGCCGTTTTCCGGATGGCAGCGTGGTCGAGATTCGCGGCAACCCCATGCCCGGCGGGGGCTTCGTCGCCACCTTCACCGACGTCACCGCTTTCCGTCGCGCCGAGCAGGAACTGATCCTCGCCAACGAAACCCTGGAGCAGCGTGTCGATGAGCGCACCGCGGAGCTGGCCAATGCCAGTGCCGCGGCAGATCGCGCCAATCGGGCCAAGACACGCTTCCTCGCCGCGGTCAGCCACGATCTCGCCCAGCCGCTCAACGCGGCGCGCCTTTTTACCTACGCCCTGGGCCAGAAGATCGAGGCCAACCCGCAGCGCGAAGCGGTTACGCAGATCGAAGGCGCGCTCGGTTCCGCCGAAACCCTGCTCGGCAGCCTGCAGGAAATCTCCCGACTCGATGCCGGCGGCATGCGTCCGCAGCGATGCGTGTTCCGCATCGACGATGTGTTGCAGAACCTGGCGGCCGAGTTCCGCGTGCTGGCGCGTGACAAGAACCTCGAATTGCATTGCGTTGGCAGCCGCGCCTGGGTGCACAGCGATCCGAACCTGCTGCGCCGCATCCTGCAGAATTTCCTTTCCAACGCCGTGCGCTACACCGGCAAGGGTCGCGTCCTCCTGGGTTGTCGACGCCATGCCGGCCAATTGCGCATCCAGGTGCTGGATACCGGCATCGGAATTGACGAGGCCGATCATGAACTGATCTTCGAGGAGTTCCGCCGCCTCGATCGCAGCGGCCAGGGCCTGGGGCTTGGACTCTCGATTGCCGAACGCATGGCGCGATTGCTCGGCCACCGGATCGGATTCCATTCGCGCCCCGGCAAGGGAACCGCATTCTGGATCGACGTCGAGCGCGCCACGGTTCTGGCCGAGTCCGGCGAGACTCCCGTCCCGCTGGAACCCCAAACCCCGCGCGGTCGCGTGCTGGTGGTCGATGATGATGTCGCCGTGCGCGATGCCATGCGCCTGATGCTGGAAACCTGGGGCTGCGAGGTCGAAACCGCTGCCTTCAGCGAATCGGTGCATCGCGCGTTCAAACGCATGCAACCGGAGCTGCTGCTGTTCGACTACCACCTCGACGATGGCGTCACCGGCCTGCAGTTGCATGAAGAACTCGGCCTGGAGGCAGGATTCCGGCCGTGCATCATCATCACGGCCGATCATGATCCGGCGATCCGCGCCACCGTCGAGGCCGCCGGGTGCTTTCTCCTCTACAAGCCGCTCAAGCCACTGGCACTCAAGGCGATGATGGCGCGGCTGCTCACCCATGCTGATCAAGGGCAACGCTGACGTTCCGAGTGGATGCTGCGACTGCGCTTCGCTTCGCGCAGCATGACAGCCTTGCATTAGGGAAGGTCTGAGCAAGTATTGTCGCGAGCAAGCTCGCTCCCACAAAATCAAGCAATGGTGGGAGCGAGCTTGCTCGCGACGAATGAGTTCCGTACCTGTTCAGAGTTTCCTTAGGGCAACGCTGATTAGTTCGCTTCCGTTCGTGGTGAGCCCGTCGAACCATGAACGGAATTTTCTAGCTCAGCGCCGCCTTGGTTTGGCAAGACCGCTCGCGGCGAGCCTCCTTGATCCGTTCGTGGCGTCTTTCCATATTCCGTTCGTGGTGTCCTTCCATATTCCGTTCGTGGTGAGCTTGTCGAACCATGAACGGAAACACCACACAACCATCATTTCCTTCGAAGTGCGGACAACAAGCGAGCCACTTCAGCATCGCCCCCGATTGAGCCAACAGATCGAAACCGTCGTGCATCAGTCCTGTGCCACGTGACGCGCCGGATCAGCCAGTTGCAGCGAGCGCAACAGGCCGCTGGCCTGGGTGCGGTTGCGTACGTCGAGCTTCTCGAATAGGGCGGTCATGTGCGCCTTCACGGTGCGCAGGGAGATGCCCAGCGCATCGGCAATCTGCTTGTTGAGCTGACCTTCGGCCACGCGCACCAGCACCTTGAACTGCTGCGGGGTGAGGCTGGCAAGGCGCGCCGCATTGTTGGCATCCTGCACGCTTGCCGGGCTGGCATTGACCTGCGCCGCGAGATCGGCGGGCAGGTAACTCTCGCCGGCCAGCACGCGACGCAAGGCTTTGCGCAATTGTTCCACGTCACTGCGCTTCGGGATGAATGCAATGGCTCCGTAGGCCAGCGCGCGCCGGATGGTGTGCGGATCATCGTGGGCGGAGATCATCGCCACCATCACGCCCGGATGTTCGGCGCGCAATGCGGCCAGCCCCATCAGACCCTGGCTGTCGGGCATGTGCAAGTCGAGCAGGATCACGTCGATGTCCGCATCCTGCGCGAGCTGTTCCTGCAACTCCGCCAGCGAACCGGCTTCCAGCACCACGGCTTCGGGCACGACGCCGCGCAGCGTTTGCGCCAGGGCCAGGCGAAACAGAGGGTGGTCATCGGCGATCAGCAGGCGCGGCATGCGCACACTGTACACAGGTGTCGTCTCCACGAGGAACAGACGCTTCGGCATCGCGTGGTACCAAAGTACGATGCAGGCCGCGGAGGGTTCTGTTAGCGTCGAGGCATGCCTACGAGACGATTCCGACGTGCCGCCATTTTGTGCGCAACGCTTGCGCTGGCCTCCTGCGCAACCGATGCTGTCCGCCAATCTGAAAAGGACACCGCCATGTCCATTCCCGCCGGCATTCACCATGCCGACCTGCTGAGTGCCGGCCTGGGCCTTGAAGGGCTGCGCAGCATGACACCACCGGCCATCGCCAATCCGGCGGCACCGACGGCAGAGGAATTGCGCAGGCGTGCGCTGTGGACCAATTGGCGCGGCATTGCCGACTTGAGTCCGGGCGGCGGATTCACCGAGATCTATGGATCACTTGCCGCAGTCGCCGGGCGCGAGTTCCAGGCACTGCGCCGCATTCCCGGCGCAAGCCAGCCGCATCGGGTGATGGCGCAGGTTCCCGATGGCTTCGATGCCAGGGCGCGCTGCCTGGTGGTGGCGGTTTCCTCCGGCTCGCGCGGTGTCTACGGTGCCATCGCCCTGGCCGGTGCCTGGGGCCTGCCGCGCGGTTGTGCGGTGGCCTACACCGACAAGGGCGCTGGCAGCGACTGGATTGAACTGGGCAGCAGTGAACGCCACGCGATTGATGGTCGCCTCGGCGCAGCGGCGCAGCCCGCGTTCGATCCCGCCGGCAGCGGCACGCAGCCGCGCGTCGCCTTCAAGCATGCGCACTCGCAGGACAACCCCGAAGCCGACTGGGGACAGCACCTGCACCAAGCCGCACAGTTCGGACTCGATGCACTCAACGAGGCACTGCCGGGACAAGCGCCTTTCACCTTCGACAACACGCGCATCATTGCCACCGGACTTTCCAATGGTGGTGCCGCGGTGTTGCGCGCTGCCGGCATGCAAGGCGACTGGCTGGATGGCGCAGTCGCCATCGCCGCCAACACATTTTCGGCGGAGGATGGTCGCCCGGCATTTGATTACGCCACCGAAGCGGCGATCCTGATGCCGTGTGCGCTGCTGCATCCGCGCTTTGATGGCGTTGCCCTGGCGCGACCGGGTGGCAACAAGTCGCCCACCGCAATCGCGCGTTGCGCGCGCCTGCATGCGCAGGGACTCCTCGCTGGCGCGAGCGTGGAAGCACAGGCGGAGGATGCCTACGCGCGCATGCGTGCTTCCGGCTGGAGCGATGGTGCGCTCGAAGCCGGCGCCATCAGCACGGGCTTTGACCTGTGGCGGGCGATTGCCGCGGCCTATGCATCCGCCTACATGCGCACCACTGCCGATGCCATGCCCTGCGGCTATGCCTTTGCCGCGCTGAACGACAAGGGCCAACCAACGCGTGCGAGCCTGGAGATGCGCGCATCGTGGTGGGCGGATTCCTCCGGCATTCCACCGGGCACCGGCGTCAGCCTCATCGACAGCATGGCCGATGGCGAAAGCGGGGATCCGGCATTGCCAGCCCTGCAATGCCTGCGTGCGCTGTGGACGGGAGACGATGCCAAGGCGCAGTCCTTGCACGCCGGCGTCGAAGCCACGCGCGCCGCGGTTCCACGCGACGGCTTGCCACTGATCGTGATTCACGGCGCCGATGATGGCCTGATACCGGATGCCTTCAGCAGCGCGGCCTATGTGCAACGCGCACGCGCGCACGGCCGCGATCCGCGCTACTGGCGCATCGCCAACGCGCAGCATTTCGATGCCTTTCTCGGCCTGCCCATGCTCGCCTCGCGCTATGTTCCGCTGATGCCTTACGCCTACCGCGCACTGGACGCGATGTGGGCCCACCTGCAGGACGGTACGCCCTTGCCCGCCAGCGCCGAAGTCGATGCCACGCCGCGCAAGGCCGACGCATCCGGCATTGCGCCGCTGCGCCCGGACAACGTGCCGATGCCGTGAGGCCGGCCGTGCATCGTGACAGGGTCGTGCCTTCGACGGCATGATCGGCGTTGGTTTCGACAAGGATCCCGCCGTGCCCGTCATCAGCGCAGCCACACTCAAGGATCGACATCGCCAGATTCGTGATTCGCAATCGGAGAACGCGCGCACGCGCCTGCATCGTGCAATCAGTTGGCTGGCGCGTTCCGAAGCTGAATCAGCGGATGCCGATGCCTGCTTCATCTTCCAGTGGGTGGCCCTGAACGCAGCGTATGCGCGCGAGTTCAGCCGCGACGAAAACGAGCGTGAACGCTTTCGCGCCTTCACGACTGCGCTGGTGCAACTCGATGCCAGGCGCAGTCTGCATCAAGCGCTTTTCGAACAGTTCACCGGGCCGATCCGCACCCTCATCGACAACAAGTTCGTGTTCGAGCCGTTCTGGGTTGCCTTGCGCGAGCACGATTCCAGCGAACAGTGGGAACGGCAGTTTGCGGCAAGTCGCAAAAGCGCGCTGGCGGCCGTCCTCGGCGGCCAAACCCATGTCGTGCTCGGCATCGTCTTTGATCGTCTGTACGTGCTGCGCAACCAGCTCGTGCACGGCGGCGCCACCTGGAACAGCAGCGTCAACCGCGAACAATTGAAAGACGCCGTTGCCATCCTTGGCACCCTGTTGCCGCTGATGGTTTCGGTAATGCTCGACCACCCCGACCATGATTTTGGCGAGGTGTTGTATCCGGTGGTTTATTGATCCGGCACTTAAATTGTCCAACGCAGGTCGGTTCAAGCGCCGCAGGCGCGGAACCGACATTTCCCGAAAAACCTGTCGGTTCCGCCGCTTCGCGGCTTGAACCGACCTACGAAATATCGAGATCATTTTCGGGCCGGATCAATAGGCCAATGCGCAGGCAGTCGGGAGTGCGAAAACGTCTAACGCTAGATTTTTTCCGCTTGCGTGCTTGCTCAAGTAGTTTCCGCTCGTGGTGAGCCGGAAGTTTCCGTTCGTGGTGAGCCAGTCGAACCATGAACGGAATCAAGGCGCTGCGCGTTCACCTATCGACATGATCCGCATGATCCGAACCACATGACCGCACAGGCGCAGCGACAAGCGATCCCTTAGCCTGCATCATTCATGATCGTCGCAGGAAAAAGCCCGAAGCCATGATTTAGGGAAGGTCTGAACAAGTCTTGTCGCGAGCAAGCTCGCTCCCACCATTGCATGATTTTGTGGGAGCGAGCTTGCTCGCGACGAATGAGTTCCGTACTTGTTCAGAGTTCCCTTGGCAATGCGCTCCAGCGCTCATCGGTTTCAACATGCAGTCCGCCTGCGTTTCCCTGCTGGCACGACCACCACGGACGGTGTGAGTGCAGGAAACGCATGGAGCAGTTTCCAGCCGACCCTCGCGGGTCTTTTGCCCCAAGCGCTGCGTTGCTTGTCGCCCCAATGGAACCACCATTGCGGCTCCTCGCGCCTTGCGATTGGGGCAAAATTCTCCGCGATCATCTGCGCCCACTCATGAATAATGCAGGCTAGGCAGCTCAGGCAAACAGGCTCACGCCGGGTACCAGCCACATTGAGACACCGGCCAGGGTGGAACCGATCACGGTGGCGGCCAGCACATCGCTGGGGTAGTGCAGGCCGAGCACCACGCGCGAGACCGCTACGCTGGCAGTGAATGGCACCAGCAGCCATGCCAGCACCGGGTAATGCGCCATCGCCACCAGGCTGAAGCCAACGGCATGCAGGGTGTGCCCGGACGGGAAACTGAATTCATCCAGCGGTGCAACCCAGGCGCGGATGCGCAGGTCGCTGGCAAACGGACGCGGACGCCGAGTCCAGCGTTTGAGCCCCTTGTACAGAAGCAGTGCAACCAGGCCGGTCAATGCCAGGTGCCCGGATGCCTCAAGCCCGCGCATTCCATCGCAGAGAATCAACAGGCCCATCAAGGCGTACCAGAACACACCATCGCCAAGGCGACTGACCAGCGAGAAATAGCGCAACACGCCTTGTCGTGCGCAGAATCGATTGACGCGCAGGCACCAGCCGTTTTCGGCGAGGGTGATCTGCCTAGGGAAACTCTGAACAAGTACGGAACTCATTCGTCGCGAGCAAGCTCGCTCCCACAAATTCAAGCAATGGTGGGAGCGAGCTTGCTCGCGACAAAACTTGTTCAGATCCTCCCTAGCAGCCATGGGCCGGGGCATCGACATGGGCACCTCGGGCCAGGGAATGCAGGATCAGGTCGAAATCGGCAATCACCTGTGCCGGATGCAGTCCACGCACGGCATGGCGGCAATTGCCGCGCATCGTCCGGCGCATCAGGACATGCGTGCCGAGTTCAACCACGGCATTGATGAAGCCTTGCTCGTCGCCCATGGCAACCAGCGCACCGTGCATGCCATTGCGCAGATGCTCGCGCGCTGCCGCGTAGTTGAAAGCCACGGTCGGCACGGCGCTGGCCAAGGCTTCCAGGGTCACGTTGCCGAAGGTTTCGCTCACGCTCGGGAAAACGAATACATCGCCACTGGCAAAATGACGGGCGAGGTCAGCGGCGCGACGAATACCGCAGAAGATGAAGTCGGGGTTGTCCTGTTGCAGGCGTTCGCGCTCGGGGCCGTCGCCAACCCACACGAAGCGGGCGCCGCTGCATTGACGCTTCAGTTCACGAAACGCCCCGACCGCAAGCCCGAGGTTTTTCTCCGAAGCAATGCGCCCGACATGGATCAGCACGACATCGTCCTTGCCTGCTCCCCAGGACGCGCGCAAGTCATCGTCTCGCCGCATCGGATCAAACATGCGGGTATCGACCGCGCGCGCCAGGCGCAGCACACTGTCGAACCTTTCATGTTCGAGAAGCGCTTGCAGCTCGCGCGTCGGCACCAGGGTGGCATTGCCCATGTTGTGGAAATGGCGCATCCAGCGCATGGCTGTCCCTTGCAGGAAGCCCAAGCCGTAGTCACGCATGTAGTGATCGAAGCGGGTGTGGAACCCGGTTGCCGCTGGAATGCCAAGTTGACGCGCGGCGCGCAATGCCGACCAGCCCAAGGGGCCTTCCGTGGCCACATAGATGGCATCCGGCCGCCGTCTCCGCCAATGTTCCCGCAAGCGCCGGGTTGCCGGCAGCCCAAACCTCAATCCCGAGTAGAACGGCAGGCTGGCACCACGCACCAGCATGCTGCGCGCAACCGTATCCGCGTCACCCTGCTGGCGTGGGCGAACCACTTCCAGTTCATGCCCGCGCAGTCGCAGGCCGTGTTCGAGGCCCTGGACGGTAAGGGCCACGCCGTTGACTTCCGGTGGATAGGTCTCGCTGACGATGGTGTAGCGCATGCGCGCCTCTGCCGGTATCGAAAGACTCGGCGCGCAGTCTCGGCTTGCTGCATGACGGCATGACGACGCGCACGTGGCGTATCCGTGACGCCCGCGCGCGCGGCATGCACGCGGGCACATGCCGGGCGTCTGCGGTAGCATCCGTCGCTTGGGCCTCAGCCCGGCCAGGGGAGCACATGCATGAGCGTGACGATGTCGGGCAGCAGCAAGGCTGCCGCGCGCGGGAGCCTGCTTCGCGTATTCGGACTGATGTTTGCCCTGGCCATTGCCATCGGCACCACCATCGGCGGCGGCATCCTGCGCACACCCGGCGAAATTGCCGCGCTACTACCGAGCGTGTACTGGATTTTCGCCATCTGGGTTTTCGGCAGCATCAACGCCTTGCTCGGCGCTGGCGCATTCTCCGAACTTGGCGCGATGCTTCCGTGCGCTGGCGGGCCGTATGTGTTTGCGCGCCGGGCGCTCGGGGATTTTGCCGGGTTCTTCGTCGGCTATGTGAACTGGTTCAGCAACAACGCATCGACCGCTGCCATTGCCCTGGTGGTCGGCGAATACTCCGCCACCTTGTTCCCGCAACTCGCTGGGCAGACAACCGCCGTCGCATTGAGCGTATTCCTCGTGCTGGTCGCGCTCAATTGGGTTCAGGTGCGCGCCGGCGGCTGGGTGCAGAAGCTCACCACCCTGGCGAAGCTGCTGGGGCTTGGCGTGCTTGTCGTGGCTGCGTTCGTGATGATCGAGCCGCAAGCATCCGCGGTGGCACCGGCACCCATGCCGCAAGGCGTGGCGTTGCTGGCCGCCCTGGCGCTGGCCATGCAGGCCGTGATCTTCACCTTCGATGGCTATTACTACACGGTTTACTTTGGCGAGGAGCTCAAGGATCCGGGTCGCGAGATTCCACGCGGCATGTTCCGCAGCCTGTACCTGATCATCGGCATGTACCTGTTGCTCAATGCGGCCTTCCTGTGGGCCATTCCCCTGGACCAACTGGCGCACGATCCGTTTGCCGGCGGCACCGTTGCACATCTGCTGTTCGGCTTCCGTGGCGATCAGTTGCTGACCTTGATCGTGGTGATTTCGATGATCGGTGTCATCAACTCCGGCATCCTGTGCGGGCCGCGCATCCTGCTGGACATGGGACGCGATCGCTTGTGTCCGCCGCAGGTGACGCGGGTCAATCGCGGTGGCACGCCCGACGTCGCCCTGCTCGCAACCGCCCTGGTCACCCTTGCCTTTCTCGTGTCCGGCGCATTCGACAGCGTGCTCAAGGTCACCGCCTCGTTGATGGCGGTGCTTTCAGCTTCCATGTTCGTGTGCGTGATCGTGCTGCGCAAACGCGAGCCGGACCTCAACCGCCCGTACCGCAGCTGGGGCTATCCGTGGACAACGTACAGCGGCCTCGCGATTGCCGTGGCCTTTCTGGTTGGCGTGATGATTGCCGATCCGCTGCATTCATGGATCGCACTGGGTCTGCTGCTCGCCACCTGGCCGGTTTATCGTGCCGTGGTAATGTTGCGGGATCGCGCAACCTCCACGAAAACATGAAACCGAAACTGCCGAGCGAACCGCAACGGCTCGTTCTGCACAAGTGCAATGGGAGACAACGCCCCGAGGCGGAGTGATTCCTGTCGCCTCCGGCATATACTGGATTCCGCTTCAACAACCCAGGGGGAGCTTACATGTTCAAGCCTGTCTGCAATGCGCGTGCCCTTGCCATCAGCCTTGTTCTTGGCACCAGCCTTGCGCTCCCGGCGCAGGGTGCCCAGTTGGTTTCGCACTGGAACCTTGATGAAGCATCGGGCACCCAGGCCGCTGACAGCGGCCCCGCGGGTCACGATGGCACGCTCGCGGGTGGGGCAAGCTTCGTGCCGGGCCAGGGGATTCTCGGTGGCGCCCTGTCCCTGGTTTCCACCACGGGCTCGCTGGTCAACATGGGCAATGTGCTCAGCCTCGGCGAATTTCCAAGTGGAAGTTTTTCCATTGCCGCCTGGGTCCGCAGCAGCACCCCGAGTACCGAGACTCAGATGATTGCATCGAAGACCGATTTCACGATCCAGTCCGGATTCGCTTTCGGCTTCAACCCGACCGGTGGTGGCGGATTCGACGGATCGGCCGTGTTCTTCGTCATCAGCGCAACTCCTTCAGGGGTCATCTCGACGACGCCGGTCAACGACGGCCAATGGCATCTGGTGGTGGGCACGTACGCGCCGCCGCCGGGTGTTTCGCAGATATTCGTGGATTACGGGCCGGCAGAAAGCACGGTCGCAAGTCCGGCCTACACGAGCAACAGTGCAAATTTCCTGCTTGGCGGCGTCAATATCAACGCGCAGCCGGTTTCGTACCTGACCGGGCTGCTTGATGAGGTCAAGGTTTTCGACGGCGTACTGAGCCAGGCTGAAGTCGAGGCGCTCTACTCCGTCGAAGGGATATTCCACGACGGCTTCGATTGAATCTTTCATCAGCTACCGGGAATCCTCCATGCCGCTGCAACCCGCTCCGGAATTGCTGGTATCGCGCTGGTTCAATTCGTCCGCCGGATTGAGCCTGGCCGACTTGCGCGGGCGCGTGGTGTTCCTGCATGCCTTCCAGATGTTGTGTCCCGGCTGCGTGCAGCACGCGGTTCCGCAAAGCCTGAAAGTGGCCAGCGCGTTTTCCGCGACCGACCTCGCCGTGATCGGCATCCACACGGTGTTCGAGCATCATCAGGTGATGGGCCCTGACGCGCTTTCCGTGTACCTCAAGGAGAACCGCATCGCCTACCCGGTGGCAGTGGATGCGTACGAGGACAACGACTCCGCCCGCCATCCCTTGCCGTTGACCATGCAGGCCTACGCCATGCAGGGCACGCCCACCTTGATCCTCATCGACCGCCAGGGCCGCTTGCGACGCAAGCATTTCGGACTGCTCGATGATCTGCGCCTGGGCGCGGAAATCGCCACCTTGCTCGCCGATAGGGCGCAGTGATTCCAAGACCAGGGCGCGCAGCTCCGGTTTCTTGCAATGGCTCCTGAACGGGACAGGGCGACTGGGTGATTGTCCTGATTCCCTGCTCATTGCGGGCATGCGAAGCTGGTGTCTCCCGTTCCGCCGTCGAGATTCATGTCCATGTGTTTGCGCTTGTTGTCCCCCGCCTTGCTGCTCGCGGCCGCGTCGGCGCTGGCTCAACCCACGCAAACCGTGGAAGTCGCAGGTCGTCTGTTCACCCTGCCCTCGGATACCCCGGTCATCATCGACGATGAACCGGGCGTGCTGGCTGACCTGATCGGACGGCCCGCGGGTATGCAGCTGACCTGGCTGGCCGCAGGCAGCGGGATGCATGGAAACCTTCCGCCGCTGGTGTTCAGCTACAGCGTGATCGGTCCGGTCACCACCCAGGATCCATTGCGCGTTCTGGGCCAGGAAATCGCGATCACCGGCGATACCGTGCTGGAAGGGTTTTCCGATCCCTCCGAATTGGTTCCGGGCACGCCGCTGGTCGTGGCAGGCCTCGTGGATGCCAATGGCAGCCTGCTGGCCAGCTTGGTCGAGCGACGCGGCGCGCAGGGCAACAAGTTTCTGCTCGGCGGCGTCGTGCAGGAGACGCTCAGCGCTCCAGTGCGCGCGCGCGTAGGCGAACAATGGATGCTGATCGATATTGCATTCACCGATTGTGCCGGCGGCGTTCCCGCACTCGGCGACTACATCCAGATCCGTGCCGACAGCATTGAAAACTTCCAGGCCGGCGATGTGATCGATACCCTCAGCTCGGGCCAGTGCGCCAATCCGGTGCCATTCGGAACCGCCGGTGCGCAAGGATCGCTGGAGGGCCTGGTCAGCGCGGTGGGTCCTGGCGATTCGCTCACCTTCGGTGATCTCGTCATCAGCTGGAATGCGGCAACCGTGTTCGAGTTCGGTGGGCCGGATGATGTGGAACCGGGCGCCGCCATCGGCGTGGAAGGCGTGTTCCAGGATGCCGGCCACCTGCTCGCCGACAGTATCGAGTTCGTGCGTCCGGTGGTGCGCTTCGAGGCACCGATGCAGCCAGCCGACGTCACTCCGGGCGAGGCCATTCGTCCGTTCGGCGTCGGCGTGTTCAACAGCCCGCAACTGCGTGACGAGGACGGCATCATGGCCAACGGCCTCACCGCTCCGACCCAGGTCGAGGTGCGTGGCTGGATCGATCGTCTCGGTGATCGCTTCGCCTTTCGCGTACGCGAGCGCGGCGATGCGGATGCCAACGACGTTTCCCTGCGCGCGCCGGTGGCTGCCATCAACGCGCCCACGCTCGATATGCTGGGGCTGACCATCAACACCAGCGGCGCACTCTTTTTTGACGCCGACGAACTGCCGATGACGCCAGGAGAATTCTTCAGCCAGGTGCAACTCAACCATGTGGTCGACATCAGTGGAGCCACATGGAGCGCGCCCACCAACACCTTGCACGGCGGCAGCGTCATCCTGCTGGGATACGAGCACACCGAACCCCTGCCCGGCACGGCAGGCACGCAGGTCGCCGGCATCGTGCGCAACTACGGCCTCGGTGATGCAATTTTCTTCGATGGATTCGAAGCTGCTCCCTGACGCAAGCTTTCCTACAGTCGTTCGATGGATTCGACCAGGATCAATTCGCAGGCACCGGCACCGGTGTCCTCGCGGGTCAGCGAACTGCGCCAGTGGAAGCCATCGCTGCGGCGCGCCTCCACCAGCTTTCCCTGCAGGCGAATCAATGATCCCTGGCGCACCTTGTCGAGGTCGCGCGCGACCTGTTTGTCGGCTGGAATCACATGCATGTTGGCACTGCTTCGCTCGATCTCCTTGAGTGGAATCGGTGGATTCTCGCGCCAGCGGTAGGTGAAGAAGCGCACCGACTGGCTGATGTCGAGCTGGTCGATGACGGCGGTATCAGACATGCGCCCCCAGCCCAGGGCCAAGTCGGTGGGCGACAGATCGCTGCCAGCATCGATCGAATAGTCCTCGCGCGAAAGCACGCGCGCCTCGATCTCGAAGTCGGCCAGTGGCTGCAAGCGGTAGTCGCCGTGCTCGATCATCGCGGAATCGGAAGCCTCGCTCTGCACCGGTTGCGATTCCACCAGCACGCCAGCCTCGTGCGGGATCGGTCGATGCAGGTACCAGTTGCCGGCCCCGAACGCGGCCGCCAGCAGGATCAAGGTCAGCACGCCGCGGTTGCCGATCATGCCGGGTCACTCTTGCGCAGGCGTCGCAGGAATACCTGCATTTCCTTCGCTGCCTGGATGTCGCCGGCTGCGTGGGCAACCTCGATGCCGCGTTCATAGCTGGCTTGCGCTGCGGACGCATCACCTGCCTTGAGTTGCGCTGCGGCCAGCAATTTCCACGCCGCTGAATAGTCCGGCTTGAACTCGAGCGCGGCACGAAACGCATCGACCGCGCCGCTGGCATCGTCTTCCGCCAGCAGCGCATTGCCGAGCGAAAAGCGCAGCAAGGCGCCATCGCGTGGACCGCCGAGTTGTTTGCGCAAGCGCTCGCTCAAGGGCGTGTTCATCGACACATGATGACGCGAGCCATGCTGCGGCGGCAAACGTCGATCAGGCGGATTCCGCTCGCGCCTTGACGAGTGCACGGTGGATGTCATGGGTCACCACGCCGCTGCCGCGTTCGGGCATGGCGAAATAGCGGCGCTCGGCCAGCGTGCGCTGCATGTCGGCCAGGCCGCTGGCCCAATGTTCGCGCATGGCGTTGGCATCGAACGCGTAGTCTTTGTACTGCTCCTCGTGATGCTTGGCCTGGTAGATCAGGTGCACGATGTTGAACACGCGGTCGCAACGCCAGGGCTTGAGCCGTGCCGCCAGCCCGGCAGGCAAGGCATCCTTCGGCAGCGTCTTGAACAAGTCGTCGAGCGCATTGCGCAACTTCTGCATGCGCGCAACCGAGTCGGTGCCGTAGCGGGTGCGACTGGAGAAGCGAATGTCCTTTTCGCGCTCCAGCACATCCATGATCGTGGCGGGTCGCTCGCCGCGCGCGCTCCACAGGTCCACTTGCAGGATCAGGCTGTCGCGCCTTGGTGCCGCGGCCAGCACATGTTCGAGCGGGGTATTGGAAACGATGCCGCCGTCCCACCAGCTCTCGCCATCGATCTCCACCGCCGGGAAGGCCGGCGGCAAGGCGGCCGACGCCATGATGTGCTCGACCCGCAGTGGCTGCATGGCCGAATCAAAGTAGTGCACGTTGCCATTGCGCACATTGGATGCGCCCACCGACAGGCGCACCTCGCCGCCATTGATGCGATCGAAATCAACCAGGCGCAGCAGGGTGTCACGCAAGGGAGCGGTGTCGTAGAAACTGGTTGCCGCCGCGTTGCCGTCGCAATAGAGAAACGGTGATGCCGTGCGTGGCGTGAAGAACCCCTGCTGCCCGAGTGCGAGGCTGGCCAGGGCACTGCTGGCCGACACCCCGGTGCTGAGGGCGTGGCTGGGCGGCAACCACTGGGCCGATTCGGCCATCCATTGCAGCGGCCATGCGAGGGTGCCGGCAGGCCGGGTGATGCCCGTCCAGAATTCCTTGAGGCGCGCCATGCGATCCGCTTCGGCGTTGCCGGCAATGATCGCTGCGTTGATGGCACCAATCGACGTGCCGGCAATCCAATGCGGGCGGACGCCCGCCGCATGCAAGGCTTCGTACACGCCGCATTGGTAGGCACCGAGTGCGCCGCCGCCTTGCAGCACCAGGGCAACTTGCTGGTAGTCATCGGCAAGCCGGGCAACGCCGGCTTCAACGGATGCGGTACCCGCGCCTGCCTTGCTCCGCGTGCGACTCACTGCATGTGCCAGCCGTGGCTGACGGTGATGCTCTGCCCGGTCAGCGCGTTGCTCTGGAAGCCGGCGAGAAACAAGGCGAGGTTGGCGACATCATCGACCGTGGTGAATTCGGCATCCACGGTTTCCTTGAGCATGATGTTCTTGATCACGTCCTCTTCGCTGATGCCGAAGGTCTTGGCCTGTTCGGGAATCTGCTTGTCGACCAGGGGCGTGCGCACGAAACCGGGGCAGATGACATTGGCGCGAACCTTTTTCGGACCGCCCTCCTTGGCCAGCACGCGGGCCAGGCCAAGCAGTCCATGCTTGGCTGCGCAGTACGGAGCTTTCAACTTCGAGGCTTCGTGCGAGTGCACCGAACCCATGTAGATGACCACGCCGCCTTCGCCACGCGCATACATGTCCTTGAGGCAGGCGCGCGTGGTCAGAAAGGCGCCATCCAGGTGAATGGCCAGCATCTTCTTCCACTCGGCCAGCGAGAACTCCTCGATCGGTTTGACGATCTGGATGCCGGCATTGGAAATCAGGATGTCGACCTTGCCCAGCGTCTTGATGGTTTGCGCAACGCCGGCGTCCACGTCTGCTTCATCGGTGACATCCATCTTCACGCCGATTGCCTTGCCGCCGGCATCGTTGATCTCCTTGGCAGCGGCATTGGCGCCATCCAGGTTGAGATCGGCGATGGCAACGGCGGCGCCGTTTTGCGCATACACCTCGGCAATGCGCTTGCCGATTCCGCTGGCAGCGCCAGTGACGAGTGCGACCTTGTTCTTCAGTTGCATGACGGTTTCCTCCAACAGGCTGTTGAAAAACGATGGCGGCGCGCGCGTCGATCAGCGCGGCGCAAGTCGATGGTGAACGTGGTATGGAGCGTCCGTGAGCGCCAATGGTTCCGGATGCAGGCGACGTGCAGGCAAGTCTGTTCTCAGTCTTCGCGCCCTGTCGATTTCGGGTCGATGCCGAGATCCTTCAGCTTTCGGTACAGATGGGTGCGTTCCATGCCGACCATCTTGGCCAGCTTGCCGACGCTGCCACCGGCTTCGTTGAGCTGGTGCAGAAGATAGCTGCGCTCGAACTGTTCGCGTGCCTCACGCAGCGGCAATCCGAAATCGATGCCCGCTGCATTGAGCGCAGGCACAGACCGCTCGGCCGGTGCCGTGCCCAGGGCAAGTTCCACTTCCTCGATGGACACCTCCGGCGAGCTGCCAAGGATCAGCAAGCGCTGCACCAGATTGCGCAGCTCGCGCAGGTTGCCGGGCCAGGTGTAGTTGCGCAGGCGGTTCTGCACTGAAACCGGAAACAAGCGGAACGGCAGCTTGTCGCGGTTGGCAAAATAGTCCGCGTAGTAGCGCAGCAGTTCGGGGATGTCCTCGATGCGTTCGCGCAGGCTCGGCGCCTGCAGAGGCACCACGTTGAGCTGATAGTAGAGATCCTCGCGGAACTTGCCGGCTTGTACCGCAGCTTCCAGATCCTGTGCGCTTGCAGCAATCACGCGCAAGTCGATGGCCACCGCATCCGGCGCGCCGCAGCGGATCAGGCTGCGCCGTGCCAACGCACTGGCGAGGCGCATCTGCAACTCTGCATCGAGGTCGATCACTTCGTCGAGGAACAGGGTGCCGCCATTGGCCTGCTCGATGAGGCCGTACTGCACGCCGCCGTTCTCGTCGCTGCCGAACAGCGCGCGCGCCGCATGTTCGCGGGCGATGGATCCGGGTGACACAGTCACGAAAGGACCGCCGCGACGCGCACAGTTCTCGTGCAGCCAGCGTGCCAGTGCTTCCTTGTCGGTGCCGCGTTCGCCCTGGATCAAGATAGCCGCATCGTGGGCAGCCAGCTTTTCCATTTGCAGCTTGAGCGCCTGCATGGCGCGGCTGGTGACCACCGGATCCAGCGGCATCAGCATCTGGTTGCGCAGGCCTTCGTTCTCGCGACGCAGGCGGCTGGTTTCCAGCGCGCGCTCCACGGTCAGCAGCAACTTGGCCAGCGACAGCGGCTTCTCGACAAAATCGTAGGCACCCAGGCGCGTGGCCTCGATCGCGGTTTCGATGGTGCCGTGGCCGCTCATCATGATGACCGGGCACGGCAGGCCACCGCGTTCGCTCCATTCGCGCAGCAGGCTGATGCCATCCTGATCGGGCATCCAGATATCAAGCAACACCACATCCGGGCGCTCGCCGCGGCGCGCTTCGCGGGCGGCGGCAGCGGACTCCGCCGTTGCCACCCGATAGCCCTCGTCGCTCAGGATCTCCTGAACCGTACTGCGGATATCGGGCTCGTCATCAACCACCAGGATGCGTGCCGGCATGGATTGGCTCGTTGCGAAAAAGAGACATCAGCATAGCGCAGCTTGGAGCCTGCGCGCTTCGGATCTTTTTCAGCCCTGTGCAGGCGCCGCGTCGATTGCCGCATACCGCCAGTAATCCGGTGGATAGCGTCGGGCGGGGTGCGCAGGCGGCAGCGGGGAGCCTCCGTGGCGACGTTGTACCCACACATCGGCGCGTTCGATCAGCAACCACTCGCCTCGATAGGGTTGCACCAGATCGGCATGCGCAAGGTCGGCAGGGTCGAGGTTTCGCGTCGTGTAGACCAGTCGACCCTGCACATGCCGGCGGGCCCATTCGCTGACCGTGGCGTCATCCAGCACGAGCAACGGTTGCTGCAGGCGGCCAAGGAACTGGAACTGGTTTTCGTAGAGGCGAAAATGGGCGACGGCGATGCCGTGGCGCTGGAACGCGGACACCTGCACGGCGGCAGGCGTCAGGTCAAAACGCTGCCACAACGTTTGCGCAAACATCATGTAGGCGATGCAGGCGCCGATGATGCTGACCGTGCTGACTTGCCTCACCACCTGCGCCAGGTTGCGCATGGGCCACAGCAAGGCAAATCCGAGCAGCGCTGCGGCCACGGCAAACCAGGGGCTGGCACGCGTGAGTTCGATGAGATCGCTGGCCTGGATGCGCCCATCGGCAACCCAGCCCGGCGCAAGCAGCAAGGCCACGGAAAGGCCGAATGCAACCAGCGCCAGCAGCCAGTTCCCGCTCCACCACCAGGAACGCGCGCGACGGCGCTCGCTGTCGCCGAGTCCTGCGGCCAGCAGCATGGCCACGCCGGCAAGTTCCGGCAGCAGGTAATAGACCTGCTTGCCGCTGACGAGGGAAAAGGCGATCCCGGTCGGCAGCAACCAGCATCCAAGCATGCCGGTGCCGACACCACCGCGCCCCGTCAGCACCCGCGCCAATGCCTGCCACGCGCGCGGCCACAACAACCACGGCAGCAGCAGCAGCGGGGTCACGCTCGCATACCACCACCACGGTTGCGCATGGTCGAAACTTTCGACAACACGACCGGCAGTCTGCATGAACAGCAATTCCTGGCGATATGCCTCGCCACCGGCGAGCGCGGCCGGGATCACCCAGCACAGCAGGACCGCGCAGGCGCCGAGCAATGCCAGCCCTCCGCGGCCGTACCATTGGCCGGGCAGCTTGCGTGCCCACGGATGCCAGAGCGGGCCCAACAGGAACGGAAAAGCGACATGCAGCAGCATGACCGGCCCCTTGCTCATCAGTCCGGCAGCCACCGCCAGGGCAAATCCGGCAAACCAGGGGCGTTGACCCACATCGCGACCCACCAGTGCATTCAGCGCGGCCAGCACGCACAGCGCGAGCAGCGTTTCGTACATGATCTGCAAACCGAACAGGAACGCGTAGCTGAAAGCGGCAAGCAACCACGGTGTCAGCCGCGCAACCTGTGGTTCGCGCGGAAACAACACCCGCGCAAGGCGTTGCGCGAGCAGCAGCACGCCCGCACCGATCAGCACCTCAAGCACGCGCGGCCAGACATCGCCGACGCCACCGACTGCCCAGCCCGCGTGGATCAACCAGAACAGCAGCGGCACCTTGTGACTGTACGGCGCCCCGTTGTTGATCGGCACCAGGAATTGACCACTGTTCCACATTTCCCAGGCAACCCCGAGCGCGCGCGTGGAATAGGTTGGCATCGGCCCGGTCTGGAATATCGCAATCAGCGCCGCGCCCATCCACAGCCACAACCAGGGTTGCAGGATGGGCAGCAACCGGGAGCCCCCGCTCCCGCTGGACAAATGCAGGTTCAATCGGCGTCCGAATTCGTGGTCCAGCGCCGATAGCGCAGGTGTCCGTGCAGTTTGCGCAGCAGGTTGTTCGGTTTGCGTGCGAGGGCGCGCGATGGATTGCTGGCGATGGCCTCGGCGGCGGCCAGCACGCGCTCGCTGGAGCGGCCATCCCGGTACGGATGGATGCTGTGCGCGTAGTCGTGGATTGCCTGCATCAATTCGGCCGGCCTGCCCAGTGCATGCGTGATGGCGGCATCCAGCTCATCCACATTGCAGATGTCGAGCATGTGCGGACGTGGCGCGCGATTGCGGAACGTCACCACCGGCTTGCCCTGTACGATGAACTCGGAAACTGCCGATGAGGTGTCGGAAACCAGCACGTCGGCGGCACGCATCATGGAAACCAGATCCACCGCTTCGAGATATCGCGCATTCGGGCCTTCCAGCGCGCGATAGCGCTGGACCAGGTCCGCATCACACTTGGGGTGCAGGGTCAGCAGCCAGTAGCGGTCGCCGCGCGCGACCTGGGCAGCAAGATGCGGATACAGGATTTCCGCCGAACTCAGGCTCTGGGTGAAGGTGGCGGCGTACATGCACACCGCGCGCCCATCGGCGGGTCGCAGGGAGTCCCCCCTGCCGGCGTCTTCGGCAAACAGCGGATCGAGCTTGGGCCAGCCGGTTTCCACGACTTCGAAATGCCCGTGTTGCCGGGCAAGTTGCTGGAAGGGCCCGGTGGTGGCCGGACCCTGGGTGCAATACAGGTCGAACAGGCCACGGATGCGGAAATGTCCGCGCTGCGGCGCGCGTTTTTCCACATTGAAACCATGGAACACCTGCACCTTGAGCCCGGGAAAGAAGTGCGGAACCCAGTTGCTGGCGGAAAACACCGCCTGCGGAGCGAAATCGCCCGCCTCGCGCCGATTGCGCACGATGCGCTCGTGCGCATGCATGTACCCCTCGAGCGGTCCGGCGATGAACCACCTGGCTTCGCCGCCCATGCGGCCAATGGCCTGCGCCAGCGGCCTGAGGATCGGCAGCGCGTAGAGAGTGGTGGCAAATAGCAGGTAGCGCTGCATGCAGGGGACTATCCGGAGCCGCTCGGTACCAATGGCAACGGTCCGCGTGCGGCGATGGGTAAGGGCAAATCGTCAGGCAAAGGATAACTGCGCGTCCGACGCCTGCCTATTCCGCATCGTCCGCATCCTCCGTCGCACCAGGGTCGGTGGCCTGCTCCGGCACCTTGCCACCCTTGCAGGCGGGCATGACCGCATCGCTGCGGAACATCAACCATTCACGGCGGTTGGCGTGCCCCACCAGGGTTGCCTGTGCCCGATCCACGCAGTTCAACAAGGCGCTGCCGCGGATGAAGATCCAGCGCCGCCCAGGCATTGCCTCCTGCCAGCGGATGGCCTCTGCCAACTGTTGCGGTCGCGGCTTGCGAAAGCCGAATTCGGTCACGCCTCGATCCGCCTGCAGCAGGTTCTGCTCCTTCCACGCCACCATGCCGATCTCGCCATCGACTCCGGCGATTTCACCGGCGTGGCGCATGATGCCCGAGGCAGAAGCCGAATCATTGAGCAGCGGATAGGCGAGGAAGCTCCACAGCAGCCACATGCCGGCCAGCGCCACGCCGAGCCCGAGCTGGCTGCGGCGCAGTCGAAACACCAGGGCGGCGAGCGCGGCCACGGCGCCCACCGCAATCATGAAGGCCCAAAGCGCCCGGCCGCCATCGGCCAGGCCACGTTCCGTCACGAAGGCATCGGCGCGCGCGATCCAGCCGTTCCAGGCGGCAATTCCTGCGCCGAGGAAAACCAGCGCAAGCAACACGGTCATGGCCAGCAAGGCGCCACGAAACCAGCGCTTTTCGAGAAGATCATCCACATGCGGCGCGCAGACCAGGGCCACCCAGGGCAGCGCCGGCAGGATGTACATGTCGCGCTTGCCGCTGGGGATCGAGAAGAACAGCAGCACCAGCGCCACCCAGCCCAGCGGCAGCAGATAGCGTGCGTCGCAAGCCTTGAGCCGCTCGCGCCAGCGTCCCAGCACGCCCACCATGACGATGCTCAGCGGCAACCAGCCAAACGCCATCACTTCGAGGAAGTACCACGGTGGCTGCGGGTGATCCCAGGACTCGGCGTAACGCGATGCGGTCTGGCGGAACAGGATGTCGTCGAGATAGGCGCGGTACTCGGCCGAGCCGTTGGCCTGCACGGTCAGCAGCATGGGCACGATCCACAGCGCCAGCGCGGCGAGGAAAGCCAGCAGCCCACCGAGCCAGGCCCACGCGCTGCCGCTGAAGTGGGGCAGTTGGTTCCAATTGCGCCAGCGTGCAAGCAGGAACGGCAGGAACATGAGCAGGGCAAGCACGCCCACACCCTTGCTGATCACGCCGAGTCCGGCCGCAAAACATCCGAGCCAGTACATGCGCCAATTGGGACCGAGCAGGAAGTGGCGCAGCAGGCCGTAGTTGGCCAAGGTGATGAAGAACGTCACCAGCGGATCGATTTGCGCACGCTTGGATTGATAGGTGAATTGCACCGTGGCCAGCACCGCCAGCGCGGCCCACAGTCCAACCCGGTGGTTCCATTGCCTGCGCCCGAAATCGTAGATCAGCCACAAGGTGCCAAGCGCCGCCAACAGCGAAGGCAGCAGGAAGGCGATGCGCCAATTGCCGGTCAGTTCGAAGGCCGCCGCCTGCATGGCCATGAACATCGGCGGTTTGTCGGAGTAGAGCTCGTGACCGCGATGGGTGATCAGCCACTCGCCGCTCTCCACCATGCCCTTGGCCACCAGGGTGAAGCGCGGCTCATCGGCAGGCCAGGGATCGCGCAGGCCAATGCCGGCTCCCAGCACCAGCAAGGCAATCAACAGGAACAGCCAGAATTGGCGCCGTTCGCGCGATGTGGCGGTGGATGCCGTGGAAAGTGCGGAATTCATGTGCATTGCAAGCCTGGTTGAATGGATGGGCCGCCGGTGACCGCCCCGTGGATGGCCGGATTCCGCCGCATGCTCAGCCGGCACCTGTGCCTGCGTTCAGACCGAGCGGCAGACGCAGGGTGAACTCCGCGCCACCGCCCTCGCGCTGCCTGGCACTCACGCTGCCGCCGTGTTCTTCCGCGATCTTGCGCACCACCGCCAGGCCCAGGCCGGTTCCACGCGCCTTGCTGCTGATGTAAGGCTCGAACCAGCGATCGCCGAACCCCTCGGGAAGTCCGGGCCCGTTGTCTGCCACGCTGATGTCGACCCAGGCGGCATCGCCATCATGATGCGGCGCGGTGCGCACCAGGATCTGCGGCTTGCGCGTCTCGCCAATGGCCTCCAGCGCGTTCTTGAGCAGGTTGTGCATGGCCTGGCGCAGGCGCACCGCATCGACCTTGATCATCGGCTCGCCATCCATGAACTGCCGGGTCAGGCTGAGTCGCTGGTCACTGGCGTACAGGTCCAGCACCTCGTCGATCAAGGCGTGCAGGGCGACGGGCCGCGTCGTCAATTGCGGCGGCCTGGCGTAGTCGCCGAATGCATTGACCATGGTCTTCAGGGCTTCCACCTGGCTGACGATGGTGTGGGTGGCGCGATCAAGCAACTCGCTGTCATCGGCAGGCAGACGTCCGAGGAAGCGACGGCGCAGGCGCTCGGCAGCAAGCTGGATCGGTGTCAGCGGATTCTTGACTTCATGCGCCAGGCGGCGCGCGACTTCACCCCATGCCGCATCGCGCTGCGCGCTGTTGAGCACGGTGAGGTCATCGAACACGGCGACAAATCCACCTTCGCCGGGCAAGGCCGCTCCACGCAGCATCAACACGCGCCGTCCGGACTCGGCGTCGATGACGATCTCCTCGCGCCACTCACGCAGGCCTTCGCGCATGTGGCGTGCCAGCGGATCGGCAATCGAAGCCAGCTCGGGATGATCGCGCTTGATTTCGGCAAGGTTGCGCCCGCTGTAGTTGGAGAGCTGGACACCGAGAATGGCTTCACCTGCGCGATTGGCAACGCGCAGGATTCCCGTATTGTCGAAGCCGAGCACGCCGGCGGACAGTCGCTCCAGCACAGCGCCGAGCCAAACGCGCTGCGCGTCAATCTCGCGTGCACTGCGCTGCGCGCGCATGCCGGCCAGTTCCACTTCGCGGGTCATCACGCTGAAGGAGTTGACGAGCTGGCCGAGCTCATCATTGCTGGCAATAGGCAGCGGCGTATCGAAACGCCCGGCACCCACGGCACGGGTCGCGTGGATGAGGCGCCCGAGCGGGGCCAGCAGGCGGCGCGAAACACCAAATGCCGCGAGCACCGCAAACAGAACCGAAAGCAGCATCACGAAACTCAGGATCAGGCCAAAGGTCAGCTTGAGCGATCCACGCAGGTACTTGAGGCGCTGGAAATCGAAACTCGCGTTCTCGATGCTGCGCGTCAGCGGTTGCAGGCGATCGGGCAACGGAAACAAGCCTTGCAGGAGGCGTCGCTTGTTTCCACCGGTGGCCGAACCGATCGGCACCAGCACGCGAATCATCAGCACGTCACCCAGTGGCTCCGCGGCGGCGAAGCGATCCTCGCCACTGATCCGCATCAGCACGCTCGTGTCCGGAAACAGCGGTTCGAGGTAGCGCGGATCGGAACTGGCCAGGGCCAGCACCTGGCGATTGGGTTCGAACACGCTGAGCTGGATTGCTTCGAGGCTGTCGATGCGGCTGTCCAGGGCCTGCTGCAGGGTGCTGTCGAAGCTCGTGTCCAGTTCATCGGCCAGTTCGCTGATACCGGACTCGGCCTTGCGCACGCGTTCGTCGATGACGATGCGACCCACTTCCAGCGCATCGTCCAGCGCGCGCTCCGTGTTGACGTCAAACCAGCTGTCCACCGTGGCATTGATGAAACGCAGGGCGAATCCGTACACCACCACGATCGGCGGCACCGCAAGCAGGATCAGGGTGAGCAAGAGGCGCCGGCTCAGGCGCGCGCCGGGCGCGTCGCGCTTCATTTCTGCGCGCAGTCGCCACAGGCGTTGGGCGATCAGGATCACCAGTACCAGCAGCGCCAGCACCGCCGCACCCAGCACCCACGGGTAAGCGCTGGCGAATTCGTTGCCGCCTCCGGCCGCCTGTTCGGCCAGCTTGAGCGATGCGGCAAGCAAGGCCAGCACCGCCACTGCGGGCAGCACGCGCCGGCCAATGAAGTTCAACCAGCCGCGACGGTCCATGTGAACTCCGGGGCGGCGAGTCGCCAAGCAGGCTCGATCAGCGCAGGCAGGCGCAGCGCGCCCGGCAAGGCGGTCTTGTCGAGGGCAACGTCCAGGCTCAGCGCGGAACCCGCCGGCAGCTGCGCAAACGCCTGCGGCAGGCTCAACTTGAGCGAGGCCAGCGCATCGATCAAGTAAGCCGAGGCAGGAAAGCTCTGCACATCGCCTTCGCGATGGTCACGCAATTGATAGCGACGGGTCAGCGGGAAATAGCGCAACTCGATGCGGCGCTGGTCATGCAGCACTGCGGAATCCGATTGCGCGCGCAAATCCACGCGCAAGGTGATCGGGATGCCGTGCTCCAGGGCATCCATCATTGGTCCATTCAAGCGACAGTCGAGATCGAGCTCGAGGCGTGGACCGGCGCTGGCCGCAACAATGCGCGCAGCACGCACCTGCAATGCGCCCGGCGCCTGCTGCTCGATTGCTTCGCAACCCGCCAGCAGCGCCATGGCAAGCACGGCGCTAGCGAGTCTTTTCCAGAAGTGCATAAAAGAAACCATCCATCCCCTTGTTGCCGGGCAGGTTCTGCCTGCCCGCGCCCGCAGCACGCCCGAATCGCTCTGCGATGGGTAGTGCACGCGCTGTTTTCTCGTCAGCAAGGAATTCGCCGACCACTGCCTCATTCTCTGCGCGCAATACCGAGCAGGTCGAATACAGCAACCTGCCCCCGGGCGCGAGCATAGGCCAGAGAGCGCGCAACAGTCTCGCCTGGGTTGCAGCTAGGGCGATCACGTCGGCGCTGCGGCGGTGCAGCTTGATGTCCGGCTGGCGCCGGATCACCCCCGTCGCCGAGCACGGCGCATCCAGCAGGATGCGCTGGAAGCCTCGCCCGTCCCACCAGGTTTCTGCGTGCATGGCATCGCCCTGGCGCACGGCTGCCGACAAACCAAGCCGTTGCAGGTTGGCGCTGACGCGCTGCAAGCGCGTGGCATCGACATCGAGCGCGATGAGGTCGATGTCTGCCCGTTCGAGCATGTGCGCGGACTTGCCGCCGGGTGCCGCGCAGGCGTCCAGCACGCGTTGACCGGATTCCAGCTCCAGCAGGTCCACCACCTGCTGGGCCGCGCCATCCTGTACCGAGAAGTGGCCTTCCGCGAATCCCGGCAGGCGGCTCACATCAGTGCTCTCGCCCAGCAACAGACCATCAGGCAGATGCCCCGGCACCTGTGCGGTGATGCCCTCCAGGGCAAGGCGTTCGCTCAGGGCTTCGCGTCGGCAACGACGCCGGTTGACGCGCAAGGTGAGCGGCGCCTCGCAATTGTTGGCAGCGAGAATCGAATCCAGATCGCGCGGCCAATCGACACGCAGGCGTTCAATCAGCCAGCGTGGATGGGCATGCCGGGATACTTCGTCGGCATCGGCACGCTCGCGCAATGCGGAACGCTCACGCAGGAACCGGCGCAGCACGGCATTGACCAGCCCAGCCAGTCGCGGCTGACCGAGCAGGCGCGTCGCATCAACGCACGCGGCCACGACCGCGTATTCGGGCATCTGCATGATGTCAATCTGCACCATGCCAAGCAGCAGCAGCGCATGGATGTCGCGCGCCTTGGCCGGCAGCGGTCGTTCAAGCAGGGGCTTCAACATGGCCTCGAAACGCAACCACCAGCGCGAGGAGGCGTACACGGTGGCGGCCAGCAGGGCGCGATCACGCGCATCGCCGCGCGTGCTGCGTGCATCGAGCACCGCGCGCAAGGAAACACCGTCAAACACCACGCGCGCGAGCAGACGTGCAGAATCGGCACGAACCAGCGCGCCCTGGTTGTCGCTGGCTGCGCTCACTCGGCGGGTGCCGTCGCCAGCCGCAGCAGCTCGGGGCGCGCATTGAGCCATGCGGCGACCGGCATGCGGCGACCGCCTTCGCGCTGGATCTGCGTGATGCGCAACACGCCTTCGCCGCAGGCCACGTCGATGCCATCGGCGCCCATTCCGATCACCTGCCCAGCGGGAAGCAAAACCCCTTGCGAATGCGCGCGTGCTGCCCAGATGCGCAGGCGTTCGCCGAACAGCTGCGTTTCCGCCACCGGCCAAGGATCGAAGGCGCGTACTTTGCGCTCGAGTTGCGTGGCGGATTGGGTCCAGTCCAGCTTTGCTTCGGCCTTGTCCAGCTTGTGCGCGTAGGTGATGCCCTCGTCCGCCTGGATTTGCGGCAGCGGCATGGCATCCGCGGCCAGCAGGCGCAATCCTTCGGCCAGCATCTCGGCGCCGAGCGCGGCGAGGCGATCGTGCAGGCTTCCGCCGGTTTCGTCGCCAGCAATGGAAAGACGCCGCTGCAAAAGAATCGGGCCGCTGTCGAGCCCGGCTTCCATCTGCATCAGGCCGACGCCGGTTTCGACATCGCCCGCCAGCAGGGCACGCTGGATCGGTGCCGCGCCACGCCAGCGCGGCAACAGGGAGGCGTGCACGTTCCAGCATCCAGAACGTGGAATCGCCAACACGCGTGGCGAAAGAATGAGTCCGTACGCCACCACGACCATCAGGTCCGGTTGCAAGTCGGCGAGGCGCCGGCGCGCAGCGACGCTGCGCAGGGAGTGCGGCTGTTCAACCGCGATACCCGCCTCAAGCGCCGCCTGCTTGACTGCACTGGCGGTCAGTTTGCGCCCGCGACCGGAAGGTCGGTCGGGCTGGGTGTAAACCGCCAATACATCGCAAGCCGCATCCAGGCAGGCACGCAGGCACGGCACGGCGAAATCAGGCGTTCCCGCGAACACCACGCGCAGGCGTCGCGTCATGGCTCAGGCGCTTGCGGTCAGGGTCGAATCCGCATGTCGGCGCTGCTTTTCCAGCTTCTTGCGCACCATGTCGCGCTTGAGCGGGGACAGATAATCCACGAAAAGCTTGCCGGCCAGGTGATCCATTTCATGCTGGATGCATACCGCCAGCAGGCCATCGGCATCCAGCTCGAAGGTCTTGCCGTCGAGATCCTGGGCTTCGATGCGGATGCGCTCGGCGCGCTCGACGTCGGCAAAGATGCCGGGAACGGACAGGCAACCTTCCTGGCAGGTTTCACGACCTTCGCTGGCCACGATGCGCGGGTTGATGATGACCATGGGTGCGTTCTTTTCCTCGCTCACGTCCAGCACCAGCATCTGGATGTGCTGGTCAACCTGCGAGGCCGCCAGGCCAATCCCCGGCGCCGCGTACATGGTTTCCAGCATGTCCTTGGCCAGCCGCGCCAGGGCCGCATCGAAGCGGGTTACCGGCACCGCCTTGGTGCGCAGACGCGGGTCGGGGAATTCAAGGATGGTCAGCAAGGTCATGGCTAGGTTCCGAAGATCAACGCGGCCCGCAGGGGGCTTCCAGCAAGGTGGGGATGACCGGCCGCAGGGCAAGCCGCAGGGCGAAAAGTCTACGCGTTTCAAGGCCCCGGGGCGATTGCATGCACGGTCCCCGGCAGGGTCCGGCCATGGCGCCGGTGGCAATTGTTTTGCCCGTGGCGGGTCGCGAATGCCTTTGGCGAGCCGGTCGGCACACGCCATCCGCGCCGAGATCGTGCCGATTCCCCTTCCCCTGACCAGCCGAGCGGCCGCTGAGCTGGGTGCCGGCGGGGTTTTCCGACCCTTTCCGCTGCGGATTGCGACGAGGTTCAGGTTTCCGGCAGTCGGTCGTTTTCTCTGCCTGGACTTTCCTATACACTCCCCAAAGCCATAGGGGAATCAGGTAATTGGCAGCCATGCTTAAAAAACTACTTTCGATTTCTGCCGGGCTCCTGCTCACGGTTTCGGTGTTCGCCGCGCAGCAATGGGCCGATAACGCTCCGCAACGGTACATCGTCAAGAAGGGCGATACCCTGTGGGACATTTCCGCCAAATTCCTGATCAAGCCATGGCATTGGCCGGAAATCTGGCATCTGAACCAGAAGGTGCGCAATCCGCACCTGATCTATCCGGGCGATGAGCTGGTCATTTCCGGCAATGGCGTCACCCATGGCGAGGGCTCGTTTGGTCCGCACATCCGCGAAACCTCGCTGGAAGATGCGGTCAAGCCGATTCCGCTCTCCCTGATCAAGCAATTCCTCAAGAATGCCCGTGTGGTCGATGAAGACGCGCTGCGCAATGCGCCGCATGTGGTCGCCATCGAGGAAAGCCGCCTGCGCGGATCCGCCGGCCAGCTCGTCTACATTCGCGGCCTGGACGCGATGGTTGGCGACAAGTTCGCCATCGTGCGTCCGATGGGGCGCTACCACGACATGCCGCCGGAAGAAGAAGGCCAGGTGCGCGAAACCTACCGCCAGGAACGCGACGGACGTCAGGGCCGGCAAAGCATCCTCTGGCGCCATGGCCCGCAGGAATGGACCTTCAAGGGTCGCGTGCGTTTCCTCGGCTATGAAGTGCTGGAATTCGGCACCGTGCAAGTGACGCGCGTCGGCAATCCGTCATCGGCACTGGTGACCTATTCGGATTTCGAAGTGCGTGAAGGCGACTACATCATGCCGCTGGATGCAACGCCCTACGATGACCAGTTCGTTCCGCACCCGCCGGCTCAGGCGCCGGATGCCAACATGCGCGTGATCGCGTTCACCGATGCGCTCAACGCGGTCGGCCCGCTGCAGGTGGTGGCGCTTTCGCGCGGCAGTGAAGATGGCGTCGACAACGGCACCACCTATGCCATTTATACGGATGGCGAAACCGTGCACGATGACACCGACTATCCGAAGGGCAAGAGCCGCTCGTTCTTCCATCCGCGCGATTCGAAGGTGCAGCTGCCGCCCGAGTTCATCGGCCATGTCATGGTTTTCCGCACCTTCAAGCGCGTCAGCTATGGTCTGGTGATGGACAGCGTCCGACCGGTGCATGTGGGCGACTTCATGCACGATCCCGACAGCACGCCCTGATTCCTGCATTGCGGCAAGTTCGCGGCGCGGTGGAGTTCCACCGCGCCGTTTTCATTTCCGGCGCAATCCCTGCATTTTCGTCGGTGCGTCTACAGTTTCCGCCATTGCCAAGTCCAATCGGTCGACATTGATTTAGACTCACCGCCTGATCCTGGAAATACGGCAATGGCCATGGAAGCCTGGTTGACATTGTTGCGTGCGCCAGCGCTGGGACCGTCCCGCTTGCGCAGCCTGCTCGCCCGTTTTGGTGACGCCGGGCGCGTGCTCGGTTTCCTGCGCGCAAACCCGGCGGCTGCCGAACTGGACGAGGACAGCCGCCGCTGGCTTGACGCACCTGATCGGGCGCTCATTGAGGCGGACCTGGCCTGGCTCGCGCAACCCGGGCATCACCTCATCGGCCTGGATGACACGGCCTATCCGGCCATGCTGCGCGACACAGCCTCTGCACCGGCGGCCTTGTTTGTCGATGGCGAAGCCAGCTTGCTGTGGATGCCGCAGGTTGCCGTGGTCGGCAGCCGCAGCGCCAGCAGCAACGGTTTGGCAACGACACGACGCTTCAGCCGAGCACTGGCGCAGGCCGGCTTCACCATCACCAGCGGCATGGCCGACGGCATCGACGGCGCTGCCCACGCGGCCGCGCTGGATGCGGGCGGGCGCACGATTGCGGTGCTCGGCACTGGACCGGATCTGGTCTACCCGCGCAAGCACCGCGAACTCGCCGCCCGCATTGCCGCCGAAGGCGCACTGGTCAGCGAATTTCCGCCCGGGACATCCGCGCGCGCCGATCATTTCCCGCGGCGCAACCGCATCATCGCGGGGCTTGCCCTCGGCACCCTGGTCGTGGAAGCGGGACTGAAGTCCGGCTCGCTGATCACCGCCCGCCAGGCCAATGAGCAGGGCCGCGATGTATTCGCCATACCCGGGTCGATCAACAATCCGCTGGCCCGCGGTTGCCATCAACTGATCCGCGACGGTGCCGTGCTTTGCGAGTCTGCGGACGACATCGTGAGCGTGCTTGCGGCCCAGGCCAGCGCCCTTGGCGACCGCTTGCGCTGTGTGCTGAGACCCTTGCAGCAGGCGGAAGCCGAATTCCCGGGCCCGGATGAATCACCGGCCCCAGCCGGCCGTGACGCGGTCTACCAGCGCCTTATCGCGGCCATGGGCTTCGACGAAGTCCACCTGGACATGCTCGTCGCGCAGACCGGGCTGGATGTGGCCACCCTCTCTTCGATGTTGCTGGTGCTGGAACTGGAAGGAGAGGTGGTCGCGGCCGGGGGCGGCAGTTATCAACGGATTGCGGCGACCGACTGAGGTTTTCGCACGGTTTGCTGGCGCCGAAAACACCCCTGATTGGGTATAGTGCGCCGCGCCCGGGCTTGACAGCCCGTGAAATCCTGTGTCTTTCTGAATAGGGATGCAGAAATCCCATCCCCAACTGCCCGGGTTTGCACAACCGGGAATCCGGTCGATTTCCGGCGGCAAGGACCGCACCATGGCCAAGAACCTGCTCATCGTCGAATCGCCCGCCAAGGCCAAGACGATCAACAAATACCTCGGCAAGGACTTCCAGGTCCTGGCTTCCTATGGCCATGTCCGCGATCTGGTGCCCAAGGAAGGTGCGGTCGACCCGGACCACGACTTCGCGATGAACTACGACCTCATCGACAAGAACACCAAGCATGTCGATGCCATCATCAAGGCCGTCAAGCAGGCTGACGCGCTGTACCTCGCCACCGACCTTGACCGTGAAGGCGAGGCCATTTCCTGGCACATCGCCGAAATCCTGCGTGGCAAGAAGCTGCTGAAGGACAAGGCCGTGCACCGCGTGGTGTTCTCGGAAATCACGCCACGCGCGATCAAGGAAGCAGTTGCGCATCCGCGTGAGCTGTCGATGGATCTGGTCAATGCCCAGCAGGCACGGCGCGCGCTGGATTACCTGGTCGGTTTCAACCTGTCACCCGTACTGTGGCGCAAGGTGCAGCGCGGACTTTCCGCCGGGCGCGTGCAATCGCCCGCGCTGCGCATGATCGTCGAGCGCGAGGAAGAGATCGAAGCATTCATTCCGCGCGAATACTGGTCGGTGGAAGCAGATCTCGCGCACCCCGAGCAGCCGTTCAAGGCGCGCCTGCTCAAGCTGAATGGCAAGAAGTTCGAGCAGTTCGACCTGACCAATACCCGCGATGCACACGCCGCCCGCGATGCCCTGCTCAGCGCCGCCCACGGCATGTTGCGTGTCGGCGAAGTGCAGTCCAAGGAACGCAAGCGTCGCCCGTCGGCACCATTCACCACCTCCACCTTGCAGCAGGAAGCGGCACGCAAGCTCGGCTTCGCCACCAGTCGCACCATGCGCCTGGCCCAGCAGTTGTACGAGGGCATCGCCATCGGCGATGAAGGCGTGGTCGGCCTGATCACCTACATGCGAACCGATTCCACCCAGCTTTCCGCGGAAGCCGTCGGCGATCTGCGTGAGGTGATCGTGCGCGAGTTCGGCCGCCAGGCGCTGCCGCCCGAACCCAATGTGTACAAGTCGAAATCAAAGAATGCCCAGGAAGCCCATGAGGCGATCCGCCCGACCTCGGCTGCGCTGACGCCTCGACGGGTCGCCGCCTACCTGTCGCCCGACCACCTGAAGCTGTATGAGCTGATCTGGAAGCGCACGGTCGCCTGCCAGATGCAGCATGCAACCCTGAATACGGTGTCCGTTGATTTTCCCTGCGGCGCGGACGCGGCATTCCGCGCCACCGGAACCACCGTCATTGATCCCGGCTTTCTTGCGGTGTACGAAGAAGGTCGCGACCAGAAGAGCGCCGATGATGAAGACGACGCACGCAAACTGCCGACCCTGAAGGTCGGCGAGGCCGTGCCCTTGCGCGACATCCTCACCGACCAGCATTTCACCGAACCGCCGCCGCGTTACTCGGAGGCCAGTCTGGTCAAGGCACTGGAGGAATATGGCATCGGCCGTCCTTCGACGTATGCCAGCATCATCCAGGTCTTGCTCAATCGCGAATACGTCATCCTCGACAGCCGACGCTTCCGGCCCACCGATGTCGGTCGCGCCGTGGGTCGATTCCTTGGCGGTCATTTTGCGCGCTACGTGGATTACGATTTCACGGCCCGCCTGGAGGACGAACTGGATGCGGTAAGCCGCGGCGAAGAAGACTGGATTCCGCTGCTGAGCCGCTTCTGGAAGCCGTTCAAGGCACAGGTTGACGACAAGCTGGAGACGGTCGACAAGTCCGAAGCCAGCGGCAGTCGCGTGCTCGGCGTCGATCCGGCATCCGGCAAGCCCCTGTCCGTGCGCCTGGGTCGCTTTGGGCCGTTCGCCCAGATCGGCACCAAGGACGACGAAGACAAGCCCCGCTTCGCCAGCCTGCGCAGCGGCCAGAGCATGCACACCATTTCGCTGGAAGAAGCCCTGGAGTTGTTCAAGCTGCCGCGCACGCTCGGCGTGGACGAAAACGATGAGCCCGTGACTGTCGGCATCGGCCGCTTCGGGCCGTTCGTCAAGATCGGCTCCACCTATGCATCCCTGGCCAAGGAAGACGACCCCTATACCATCGAATTGCCGCGCGCACTGGAGCTGGTGCGCGCCCGACTGGAACTGCTCGCCAACCGCATCATCAAGGACTTCGGCAACGGCATTCAAATCCTGAACGGTCGCTACGGACCCTACATCACCGACGGCGAAAAGAATGCCCGCATTCCGAAGGATCGGGAGCCTGCGCAATTGACCGAAGCCGAATGTGCGGAGTTGCTTGCCGCAGCGCCCAATCGACCCAAGCGCGGGTTCAAGAAGGGTGCCAACGGCAAGGCTGCCGCTGCCAAGGGAGAATCCGCCAAGGCGAAGAAGGCGCCCGCCAAGAAGGCGGCGGGCAAGAAAGCTGCGAGCAAGAAGACCGCCACCGCCAAAAAGGCCAGCGGCAAGTCACCGGCGCGAAAAACTCCTGCCCGCAAGAGTGCCGTCGCAGCTGCGACGAAGAAGACCACTCGCAAGAGCGCCGGCTCCCCGCCCATCGGCGAGGCCTGATGTCGGCTGACCTTGAAAGCGCACTCGCCGCGCTGCGACGCGGCGGTGTCATCGCCTATCCAACCGAAGCAGTCTGGGGATTGGGATGCGATCCGCGCAATGAGGAAGCCGTGCTGAAGCTGCTGGCGCTCAAGCAACGCGACCCGGGCATGGGCCTGCTCCTGATCGCCAGCACGTTCGAGCAGCTTTCTCCCTATCTCGGGCCTTGCCCACCTGCGGCACTTGAGCGAGCCCAGGCTTCGTGGCCGGGCCCACACACCTGGATACTTCCGGCCAGTGCTGCGGCACCGGCCTGGATCACGGGCAGGCACGATGGAATCGGCGTGCGCGTCACCGCACACCCTGTCGCCGCAGAACTGTGCAGGAGATTTGCCGGCGCTTTGGTTTCCACCAGCGCAAACCGTCACGGCCAAGCGCCTGCGCGCACGCAGGCCGAGGTGCAGGACAGTCTGGGTGCCGAACTGGATGCGATCATGCCGGGAGCCATTGGAGGGCTTGAGCGTCCGACTCCAATACGCGACGCTATCAGCGGGGAAATCGTGCGTTCGTGAGGGAGGCGGAATGTCGGCCATCTTGAATTCCGGCATGGTCGATGTCGGCATGCGCATCTGGCCATTGCTCAGTGGACCCGATACAGGTGACCGCGTCGTTTCGTGGAGGGACGGCCGCGCCGTCTGCGTGCCCGAATTCCTGGCGGATGTGGAGCGCATTGCCCAACGCCTGCCGACCCATGGACGCGCCATCAACCTGTGCGAAGGGCGCTATGCCTTTCTCGCCGGTTTCTGCGCCGCAGCCAGTCGCGGCCATTGCACCCTGCTTCCCTCTGCACGAACCCTGCAGGCCATTGCCGACGTACGTGCAAACTGGAGCGACACCTATCTGCTCGGTGATGACGGCTGCCTTGCCGGATTCGCAGACCTGATCCGCGTTCCGACATTGGGCGAGCATGTCGACATGCCGGTGTCAGTCGTGCCTGAACTAGACCGCGACGCGATCGCCGCGATCGGCTTCACCTCGGGCAGTACGGGCCAACCCAAGCCCAACACCAAGTCCTGGCGCAACTTCGCGGTGGGAAGCGCACTGAACAACACAGCCATTCGCGCAAGCATCGGCGTGACTGAAAACGCCATGCTGCACATCGTCGCCACAGTCCCGTCGCAGCACATGTACGGCATGGAGATGGCAGTATTGCTGCCGTTGTTTGGTGCCTATTCCGTGCACTCATCGCGCCCCTTCTTTGCCGCGGATATCGCCGCTGCATTGACCGAGGTCCCGGAGCCACGCATTCTGGTGAGCACGCCGGTGCACCTGCGCAACCTGTTGGCCGAGCCCGTCTCGTTGCCGCCGCTGGCTGCCATCATCTGCGCCACGGCTCCACTGGGCGCCGAACTGGCAACGCACATCGAAGCACGTTGTTCCGCGCCACTGATCGAATTGTTCGGTTCCACGGAAACCTGCGTGATTGCCCATCGACGCACGGCGCGGGAAGCGGATTGGCGACTGCATGCGGGCGTTTGCCTTCAGCCACAACCGGATGGAACCCTGGTACACGCCGAGCATCTGGGCCAGGCCGTCGTGCTGCAGGATCTTCTCGAAACCACTGCGCAGGGAGGATTCCGGCTTTGCGGGCGCAATACCGACCTGCTGGAAATCGCGGGTAAGCGGGCATCGCTGGCGGATCTGACACGACGACTGCAGGGCCTGGACGGCGTTCTGGATGCCGTCGTGTTTCAGCTGGATGGCTGTGCCACGACTGATGTCAAACGCATCGCCGCGCTGGTCGTTGCGCCCGCACGAACCGAAAGGGATTTGCTTGCAGAGCTGCGCCAAGCCGTCGATCCGGTATTCCTGCCGCGCCCCTTGCGCCTGGTTGGGGCGCTTCCGCGCAATGAGGCCGGCAAGCTGCCGCGCGAAGCCCTGCTAGCCGCTATCGGCAAGGCGAATGCCTGATTCCCGCGGACGTGCAGGCGTGCGTGGATTGCGTGCGTGCCGACTTGCAAACCCGACTCGCCCGGCATGGCGCCTGCTAACCCGGACATTTCATGAGGTCGCGCAAATTGGCGTCATCAACCATGACAACGCCGGCATTTCGACAGGACTCGACGCGATGACAAACCATACGCGGCCATTTTGCGCTGGCGCGGCCCTCGCGGGACTTTTGCGGCAATCGCCACGTTGCTTGTCGCCCCAATGGAACCACCATTGCGGCTCCGCGCGCCTCGCGCTTGCCGCAAAATCCTCCGCGATCATCCGCCCCCCCTCGTGAAATATCCGGGCTAAAGTCACGCAAGTCATTGGACATCAAGGAAAATAAAAACCCCGAGGGCTAGGGGGAGCCCTCGGGGCGGGGTGGAAACCGGTCTGGGGAGGGACCGGTCCCTGGTGGATCCAGCCAGGGAGGTGGGTGGATCCGGGGATGCCGTTGCGTGCATCCGGATATAAAGACGCGGCTTGGCAGCGGAAAGTTTCATCGTTCGCGCAAATTTCCGGCGATGTTTACCCGCTATTCACCTTGCGCCGACGACGCGCTCAATGCGCCTGATCCCAGTTGTCGCCCACGCCAATGTCGACCACCAGCTCAACGGCAAGATCGGCCGCCGCCGACATGCGCGCGCGAACCCCGTCGCGGATCAGGTCCACGGCGTCCTCGCGAACCTCGAACACCAACTCGTCATGCACCTGCATCAGCATGCGGGCGGATGCATTCTCAATTCCCAGCCAGTCATCGATGCTGATCATCGCGCGCTTGATGATGTCCGCAGCGGTGCCCTGCATGGGTGCGTTGATTGCCGCACGTTCGGCGCCCGCGCGTTGGGCCTGGTTGCGCGAATGGATGCTGGTCAGATACAGGCGCCGACCGAACAGGGTCTCGACGTAACCGTCGCGGTGCGCCTGCTCGCGAATGCGGTCCATGAAGTCCCTTACGCCGGGATATCTCTGGAAATAGCGGGCGATGTAGTCCTGGGCCTCGCCACGGCCGATGCCGAGTTGCCGCGCGAGGCCGAATGCGCCCATGCCGTACATCAAACCGAAATTGATCGCCTTGGCCGCTCGCCGCTGGTTGCCATCCACCTCCGCCAGCGCCACGCCGAACACTTCGGCCGCGGTCGATTTGTGGATGTCCTGGCCGGAGCGGAACGCGGCAAGCAACCCAGCGTCACCCGAAAGGTGGGCCATGATGCGCAACTCGATCTGCGAATAGTCGGCGGCAAGAATCTTCCAGCCGGCCGGTGCCACAAAGGCCTGGCGGATGCGCCGGCCTTCCTCGGTGCGCACCGGGATGTTCTGCAGGTTGGGATCCGAAGAGGAAAGCCGCCCGGTGGCCGCGGTGGCCTGGTGGTAGTTGGTGTGTACCCGTCCCGTGCGCGGATTGACGATCTCGGCCAGTTTCTCGGTATAGGTCGAACGCAGTTTGGCCAAACCTCGATATTCGAGGATCAGGCGCGGCAATTCATGTTCATCGGCAATCGCCTCCAACGCCTCTTCGTTGGTCGACGGCTGGCCTTTGGGTGTTTTCAACACCGCCGTCAACTTGAGCTCTTCGAACAAGAGCGCCTGCAACTGCTTGGGCGAATCGAGGCTGAACGGATGCCCGGCCAGCGCGTGGCACTGCTCGGTCAGTTCCTGCATGCGCGTCGCCAGTTGTCGTCCTTGCTTGCGCAGCGCATCGACATCCACCAGCACGCCGCGCTGCTCCATGCGGGCCAACACCGGCACCAGCGGAATCTCCAGATCACGATAGACGGAGACGGGGCCAGGTTCTGCCGCCAGCTTTGGCCAGATCGCCTGATGCAGGCGCAGGGTGATGTCGGCGTCTTCCGCCGCGTAGCGCGTTGCCACGCCAATGTCGACTTGCGAGAACGGAATCTGCCGGGCGCCCTTCCCGGTGACGTCCTCGTAGTGGATGGTCTGGTAGCCGAGGTGTTGTTGTGCCAGCGTGTCCATGTCGTGCCGCGATGCGGTGGAGTTCAGCACGTAGGATTCAAGCATGGTGTCGTGGCGGACACCCTGCAGGCGGATGCCGGCACCTGCCAGCACGTTGATGTCGTATTTTGCATGCTGGCCGAGCTTGGCCTTGGCGGCATCCTCGAGCAGGGGCTTCAGCGCCGCGAGCACGCGCGCGGCGTCCAGTTGCGCTGGCGCCCCGGGGTAATCGTGCGCAAGCGGAACATAGGCCGCTGTTCCGGCCTCCACCGCGAAGGAAACACCCACGATGCGGGCGCTCATGGCATCCAGGGACGTTGTTTCCGTATCGAATGCAATCAGCTCCGCCTGCTTGAGCCTGTCGACCCAGGCCGCAAGCTGCGGCCATTCAGTGACCGCCTCGTAATTCCCTGCCGACGCCGTTTGCCCACCTGCGGACTCGGCTGCCGGCAGATCGCCGACTTGGGCCTCGCCTGCTGGCGCATCGCTGGGCGACAGCGCCGGCTGCACGCCCTTGTCGAGATCACGCAGCGCGGCGTTGAATTCGTAGCGCGTGTACAACGCGCGCAAGGTTTCCACGTCCGGGGTGCGCAAGGCCAGATCTTCCACGCCCACGTCCAGTTCGACGTCGGTCTTGATGGTCACCAGGCTACGCGACAGTGGCAGCTGATCCAGCGCCTCACGCAGGTATTCACCGATCTTGCCGCCAACCGCATGGGCGTTGTGCATGACGCCATCGAGCGATCCGTACTCGGCGATCCACTTGGCCGCCGTCTTCGGTCCACACTTGGTTACACCAGGCACGTTGTCCACGGAGTCACCCATCAACGCCAGGTAGTCGACGATGCGTTCCGGCGGCACGCCGAACTTCGCGATCACGGCTTCGCGGTCCATGGTGGTGTTGGTCATCGTGTTGACCAGGCGGATGCGCGGCGACACCAGTTGCGCGAAATCCTTGTCCCCGGTCGAGATGATGACATCCATGCCGAGGGCTTCCGCGGCACGGGCCAGCGTGCCGATCACATCGTCCGCTTCCACACCCGCAACGCGCAGGATCGGAAACCCGAGCGCACCGACGATGGCCAGCATGGGTTCGATTTGTGCTTTCAGCTCGACCGGTGTTGGTGCGCGGGTGGCCTTGTAGTCGGCATACATTTCATCTCGAAAGGTCGGGCCCGGGGCATCACTGACGAAGGCGACCCGTTCGGGATGCTCCTTCAGGGTCGCGCGCAGCATGTTGACCACGCCAAACAATGCGCCGGTCGGTTCGCCCGCCGCGTTGGTCAGCGGCGGCAGGGCGTGGAAGGCCCGGAACAGGTACGACGAGCCATCGATGAGTACGAGTCGCGGACGATCAGAAGGCATGGGAGTGCGCAGGTGGACGGCTCCGCAGCTTGGCGCGCACCCGGAGTGAATGCAACTTTCCGCGACTCCAACGGGAAAAGCCGCAAATCACGTGCGGATGCCGACATCTGCAACAGGACCGCACACGCACAGTGCAAAATCCACAAGCAGTCGTCGCTCCAGAATGGGTCAGGCGGGTAGACTGGGCCTCTCCGATACCCCAGTCCGCCGATGTCCGAGTCCAGCGAACATGACGTCACCCGGTTGATCGACCGCTGGCGTGCCGGCGAAGAAGGTGCGCGCGCCACCCTGATGACATTGGTGTACAACCGGGTCCGCGCCATCGCCGGCCACTCACTTCGACAGACACCGGGTGCAACGCTCAGTGCCACGGACCTTGCCCATGAAGCGCTGATACGCATGCTCGGCAGCAACGCACCCTGGGAGAACCGCAAGCATTTCTTCAACGTGGTGGCCCAGGCCACACGACAGGTGCTGGTCGATGCGGCGCGCAGGCGCACGGCGGGAAAGCGCGGGGGAAACGTCGAACACGTGGAAATCGCCGATGCGCTCAATGTGTCCGCAGGCCAGGGCGACGGAAGCCTGCTCTTGCTTGATTCGGCCCTGAACGAGCTCGGGCAGAGCCACCCTCGACAGGTGCAGATGATCGAACTGACCTATTTTGGCGGCCTGGACCGTCGCGAGGTAGCCGCCTCGCTGGAGGTCTCCGAGGGCACGGTTGATCGCGACCTGCGTCTGGCCAAGGCATGGTTGCGCAATGTACTGGAACGGTAGGCATGCCCTCGCTCGATCCCATTGCACGACACTTTGAGCGGCTCTGCGAGTTGTCCGAGCAGGACCAGAAGCGCGAGATCGATTCGCTTGGGCTGGCCGAGGCGGATCGTGTGATGCTGATGAAGCTGCTCGCCGCCGACCGTCGCGAGGGTGATCCCATCCATGCAGTCATCGTGGATGGCGTCGCCGGCATCAATGCCCCGGATTCCATCCATTTCGGTCCCTGGCGCCTTGTGCGCGAGCTGGGGTCGGGAGGGATGGGCACCGTGTTCCTTGCCGAACGCAGCGATGGCCATTTCGAGCAGAAGGCCGCCATCAAGTTGTTGCGCGGCTTCCCGACCAGTGAAGGCATGCGCCGACTGCGCCAGGAACGCAGGATCCTGGCTGGGCTCGACCATCCCAACATCGCACGCCTGCTTGATGGCGGGGAAAGCGAAACCGGGCAACCCTGGCTGGCCATGGAGTATGTGGATGGCCTTCCGCTGCTGGAATACGCACGCCGGCATGCACCCTCCCTGCGCGACCGACTCGGCCTTTTGAGTTCAACGCTGGATGCCATCGGACATGCGCACAGCCACCTGATCGTGCATCGCGACCTGAAGCCGGCCAACGTGCTGGTGACCCGTGCCGGTGAGGTGAAGCTGCTGGATTTCGGCATCGCGCGCCTGCTCGACAGCGCGGACGAACTCGCAGCCTCGACATCCACGCGAATCTACAGTCGAGGTTATGCGAGTCCCGAACAACGTGATGGGGCGGCCATCACGACGGCCAGCGATATATTCAGCATCGGCGTCATTCTGCAGGAGCTGCTCACCGGCAGGCGCGAAAATTCCGCCGCTGAAGCTCCGCTCGTTCCCGCCCTGCCACTGGATGCGGACCTGGCCGGGATCATCGCCAAGGCGTGCGCGCAAAGGCCACAGGATCGCTATGCGAACGCAGGCGAATTTGGCGCGGATCTGCAGCGATTCCTCGAAGGTCGCCCGGTCAGCGCGACACAGCTGACGCGCGGCTATCGCCTGCGGAAATTCGTCTCGCGGCACCGGGTAGGGGTTGGCTTGGCAGCACTGGCGGTGCTGCTCGTGGCCGTCTTCGTCTGGCGCCTTGAGCGCGAGCGTGATCGCGCGGTGAATGCCGAGCTTTCCGCGCAGGCTGCCCTGGAGGCCTCCGACCGTGATGCCGCCAGGGCGCGCGCTTCGCTTCAGTTCCTTACCGACGCGATATCGGCCGCGTCGCCGGAAGTGGCCATGAAACGGCAGGTGGGCGTGCGTGACCTGCTGGATGCGGCGCGTGCCAAGCTGGAGACATCCGACACCAACGACCCGGCATTCGGGCAGTCGATGAAGCGGCTGCTGGCTCATCTCTATTCACAATTGGGCGAAGCCCGCATTGGCATGGATCTCATGCGTGAGGGTCTTGTCGGCGTGGAACCCGCGAATGGGCAGGAAGCCTTGCGCTTGGCAGACGACTACGAGGAGTACGCGAAACTGCTCGGCGTCATGGATTCGATTCCCATGGCAATGGATGCGGCACAAAAGGCAAACGCCTGGCGCGAGCGTTTTGCACCTGACAATCCGACCCTGCGCGTTGAATCCTTGCAGTCCATGGCCATGGTTCACCATCGCGGCGGCGATGACGGGGAAGCCATTCGTCTGCTGAGGGAGGCTTGGGCAGTCCCGGCTGGAAAGTCGAGTGATGAAGCACTGGGGCGAATCGAGTCTGCGCAGTTGCTCGCTTCCCTGCTGGCCGTGCGCGGCGAGTGCGAGGAATCGCTGCAGTATTCCGAGAAGGCCATGGCGCTGGCCTCGGCCCTGGCACCGGATTCTCCGGATCGGCTGGCTCCGATGCGCTCGAGGGCCACGGCGCTCAATTCCTGCGGCCGCAGCGCCGAGGCCGAGCCGCTGCTGCGCGAAGCCATCGCACTGCAGGATCGCGCTGTCGCTGCAGGTGGTTCGCGCATGATGAACCTGACCAACGACCTGGCACTGACCCTCAACGACCTCGGGCAATACCAGGAAGCGGCATTGCTGCTGCAGCGCTCGGACACGATCGCGCTGGATGCCGGCATGGGCGAGGCCGAACACGCCATGTCACTGGCCAATCTTGCCGGCGTTCTCGAGAACGCCGGTGACTACGAGGGCAGTCTCACCGCGCTGCGCCAGGCCATTGACCTGCTGGACAAGGTCGAAATGGACGCGGATCATCAGTCGCGAAGACGCATCACGCGGTCACTGGCGCGAACCCTCGGCTTGGCCGGCCAGGACGACAAGGCATGGCCGTTGATGCAGGAACTGCGCGAACGCTGCCTGCGCATCGAGGGCCAGGACTCCGGAGAGTACGCCATGCTCACCTGGCAACTGGCATTGCTGGCGGAACGCATGGGCAATCGCGGGGTGGGAATCGGGCTCGTTGACGAAGCCGAGCGGCTGTGGGGCGCGCTCGCGCCACCGTCACATCCGCTATTTGCACATGTGTTGCGCTTGCGTGCCCGTTGGGCGGTGCGCGCCGGGGATATCGCTGCGGCGGAACAGAACCTGCGTGAAGCGTCGCGGATTCTTTCCGATGAAACTGCGTCGCCAGTGGATTTGGCCATTGTCCGCAGCGAATTGGCCCAGGTGCTTTGGAGACGGCAAGGCAAAGCCGCGGCGAGGGACCTGATGCTGGCGGCGTTGCCTGTCCTGCGTGGCGCACTGCTGGCAACCGAAGTCAACCGGGTTCGTGCGGAAGCACTGGCGGCGCAGCTCGGCATGGGCCACTGACGTGGATCAATCCAGGCCCCAGGAGCCTGCGCGGCAGAAAGAATTCGAGGCGAAACGGCGCCGACGCGATTCAGCGGATCAATCGGAAGGCGCGCATAGCGGGCACTATGTAAGCCTGACGATTGATCCGATCAATCGATGGCAGCGTCGTTGCAGCCGGATGACTTCTGCCGCGCAGGCTCCTAGGCAAATCGGATACAGTTCAATGCGCATCGCGATGCGGAAATCGAGGAGGATCACACCCATGTTTCGACCCAACTCAACGGTCTTCACGATTGTTGCGGCAGTGTTCGCAATGGCAGGAACGGCTCGCGCGGATGACCAGGCGCCAGCGCCACCCGGCATCAATGAGCCCGGTGTACAGACTGCAGCGCCGGCGACAGACTCCGCAAGCGAAGCCGGTACGCCGGATCTTCCGGATACCCGTCCCGTACGCGACAAGGCGTCACGCGACAAGAATGCGCGCGCTGCGGACATCGCTTCGCGCAGTGATTCGGTTTCCGAACGACGCGAAGGCGATGACGTGATTCGCGAGTATCGCCAGAACGGCAAGTTGCGCATGATTCGTATCAGGCCACGCAACGGCCCGGAGCAAATCTACTTCGACCAGAACAGCGATGGCCGGCTCGATCGTGATCCGCTGGACGGCCCCGTGGCACCGGTTTACTTCACGATCTACGAGTGGAACTGAGTGCCGCTGCGAATCGATTTGCTACCACTCGCGGGGTTGCAGATAGTCCATGAGCCTTGCTTCCGCACTGCCTTCCTCGGGCGTGAAGCCATACTCGAATCGAAGTCGGGGCGGCATGCTCATCAGAATCGATTCCGTGCGACCGCCTGACTGCAATCCGAACAGCGTGCCGCGGTCGTAGACCAGGTTGAATTCGACATAGCGCCCACGCCGATAGAGCTGGAACTCCCGCTCGCGTTCCCCGCAGGGTGTTGCATGCCGTTTCTCGACGATCGGCAAGTACGCACGAAGGAAGCCGTCACCCACCGCGCGAAGGAATGCGAATGAGTTGTCGAAGCCGCCGACCACATGATCGTCGAAGAACAGTCCTCCCACGCCGCGCGTCTCCTTGCGGTGCTTGAGGTAGAAGTACTCGTCACACCATTTCTTGTAGCGTGGATAGACTTCGGCTCCGAACGGTTCGCATACTTCGCGAGCCACACCGTGCCAATGGCGGATGTCCTCGTCGAAAGGATAGAACGGGGTCAAGTCAAAACCTCCACCAAACCACCAGATCGTTTGACCGTCCTTCGTCTGCGCCTCGAAATAGCGCACGTTCATGTGCGTCGTCGGCAGGTAGGGATTGAGTGGATGGAAGACCAGCGAGACACCGAGCGCTGACCACGCGCAACCCGCCAGTTCCGGCCGATGTTGCGATGCCGAAGGCGGCAAGGCATTTCCGGAAACCCGGGAGAACCCTATTCCTGCCTGTTCAAACACTTTGCCGCCGGAAAGAACGCGAGTGCGACCACCACCGCCCTCAGGGCGTTGCCAAGCGTCCTCGCGAAAACGCAGGACCGGTTCGAATGATTCGACGGACGCGCAGATCCTATCCTGCAGGGCGATCAGGTAGGCCTCGATGGCCTGTAGGTTGCTGCTCGATGGTG
>Ga0208460_10000198_pt1 | contig 44311 bp, 35 predicted proteins | sample AD_STIC10_MetaG_FD_184436 | JGI IMG/M metagenome (GOLD analysis project Ga0208460, IMG submission 184436) | Active sludge microbial communities of municipal wastewater-treating anaerobic digesters from USA - AD_STIC10_MetaG (SPAdes) (version 2) | ecosystem: Engineered > Bioreactor > Anaerobic >... | reverse complement strand
TCCAGAGGCAGCTTGCCATAGGCCTGTCCGGCATCGGCATGCCAGAATATCCGGTGCCCGGCTTCCGCCAGTACCCTGCCGTAGGCTTCGATGGGCTGGATGGTGCCCACAACGTGGTTCACTATAGTGCTCAAAAAGAGGATGGTATCCGGACGGATGGCCGCTTTCAGTTTGTCCGCGCTGACCAGGCCATCGGAATCCGGCTCCAGATAGGTCACTTCGAAGCCCTGTTTTTCCAGCCAGGCGGCGTTAGTGAGCAGGTCCGGATAATCCACCACGGAAACAATGGCGTGTTTGCCGGTAGAGCTGTGAGCCCAGGCCAGGCCTTTAATGGCAATGTTGTTGGCCATAGTGCCGCCGGAGGTGAAATGAATCTCAGGACCGGTAGCGTTCAGGGTTTTGGCAATCGCTTCATGCCAGCCCGAAAGCGCGGAGCTGGTGGCCTCGCCGGTGCTGACAAAGGGGGATGGATACCAGAATCGCTCACTGAAGTAAGGACGCATGGCTTCCAAAACTTCCGGAGCCAGTGGTGTGGTTACGCAATTATCAAGATATATCTTTCCGGGATTCATTCTTTCTCCTGTTTGAAGATTTTGGCGATGCGGGACAGACTGTATTTTCTGAACAGGTCGCGCTGCCTGGCTGCCAGATCGCTGAACAGCGGCTGCAGGGTGCAGTCATCCCCCAAACAGAACTGCTTGCCCATACCGCAGTCCAGTTCCAGATTGCGGTCTTTCACGGCTTTCATTATGTCGTAAAGGCTTATCTGGCCTGCCGGTCGGGCCAGGGTGTAGCCGCCGCGCGATCCATGGCTGCTGGCGATCAGTCCAGCCTTTTTGAGCGCTCTAAGCAAATGCTCCACATACTTTTTGGGCAACTGCTGGCGTTCGCAAATCAGATTCGCGGAAACGCTTGATTTGGCAGGAATCTCCAGCAGGGCCCTCAGGGCATATTCTGTCCTTGTGCTAACGGCCATTTTTTCTCCTTGGCATGTTCTTCTGAACATATAGTAATTTGCTAGGCTATCCAAGGCAAGGAAAATCCCCGGGCTTTTCTCCGCCATTGACAGAATTAGCCTCCGGCAGAAACTGGCTTTGGAAGATGATATGATCGAAGTAACAAAGCTTGGCTGCGCCTACGATGACAAGATGGTGCTCAGGGAACTGGACCTGAGCCTGGCGGGCGATGAGTTCACGGTTTTGGTGGGGCCAAACGGTGCGGGGAAATCCACCTTGGTTTACGCGCTACTGGGTTTTCTTCCGGCGCTGGAAGGCGAAATACGCCTCCAGGGCAAGCCTCTCAATGCTTACAAGCGTTCCGAGCTGGCCCGCCTGATCGCTTTCGTGCCGCAGGAAAGCGTGTTTCAGTTCGATTATCCGGTGCGCGACATCGTGCTGATGGGACGCTATCCCTATCTGGGCCTTATGCAGAGCTGGCTTCCGGCTGATCTGGAGGCTGTGGAGGAGGTGCTGCAGCAGTTGCAACTGAGTGATTTGGCCGACAGATTCTATTCCCAGCTCAGCGGCGGCGAAAAACAGCGGGTGCTGATCGCCCGGGCACTGGCACAGAATACGCCTTACATTTTTCTGGACGAGACTCTTTCCCAACTGGACATCAACCACCAGGTGGAGATCATGGCCTTGCTGCAGCGGATTGATCGCGACAACGGGAAAGGCATTTTGCTCATCTCCCACAACCTCAATCTGGGAGCCAATTTTGCCGACCGGATGGTCTTTCTGGCCCGGGGAAAAGTGCTGGGCAGCGGAACCCCGGAGGAAATGATGCGCCCGGAGCTGCTGCGAGAGCTGTTTGGCATGGAACTACAGACCATGCTCAACCCAGCCAGCGGCAAACCCAACCTCTTATATCCTAACTCATTATGAAAAGAATTCTATTTCCTCTCCTTTTACTTGTGATGGTGACAGGTTTGAACTCGGCTGTGATCGAGGGTCAAGTCGTCAACCCTTCCGGGAAAGGCATTTCCTCGGTGCTTATATCAGACAGCCTGATACAGATTTACAGCTCCGAAGACGGAATGTTCAGAATCTCCACGAAGGCGGATTCCCTGTCCTTCAACCGTTTGGGCTACCAGTCCCGGACCCTGGCGGTGGCGAAAGTGGGAAAGCGGGTCACGTTGCAGCCGGAGCCGGTGGTGTTGCCCAAGATAATCGTCAGCGAAAGCGCCTGGGACATCTTCTCGCCGCCGGTGGACAGGGTGGCTTTGCCCGTAGACCCTGACCGGCATTATTACCTGGCTGGGGATGTGCTAACATCAAGCGCTTCAACCCATTCCGGTGACGTGCGCCTGGCCGGGGAAAATCAGGGCATCTCCATTTTGGGCAATCTGCCACGCCACAGCCTGATCATTCTGGATGGCGTGGCCCTCAACCCCGATGGCGAAAGTTATGACCTTTCCCTGATCGACGCTGAGAACATCGAATCGATCGAACTGATCAAAAACAACGCCTCCGTCTATGGCGGCGGCTCCGCTATTGGCGGAATTTTGAACATTCGCTCCAGACAGGGTCGGAACACAGGCAGGTCAGACTTTTCCCTGGGCACGGAACTCGGTTCTTTCGGTCACGCCCAGACCACGCTGGCTTTTGGCACCTCATACAGGAACTGGGATCTGAGGATAAACGCCTCGCATCTGGACACGGACAACGATTTTCCCTACAAAATGCCGGACTGGTGGGCACCAGACAGCCTTTTCATCCGCGAAAACAACGCCAAGCGCCAAAACTCCCTTTCCGCCTCACTTTCCACCTCCTTCAACCAAGCCCGGCTCAGCCTCCAGAGCGATTACGTGTCCTTCCATCGGCAACTTCCGGGAACGGTGAATTTTTCGGATGTCTATCGCTATGCATTTTTAGAGGGTTACACCAATCGAAACCGCTTCACTCTTAGTTCACTGCTGCTGGGTTTGAAAGCCGATTTGCTGGCCTGGATGAACCATGACGGCACCCTGTATGACAACACCCAGGCTCCCCTGCCGGTTTTCCTCTCCCAATACAGGCAACAGCTTCTCAACACAGGCCTTAGGGGCAGCTTGGGCAAGGAATTTAACCTCACCGCAGGTTTGAAGCTGACGGCGGGACTGGCCGCGGAACTGGGTTCTGAACGTTATCAGAACCAAAATTTGCTGCATCCGGCCAACGACCTTGACCACCGCTCCGGTTTTGCCAATGCCAGCCTGAAGAGCGCGATGGAACTCGATCTTGGTGACATAGCCTGCAACGGCGCTGGAGCCCTGCGTTACGACCACGCCAGCTCGACAGACAACCTAAGCTGGCGCCTGGAGAGCAGCGTAAAACGCTTCGGTTATGTGGAAAGCACGCTGGGTGGTACTTTGGGTACATCCTTCGCCCTGCCCTCGCCCTATGATCTGTATTGGAAGGGCGATTCGCAAGCCATCGGCAATCCGAACCTCGCCAGTGAGAGGTCGAAAGGATGGCAGCTTTGGCTGGACAACCGTCTGGGCGCCTTCAACTTACGCGCCACCTGGCATCACAACACCATCGACAGCCTCATCCAGTGGCGTCAGGTGCAGATGTTCGGCAACGTCTGGAAACCCCTGAACATCGGTCGGGCGAGGATTCGCAACCTCGAACTCGAAACCGGATGGGAACCGCTGGAGTGGCTGAATCTATCCGGGGCTACGCTGATAACCAATGCCCTCGACCTCAGCACAGAATCACCCGACAGCGCTCCGCGGCTGATGTACACGCCGGAGCTGAGCTATACTTTAAAACTGGACCTGAACTGGCCGGGGTTCAATTTTTGGAGCTCCTACCGGTTTACGGGGGAGCAGTTTACAACTCCGGACAATCTTTCCTCGCCCCTGCCCGGTTACGACCTGCTGGATCTGGGAGCGGCGGTGAACATAGAGTTGCGGGGCTGGACCCTTTCTCCCCATTTCAGCGTTCGCAACGTCCTAAACCGCAGCTATTCAGTTTACGCCTATGTGCCTCAGCCCGGGATTTCTTTCTTGGGCGGCATCACCCTCCGCGTGAGCGACTGAGCTATTTCACGACGCTGAATTTCAACAGAACCGAAGTTCCCTTCAAAGGCTTCAACCGAGCGAGATAGACACCTGAAGCCTTGTCCGCGAAAGGAATTACGTGTTCGGTATGGTTGAAGCTGAAATCCTTGCTCAGCACCTTTTGGCCGCGAATGTTATAAATTTCCACCAGCATTGGCTCCACCGTCAGGTCATAGGATTTGGTCACAACCAGTTGGCCACCATGGTAATTCACTTTGAATAAGGATTCCGGAACATCCCCGTGCCCGCTATGATCTGAGATAAAAAGGATTTCCTCGCTGCCGGCAGTGAAAATGTCCACGCTATAACCATCGTCTTGATATGACAGGCTGAGTTTATGCAGATCCCGCGCCGCGCAATTGGCAAGGGTGACTTTGAAAATATGTTCCTGAGGGGTGGTTTCAACCGCTGTGATATTTACTTCCTCGATGTCGAGCATGCGGTCGAAGATGTCTTCCAGCGGGGCGATCCACAAGCCTCTGTGGTTGCGGTAGTAGTCCAGCATTAGCAGCATGTCGTCCACATCGTCTCGGATCTCGTAGTCTCCGGTGGGCGAAACCTGCCAGAAGCTGTAGGCGGCGGCTGATTGCGACTGGCAGAGGTGGGTATAGGCGATGTGCAGTCCCCGTGCTGCGAGTAGGGCGTCCAAGTTATCTGGAGTTATCATGTATTTCATACTCAGCGGGTTGTAGGTGCCGTAATACTCCCAAACCTCGCATCTGGTGCGGCCAAAGAACCAAACTGGCTTGGTGAGGGAAGTGGCTTCGTAAACCCGGTGAGGCAGACGCCAGGCTTCGTCATATGCGTTGAAGGGATTTGTGTAGGGAGTGTCAGCGGGCCATATGTAGTCAATGTTGCTTTGGTTGATCACATCGCCCACGAATTGTAGGCTGTCCGGATAGAGGCCGTTATAGGCTATGTCTTCCGGGTTGAAAGGCACGGAGTGGTCGATCCAGCAACGGATGTTCAGGTGCGCGAGGTCATGAAGGATGGCCTGCTCGTTGCTTCCGGGCGGGTCCTCCTGCATTGTGTAAGTGTGCCATCCTATGCGGTTTCCATTGGCGTGGATCAAGCTCCACATGTCTCCCAGCGCGGGTTGGTTCACACCGAAGATGGTGGTGGAGATGGGAATGTTTCTGGCGAAAAAGCCTTTAGTGTAATAACGTGGATTGGCGGGGTTGTCGCTGCCTTCAAACACCGCCTTGAGTCGGGGCAGGGTTTCACCGTCGGCGTCGTTGCTAATGCAGAGAGCGGCTTTGCGGTCGCCCGGCCAGCGGTTTATGTCCAGCAGCAGTGGTTTTTCGCAAAAGAGCAGGAAGCCCCAGCGATGTGAGTCTCCAGCCTGCTTGTACATGGCGTTGCGCAGCAGAGTGTTCTGTTGAGTTGTCTGATCGAATTGGCGGAAGAAATGGGCGCGGTAATCATAGAGCACGATCTGGTTGGCGCTGAGGCCTTCCACCCCTTCGCAGCCGGCATAGCCGGAAGCCACGATCCAGAAGCGTTTGTCCCCGTTGGAGAATTCCACTGCCTTGTCCATGAAGGGCCCGATCGTGCGGTTGAGGCTGGGATCACGGCTCTGGATGGCTCTCACGCCTTTCAGCTCCGCGCTCACCGGAGCCTGGGGATTGTCCATGCTCAGGATCAGCTCGTGAAGCCAGGTTTCCTGCTTGAAATCAGCACGAACGTCGAAAAACCAGGCTTGGGAAAGATAGGAATTCACGGGCGAAACTTTAACCTTGAGGTCCAGTTCGGGGGATGAGAACACGATCACCGTGCTGTCAGGCCAATCCTGTCTGGAGGGAGTAAAAACCAGGTCCGGATAACTGTATTCGTTCACCCTTTTATCAGCCTGGATGCTCAGGTCAAAGCTGATATTGCCAAGGGTCAGGCTGGTCGGCTCCGCTCCCAGTGAGGCAGCCATGGCGGCTATAACCATCATCAATAAAATAATACGTGTCACGATACTCCTATGAATAGACCCCGCCTTACTTCCGTTTGGGCCAACATGCCGGGCACATACACAGTCATAACTTGTTTCGATGTTGCAAATAACATTCCAAACTCTTTCAGGCCTCACTGATAGAGGAAACGCTTAATCTTTTGCGTAGCCGTCTTTTCGAAAGGTTCCCGCTGTTGGACTATCTTTTTAATTCGCGAAAAGGCGGAGAGGTTGAGGTTGGCAGCCGTCTTGATCTCTTCCAGGAGAAGGTTCAGATTTCTCTGATAGTTAACGCTGCCTGTTTTGTCCGGATGGTAGTGTTTTTCCAGGTATTCGGGGTTCAGGAAGACACGCGCGGTGAGCTGTCCGCCCACTTCCAGCACCAGGGATTCCAGGACGGCTTCGTGTTCATTCAGCTTGTTTTCCACTTCCTCGGGATAGATGTTTTCTCCGGAGGCGGCCACGATCACGTTTTTGGTGCGGCCGATGATATAGAGGTAGCGGTTTTTGCGAAGGATGCCAAGGTCGCCGGTGCGGAAGAAACCGTCTTCCGTGAAGGCTTCCGCTGTGCGCTGTGGGTCTTTGTAATAACCTTTCATCACCGAATCACCTTTCACAAGGATTTCGCCGATGCGGGTTTTGGGATCGGGATTGTCAATGCGCACCTGCAGATGCTCCAATACATGGCCGGTGGAACGGAAGCGCGTGGACTGGGGATTGCTGCCGGCGATCAGCGGCGCCGTTTCCGTTAGTCCATAGCCGATGGCGTAGGGGAAGCCGGCTTCGTTCAGAAAGCGTTCCACTTCCCAGGATAGCAGCGCTCCGCCGATGCCGAAGAAATGCAACTGGCCGCCGAATGTCTTCATCAGTTTCTTGCCGGCGAGCTTGTGCAGCAGCTTCCGGGTAGGCGGCATTTTGTAGAGGTTGCGGAATAGCGGATTGGCTGTCAGTTGCGGATGCACCTGCATCTTGAATATCTTTTCGATGATCAGCGGCACTGTGAGAATCATGGTGGGCTTGATCTTTTGCATGGCCGGGACCAGCACCCGCGCCGTGGGCGGTTTGTCCAGATAGTAAATGCAGGCGCCGCACATCATCGGAATGATGAACCCCACCGTGCATTCATAGGTGTGGGAGAGCGGCAAAACCGAAAGCAGGCGGTCCGTTACCTTCACCGGCTGGAACTGGGTGGTGATCCAGGCATCCAGAACCAGGTTTTTGTGGCTCAGCATCACGCCCTTGGAAAACCCGGTGGTGCCGGAAGTATAGATCAGAGCGGCAAGGTCGTCCTCGTGGACTTTGCCGTCGATCAGCCTCACTGCCTTGAGGGCGCGGCTGCTTAGCTTCTGCAACTGTTTAAGTGGCTCGTAGATAAGGCCGCCGATCAGGTCTTTGGGAGCTTTGTGTTCCAAGAGTTCAAAGTTGTCGAGGGCCACCAGGGTGATCCTGGGGTCCAGGTCCGCGTAGCCGATTTTGTCGTAATGGGCGCCGGAAACGAAGACCATCCTGGCCTCGGAATGGCGCAGAATGTTCAGGATTTCGTTCACGTGAAAATCCGTGAGGATGGGCACCACCACAGCGCCCATGGAGGTAATGGCCAGATAGGCAATGCCCCAGTTCGGCATATTCTGGCCCAAAAGCGCCACCCTGTCGCCTTTCACGATGCCTTGCTCTTTCATCATGCGCACCAGGCCATCGATATGCTTGCGCATTTCGCCATAAGTTATGGGTTCGCCATCCACGTTTGATAATGCCGGCCTGCGGTTGTATAGTTCACAGGACCTGTCGATCATGCTTTTCAGGGTAAAGTCAAAAGGAGGATTCACTTTTTCTTCCAGTGGGTTCATCATAATCTCGACAGCCTCCAGAATACCGGGATTTCCTGTCAAGCTAAGTTTTTCCGCATACGTCCTTAGCCCTGTCCATTTTGCCTATAAGTTGCCTCCCGAATAATACCCGCATGGCATGGGGGAATAATACGGGAGGCTAGCAAGGGGTGAAGAAAAGACGGCTAAGGAAGTGGCACCAGCCTGACATATTATTGGTTAACAGATTGTGCCGCAAGGTAGAAAGTCACATAATCCTTCCGCGAAAACTTGAGCAAAACCTGAGCTGGGAGTTGACCCAAAACATCCCCATGCGCCTTGTGGAGGTTGTTTCAGGGTAAAATACAATAACCGATAAAAGAGGATATCTGTAGATAGAAAATTGTGGCAGGACGGTGGTAGCGCAGGCACGCAAATAGTTTTTGACAAAAAAGACAATGGCAGAATAAGTGGCGTAACACACTACAATCCGTATGGAGACAATAATGCACGACGATGTGATCCGATATTTTCTGGAACTGGTGGCAATCGACAGCGAATCACGTGATGAACGCGCCGTGATCGATCGCCTGAAAACCGATCTGGCCGCTTTGGGAGCGGAGGTTTTTGAAGACGACGCCCACACCCTCACTGGAGGCAACGCGGGTAACCTGCATGCCCTGATCCCGGGTCGGGCAGACCAAAAACCCATCCTTTTCTGCGCCCACGCGGATACCGTGAAACCAGGCCTCGGCGTTAAGGCCTTGATCACCGCGGGCCGCATCCACACAGACGGGACCACCGTTTTGGGTGGAGACGACAAGTCCGGCCTGGCCGAGATCGTCATGGGCATCAAGGATGTGATGGAGAGCGGGGAAGAACACGCGCCCATCGAGGTTTTGGTCACGGTTTCAGAAGAGGTCGGCCTTCTGGGGGCCAAACATTTTGACAAAAGCAAGCTGCGCGCGGCTTTTGGCTATGCTCTGGACGCCCATCGGGTTGGTGACCTGGTGGTGGGAGCGCCGGCCCAGAACTCAATCCGGATGGTGATCACGGGCAAGGAAGCGCACGCGGGGGTGGAACCCGAAAAAGGGATCAACGCCATCCGCGTGGCCGCCGAAGCCGTTGCTGCCATGCCTTTGGGCCGCATCGACAATGAAACCACTTGCAACGTGGGCATCATCTCAGGCGGCAAAGCGACCAACATTGTCCCCAACTGCGTGGAACTTAAAGGCGAGGCACGCAGCCACAATCCCCAAAAGCTGGAACAGGTTACCGCCAATATCCGGCACGCTGCCGAAAGCGCTGTGCAACGGCACAAATACGAATTTGGAGCGGCCAGCCTGGAGTGGGAATCCAAACAGGAATACGCCTCATTCCGGATTTCCGACAGCGAAGTCGTGGTGCAGCTTGCCCTGGACGCCTTGAAGGATTTGGGGATCAGGGCCGAGGTAACCGTTGGCGGTGGAGGCAGCGATGCCAATATAATCAACGCGGCGGGCCTGCCGATGATCATCTGCGGCACCGGCATGAACAAAGTGCACACAGTTGCCGAAGACATCGAAACGGAAGAACTGAAGCGGGGAGTGGCCTTCGTCGCTGCTCTGATCCGCCGCTATTCAAGGAGCTGAGCCATGCTGGACATCACTTTGATCGGATACGGCAAGATGGGGCACATGATCGCCAGCCTTGCCGAGGAGCATGGCTGCAGGGTGCGCTCCATCATCGACCCCGGCCAGGAGGGTTGTGAAAAGGAGATCAGGCCGGAAATCCTGGCTGACGTCTGCATCGATTTCAGCCAGCCGGACATGGCTTTGGCCAACATCCGCCAGGTAGCCGCGGCGGGAAAACACATGGTGGTGGGGACAACAGGCTGGCACAGGCATCTGGATGAAGTGAAGGAACTGGCTGAACGCCACGGCATCGGCATCCTCTGGGGCGCGAATTTCTCCATCGGCATGAACCTCTTTACCCGTGTTATCCAATACGCCACCTCCATCTGTGACAAATTCCCCATGTACGACGTCTGCGGTTGGGAAATGCACCACAACCAAAAGGCGGACAGCCCTTCCGGAACGGCGATCCAGCTTGCAGAAGCAATATTGGAGGAAAGCGGTGTGAAGGATCAGGCTGTTTACGATAAGCTGGACCGGCGCATCCTCAAGAACGAGTTGCACTTCGCAAGCCTTCGCGGCGGAGCGGTGCCGGGAACCCACAGCGTGATTTTCGATTGCGAGACCGACAGCCTGGAATTGACCCACAGGGTGCGTTCCAGAGCCTGTTTTGCCACCGGGGCGCTGCAGGCGGCTCAGTGGATTTCGCTACGCAAAGGTTTTTACAGTTTCAACCAGATGATGGAAGACCTGCTGTGCTGATACCCTTTGGCAAGGTCCAGGCCCAGGGCAACGATTTCGTGATGCTGCAGCTTCTGCACACCTGGAATACCTCACTGCCGCTTGACGCTCTGGCCAGGGACATCTGTGACCGCCGCACCGGAGTGGGGGCGGACGGCCTGGTGCTGTTGCTGGCGGATGATGAGGCCGACTCCAGAATGCTGATTTACAACAGCGATGGCAGCCATGCTCTGATGTGCGGTTCCGCTCTGCGCTGCTGCGCTTCCCTTCTGAACAGGCTCACAGGTAAAACGGAGCTGCTCATCGCCACCGACAGCGGTCTCAAAAGCGCAACTGTGCAGGAACGCCAGATCAGCGTCAATCTGGGCAAACCGGTGCTGAAAGAAAAGGACCTGTCCCTGGAAGGGGTCACGGGTTCGGTGGTGGAGGTAGGTAATCTGCATTTTGTCTCAATTCAGAACAGGCTCGAAGACCAGGAACTGGAAATCGGCCCGCGACTGGAGAGTCATTCCCACTTCCAAGAGGGGGTGAATGTTGAATTCGTGCGGGTTATTTCGTGTCTGGAGATCGAAATGAAGGTTTGGGAACGCGGCGCGGAGGCCACTCAGGCCTGCGGCACCGGCGCCGTGGCCAGCGTTTTTACCGGTATCGGCAAAGGCCTGCTGGACAACGAGGTCTGGGTGAAAATGCCTGGCGGCGAGGTTTGCATCACCCGGCTGGAAAACGGGGAATTTCTACTCGCGGGGACTGTTGAACACACTTTCAGTGGAGTTTACCAATGGAGAATTTAGGCTCGCATCTGCAAAAGCTGCGCGAAGAAAAGGGCATCAGCTACGATAAGGTTTTCGAGGATTTGCGCCTGCGGGAAGACCAGTTGCGGCTGATTGAGGAAAACCGCTATTTTGAGCTGGGGCACTTCGGCTTCGCCAAGGCCATGGTGCATAAATACGCCGGTTACCTGGGGGCCGATCTGGATGAAGTGATGGCCGAATTCAAGGTAATGGTGCCGGAAAATACAAAGAAACAGCCTGTTCGCGGCGGCGGGAGCAAATCCAGCAAGATCATGCTCTCACCCAATCTGCTCTGGCTGCTGGGCATCATCCTGTTTGTGATCGTCTTGGGGGCAATCCTCTGGTATGCCCACAACCAGGGTTGGCTGAAAACCCCGGAGTTTTTGAAACCAGCCGCGGCGGATACCACTGTGGTGAGCAAACCCCGATTGCCGCAGGAAAAGGAACCGAAGGTGGATCCCATGCGTGAAGTGCAGAAAGAGGTTACCAAAGCGGCAGCCATTCCGTCTGTGACTCCTGCCCAGCCCAGCCAGGGAATCCGCCAGGCCGTGCAGGACAGCACCGACCACATCGGCGAGTTGATGGGCCCTTCTCAGGTTAACGTGGGGCTGGAGTGAATAGCTCCCCGCAGCCCTGAAGCAAAGCCTTTCCATCACTTTCAGCTTGACAAACACACTCCCGGTGAGCATAATATCTGAGACCACAAACATAAATCCAACTGGAGGAATAATGCCAGCTTTCTCAATCAACGAGATCATTGAAATGGCCGTGCAAATCGAACGCAACGGCTATGCCTTTTACCAGGAAGCCACCAAAAGGAAGGACCTGGACGACAAGAGCAGGGAATTCATCGCTTACTTGCGCGACCAGGAACTGGACCACGAAAAGACCTTCATGGCCCTGCGCGACGACGCCGACATGCAGGATCTGGAACTCTCCCAAGACTGGGAAATGGTTTCAGCCTACCTGAAGACCATCGTGGAAGGCAGGATCTTCAACAGCGAGGAATCCGCCATCCGCAAGGCCGCCGGAGCTGCTGACCTGGCTGCCGTGGTGGAAAACGCCATCGCCTTTGAAAAGGACACCCTGCTTTATTTCCACGCGCTCAGCGACAGTATTTCCAACCCCAAGGCCCTCAAGGTCTTGAGGCGCATCATCAACGAAGAAGTGTCGCACATTATGCGGCTTAACGATTTCAAGAAAGGCCTGGTCTGATCCAAGCCATGTCCACCGCCAAAAAGAAAAGCAGGTTCAGGAGGATTGTCTATTTCCCCCTGGTCCTGCTTTTGGTGCTTTTAATCCTGGTGTACAACCCCGTTTCAGTGAGGTTGATGACCCTCAGCGCGGCTGTTATTTATGGCCTCGATCCGGGCATTTTCTACCGGCTGATCAACACGGAAAGCCGCTTCCGCAGCTTCGCTGTGTCACCGGCCCAAGCCATCGGCCTGGGGCAGGTGCAGGAATCCACCGCCAGTTATGTGCACATGAGCCACAGGCGCGGCATGCTCTATTTTCCACCCTACAACCTCAGCATCTCGGCCCGCTATCTGAACTACCTGCACGGGCGCTTTGGCAACAACTGGACCTTGGTGCTGGCAGCTTACAATTGGGGCGAAAGCAATGTTGGCAGGCGCATGAGCGGCATCAGAATCGATCCAGAAGCCGATTACCGGGAGCGTTTCTCGGACATCCGGGAAACCTATGGATACATCAACAAGATTATGCCCCCTGCAAAAAAGGCTTGACGTGATTGGGCGGTGTAAAATAATTAGAAAAACCATATCTTTCAGGAGTTACTCATGTTGAAAAACCAACAGGGAAGCGTGCTTTTCTGGGTGTTGAGCGCCGTCCTGGCCATAGCTCTGATCGCGATCCTGGCCTTGTCCGGGATGTTTAACCTTGATCCCGAAAAGAACACCGACGATTGTACCACAAACATGAAAAATATCTGGGTGGCAGCCAATGATTATGTTTTGGAAACCCAGCAGGATTTCAACGGTGACCTAAACATGCTGCGCACCACTACCAAACCCGGCAGCAAACAGCCCTACCTCACCGAGGAAAAATACTGCCCTGAACTGCAGGGCGAAAAAACGGAATACCAGGTATTCGGCAAATACCTCTACGAAGTGATTGACGGAGAAACCAAACACTATTCCGGCATCCTTGTTTTTTGCCCCAACATTGCTGACTTTCCCGCCCATGTTTTGGACAAGGCCTTCTACGACAACATGAGCACCACCAAAATCCAGAATGTGATGATTTCTGATCTGGCTCTGATTGACAGTGCCAAGAAAAGCGCCAAGCAAAGGTCTGAAGAGATTCAGAAGTATCTGAACTACTGGAAAAACACTCCCCACAAGGAATTCAACGCCGCGAACAGCGATCCGGCCCTTGTGCAGTGGAGGCAGTCGCTCGCTCCGGCAGCTCCCAGCCAAAGCGACTTTTTTTCCGAAGAAAATATCATCGAGGAAGCAACTCCGCCCGAAACAGAAACGGAATAAATCTGAACTGACATTGACCTTTCCCCGCGGCTGAGGTGGAAGCACCGGTCGCGGGGAGTTTTTTCCACATCTCCAATACCGAGGAATAGCTTTGCGATATCAGGAATTTTTGGACCATATCTATCAAAAGTATTCCGGCAACGTCAAGCTGGAATTGAACAGGATGGAGCGTTTGCTGGAGGAAATGGGCAATCCCCAGTCTGGTCTGCGCGGCTTCCACGTGGCTGGAACCAACGGCAAAGGCAGCGTTTGCGCCACTCTGGAGGCTCTTTGCCTGGCGCACGGGCACAGCACCGGGCTCAACACCTCGCCCCACCTGATCAATTACACCGAGCGTTTCCGCGTTAATGGTACCGAACTGCCTTTCGAGAGCATCCTGGCTGCTTACCATCGGTTGGAACCTCTGTTCGAAAGGTGGGATGCCTCTTTCTTCGAAATAACTACTGCCATCGCCTTTCAGATTTTCAGCGAGAGCAAGCTCCAGAGCAGCATCATCGAGGTTGGTCTGGGCGGAAGGCTGGATGCCACCAATCTTTTCATCCCTGATGTGGCGGCCATCACCACCATTGGCCTCGACCACGTGAAAACCCTGGGCGGCAGCTTGGAATTGATCGCAGCCGAAAAAGCGGGTATCATCAAATCCGGCGTGCCGCTGGTGCTGGGGCACATTCCCGCTTCCCCACGACGGATCATTCTCAACCGCGCGAAAACCCTGAACGCGCCAGTCTATCTTCCCGGCAGGGATTATGTTAGCCGCGTCACAGCCCGCCGGGTGGACGGGATCCGTTTCGATTACCGTTTTGGGCGCCACATCTACCGGGGCCTGGTCACCAACCTGCTGGGTGAACACCAGGCCGGAAACGTCGCCCTCGCCCTCACGGCTTTCTTTATATATGCCAATGTCATGGGTATAAAGGTCTGTGCCAGGAAAGTGCGCCACGCCCTGCGAAACATCAACTGGCGCGGCCGCATGCAGGTGCTCAGCACGGCTCCGGTGATCATTGTTGACGGCGCCCACAACGTTCAGGGTGTGAAAGCCATGCTGGATACTCTGCGCCGCGTTTGGCCCCGTCGCCGCTTCCGTTTTCTGGTCTCGATCCTGGCCGATAAGAACTATCCTGAAATGCTCCGACTCATTTGCTTAAACGCCGAAAAGATCTACTTCGCCCAAAACTCTTCCGACCGAGCCGCAACCTTGGCCCAACAGGCCGCTGAGGCTGTCAGGAACGGGGTGGACTACGTCGAGGCAGATTCCGTGGCCAAAGCTTTCCAAATCGCCAGATCGGAGCTGAAGCCTGACGACATACTGGTCTGTGGTGGTTCGCTCTTCACCGTGGGAGAAGTGCTGAGCGTCTGGAAGAATTGAATCCGCTTTCTCTCATAAGGACCGGATTTTGCCCTTTTTTGCGGATCAACCGGCTATTCAGAAACGGCTTGTATGCAATGTCCTCAGCGGGATGGATCAATTCGGACGGACTTTCCGCCAAATATCTGTTGACACGATTTGCCCGCCGCTGAAAATGAGATTATGAGAAATATCGCCATACTCCTTGCTATATTGCTGGCTCTGGCTGGCTGTGACCTTTTCCGCCTGCGGGATTCCGAACCGCCCGTGGAACAGGCTCCCTGGAATAGCTATCCCACAAACTGGGACCTGTGCCTGCAAAACCTGGAGTATTGCTTTGAAGACAGCCGCAATGCCGTGAAATACGCCGGCCTGTTCACTCAGGATTTCAGTTTCCGCTTCGCCGCGCAGGACGTGAACGACTACAATCTGCCCGCAACCTGGAACGCCGCTCAGGAGCAGGATATGCTGCTCAATCTCTTCAGCCAGTCACCGGGCCTGGAAAACGCGGAGGTCATCCTCACGCCGCAAGACGCCCAGCCGGACGAGATCGGCCCTTCCGAGGCCCGGATCTTCCGCCAGTACGAGCTTGTGGGCTTTCCAGCCGTGGCCGGCGCCACGGGCCATTATAAGGGCAACCTTGAGATACAACTGAGAAAATCCGGAGCTTATTGGTACATCAGCAAATGGTTCGACTACCGCACCTTTGCCAACCCCACCTGGGGCAGGATGAAACATGGCTTCTCGCAATAGACTCCTCTTTCTTCCGCTGTTGGCGCTGATCCTGCTGCTTTCAAGCTGCTGGAACCCTTTCCATCCACCTCTCATCGATATTTCCGATGGCTCTCTCCGTTGCGGCACGCCTCTGGATGTATTGCAAAGCCTGGAATTGGCTTACAAAGAACGCAATATCAACATCTACAAGGAGTTGCTTGCCCCGGATTTCCGCTTTGAACTGATTTCCAGCGAGGTGGGCCAGATCGGCATCGATGTAAATGGTGATGGAATTCGCGATTCGTGGTGGGGATATGATCAGGAAGTTCTATACACCGGAAACCTCTTCACCAGCGGCTCCACCGATGGCAGCACTCCCGCTCCGGACGAGCTGACCCTGCGGCTGCAGATTCCCCCGGAAGCCAATTGGGAAAAGGATCCCGAGCTCGGTCACGAGGATTGGGTGGTGATCCCTACGCCCTTTGACCTCAAACTCAGCTTCTATGCTTCCAATTCCATGTTAACAGCCAGCGGCGTTGCCCGCTTCTATCTGAAACCAGCCAACAACCGCTGGTACATCGCCATCTGGAGGGATGAATCGAATCTGTGAGGCCGCCGGGACGCGTCCTGGCCGTGGATTATGGCAGCAAACGGGTAGGTCTGGCGCTTTCAGACCCGCTGCGGCTTTTTGCCAAACCCCTCAAAGTGATTTCCAACAATGGTTTTGCCGGCATCCTGGCTGAAATCCGCTCCACCATCGCGGAGCAGGATGTGGAGCTGCTTATCTGCGGAATCCCTTATGCCATCGAGGGTGGCGACACTCCCAAGACCACTGAGACCAAAGCTTTTCTGGCCAAACTGACGGCCGCGCTGGAAATTCGCGTGCTGCCCTGGGATGAACGCTACTCCACAGACGAGGCGGAGAAGGAACTGATCAAGCTTGGCTACGACTGGAAAAAGCGCCGCCCCATCCAGGATGCCATGGCTGCCGCCATGATCCTCAAAAGCTATCTGGAAACCCTGTGAAGATACCTCCTCGCCTTAAAAAACTCCTGCGCTGGCTGCCGCCAGTCCTCATCCTGGCCCTTGTTCTGAGCTTGCTTGGTGCCCTCTTTCTACCCCTGAGGTCAGACCAGATCGCCATCCGCATCAAAGCTGGCGACAACGCCGCCACCATCGGCCAAAGGCTAAAGGAAAGCGGGATCATCCGCAGCGCCCGGCTTTTCAGGTTCATGGCCTCCCTGCGCGGAACCGACCGGCGCCTGATCGCCGGAACCTATTCCCTGGGCGGCAACCACAGCCTTTACGCAACCTTGAGGCTGCTCGAAAAAGGGAACGTCAGCGCCGTGAAGATCACTTTCCCGGAGGGGCTGTCTCTGTACAAAACCTTGCAGCGGATCGAGCGCAGCGGCCTGGCCAGCTACGATGAGCTGGAAAAACTGGCAACCGATTCCCTCTTTGTGGAAAAGCTCACCGGTTTCCGGGCGCCTTCGCTGGAGGGATGGCTCTATCCCGAGACCTATTTTTTTCCTCCCGACGTGAATCCAGAGGAAATCCTGAGCCAGATGACAGAGCAGTTTTTCAGCCGGATGCGCGCCGCGCGGATCGATCCTTTCCATACGGACAATTTCTATCAAGTTCTCATTCAGGCCAGCATCGTGGAAAAGGAAAGCAGTTTTGCGGACGAGCGGCCTCTGGTCGCCAGCGTTATCCGCAACCGCCTGGAAGCCGGGATGAGGCTGGAATCGTGCCCCACAGTGGATTACGTGCTTGAGCGCCAGGGCGTGAAGAAAACCGTGCTTTCCCTCCAGGATACCCAAATCCAATCGCCTTATAATACTTACCGCAATTTCGGCCTGCCCCCGGGCCCCATCTGCAATCCCTCCGTATCCTCCCTCAAAGCTGTATTGGAACCGGCTCAGACGGATTATTTCTTCTTTGTGGCAGACCGCAAGGGGCGCAATGACTTTTCCACTACCGCGGCCGAACACATGCGCAAAGCCGCTGCCTACAAGCGCGCCGAGTGGGAATAAAGCCTTTATAAAACAAAAACCCCGGTGCTGGAACCGGGGTATCAAGTGGCTGGGATGGAAGGATTTGAACCCTCACATACGGATCCAGAGTCCGCTGTCCTACCATTAGACGACATCCCATCTGAAAGTATGAAGATGGCTGGGCAGGGAGGATTCGAACCCCCGGATGGCAGGACCAAAACCTGCTGCCTTACCGCTTGGCGACTGCCCATTTCAATATCTGGCGGAGAGGGAGGGATTCGAACCCTCGGAGGGCTTTTGACCCTCACACGCTTAGCAGGCGTGCACCTTCAGCCAGCTCGGTCACCTCTCCCCTTTAGGGATCACACTATGTTTTATGGCGGAGGATGAGGGATTCGAACCCCCATGGGCAGAACCCGGCGGTTTTCAAGACCGCTGCCTTACCAATTAGGACTAATCCTCCACAAGCAAGTTGTATCCTTGAATTTGAAGCCCCCGTTTTTGTCAATCACTTTCTTCCCCGCCTGAATCGGGACATCAATGCGCCGTTAAGGCCTTGTGCCGTGTCCCCTATGCGCCTCCCGCACGATGCCCGCATTTGATGCGAGTATCTTGCGGGAGGAATGGGAGGGGGATGGTCGCGGGCGCTCAGGGCCTGCCTGCCAGGACATTGCCGTGGGTAAGCAGTCATGGCCCTCTGTTAAATCAGGCTTCCTTTCAAATCGAGTGGGCAATCTGGCTAACCCGCTCATTAGAAATAGAACCCAAAAAAGCCCCGGAGGACAAAACCTTTCCGGGGCTGGAGTCTTATCGACCTGAGGAATTACTTCATCAGGATCATCTTTCTGGTGCTGCTGTACTTACCTGCGAGCATCTTGTAGAAATAGACGCCGCTGGAGACAGGCTGGTTGTTGTCGTCGATGCCATCCCAAGTGATGGAATGGTTGCCGGCGGCTTTGTCTTCGTTAACGAGGGTCTTCACCAACTGGCCTTTCACGTTGTAGATGCCGATGGTGACGGGGGTGGCTTCCCTAACGCTGTAGCTGATGGTGGTGCGGGGGTTGAAGGGGTTCGGATAGTTGCCCTTCAGCTCGGTGACGAGGGCGGGGATGCTGGGATCTTCGTTGGCCGTGATGATGTAGCCGCCGTCACTGTGCACGGAGAAATCGTCCACGTAGAAGACGAAGGCATCATTGGACACACAGCGGATACCTATCCAGACATTCTGGTTGTCGTAGGTGGAGAGGTCATACACATACTCGGTCCAGCCGGCGGGGACTTCCACATAATCGCCGGGGCTAACGTACTGGAAGCCCTGGGGAATGATGTTGGGCAGCATTGAAACGCCCACGCGGAAGCGCTCTATGTATTGGGACATGTGGGAGCGTGCGTAGAACTTCACGGCGCTGTTGGTGCCCAGATGCAGATGCGGAGTGATCATCCAGTCGTTGTTAGGCCCGCTTCCTCCATCGGCCGGCAAGATCGCCGCAAAGCAGGCGGCCATCTTGTCTCCGCCGTGGGGGGTGAGAGAGGTGATCGGAGGCGTTGTCGCGCTGGGATTGAAGATGATGTAGGCCATGGGGCCTCCGGAGCCGGGGAAGTCAACGCCGGAGAAGCCGTAGGTGGTGGACTGATCAACGTCTAACAGGGTCCAGGGCGCGAACAGGTTCACGAAGTTATCGTAGGTCTCAAAACCATCTTGGAAGATGATCTCGGCAAGTTGGACATTCACGGTCACGTTCACGGTGGCGGGAACCGATTCGCCGGTGGTGTAAACCGCAGTGACGCCATAGACATAGTCGCCGTTAGGCAGGTCCATGTCAGAGTAGGTGGTAACGCCGGGATCGTTGATGGTGCCGATCAGGGCGCCGTCGCGGTAAACCTTGAAGCCGGCGAGAGCGCGGTCACTCTGCCTGGCGGGTTCTTTATAGAGGACTTCCAGCGGTCCCTGGGCATAGGTGATGGCCTTGTGTTCAACGATGGGAGTGAGTTCTACTGCTTTCATGGTAGAGCCGTCGGCCACGAAGGTCTGGATCAACCAGTTGTAGGTAAGGCTTGGGGACAGGTTGGTGAGGGTGGTCCAGGAGCCTTGGAAATACATCATGTTGCCTTTGCCATCAACATGGGGTCCGGCGTCACAGCCGGCGGGGTGGTCGCCCTGGGTGTTCACTTCATAACCCACGTAGAGGTCGCCGGTGGTCGGCAGGGGCACGGGGGTGTTGAGCACACAGAGGTTCCAATCGCCGAGGGTGGGCGCATCCACAACCTGTGAAGAAACAAGTGTTCCGGCGTTGTTGGCGCTGCCGCCGGTCCACACTTTCACGGTGTAAACGCAATCGGCGTAGTTGGGTACGAATTTCACTTGGGTGACGGTTCCACCCTGATGGGCGGCAAGGTCGTCCTGGGTGAAGCGGTGGGCAACGTCGAAGATGATGGCGCTGTTGGTGCCGATGCCGTTGCCGAGCACATCCTGGCACCAGGTGATCCATTCACCGGGCTGCGGCGCTTCGGGGCTGGTCCAGTTCAGGGTTACATCGTTGCCATCCACGGTTGCGGTGAGGTCGATGGGAGGATTGTTGGGAGGCAGGATGGTGGCGCTAACAGGGCCGGCAGGGACGGATTCGCCTGCGGTATAGACGGCGGTGACGGTGTAGCTGTAGGTGCCCACGGTCACGTCATGGTCTTCGTAAGCTGTGGTTGTGGTGTTGGTAATCGTGGTGAGCAGAGTGCCGTCGCGATAGACATTGTAACCCAGGAACTCGCGGGTGGGCGGGTTCAGGGTTTTGGGAGCCGGGACGGGGATGCCGGTATCGCGGATGCCCGTAGCGGGAACGGAGGCAAAGTGTTCCCTGGCTGTGGGAACTGGGCCAACGGTCACATCGTCCACCAGGAATATAAAGGCATCATTGGAAATACACTGGATGCCGAAGCGGATGCTTTGGCCGGCGTAGGCGCTGAGGTCATAGCTGTAAAGGGTCCAATCCACGGGCGGCTGGATGTAGTTGGTGCCGCTGATGATGGTGAAGCTGGCCGGGGTGGTTGCGCCGGTGGTGGAAATACCAACCTTGAAGCGCTCCAGGCCGTATTGAGCAGTGTAGGACTTCGCGTAGAAGTTCAGGAACTGACCTGCTGTGGGCGTGATCAGGGGTGAGATCATCCAGTCGTTGTTAGGCCCGCTTCCTCCATTGGACGGCAAGACCGCCGCAAAGCAGGCAGCCATCTTGGCTCCGCTATGGGCTGTAAGGTCGGTGATGGGAGGGGTGGTGGCGCTGGGATTGAAGACCATAAAGGCTTGGGCCGCATACTCATTAAGCCAGTCATAGTTTGAAAAGCCGTAAGTGGAACTTTGGTCAACATCCACCAGCACCCAGGGATCGAACGCGATGGAGAAGTCGGCATAGGTCTCAAAGCTATCATTCAGTCCGGGAGGCGGGGGCGGTGTGTCGCCGGGGGCGCCCCAGGTGAGGGAGACGTAAGCATTGTTCACGACTTCGGCTGCAAGGTTCGTGGGCGGGTCCATGCTGTCCACGTTCTCTTCAATGGAGACGCTGTCCAGATAGAGGTAGAACATGTTCATGGCGCTGTGGCCGTGGAAGCCCAGGTAATAGGTGCCATTGGCGGTGGGGGTGATGGTGCCCTGGCCCATCTGGTAATCGGTATTCACAATGTTAGTGTTTTCGAAGAGCAGGTTGGTGAGGCCAGCCGCATTTCCGGCATTTCCCCAATAAACGGAAAGGGCTTCCGGATAGGTGGCGCTGTTGGCGCGATACCAGAATTTGACGATGTAGGCGGTGTCCGCGGTGAGGTTCAAGGGCGGAGCAACCAACCAGTCATCCATAGCCTCGTTCTGGTTGTAGCGGATGCGCACGGAGTTGGGATCGGTCTGCGCGTTTCCGGCATAGGTTTCCCAAGTATAGCCGTCGCCGTTGGCGTTGATGGTCGACCAGCCCAGGGGCAGGGCGTTGGGGGTAACGTCATCGAAGTTTTGCACATAGGGGAAGGTGGTGACGGTGGGGTCGGCCAGGGTGGTGAACTGCCACAGGGGGCAATCCAGGGCATCGCCGCCGGCTGCATTGAAGGGGACCACTTTCCAATAGTAGGTGGTGCTGTAAAGAAGGTCGGTGGGATGATCGTAAACGTTGCCGGTCTGGATGGTGCCGTTGACCAGGTTCGTGGGAGGGTTGTTAGTGCCGAAATAGAGTTTGTATCCGTCAACGGTGCCGCCGCCTGTCACCCAGCTCAGGTTGGTGCCGACTGCCACGTTGGTGGCATTGTTGGCGGGAACGGGGTTCTGGGCGGGGTTGGGGGGAGTGCCTTGTTGGGGGGGGCTATAAGTGAAGACCAGGCCGAGAGGGGGATAGACCGTTGAATTGATGCGGCAGGAGGCGTTGCTGGCTGTGCCAGCGGTGGTGGCGGTCCAATCGGTGGTGGTGGTGCGGTTGTTGAAATCAGTGTTATCATCACCCCGCAGGCCCACCTGCACGGTTTGGGCGGTCACAGCGTCCACGGCGGTAAACGAGCCGTAGGCAAAGATGACCTTGTTGCCGTTTTGGTGGAGCTGGATCTGGAAGTTGAGGATGTCGTTTGAGCATGAAGTAGGGCTGCGGCGATAGTTCTTCCACTGCACGGTGAAGACTTGGTTGGGGGCGGTTCCGCTGAGCAGATAGCTGAGCTCGCCGTCGTCGCGGCTCTTGAGGTCACGCGAGAAAGCGGAGACCACGTTGTTTGTGGCGTTCGTGGTGGAGCTGATCGGCAGGTTGTTCGGGGTAACTACCTCGCCAAGGGCCAGGAAGCCGTTGGCCATTACGCTAATTTGCGTGTAGTCTGCTCCGTTGTAGGTGAATGTGAAACCTAGGGGAATCGCGTTGAAACATTCCTGATCGTTCGCGTTGGTTCCCAGGACGGTGCCTCCGGTGATCTCGGTATAGGTGCCGGTGACGCCGGTGAAGCTGTATTCGCTCACCAGTGCCCAAGCACTGATGGCCAATACCGTAAAGACCAGCAGGAGGACAAGTTTGTTGATGCTTGTTTTCATAACATCTCCTTGAATTGGTATTCTAACTTAGTACACTACTATAATAGCCAAGCTGGAAGCAGGAAACTCCCAACATCGCTCAAACTGTCAGAAAAACTAAAGGATAAAATTCGTCAAGGAAAAGTTAGCTTGGCTTTCGCCACCTTTTCTTTGGAGATACATATCCCACCGTGAGATAGCCTATGAGCCCTTCGCCTTAGAGATACCTGAGCAACTCGCGGTCTATTACCCTGGCATACAGCTCTATATAGGGCTTGACGGGGCTCTTGTTGATCTTGGGGAATAAAACTTCCTCCACTTGGAAGAAACCAACCGAGGCGCTCATCTCCACCGTGATCGAGATCGGTTTTTCCGCGCCTTTGGCGATGACCACTTTCTGGATGGCTCCTGCCGAGGTGCGGTGGATGTCGCCGATGCGCGGTTCGCTGGAAAGGATGGTGGGAATGCGGGCGCGGCCTTTTTCCATGTCGCTGCCGTCACCGATCAGCACCAGCCCGGCTTCCAGCGAGTGGATCTGCTGGGAGGCCATGTGTCCGAAAATGCCTTCGATGGCGATGGAGCGGATGGCTGCTTTGGTCATGTGATCGTCCGGAGACAGGATGGCGTCCAGGATGCGTTCAATAAAGGGAATGGCCAGTTGGATGGAGATCAGTTCGTGGTTGTGGCGGGCGACGGACATCCCCAGGTCGTGCAGCAGAGAGGCGAAAAGAACCCCCATGAGGGAATCCTCATCCGTGCCGGCGCCTTCTTTCTCCAGGCTCATCTTGATGCCGGCGTCGTGCAGCAGCTTGAACATCTTGATGGCGTTGAGGGTGGCCTTGCGCATGTGAACTGGCCCATGGTCGTTGTAGCCGAGGCGTTTGATGGAAACGATGTTCGCGTATTCCTGCATGGCCTGGAGTTCGGGATCGGCGAAGAGCATCTGGGCTGCCTGCAGGGGTTTGCCTTTCAGCATTTTGAGGATGTTGCGCTCGAGTCCGTTCTGTTTGACTGATTTATTCATGTTATCTTATTCTCCTAAAATCTGTTCCTAAACCGGAAGATAAGGTTGGTCGCGCTGCTCACCACGGCGATGGCCATGGCGATGGTCCCGGAGATAAGCAAAACCTTGTAAGTATGCTCCGAAGCCAGTTCCGAGTTTCCCGCGATGAATCCCTGCATGGCATAGTAGAGACTGCTTCCCGGCACCAGGGGGATGATCGCGCAGGTAACAAAGACCGAAACCGGCACCTTGATCAGACGGGCCACGATCTCCGAGTAGATACATACCACAATAACCGCGCAGAAAATGGAAAACAACAGCGAATTGCTGTAATAGAGGAAGATCAGATACAATGCCCAGGACAAGCCGCCACCTAAAGCCAGCAACAGGATCTTCCAGCCCCGCAGGTTCACGCGGATGGAAAAACCCAGGATGGACAGCGCCGCCCAAGTGAACTGCATCAGGGTTAGGTGGTCGAAAGGCCGCATCTTAAAACCCCCAGAGTTCCCAGAGCTTCAGCATCACACCGCTGCCGGCGGCGATTGCCACGGCTATGAATACCGCTTCCACGGCCCGGGCTGTTCCGGAAACGAGGTCGCCGCTCATGGTGTCGCGGATGGCGTTCACAAAGTTCAAGCCCGGCACCAGCAGCATGATGCCGCCGATGATGATGTTGTCCAGCTTGATATTCGGCACAACTATGTCGATCAGCTTGGCAAAGGTTACCACCATCGCCGCTCCGAGGATGTTGAGCAAAAAGTTGTTGATCTGCAGCAGCCCCAAGAGGCGCAGGGAAAGGCTCACCAGCACCCCCACGGCATAGGCTACTGCGAACTCGGCCCAGCTGCCGCCGAAGAGCAGGCAGAAACAGCCGCTGGTGAGGCCGCCGCAGAAGACAGAGAACCAGGCTGGATAGACTTTGGCCTTGTCGATCTGGGCCAGTTTTTGCAGAAACTCCTCCGCGCTGAGGCGGCACTGGCCGTCACGGCAGTAATGCTGTTCCAGTTCATTCACGAAATGGCTGATGCGGGTTATCTTGCCCAAGTCGGTGCGCCGGTTATCGATACGCCGGATGCTGGTGTTCAGTTTGGTTTGGGAATCAGAGACCGAGATGAAGATCCCGGTGGGGGTTACGTATGTCTCAGTATGCTGGTAGCCAAAAACTTCGCTCACCTTGTGCATCATGCGTTCCACGCGGTTTGTGGTGGCGCCGCTTTGGAGCAGCATGCGCCCTATCTCCAGGCTGATCTCGGTGGCTTCCCTGATATTGATTGTCGCCATTATTCGTCTGTCTCCGTTAGCTTTAGAATCTCCTCCGGAAGGCCCAGGACTCTCGCCACGCCGATGGCGTTGAGGGGCGGCGCCTGGTTTCTGTCCAAACGCCTGAGGCTGTAATCCATGGCCTCATTAAGCGCCCGCAAACGCTGGCTGGGGCTGGCGAAGCGCTTGCCCTCCAGCGCGGAGAGGTCCAGTCCCGCGATGCTGTAATGAGCCAGTCCAGCCAGGAGGGCGGGAGCCGTGAAATGAGTGGCGGCCAGGCACATATGCTTTCCCATAGCCAGGTGACGCAACACCGCCGAAGCCAGCCTTTCTCCCTCGGCGGGGTTGGTGCCCCGGGCAAATTCGTCCAGCAGGAACAGGGTCCTGCCTTCAAGCCGCAGGGCTTCACTGAAGGCCACCACTTCCTTGCCGAAGCTGCTGAGGTCGGCGCTGGAATCCGTTTCGCTCTGATTGTACCAGATATTGTCGAAAAGCGGCAACTCAGCTTCATCACAGGGCAGGGGAATGCCCAGGCGCGCCAGCCAGCAAAGTTGACCCGCTGTTCGGAGCACAGTGGTTTTGCCTCCCATGTTCGGCCCCGTAAGGAGCGAAACCTCGCCGCTGAAATCATAATCCACACTCTGCCAGCGGCGTCCCAGCTCTTCCAGATGCAGTTTGAGCGGCAGATGCACCGCCCCCTTTACCCGGATCGCCTTTTTGCGTGTTAGCTTGGGGATGGCGCAGCCGTAACGCAGGGCGAAATCAGCCAGCATGAATTGCCAGCAGGCGTTGGCCAGCAAATCCTGGGCATCTCTCAAACAGGGCAGTTCGGAGCTGAGTTTTTCCGAGAGCTTTTTTAAGACGCGGGCTTCCTCCTGCTCCCGTTTTTGCTGATGCAGGGCAAGCTGTTTCTTCAGGTTCAGGCAGAGTTCGTCATCGGCCAGCACAAAGCTGTAATTGGCAACGCTTTCCGCGCTCAGAACAAAGTATGGCGAGTGCAAAATCCGCTCCGCCAAGTCGCTTTCAGCACGGGAAAGGGTGAATTCCTCTTTCAGGCCGGGAAAATCCAGTTCCTCCCTCGCCTCCTGCAGATACTGGGCCCGTGCGTGTTTGAGACGGTTCGCCGTTTCGAACTGGGCGCTGAGGATTTCCCCCAGCTTGGCAGAATAAGCCGCTGAAAGGTGAAAAGCGGGCATTTCGGTGCCGTCGGGGTCCAGAAGGGCGAAAACTTTGCCCAGGTCCGGCAGAATGAAGGTGTCAAGCCAGCCTTTGCGGCGCAGCCAGGCATGCAGCCTACCGTAATGGTAAAGGTGTTCTTTGAGCAAAAAGAGTTCGTGCAGGGCAAAGACGGCTTTTCCACCGCGCTGGGGCAGACTGAGCTTGGGAATCCGGGCGAAAAGCTCCCTCAGGTCACGCAGGGCACCATCTTCTCCCCGCAGCAGCGCGATCACCTGCTCCAATTTGGCATAGCGGTGCTTCGCGTCCGCAAACTTCAGCGGCGGGCGCTTCAATTCCTGTTTCTTCACCTCGGCCGGGAACTCCCCCGCCAGTTCGATCAGGGCAAAAACCGCGGGCAATCCCAAGGCCCGGGCGCTGGGTGTGGGCATGGACATCCTTCTTTATAATAGACTCTGCGGTCAGCAAAGCTGAACCGCCCCCTCCCTGTCAATCTTTTTGTGCGAAAGGCTGATGGATACTGCCCGAAGAGGTGCTGCTGATACGCCTGGCGTAACGGCGGAAAGCGTTCAGCGGTTCCGGATGAGGAAATCCCCATTGGTTGCGGTCTGAAACCGTTATCCAAACCTCGTCCGGCATCACCGCGCGCACAAACTCCTGGCTGCTGGAACTGCGGCTGCCGTGGTGTCCGGCTTTCAGAAAATCAGCCTTCAGTTCCTCAGGATATGAAGCCAGCAGATGCGCTTCCGCGTCTATATCGGCGTCTCCCGTAAAGAGATAGCTGGTGTTCAGATAGTCCAGGCGGAAGACCAGCGAAGCGCTGTTTGAGCTCTCCGTGAAGTAATCGCGGTCCGGATGCAAAAACTTCAGCCTGGCTTCACCCATTCGGTATGAGATGGTGTCGGAAATCGTGTGAACCCTGATCCCGTCAAGCCATCCGGACTCGCTCCACTCCACCCATTTTGGGTCTTGGATGGTTTCGTCGGTTACAGCCAGGTTGTTGATGCTCAGTGCCTTGGCCAAATCGGGAAAACCTCCCGAATGATCCGAATCCAGATGCGTTAGCACCATCCAGTCAATGCGACAAATGTTCTTACGGGCTAGCCAGGGCAGCAGTTTGCCGGCAGCCCAGCTTTTTTCAGCGTTGTGGAATTTGGGCCCCGTATCCACCAGCAGGGTCTCGCCACCCGGAAATGAAGCCAGGATGCAATCCCCTGTCCCGCACGCAAATAAGTAGATGCCTCCCTCCGGCTTCGAGCGGAATTGGGGCAGAAAAAGCAGCGCCAATCCCAGCACTGCGACGGGCAATACTTTCCAACTGAACTCAAGCCGACGCAGCAGATACAACATACTGACCACCAACAGCATAGCCCCAAAAAGCTGCAGCCCACTGATCCAGGTGTTTTCCAGCCAAAGGGGCAGCCGGGCCACAAATTCTGTCCATCGGTTGAAAGCACACAATAACAGGCGGTATGAGGCGATGTAGATGTTGCACAGCCAGTTGCCTCCGGGAATCAGCAGCACGATGAAACTTACGGTGAGCAGCGCGCCTGAGAGCGGAATTCCCAGCAGGTTGCCCAGAATCCCGTTAAGTGAGGCCGTTCCGAGATAGTGCAGGGTCAGCGGCAGGACCGCCAAGCCGACCACAAGATTCATAAGCAGCAGGTCGAAAAATCTGTTCAGCCTCCCCCGCAGAGCGTCTGAAGGAAGCCGCTGTTCGCTGATCCAGACGATTTTAGGCAGGCCCAGGATGATCACGCCGATACAGAGATACGAGAGCTGCAGCCCGATATTGAAGAGCTGTTCAGGACTGACGGCGGTGATGATTAGCAGGCTCAGCGCCAGCAGTTGCGCGCCGCCCAAAGGTATGCTGCGCCAGCGTCCCAGGATCATCAGGCCGATCATCAGGATGGCCCGGGTCACTGGTGGCGACCAGTGGTTAAGCGCGGCGTAAAAAGAGATCAGCACGAGGAAGGCAAGCTCTGCTACCCGCTTGGGGAACAGAGCGTTAAGCAGCACCATGCAGATTCCGTAGATAAACCAGATATGCAGTCCACTCACCACGATCAGATGGATCATGCCGCTACGGGTGAGTTGGTCGCGGTATTGGCCCTTGGCGGAAGTATCTGAAAACAGAAACGCTTTGGCGAATTCGGAATCCGCTCCCAGCTTGTCATCAAGGTTTTTCAGCAGCCGCACTCTCCAGAGGGCTACCGGAAACATCCGCGGTGGTTTGTCAACTGGCGTAAGTGACTGCCGCACATAAGCTCTGTGTCGGGCGGGAAATATATCCAGTATGGGGTCCTGTTTCCCGGGCAATACTTCCAGAAGTGCCGTATATGCCTGTCCCGGTATCAGTTCCTCCTCCGAGAACAGGCTCAGGGGTTCGCGCAATTTCACGCCGGCAAGTTCTTCCAAGCGGATTTCGTATATCCCCGCCTCCCGGGAAAGCAGTTTGGTGACCGTGAATTCCGCGTCTTGCTGGATGTGGCGCTTAGCCCGGAAAACCACATCCAGGGCGGAGGGCTCATTTGCCGCGTTCCAGCGCAAAGCCCCCAAAACCAGGCAGAGCAGTAGCGCCAATACTGGCCGGGCATTTTTCAGAACTGCCGCCGCGGCCAGCAGCAGGGCCCCCAGTCCCAACAGGGGCCGGAAGGGTGGGTCCAGAAACCTGGCGATGCCGATACCCACGCACCAAGCCAACACCGCTACCAAAAGTGGGGCGGGCGGTGGATTGGGACGCATCGGGTAAGTGAAAAAGAGCTATGCCTGACGCCGGTTGAAGATGCCCAGGATCAGTCCCAACGCCAGCGACAGCAGCGCGGCCAGCCCGATGCGCAGGTCCGGTGTCTGCAAAAAGGTCACCGTGTGGGCCGGGATCCAGAACCAGAGCAGCGCCAGCATGCTTTTATGGATACCCTTCCAGTTTTGCTTCCGCTCTCCCAGGTTGTCCAGAAGCCGGTGCACGATCACCATAAACGGCCCAAACTGCAGGTTCATGAAGGCGGAGATGGCAAAAGCCCTGCCAAATGTGTTCAATGGAGGCAGATAGGAATGCGCCTCCAGATGTTCCACAAAACCCGTGAAGCCCTGAAAGGCGTATTTAATCGCCACGCCCAGAAGCGCCCAGACGAGCATTTTCCACAGCGTCAATCCGAACGTGAAAGGATAGCGGAAACTCTTTCGGATGACCCACTTGGAAATGATTTCGCCCAAGGTGCCCAAAATCGCGAACTGGATCATCGCCGACAGCAGCGGCCAAGCCTTGACCCAGCTTAAATACAAACCGGGAAGGGATTTAATAAACTCAAACATGGATACTCCTTATGTCTGCAACTCTCTTAAAACCGCTTGCCACGGCGGCTGAATCCGGATAATCAGGCGAGGTTTTCGCCGTTTGGGTGTCGAAGGTGGTTTGCAGCGCATGATTGGAGTCAGGAACGTTTATTTCGCCAGAACTCATCCCCACCCGGGCGAAACCGGTGCCAACGAATACAAGCAGCAGCAAGACTATGCTCCAGCGCGAAACGAACCGATTCTTGAACTGGGAAAGATTTGTTTTCATTCTCATTCTCGTAGTCACAGATTGCCGCCAGTTTCCGGCCCACCCCGTTGCTGTCAAGCTAAATCCTTACCGCGGCATCCAGACCGGTAAACTCCTTTGTAGGCACCATATTAAGCGATTCCCACCATCATTTCTGCCCTGAATGACTACAGGCCCTTTGCCCTATCCCTTTCACTTCCCATTAACTTCCCATTGACTTCCCACCTTTCAAACGAGAACTCAGCGGGAGACGAAAAGGAGGCGGATGGGAAGGGGTAAAGGACGGGTCAGGGCAAAAACAGGATCGGGTTGGGCGTTTTCACCTGAAGATTTAGCCGCTACGTCATTCTGGCCACGTCATCCCGGACGTCACCGAGCCCGCGAGGTGGCATTGATCCGGGATCCATAACGGGAAAAGGACTGGATTCCGGGCTATCCACTCAGTTGGAAATGAGCCTTATTGTTGGGAATAAAAGCTGTTAGCGCTTGTCTTCGGTGATGTTTCCCAGGGCTTCGGCATCCGGATCGGGCCGGGTGGCAGCGAAATCCAGCAGCGCCTGCCAGTCCGCGTGCCCGGTCAGGTCGGGGTCGTCCAGACCGTTGAGCATGGTGGTTCCGATGGTGCCTCTATCCACCATCAGGCGCAGGGTGGCGATGGTGCTGGCGATGTCGTCCCGCATATAATAGGCGTTCAGAACCATGTATTGGGTTTCCTTATCGTCCAACCATTCGGAGTGTTTGGCCGCTTCCTCAATCAAATCCTCGAAGAGCTCGTTTTCGCTGAGGGTGACGCAGAATTCTTTTGCCGCCTGGGCGGCGCTTTCGGCTTCGCTGAGTTCGCCATAAGCCTCGTTTTGCCGCAGCTCATATTCCTTGATCCTGAGCAGGAACCGGGCGTCGCAGTAGTCGAGGGTAAACCTGGCAAAAACGCTGCTTGTCATCTCGCCCAGACCAGCCTTGTGGAGTTCCTGGAATGCCCTCATGGACTTGTTTTCATCGCGTTCGAACACGTTCACGAGATAGTAGCAGACCGTGGCTAGATTGTTGTCCGGAAAGCGGAAATAGTAGTTGCGCAGGATTTGGGTGTCGTTTTTGAGGGAGGCCTCCATCACGGCAATCTGGGGATCGTCGGCCTTATATTTGCTGAAATAGTCCAGATAGACCTCCGCGGCAAGGCTGTAACCGTGTTCTTCCTTGGGATGCGAGGCGATCAGGGCGTGGGCGCGGGCTAGTTTTTCACCGTTGTCGGAAAGGGAGCGAGCCAGCAGATAGGCGTTTACGGGGTCCGCGGAAACGGGTTCCAGCACGCGGGCGTAAGCGCTGGCAGCCTCGCTGCGGTCAAAGGCCAGCCAGGAATCCTGAAAGAGCAGCGCGGAGGGCAGGTCACCGTTTCCATTCAGCAGGTTCACAGCCTTTTCCGGCTGGTCCTTGACCAAGTAACTCTGCGCGAGGGCAAAGATCACATACTGGTTTTCCCAATACCAAGGCTCCGCGCCAAAAAAACCGATAACAGCGTCGTAGTCCTGCTTCTGGTCATAGTAATAATCCACCAGGTCTCCGGCCAGTTCGGCGATCCGGTATTTGGTGTAGGGGTCCGCGTCTTTGGGACGCAAAAGCTCAATTTGATAGGCCATCAGGGGGTGATATTTGTCCGGAGTGAACATGTATCCCAAGCCCATTTCGTCGATCCAGTCCTCCTCAGCCTCCAGGGCCTGCCGGAAAGGAAGCTTTGCCGCTTCAGGATCACCAGTTTGCACCAGATAGTAAACCTGGGCCATCAAGAAGAGTTCGTCCCCATTAAAATTTTCCCCGAAATGGGCCAGCAGGGGCAGGCTTTCCCGCAACTGCTGATAGAATGGGCTTTCGGGGTCATCAAGCTCTTCGGGGGAAAAATTCACAACAAAGGTGAGCAGCAGGGCGCGGTAACCCCCGGCAAAATCCGGATGGGCGGAAACCAGCTCTTTCGCCTTGTTGATCTTGGATTGCATGTCCTCTGCCAGGTTCAGCAGCAGGTATTGGTACTTGGGTTCGTCAGAAGCCTCCGCGGCCCTGGCCTCCAGCCACTCCCCGCAATCATCCGGGGCGAAGCTTTCCCAGAGGTTGAAAACGTGGTCCAGATCGGCAAGGTCTTCGCTGGCCTCGATAAAGCCGGCAGCCTCGCGGGAAAACTGTTCCGCATCCTCTGTCTGATAGAAGAGGTCCTGCAGTTCTTCGATCGTGACCGCCGCCGCCCGCAGGGCGAATAACAGGGCCAGAGCGGTCAGTATTAGCTTGCGCAAATCCATTTCATCCTCCCGAATGACTTCGTGTATGAAAACGCAGAAACCCCCGCAGGCAGAGAAATGTCAAGTGAAATCTGCCGGATTTGTTGGCTGGCTCCCACTGGAAAATTCAGACAGGCTGAATCCCAAGTGTGAATCTGTAGCAAATCGCCGGAACAGGCACTTTGCAGACCACAAGCGCCATTCTGTCCACCAATTCCCCACCCATGGCCTCATAGAATCCTGTTGACGGGTTCTTTTCCGCCACCCACACGGTCATGACATGCTTCTTTTCCTGCCTCATAAGGTCGGCGAAGCGATGGAACAGGGCTTTTCCCATCCCCCTGCTATGAAACTCCTTCAGCAGATACAATGCCTCCAGTTCGCAGTCGCAGGCATTGGCCAGCCCGGTTTCACAATTCTGGTATTCGAATTTTTTTCCGCCAGCGGCAAAACCCACAACCCGGCCTTCGGTTTCCGCCGCCAGAACCGTGTATCCGCCGCAAAAGATCGCCTGCCAATGTCTGGAGCTGCGCTCCATGCTCATTCCATCCAGCTTTTGCTGCGGCATGATACCGGGATAGGTCTCCTTCCAGCTTTGGATTTGAACCGCGGAGATGGCTTCGATGTCTTTTATTCCGGCTTTTCTGACCATATATGTCGCTGTCATGTATTCTCTCCAAACCAAGGCGTTTCTGAGTGTGGCCACACCTTACACAATACCGCATCCTGTCAAGCGGAACCGGGAGCAGCTGGGGAAAACAGTCGGACGGTTAAGCTATGGAGTATCAAGTGAAACCTGCCGGATTTGTTGGCTGAATCCCGGTTGTCCGTTCCCTCGGAAACTCGCTCAGGCTTGTTCCCCGCGCGTCGGGCGAAATGGTGAAATTAGCGCTCTTTCCACCGTTCCTATGCATAGTAACTTGATTCCCCGGGCAAGCGTGGCGCTCTTTTTCTTGACGAAAAGAGGCTGGCAAAAGATTTTGGAAAAATAGTCGGTCCTGGCTGCCAGGCCGGGGCTCAGACAGCTTAAAATACACCTTAGAAAGGGGATATAAACATGCTATCAACCAGGGACGCGATCCAGAAACTTCTGGACAAAAAAGAGAAGACCCTGCAGATGGGCGGCGCCAAAGCCGTTGACAAACAGAAGGCCGGAGGCAAACTGACCGCCCGCGAGAGGCTTGATCTGCTCTTCGATCCCGGCACTTTCCGGGAGTTGGATATGTTCGTGAGGCACCGCTGCGACAACTTTGGCATGGAGAAAACCGAGATCGCCTCAGACGGCGTGATCACCGGCCACGGCCTGGTGGACGGGCGTCCGGTCTTCGCCTTTTCGCAGGATTTCACTTCCCGGGGCGGTTCCCTGGGCGAAATGCACGCCGCCAAGATCTGCAAGGTGATGGACATGGCGCTGAAGAGCGGCGTTCCGCTCATCGGCATTCAGGACAGCGGCGGAGCGCGCATCCAGGAAGGCGTGGATTCCCTCAAGGGATACGGCGAGATCTTTTACCGCAATTCCCGCGCCAGCGGCGTTATTCCCCAGATCACAGCCATCATGGGGCCCTGCGCCGGCGGGGCGGTCTATTCCCCGGCGATGACGGATTTCGTGTTCATGGTGAAGAATACCAGTTTCATGTTCATCACAGGGCCGGACGTGATCCGCGCGGTCACCGGCGAGGAAACTACCCAGGAAGAACTGGGAGGGGCCATGACCCACAATTCCAAGAGCGGGAATGCCCACTTTGCCTGTGAGAACGACGCCGACGCCATTCAGCAGATAAAGATACTGCTCTCCTACCTGCCCGCCAACAATATGGAGGACGCTCCCAGAACCGAATGCGGAGACGACCCCTGGAGGCTTTGCCCCAACCTGGACAGCATCATTCCGGACAGCCCCAAGGAAAGCTATTCCATGCACGAAGTGATTAAAACCGTGCTGGACGACGGCATCTTTTTCGAGCCGCATCTTTACTATGCCCAGAACATCATAGTGGGCTTCGGACGCCTGAACGGACGCGTGGTCGGTGTGGTGGCGAACCAACCGAAAGTGCTGGCCGGATGCCTCGACATCGACGCTTCGGACAAAGCCACCCGCTTCATCCGTTTTTGCGACGCCTTCAACATCCCCCTGCTCACCTTCGTGGACGTTCCCGGCTACCTTCCCGGCACGCAGCAAGAACATAATGGCATCATCCGCCACGGCGCCAAGCTGCTGTGGTGTTATGCCGAGGCCACGGTTCCCAAACTGACGGTGGTTACCCGCAAGGACTACGGCGGCAGCTACATCGCCATGAGCAGCCGGCATCTGGGCGCCGACATGGTATTGGCCTGGCCCAGCGCCGAGATCGCCGTGATGGGAGCCCAGGGCGCCGCCAACATCATCTTCCGCAAAGAGATAGAAGCGGCGGAAGACAAGGCGGCAAAACGCGCCGAGATGATTCAGATCTACGAAGAAGAATTCAACAACCCCTATGTGGCAGCTTCCCGGGGATATGTGGACGCCGTGATCCTGCCCTCCGAAACCCGCAAGCGGCTCATTGACGCCCTGGAAATACTTTCCAGCAAAAGCGAAAGCCTGCCGCCCAAAAAACACGGCAACATCCCGGCCTGAGGAACGCCATGACAGACCGGAAAAAAGAACTCGCCGCCATCGCCGGAGTGCTGGCCCTGATCAGCGCCGACGAAAGCATCCCCTATCCCCAGCGCCCGCTGGAAAACGCCCCCAGCGCCTGGCAGCATTACGGCCGCCAGCAAACGATGCTCTACCGCGAGCTCAGCCAACGCAGAATGATAAAAAGAAACAGATAGAAGGAGACACCATGCACAAACATGGCATCTTGGAATATAGCCAAATGCGCTATGAAGCCGACCGTCCCAAGGCGGCTAATCCGATCAAAATTCAGGACCTGTCCTTCCGCGACGGGCATCAATCCCTCTTCGCCACCCGTGGCCGCACAGAAGACCTGCTCCACGTGGCTGAACTGATGGACCAGGTGGGCTATTACTCCATGGAAGTGTGGGGCGGCGCCACTTTTGACACTATGCACCGCTATCTTGGCGAGGACCCCTGGGAACGCATCCGCGTGCTGAAAAAGCACATCAAGAACACACCCTTTTCCATGCTGCTGCGCGGACAGAACCTCGTGGGCTACCAGAACTACGCCGACGACGTGGTGGAAGCCTTTGTCCAGCGTGCCTGCGACAATGGAATAGACATCTTCAGGGTGTTTGACGCCCTCAACGATTTCCGCAATTTCCAGACCGCGGTGAAGATCATCAAAAAGAACAACAAACACTTCCAGGGAAGCATCTGCTACAGCCTCACGGAACAGCGGATGGGCGGCGACATCTACAACATTGAATACTATACCAAAAAAGCCAAACAGCTGGAAGAGATGGGCGCGGACACAGTCTGCATCAAGGACATGGCGGGCCTGGTGGCGCCCTATGACGCCTTCAACCTGATAACAGCGCTTAAAGAAACTGTAAAGGTTCCGGTACACCTGCACACCCACTTCACCAGCGGCATGGGCGATCTGGCGCTGTTCAAGGCCATCGAGGCTGGAGTCGATATCATCGACACCTGCGTGGGGCCCTATGCCTACCGCACCTCGCACCCGGCCGTGGAACCTTTTGTGATCGCGCTGCTGGGCACCAACCGCGACACCGGCTTCGACATCCGCCTGCTTAACAAGATCGGCAAGGAAATGGAAAAAGACATCCCCAAATACCTCCAGTTCGCCGACAACACCAAATTCAACATCATCGACACCGACGTGATAATTCACCAAACCCCGGGCGGAATGCTCTCCAACCTGGTGAACCAACTGCGCCAGATGGACGCTTTGGACAGGCTGGAAGATGTTTTCAAAGAGATTCCCAAAGTGCGCAAAGAACTGGGCCAAATCCCTCTGGTGACTCCAACCAGCCAGATAGTGGGCATCCAGGCCGTGAACAACGCTCTCTTTGACACCAAGGACGGCGAATACGCCCGCATCACCGAACAGGTGAAGGACCTCTGCTACGGCCTTTACGGCAAGACCACCCTGCCCATCGATCCCGAAGTGCAGAAAAAAGCGCTAAAGGGTTACCCGCGGGGCGAAAAGCCCATCACTGTGCGCCCAGGCGACGTGATCGAACCCGCCCTGGAGCAGGTGAAGAAGGAAACCGAAGGCCTGGCCAGGGATTTGGACGACGCCCTCATTGTGGCTATCTACAACCTCACCGGAAAGAGATTCCTGAAGATAAAATACGGCCACGAACCACTGCCGGCCGAGATGAAAGCCACCACCCTGGAAGAGGTGAAACGCCAGGAAGAGCTTTGCAGGAAGGCCAAAGCCGGCCTGCTGGTGGAAAAGCCGGTCAAAGAGCCGGTTCCCAAGCCCGAAGGCCTGCGCCAGTTTGACGTTTTCATCGACGAAGAACACTTTCTGGTGGAGGTTTCCGAAAAGGGCGGCGCGCCCAGAGTGGTCCGTTCCGCTCCAGCCGCACCGGTTCAGGCAATAAATCCAGCCCCCCAGCCGGCCGCCGCTCCGGCAGCGCCCAAGGCCGATTCCAAGCCAGCTCTGGCCTCTGCCGACGGCACCCCGGTCCAAGCCCCCATGCCCGGAATGTTCGTGAAATATGAAAAGCAGGTGGGCGACAAGGTCCAGGTCGGCGAAACCCTGCTGGTGCTGGAAGCGATGAAGATGTACAACAACATCCCCTGCCCCGTGGCGGGAACTGTTGTGGCAACGCCTTTCTCCTCCGGCGACACGGTTGGCAAAGGCGACACCCTGATCGTTATCAAACCAGAATAAATCCCCGCACAAGGAGCCAAGATGCAGACCAAAAGCACGATCATGGACAAAGCCCAGATGGAGCGCAGCGTCCACCGCATGGCACATGAGATCATTGAACAGAACCGCGGCCTGGACAAAATCTGTCTGGTGGGCATCCGCAGCCGCGGAGTGCCTCTTGCCAAGAGGCTTTCCGACTATCTGCGCCTGATCGAGGGCAAGGATATCCCCGTCGGCATCCTCGACATAACCCTCTACCGCGATGACCTTTCCACCATCTCACACCAACCCGTGATCCGCGGTTCGGAACTGGGTTTCGATATAGAAGGAGCCGTGATCGTGCTAGTGGACGACGTTCTCTATACCGGTAGAACTGTGCGCGCCGCCATCGACGCCTTGCTGGATTTTGGCCGCCCAAAACAGATCCAACTGGCCGTCCTGATCGACCGCGGCCACCGCGAATTGCCCATCAAGGCAGACTACGTGGGCAAAAACGTGCCCACTTCCCGCGAAGAGATCATCAAGGTGGAATTTGAGGAAACAGATGGAGTCGATTCCGTCCGCATCGTTCTACTATAAATACCAGGCTCGCTGGCGGAGCACCAAAAGCCTGCTCTGCGTGGGACTGGATTCAGATATCGCCCAACTGCCGGACTGCGTGCTGGATGAAGCCAACCCCATCTGGGAATTCAACCGCCGCGTCATAGATTCCACCGCGGACCACGCCTGCGCTTACAAGCCGAACCTGGCCTTTTATCTGAACGACGGCCTCCGCGGCCTGGAAGCCCTGCAGCGCACGGTGGAATACATACCTGATGACATCCCCGTGATCTTGGACTGCAAGGTGGGCGACATCGGCAACACGATGGAGCAATACGCCGTCAGCTACTTTGACCGGATGGGCTTCGGTGCCATCACCCTCAACCCGCTGATGGGCTCCGATGTCCTGAAGCCTGTCCTGAAAAGGCCCGGCGCTTTTGCCTTCGCGCTTGCCCTCACCTCCAACCCCTCCGCGAAGGAATTCTTTCAGGAGGGCGGCATGGCAGATAAAGTCTCCGCTTGGATCAACAACTATCCCCAGGAGCAGCTCGGCGCGGTGGTGGGTGCCACTCAGAGCGGAGACCTCAAACGTATGCGGGAACTGCTTCCCGGACGCGTTTTCCTCATTCCCGGAGTCGGCGCCCAGGGCGGGGACCTGGATTCAGTGCGTCAAAACGCCGTGGATTCCGCCGAAACGCCCAATATCCTGATCAATTCCTCGCGCGGCATCATCTTCCGCGAGAAAACTCCCCAATTCGCCCAGGCGGCCGGACTGGCAGCCAAAGAACTCAAAGGCCTGGCTATCGTCTGACCTTATCCAAGGTCCATAAACAGTAAAAACCGGATTCCGGGTCAGGCCCGGAATGGTGTAGGTTTGAGGGCGGGTAGTATATCGCCTTGATTTAAAAGAGAGCCACAACTGTTTACCCACCGCCACATCCTGTCGGCCAGGCCCTGAGCGCTTGATTCCATCCCTCTCCCATGCCTCCCGCCTAATCCCCGCATCAAATGCGGGGATTAGGCGGGAGGCGTGTCTTGGACACAGGAAAGGGCCTTAATGGCCAGCCTATGTAGCTCCGCTCTTATGGAGGGTCCCCTGCCTGAAAAAGGCAGTAGTAAGCTGCGAAAAAAGCCCTTGACAAGATAAGGGCATAGAATTTTCTGGTTTTTACTTGACGCGAGGTGGAGCAGCTGGTAGCTCGTCGGGCTCATAACCCGAAGGTCGAAGGTTCGAATCCTTCCCTCGCTACCATTTTGTACATGCCGGCGCTTGACGCCGGATTTTACGTTAAGACTTGTGGCGGTGTAGCTCAGTTGGTTAGAGCGTCGGAATCATAATCCGCAGGTCCGGGGTTCAAGTCCCTGCGCCGCTACCAGTTTTTGTTTGGCGCCAGTAGCTCAGTCGGATAGAGCAGCAGCCTTCTAAGCTGCGGGTCAGGGGTTCGAATCCCTTCTGGCGTGCCAGCTTATAAGCGCATAAATACATCGATCCTTTCCGTGGTGGGTGTAGTTCAATGGCAGAGCACCGGATTGTGGTTCCGGGCGTTGTGGGTTCGACTCCCATCACCCACCCCACCTTTTTTTAATATGTTGACAAGCGATAAAGCGACACTCGGACTGGATATCGGCGGCTCCAGCGTTAAATACGGCTGGGGCGACTGTAAAGTTGGTTTACAGTATTTCGGCAAACTTGAGTTGCGGCAAAAAAACTTTCCTCGCCTGCGGGAAACCGTGCGCCAAATACTGGATATTTGTGCCCGGGAACTCGGTCTGTCCAGCCTCGGCGCTATCGGCATCGGCACTCCCGGCACCATCGACCGGAATTCCGGCAAAATCGTGGGCGTCAATCCCAACCTGCCTTTCTGGGTTGACACCGACCCCCGTGAACTCATCCCCAAAGAACTTGGCCTGCCCGTTTTCTGCGATAACGACGCCAACCTGATGTGTCTGGCGGAAGCCTGGCTGCGGGGCGGCCAGGGCAGCGTAGCCGGGATAACTGTCGGCAGCGGAATAGGTTGCGGCTTTGTGGTGGATGGCTTGATCTGGCACGGGGCGCACGGATTTGCCCTCGAGCTTGGCCACATCACCAGCATTTCTCAGGGAGAGCTTTGTTCCTGCGGCAGAAATGGTTGCCTGGAAGCCTACGCGTCGGTTGAGGGGCTGCGGCACAGGCTGTTGGAGCTGCCTGGGGCGGATGATTTCATCACGGAGAGTTCCAACCTGTCCAGCCTGCTCGCTTTCAGCCAGGCCAGTCCCGCGGCGGCCAATATTATAGCAGAAGGCAGAGATGTCCTGGCCTGCGGCATTTCCGACCTCATCGTGATCCTGGACCCCGACGCCGTGGTGATCGGAGGAGGCGCGATGGATGGCGGGCTCTATCCCTGGAATGAGCTGAAGCGGCTCGTAAAGGAAAATCTTCCCTCAGTGAACGAAGAGCGCACCTCCCTGGAACAGGCTCGCGAAGGCAACCGGGCGGGAGTTTTGGGCGCTGTAATATTGGCATCCCAAAGTTAATTCAGAGATTGGGAACAAAAGTTGCTTAAATAATCGGCATCATCTTTTAGGAGAAACAACAAATGAAAAAGGCAGCCTTGATCCTTGCGTTGCTCAGCATTGTAATGCTGACCGCCCTTTCCGCCAGAAACAAAAGCGCCATGGTTTCCATCCAGATAGATCCCAACCCCATGACCAAGGCCACGAACGTCACTCTGCTGTTCAACCAGGCAATCCCGATCAGCGTTACCATCGAAACAGACACCGGCATGCTGGTGAAGACGCTCTACACAGGCCAGTCTAATGAACTGATGGTCTTACCCTGGGACCGCTACGGCAATGACGGCAGCTACACTCCTGAAGGGAAATACACCGTGACGGTGACTGAGGGTCGCTACACATCCACCAAAAAAACTCTTATCCTCAAATGACATAAACCATTCAGTGATTCACACGAAGACAAAAAAGTCCGGTTAAGGGCTTTTTTGTCTTTTTTCTTTGGCAAAGGGGTTGTCTGTAGCTGAAAACCCTGTCGCAACAAGGATCGGAGAGGTGTCATAGCCTTTATGGAGGGCTTGGTTTTGCAGGGGCCGCAAGCAAAAGCTTGACAGATTTTGAGAGTTGTAAAATCATCACATCAGTTTGGGAAAGTATGGTTTTTCGTGACGCAAGACCATATCCCCCAGGCAGATACCGCGCGGCTCCAGAATGCGTAACGCTTTGCGTGTTAGCCATCATCTGTGGCCGTGCCCCATAATTGGAACTATATGAAGCTATTCACAAACGCCGCCCTACCCACATCCTCGGTCGCCCTGAAAAGGGTGAATGTGCTCTTTGACGAGACCATCATCAAGATCAGCGCGGACGAGATCATATCCGATGAAATCACCCAAGTCATCGACCTGAAGGGAAATATCCTCCTGCCCGGCGCGGTGGACCCCCACAGCCACATCATCACGGAGCAGGACCCCAAGAAGAGTATCGCCCGGATCAGCAAAGCCGCCCTCTCCGGCGGCTGGACCACCCTGGCCGAGCTGAGTTTCCTGAATCCCAGGCCAATCTTCAGCCTGTCCGATCTGAAGCGCCTGCGAGACCAGATCGACCAGTCCTCTTTCGTGGACATGGCGGTCTGGGGCAACGTGGACATCACTGATTATCCCTATCACGCAGAAGCTGCGCAGGAACTCTGGGCCAACGGCGTGGTGGGCATCGCGCTCGCCAATCCTTCTCCCAATCCCGAGATCCAGGCCCTCAGCTTCACCGAGATCATGGACCTCTTCATGGATATCTACGAATCGGACACCGCCTTCGCCTTTCAGGGATACGACACCGATACCGCAAAGAAATTCAGCTTCGACGCGCAAAGCGACGCCGTCAAAAAACTGCTGCGCCGGATGCAGGAAAACCCCATCCACATCACGCGCGTAAACGCCTTTCCCACAGTTGAGTTCATCAACAGCGTGCACAAGCGCTCCGATATATCCTTTGCCATGTGCGTGGCCGACATGATGCTGCTGTTCAGCCAAATCGACAGCGGCCAGCGGATGGACCTGGCCGACTACCAACAGGAGCTTTTTGACCTGCTGCGCACCAACAAGATCTACCTGCTTTCCAACAACGTGGAATCCGCTTCCGTCCCAAAAGACCTGGACGAGGCTTTCCACGGCACTTCGGAACAGCTTCTGCCCTGGAGCTACCTCTGGGTGCTTTCAGAACTCTGGAAAAAGCGCAGGGTCCCCCTGGCCACAGTGATAAAGATGACCAGCGAAAACGCGGCCAAGCGTCTGGGGATTTACCCCGCCAAGGGCTGCATCGAAGCGGGTTCGGACGCGGATTTCGTGATCTACGACCCAAATAAAGACACCGATTTCGTCGCCCCCGACGGCAGTTCCCACACCTTGAAGGGCAGCATCGATTCTGTCTGGCTGCGCGGCAAAAAAGTGGTGAACAAAGGCAAGGTCGCTTCCGCGGCGGGCAGAGCCCTCTCCCGCAGCACCAATCCCAAACGCCGCCACAACAGCACCACCTGGATCTAAACTCATTCCGAGGAGGATAAATGGACCAGCTTGAATATTTGAAAAGCGTCCTGGACCAGCATCCCGAGCTGCAATACAGCATCACCCAGAGCAATTGGTCCACCGATTTTCTGCGCTTTTACCACAGCGAGACCAACTATAACATCAGCAAAGACAACACCACCATCGGGGCGGAAATCTACAAAGGCAAGAAATCCTTCAACTTCGCTATCGAAAACCCCGAGCGCGGCAAGATCGACGCCGCCCTGCGTGACGCTCTGGAGGTGATAGACAAACTTCCCGAAGACCCGGATTTCGTGGATTTGGAAAGCGACATGACTCTGGCCGAACCCCGCGTGGTGAAAAACAACATCGAGGCCATTCCGCTGGACCTGAAAACAAAAATACTGTCCAATATTTCCGCCGCGGCTTCCATGTACGATTTCGATATCTTCGGCACCTTCATCTGCAATTATCAGTCCTTCCGCCTCATCAACAGCAACGGCCTGGACAAAAGCAGCCAGAGCTCGCCTATCTATCTGGAGGTGAAAGCCGTGCACAACAAATCCCAGGTGACTGTGCTGGAAACGTTCGGCGGCGAGGATTTCGGCTATTTTAACGAACGCGCCTTCACCGAGAGCCTGATGCAGAAAATCAAATACTGCTCCTCCGAAATCGTGGACGTTGAGCCAGGATATTATGACGTGATCCTGGCCCCGCGATGCCTGGCGGAATTCATCCAATACCTGTCCCATGGCATGAGCGCCAGAGCCCTGGACCAGCACAGCAGCTGGTTTGAGGGCAAGCTGAACGAACAGGTTTTTCCCGCCCACATCAGCATTGTTGACGATCCTGCCGACCCGCGCATGATCCGCGCTGATTATGGTTCCGACGGCCACATCTACCGCCGCCTGCCGCTGGTGGAGAAGGGCGTTTTCCGGGCTTTCCTCTGCAACAACTACTACGCCCACAAGACCGGCCTGCCCAAAAACGGCAACACCGCTTCCTGCCTCAAGATCGAGCCCGGCGACAAAACCCTCGAGGAGATGATCGGCGGCATCAAACGCGGCCTTTACATCTCCAGCCTCCACTACATGAACTTCATCAACCCCCGCGAAACCTCACTCACCGGGCTTACCCGCGACGGCACTTTCCTGATTGAGAATGGCCGCATCACCAAGGTCGTGAACAACCTCCGTTTCACAGAGCGCATCGAACGCATCCTCAACAATGTGGTGGGCCTTGAAGACCACTGTGCCACGATCCCGTTTTCGGGAAACTATGAGAGCTTCGACATCGAAACCGTGAAAGCGCCTCACGCCCACGTGCGGGATTTCAACGTAACCTCATCAACCAAAACGATTTAGGGGAGTGCAACATGGAACAAGTGATCAAACAAACCCTCAATAAACTCGCCCAGCCTGACATCAGCTTCGCAGATGTCAGGATCACCCGCACCGACAATGAATGGCTTTATTTTATGAACGGATTCATGCGCAGTTACGGCAGCAGCATGGATTCCACCGCCATTGGCATCAGAGTGCTGATCAACGGCTGCTGGGGTTTCGCCGGGTCGCGCGACCTGAGCGCCGCCGCGATCGACCGCCTTGTCAGGACAGCGGTAAGAAATGCACGCCAGGGCGGCAATTTTACCCGCAACAGGGTGGAGTTCCCCGCTTTGCCGGCAATCAGGGCAGAGTATCACCACCAGCCCGAGATCGACCCCTTCAAAATGCCCAAGGAAGAAAAGACGGCCTGCCTGCGCGGCCTGGCCGAGGCGATCAAACCCCAGGGCAAAATCGTCCACTCCATGGTGATGGGGCAATTCATGCGCCAGGAAAAATATTACGCGAACAGCGAGGGAACTTATTCCCACACATCATATTACAACACCCTACCGGTGATGGAGGTGGTCGCCTCCGACGGAGGCCAGATCCAGTCCCGCACCTGGCCTGGCCACATGAGCGCGGGCCGAGGCGGCTTCGAGCTCTTCAAGCAACAAAAATTCGCCGAAAACACCGACCGCATCATGAAAGAGGCCATCGATCTGCTAAACGCTCCTACCATCGAGGACGACCGTGCCGACATCATCATCGGAAACGGGCATCTCGCGCTGCAACTGCATGAATCGGTGGGACATGCCACAGAGGCGGACCGCATCTTCGGCATGGAAATCTCCTACGCCGGCAAAACCTTCATCAAGCCCGAAATGCTGGGCTCCTTCCAATACGGCTCGCCGCTGGTGAATATATACAGCGACAGCACCGACCCCAAGGGCTTGGGTTACCATCCTGTGGACGACGAAGGCGTTCCAGGCCAGAAAGTGGACATCATCAAAGACGGCATCCTGGTCAATCAGCAAACCTCGCGCCAAATCGCCAAGTTGCTGGGATTGCGGCCTTCATCGAACATGAAAGCCTCTTTCGCCGACGATTTTCCCCTCGTGCGCATGACAAATTTCTGCCTCGCGCCGGGTTCCGGCAGCCTCGAAGAGCTGATCGCCAGCACCGAACACGGCTACCTGCTCGATTTCACCAAAACCTGGAGCATCGACGACAACCGCAACAACTTCCAGTTCACCACCGAAATAGGCTACCGCATCGACGGCGGCAAGATCACCGGAATCGTGAAGGAACCAACCTATTTTGGCATCACCAAGGATTTCTGGAACTCCTGTGACGCCGTTTGCGGACCGGAGGAATGGTCCTACCACAGCACCTTCCATTGCGGAAAAGG
>Ga0208460_10000197_pt1 | contig 44556 bp, 49 predicted proteins | sample AD_STIC10_MetaG_FD_184436 | JGI IMG/M metagenome (GOLD analysis project Ga0208460, IMG submission 184436) | Active sludge microbial communities of municipal wastewater-treating anaerobic digesters from USA - AD_STIC10_MetaG (SPAdes) (version 2) | ecosystem: Engineered > Bioreactor > Anaerobic >... | reverse complement strand
GCGACGCCGAGCTCGAACTGCAGGCATTCGAGGCTCACGGCCCCTTCCGCCGCAGCCCGGCGGATCTGGTGGTCGGAGATGCGGCGGCAGACGCAGACGATCATGGCGCGCTCAGGCGGGGTCGCCCATCATGGATTGCAGGTAGTTCGGCAGGCCGACCTTGCCGATCAGCTCGATCTGCGTCTCGAGGAAGTCGATGTGCTCCTCGGTGTCGTCGAGGATCGCCTGCAGCAGGTCGCGCGACACGTAGTCGCGCACCGATTCGCAGTAGGCGATGCCGTCCTTGATGGTCGCTTGCGCGCCCTGCTCGAGCTGGAGGTCGCAGGCCAGCAGCTCCGGCACGGTCTCGCCGATCAGCAGCTTGCCCAGGTCCTGCAGGTTGGGCAGGCCGTCGAGCGTGAACACACGCTCCGTCAGGCGGTCGGCGTGCTTCATCTCGCCGATCGACTCCTCGTATTCCTTCTTCGCCAGCTTGTCCAGGCCCCAGTGCTTGAGCATCCGGTAGTGCAGGAAGTACTGGTTGGTCGCGGTCAGCTCGTTCTTGAGCTGCGCGTTCAGATGGACGATGACCTTCGGGTCGCTCTTCATACGTTTTCCCTGGGTGCGGCTGCGGGGTGGCATCACTATAGTTGATAATGGTTCGCATTTGCAATAGACTGTGCACCATGCGCTTGACCGAACTCGCCGACAACGCCGAAGCCCGGGTGACAGGGGTGATTGCGGCCTCGCCCGAACTGGATGCCGGCGACCTGCGGCGGCTCGGCGAGCTCGGCTTCATCGCCGGGGAGCCGGTGCGTCTGCTGCGCCGGGGCCCCGGCGGGCGGGAGCCGCTGGCGGTGCAGGTCGGCGACACGCTGTTCGCCTTGCGCTGGCTGGAAGCGCAGTGCATCGAGGTCGAGCCGGCCTGAGCCTTCGTTCCGAACGCTGACATGTCCTCGGCCCTCGCCCCACGCCCCTGGTGCATCGCGCTGGTGGGCAACCCGAACTGCGGCAAGACAGCGCTGTTCAACCTGCTCACCGGCGCCCGCCAGAAGGTCGCCAACTACGCCGGCGTGACGGTGGAGCGCAAGGTGGGCACCGCCACGCTGCGCAACGGCACCAGCGTCTCGGTGGTCGACCTGCCCGGCGCCTACAGCCTGAACCCGGCCACGCCAGACGAGCAGATCACGCTCGAGGTGATAGAAGGCCGGCGAGCGGGCGAAGACGCCCCCGATGCGATCGTCGCCGTGGTCGATGCGACCAACCTGCGCATGAACCTGCGCCTGGTGCTCGAACTGCGGCGCCTGGGCCGGCCGATGCTGGTGGCGCTGAATATGGCCGACGTGGCGCGCTCGCAGGGGCTGGCGATCGACGTGGCGGCGCTGTCGCGCGAACTCGGCTGCCCGGTGGTGGAAACCGTGGCGGTGCGCCGCAACGGCCACGCAGGACTGCTGGCGCAGATCGAGGCCCAGATGGGTGCGGCACAGGCTGCGGCCGGCCCGGCCAGCGCCGCGCCAGACAGTGCCGAGCTGCAGCGCGAGGTGCGGCGCGTGCTCGCCATCGCCGCGCCCGGTGCCCCGCGCGTGCAACGCTTTCGCCACCGCATCGACGCCGTCGTGCTGCACCCGGTGGCTGGCCTGGCGATCCTGGCCGTGCTGCTGTTTCTCGTTTTCCAGGCTGTGTTTTCCTGGGCCACGGCGCCGATGGACGCCATCAAGGCCGGCATGGCGGCGCTGGGCGAGGCGGTGATCGCCCACATGGCCGACGGCCCGCTGCGCAGCCTGCTGGTCGACGGCGTGATCGCCGGCGCGGGCGGCGTGCTGGTGTTCCTGCCGCAGATCCTGATCCTCTTCTTCTTCATCCTGCTGCTCGAGGATTCGGGCTACCTGCCGCGCGCCGCCTTCCTGCTCGACAACGTGATGGGCAAGGTCGGACTGTCGGGCCGCGCGTTCATTCCACTGCTGTCGAGCTTCGCCTGCGCGATCCCCGGCATCATGGCCACGCGCACCATCGCCAACCCGCGCGACCGGCTCGCCACGATCATGATCGCGCCGCTGATGACCTGCTCGGCACGGCTGCCGGTGTATGCACTGCTGATCGGCGCCTTCGTGCCTGAGCGCTCGGTCGGGCCGTTCAATCTTCGCGGGCTCACCCTGTTCGGCCTGTACGTGGCCGGCGTGGTTTCGGCCTGCGCGGTGGCCTGGTGCATCAAGCGCTTCTGGACGCACAAGAGCTACCAGCCGCTGATGCTCGAGCTGCCGCCCTACCGCGTGCCCGGTGTCCGCAACCTGATGCTCGGCCTGTGGGAACGCACCACGATCTTCCTGCGCCGTGTGGGCACGATCATCTTCTCGCTGATGGTGGTGCTGTGGTTCCTCTCCACCTACCCCGCGCCACCCGACGGTGCCACCGGGCCCGCCATCCAGTACAGCCTGGCCGGCATGCTGGGTCAGGCGCTGGAGCATGTGTTCTCGCCCATCGGCTTCAACTGGCAGATCTCGATCGCGCTGGTGCCGGGCCTCGCGGCCCGCGAGGTGGCGGTGGGCGCACTGGGCACGGTGTACGCCCTGTCGGCTGCGGGCGATGCCGTGGCCGACACGCTCTCGCCGGTCATCTCGCAGGGCTGGTCACTGGCCACCGCCTACGCGCTGCTGGCCTGGTACGTGTTCGCGCCGCAGTGCCTGTCGACGCTGGCCGTCGTGAAGCGCGAGACGAATTCGTGGCGCTACCCGCTGGCGATGATGGCCTACCTGTTTGCGCTGGCCTACGCGGCGGCGTTCGTGACCTACCGCGTCACGCTGTGGCTCGGGGGGCCGGGCTGATGGCGCTGCAAACCTGGCTGGCGGGCCTGATCGTCGCGGCATGCGCCGGGTACAGCGGCTGGACGCTGCTGCTGCGACCGCTCTTGCGCGCACGCCGCGGCAGCGGCTGTGCAGGCTGCGGCGGCGTCAGCCGAGCCGGGACATCGACTTGTCGCCCAGCCCCATCGGCAGCGGAAAGTGCACCGACTCTTCCACGCCGGGCAGTGATCGCACTGACACCGCTCCCAGCGCACGCAGGCGCGCGATCACCTGCTGCACCAGGATCTCGGGCGCGGACGCTCCCGCAGTGAGCCCGACGCGGCGCTTGCCCTCGAGCCATTGCGCCTTCAGGTCCTCGGGCTGGTCGACCATGTAGGCCGGTGTACCCAGCCGCTCGGCAAGCTCCTGCAGGCGGTTGCTGTTCGAGCTGGTCGGGCTGCCGACGACGATGACCACGTCGACCGAGGGTGCCAGCACCTTCACCGCGTCCTGCCGGTTTTGCGTGGCGTAGCAGATGTCCTGCATCTTCGGCTCGCGCACGGCCGGGAAGCGGCGCTTCACCGCGGCGAGGATCTCCGCCGCGTCGTCCACCGACAGCGTGGTCTGCGTCACCACCGCCAGCCGCTCGGTCTGCGGCAACTGCAGGCGATCGACATCCTGCACCTCCTCGACGAGGAAGATGCCGTCGTCGAGCTGGCCCATCGTGCCCTCGACCTCGGGGTGGCCCTTGTGGCCGATCATGACGAAGTCGTAGCCTTCCTTGTGCAGCTTGGCGACCTCGACATGCACCTTGGTCACCAGCGGGCAGGTGGCGTCGAAGACGCTGAAGCCGCGCTGGTCGGCCTCGTGGCGCACCGCCTGCGACACGCCGTGCGCGCTGAACACCAGTGTGGCGCCGGGCGGCACGTCGGCCAGGTCCTCGATGAAGATCGCGCCCTTGGCCTTCAGGTCGTTGACGACGTAGGTGTTGTGCACGATCTCGTGGCGCACGTAGATCGGAGCGCCGAACTTCTTCAGCGCCCGCTCGACGATCTCGATCGCGCGGTCCACGCCGGCACAGAAGCCGCGCGGCTCGGCCAGCAGCACCTCGTGCAGTTCGTCGGCCACCTTGTCGCCCATCACAGCACCCCGATCAATTGCACTTCGAAGGTCACCGGCCGGCCGGCCAGCGGATGGTTGAAGTCGAACAGCAGCCAGTCGGCGCCGAGCTCGCGCACCACGCCGGCGTAGCTCGCCTGGCCGTCGGGCGTTGGGAATTGAACCACGTCGCCCAGGTTGTATTGCTGGTCCGGGTCGCCCAGTTCGGCCAGCAGCGAGCGCTTGACCCGCTGCAGCAACTCGGGGTTGCGCTCGCCGAAAGCCTCGCCGGCAGGCACGTCGAAGACGTTGCGCGTGCCTTCGGCCAGGCCGATCAGGCGCTGCTCCAGCGGCGCGGCGAGCTCGCCCGTGCCCAGCGACAGCGTGGCCGGCTTGTCGGCGAAGGTGTTGACGATGTCCGCGCCGTCAGGCCCGGCGAGGCGGTAGTGCAGGGTCAGAAACGACCCCGGCTGCACAAGGTTCACGGCGAAGCCCGCTCCAGTAGACTGGCCTGGATTTTACGAGGCGCCGCGCCCGGGCCACCCCGACCGTGATCAAGGACATCCCCCCCGACGCGCGCCCGCGCGAAAAGCTGCTGGCCCAGGGCCCCGCCGCGCTGGCCGACGCCGAGCTGGTGGCGCTGCTGCTGCGCACCGGGCTGAAGGGCGTGTCGGTGCTGCAGCTGGCGCAGTCGCTGCTCGACGAGTTCGGCGGCCTGGCCGGCCTGCTGCACGCCGGGCCGGCCGACCTCAAGCGCATCAAGGGGCTGGGCCCGGCCAAGCGCGCCGAGGTGGCAGCGGTGGTCGAGCTGGCACGGCGTTCGCTGCAGCAGCGGCTGGTGGAGCGGCCCGCCTTCGACGCCCCCGGGCGCGTGCGCGACTACCTGCAGCTGCATCTTTCCTCGCGCGAGCACGAGGTGTTCGCGGTGCTGTTCCTGGACGCGCAGCACCGGCTGCTGCAGTTCGACGAGATGTTCCGCGGCACGCTGACGCAGACCAGCGTCTACCCGCGCGAGGTCGTGCGCCGTGCGCTGGCGCTGAATGCCGCGGCGGTGATCCTGGCGCACAACCACCCCTCGGGCGTGGCCGAGCCCTCGCGCGCCGACGAGTTCCTCACGCAGTCGCTGAAGAGCGCACTGCAGCTGGTCGACGTGCGCGTGCTCGACCACATGGTGGTCGGCCGCACTCAGGTGGTGTCGTTCGCCGAGCGAGGGCTGCTGTGAGCGTGGGCAAGGTCCGCTCGCTGGCCGAACTCGGCGCACTGAAGCGGGCCCTGCAGGCCGCCGAACGCGAGGCCGCCGCTGCAGCGGCACGCGCCGAAGCCGAGCTGGCGCGCTTGCGCCGCGAGCGCGACCTGTTCGCGCTCAGCGTCGGGCCGGTGGTGCCGCTGCGCCCGGTGACGCGCGCGCCGGCCAGCCGCGCGCGGCCTCACCCGATCCCACGCCAGCGCGAACGCGACGAGGCGGCGGTGCTGGCCGAATCGATCTCCGACGAGTTCGACGTCGAGACGCTGCTCGACACCGACGAGGCGCTCTCGTTCCGCCGCCGCGGCGTGGGGCCGGAGGTGGTACGCAAGCTGCGCCGGGGTGTCTGGGCCATCCAGGCCCAGCTCGACCTGCACGGCGCGCGCCGCGACGAGGCGCGCGAGCAGCTCGGCGCCTTCCTGCGCGACGCGGTGCGTGCCGGCCTGCGCTGCGTGCGCGTCGTGCACGGCAAGGGCAATGGCTCGCCCGGGCGCGAGCCGGTGCTCAAGGGCAAGGTGCGCAGCTGGCTGGTGCAGAAGAACGACGTGATCGCCTTCGCGCAGGCCCGCGCGCAGGACGGCGGGCACGGCGCGCTGATCGTGCTGCTGCGGCCCTCGAAGGCCGCGGCGACCTAGCCGCCTTTGTTTCTCATCCAGTCGGCGGTGTTGAAGAAGGCCTCGGCGAGCCGGTCGGCCAACGCGGATTCGACACCCTGCTCCTGCATCGCCTGCCGCATGCACGCCAGCCACTGGTCGCGCTCCCGGATGCCGATGGCGAACGGCAGGTGCCGGGCGCGCAGCCGCGGGTGGCCGAAGCGCTCGACGTAGTGCTGTGGGCCGCCCAGCCAGCCGCACAGGAACCAGAACAGCTTGTCGCGCGCATTGTCGAGCGTGGGCCCATGCACCGCGCGCAGTTCGGCGTAGCCTGGCTCCAGGTCCATCAGGTCGTAGAAACGATCGACCAGCGCGCGCACGTGCGCCTCGCCACCCAGCCGCTCGAAGGCGGTCACCTCCTGCGGCTCGCTCATGACATGAGCTTGTCGGCGACGGCCGAAATGCCCTGGGCGGCCGGGCAACCGGGCAGTGACTCGAGCAGCAGGCGGCGCTTCTGAACCGCCTCACGCACCGCGGTGTCGGTCGGGATCTCGCCGAGCAGATCGAGCTTGAAGGGCACGCCCGGGTCCTGCATCTGCGGCGTCACGTAGCGGTCGATGACCTGCTGCAGCTGACCGCGAATGACGCGGCCCTCGCCGAGCCGGCTGGTCTGGTTGACCACCAGCCGCACCGCATGGCGCTGCTGCTGCGTGGCCAGCACCTTGATGGTGGCGTAGGCGTCGGTCAGCGAAGTCGGCTCGGGCGTGGCCACCACCAGCACGTCGTCGGCCAGCGACACGGCGTAGAGCACCACGTCGGAGATGCCGGCGCCGGTGTCCAGGATGATCCGGTCGTAACGCGGCGCCACCTTGTCGATGACCTCGAGCAGCTTCTCGCGCACCTCGACCGTCAGGCGCGAATACTCGACCAGGCCGGAGCCGGCCAGCAACACCGAGAAGCCGCCCGGTGCCGGCAGGATGGCGTCCTCGAGCTGCGCCTTGCCGGTGAACACGTCGTGCAGCGTGATCTTCGGGAACAGGTTCAGCACCACGTCGAGGTTGGCCAGGCCCAGGTCGGCGTCGAGCACGAGCACGCGCTCGCCGCGGCGCGCCAGCGCGGCCGCAAGATTGGCCGACACGAAGGTCTTGCCGACGCCCCCCTTGCCGCTGGTCACGGCGATGATGCGGCCGCGCGCCGCGGGCCGGGCGGCGGCAGGGGCGGGCGGCGTGGCGGCGCTGTCGGTGCTCATTCGAGATCCTGGAACTGGGAAGTGCCGAACAACAGACCCTTCTCTTCGGCGCTGACATGGGAAACCGGAGGCATCTCGAGGCAGGTGCGGTTGCGGCCTTCGGCCTTGGCACGGTAGAGCTGCTGGTCAGCCCGCTCGATCCACAGCGGCGCCGAGGAGCGCACCCACTGCGGCGCAAAGGCGCCGCCGATGCTCACGGTGATCGAAACCTCCTGACCGGGCGCCACGCTCACCGGCCGCGAGGCGACGCGGCTGCGCACCCGCTCGGCCACCGTCTGGCCGAAGGCCGGCGGGCAGTTGGGCAGGATCATCGCGAACTCTTCGCCGCCGAAGCGCGCCACCGTGTCCATCGGCCGGATGCAATCGTGCAGCGCACGGCCAACCTCGCGCAGCACCAGGTCGCCGGCCGGGTGGCCATGCGTGTCGTTGACCTTCTTGAAGTGGTCGATGTCGATCATCAGCACCAGCGCGGGCTCGCCGGCGCGCGCCACGCGGTCGATCTCGCGGGCCATCGCCAGCTCGAACTGCCGGCGGTTGGCCAGCCCGGTCAGGGCATCGCGGCTGGACAGTTCGCACAGGCCGTCGATCACGGCCTGCAGCCAGCCGGACGGATTGCTCTCGCGGGTGCCGGGCAGCGAAACGCCCGACTGCTGCAGCAACTGCAGCGCCACGTCCAGACGCAGTGATGCGCTCTTGGGGGACTGGGGGGGCGTGGGGGAGTCCAAATCGAGGTCGACAACGGCTTTCGACCCAGTCTATCAGCCGGCCTGCTGGCTTCTGCCCGGAAATGACCGGTTTTGACCCGTCTCATCTCTTGTGACACCTGACGCTCAAGGCGAGGCCCGGCGGGTCGATAACCCATCAGACCGCGTCGCCGGGGCCGCCTGGCCCTGGACGCCACACACCGGGAGTCCGCATGAATGCCCTTGCCTCTGCCGCCACGCCCAGGCCCGCCGCATCGGCTGCGCCTGCCGCGACCGGGAACGGCGCAGACCAGGAATTCAGCTTCAGCCAGGCCGACTTCGAACGCGTCCGCGCTCTCATCTACCAGCGCGCCGGCATCAGCCTGCACGCCGGCAAGCAGGCCATGGTCTACAGCCGCCTGTCGCGCCGGCTGCGCGAGACCGGGCACCGCAGCTTCGGCAGCTACCTGCAATGGCTGGACACGCATTCCGGCCCCGGCGGCGAGCAGGAATGGCAGGAATTCATCAACTGCCTGACCACCAACCTGACGGCCTTCTTCCGCGAAGACCACCATTTCCATGCGCTGGCCGATGACCTGAAGGCGCGCGGGGTGGCCAACCCGCGCATCTGGTGCAGCGCCGCCTCCACCGGCGAAGAGCCGTATTCGATCGCCATGACCGTGGTCGAGACCCTGGGCGCGAGCACCGGCGCACGCATCGTCGCCAGCGACATCGACACCAAGGTGCTGGCCACCGCCAGCCGCGGCGTCTACCCGGCCGACGCGCGAGGCCTCTCGCCCGAGCGGCTGCGCCGCCACTGCCAGCGCGGCACCGGCGCGAATGCCGGCTTCATGCGCATCCGCCCGGAGCTGACCAAGCTGATCGAGTTCCGCACGCACAACCTGATGGCGGCGCAGTGGTCGCTGGGCGAGCCGTTCGACATCGTGTTCTGCCGCAATGTGATGATCTACTTCGACGCAGCCACGCAGAAGCGCGTGCTCGAGCGCATCCATGCGGTGATGAAACCCAAGGGCCTGCTCTACGTCGGCCACTCGGAAAACTTCTCCGATTCGCGCGAGCTGTTCCGCCTGCGCGGCAAGACGATCTACGAGCGGGTCTGAGGCGCGCTTCAGCCACGCACCCGCAACGCCGATATCGGATCAACATGGCCCTCCCACAGAGCATCAATGCCGCACCCGGTTCGCGACTCGCGCAGCTCAAGGCGCAGTCCCGCAAGCCCGGCGAGGCCTCCTTCTTCTTCTACGACGCGCACTTCAAGAACGACGCCGTGAAGATCCTGCCCGGTGAGTACTTCGTGCACGACGAGGACATGCTGATCATGACCACGCTGGGCTCGTGCATCGCGGCCTGCCTGTGGGACCGCAACGCCCATGTCGGCGGCATGAATCACTTCATGCTGCCCGACGGCGCCAGCGGCGGCGGCATGGACAGCGGCCGCTATGGCTCCTACGCGATGGAACTGCTCATCAACGAATTGATGAAACGCGGCGCGACGCGCTCCACGCTGGAGGCCAAGGTCTTCGGCGGCGGCCAGGTCATCGCCGGCATGAGCACCATGAACGTGGGCGAGCGCAACACGAGCTTCGTGCTCGACTACCTGAAGACCGAGCGCATCCCCGTCGTGTCCAAGGACGTCATGGACGTGTACCCGCGCAAGGTGTGCTTCCTGCCGCACAGCGGCAAGGCGATGGTCAAGCGGCTGTCGCCGACCAACCCGGAAGCGCTGGTGGCGCAGGAGCGCGCCGCGGCGCAGAAGACGACACCGGCGGCCAGTGGCGCCGGCTCCGTCGACCTGTTCTGACAACGAAGTACGCGAGGAGGCATCGAACATGGCCAAGACGCGCGTGGTGGTGGTCGACGATTCGGCCCTGGTGCGCAGCCTGCTGACGGAGATCATCAACCGTCAGCCGGACATGGAATGCGTGGGGGCCGCGGCCGACCCGCTGGTGGCACGCGAGATGATCCGCAACACCAACCCGGACGTGATCACGCTGGACGTGGAAATGCCGCGCATGGACGGCATCGACTTCCTCGGCAAGCTGATGCGACTGCGGCCGACGCCGGTGGTGATGGTGTCGACGCTGACCGAGCGCGGCGCCGACGTCACGCTGCGCGCGCTGGAGCTTGGTGCGGTGGACTTCGTTGCCAAGCCGAAGATCGGCGTGGCCGACGGATTGCGCCTGCTTGCCGAGGACATCACCGACAAGGTGCGCATCGCCTCCAAGGCGCACCTGCGCCGGCTCACCACGCCGCCGCCCGCGGCGCAGCCCACCGCCCCCGGCGGGCTCGACGGCGCGCCGGCCCGCCCGGCGATGGCGGGCATCGGCCGCCTGTCGACCGAGAAGATCATCTTCATCGGCGCCTCCACAGGCGGCACCGAGGCCACCAAGGAAGTGCTGATGCAGCTGCCGCCGGATTCGCCGGCGGTGATGATCACGCAGCACATGCCGCCCGGCTTCACGAAGAGTTATGCCGCGCGGCTGGACGGCCTGTGCCGCATCCGCGTGGCCGAGGCGCGCGACGGCGAGCGCGTGCTGCCCGGCCATGCCTACATCGCCCCGGGCGGCCAGCACCTGAGCGTGGAGCGCAGCGGCGCCAACTACATCGCCCGCGTGCAGGCCGGCGAGCCGGTGAACCGCCACATGCCCTCGGTCGAGGTGCTGTTCAAGTCCGCGGCCCGCGTGGTCGGTCCGAACGCGCTGGGCATCATGCTCACCGGCATGGGCGCCGACGGCGCCAAGGCGATGCGCGAGATGCGCGACGCCGGCAGCTACAACCTCGTGCAGGACGAGGCGAGCTGCGTGGTGTTCGGCATGCCGCGCGAAGCCATCGCGCACGGCGCCTCGCACGAGGTGCTGCCGCTGACACAGATCGCGCCCAAGCTCATCGAGCGGCTGCGCAGCACCTCGGGCATGTCGCTGAACCGGGTTTGATCCCGACACGGTCTCAGTAGTAGCGGCCGGGGCCGGAACGGTCCCGCAGGCTGTCGATCGCGTTGCGCATGTCGCGCTGCTCGCGCCGGGCGCGGGCCTCTTCCTGCATCCACAGCGGCAAGCCCATGTCGCGCAGCGTGGCTTCGTCGAGTTCGTTCAGGTCCTGCGTCTCGCGGCGCTCGCGCCAGCGGCGCTGCAGCGAGGCCCATGCATTGCCGACGGCCTCGGCCGCGCGGGCAATCCAGGAACGGCGAAGGCGGATGGTGGTGGACGTCATGGCGGGCTCCTTGGGTTCGTGCTGGTAAGCATAGAAGCCCAATTGCCGCGACGGAATTGACTTGTTCCGCCCAGTCTGGTCAGTTATGCTGAACAGCATGGCCCGCCTGCCGCTGCACACCCTGCCCGCTTTCCGCACCCTCGCCCGCCTGCAGAACCTGCGCGCCGCGGCGGAGCAGTTGCACCTCACGCACAGCGCGGTGAGCCAGCAATTGCGGCTGCTGGAGGAACAGATCGGATTCCGGCTGTTCGATCGGAACGGCCGGCGCATCGTGCTGAACGCGGCCGGCAGCGCCTTCCTGCGCGCCGTGGAGCCGGCCCTCGCGCAACTCGATGAAGGCCTGCGCGCTGCTTCCGCCGCTGCAAGTGGCTCCGACGACGAGACGCTGCGCGTCACCTCGTTGCCCTCCTTCGCGCAACGCTGGCTGCTGCCGCGCATGGGCGCCTGGCGTGATCGCCATCCGCAGATCGCGCTGGACCTGCACGCCTCGCAGCAGATCGTCGACCTGGAGCGGGACGGTTACCACGCCGCGCTGCGCACTGGCAGCGGCCCGTGGCGGGGAATGGTGGCCGAACGGCTGCTCGATTCGCCCTGGATCGTGGTGGGCACGCCGTCGGTTGCGCGGCGGCTGCTCGGCGCGCCGGCCGAATCGCTGGCTCACGAACCGCTGCTCGGCGACGGGCCGATGTGGCAGCGCTGGTTCATGCTGTCTGGCTTGAAGGTTCGCATCAAGCCGGTGGCAGAGTTCAACGACGCCGGCATGATGCTGCAGGCCGCCGAGCAGGACCTCGGCCTGGCGCTGGCGCGCGAGGTGCTGGCGGCCGACGCGCTGCAGCGCGGCCGGCTGGTGCGCCTGTCGACGGTGGCGCTGGTCGACCCCGACGCCTACCCCTACTGGCTGGTCTACCCGCCGTCGTTGTCCGAATGGCCGCCGCTGGTCGCCCTGCGCACCTGGCTGCGCGAGGAGCTGGATCGTGCGGCGGCCCCGCTCAATCGCCCAGAAACAGCGCCTGCAGATCCGACAGGAAGTCGAAGCCCCGCGGCGTCGGCCGCAGCCAGGCGCCGTCGCGCTCGATGAGGCCACGCTGCTGGGCGTCGTGCAGCGGCGCTTCGATGGCTGACAGCGGCAAGCCGGTGCGCTCGGTGAAGCGTGCGAGCTCGAAACCTTCGCGCAGGCGCAATGCGTTGAGCATGTACTCGAAGGGCAGGGCGCGACGCGACACCTCCTCGTCGTTCGACACCGCCTGCCCGGCCAGCGCACGCGCCATGTAGGTGGCCGGATCGCGCCAGCGCACCTGCCGCACCACGCGATGCGGAAAGCTCAGCTTGCCGTGCGCGCCGGCGCCGATGCCCAGGTAGTCGCCGAAGTTCCAGTAGTTCAGGTTGTGCACGCAGCGGTGGCCCGGCTTCGCGAAGGCCGAGACCTCGTAGCGCTCCAGCCCGATGGCTGCAGTGCGATCGCCGATCAGGTCCAGCATGTCGGACGACACGTCGTCGTCGGGCAGCCCCGCCGGCGGCGCGTTCGCGAACAGCGTGTTCGGCTCGATCGTCAGGTGGTAGATCGACAGGTGCGGCGGCGCGAAGCCCAGCGCGGTGTCGAGCTCGCGCGCGAGGTCGGCCGTCGTCTGGCCCGGCAGCGCGTACATCAGGTCGATGTTGAAGGTGTCGAAGCAGCGTGCGGCCTCTTCGATGGCAGTGCGCGCCTGCGCCGCATCGTGCACGCGGCCGAGCGTTTGCAGGCGCGCATCGTCGAAGCTCTGCACGCCGATCGACAGGCGCGTCACGCCGGCCTCGCGGAAGGCGCGGAAGCGGTCGCGCTCGAAGGTGCCGGGGTTGGCCTCCAGCGTGATCTCGCAGCCGGGCTCCAGCGGCAAGCGTGCGCGGATGTCCGCAATCAATGTGCCGATCGCGTCGGGCGAGAACAGGCTGGGCGTGCCGCCGCCGATGAAGACGCTGACCACGCGCCGGCCCCACACGAAGGGCAGCGCGGCCTCCAGGTCGGCACGCAGCGCATCGAGATAACGCGCCTCGGGCGGTGCGCCGCCGTCGCGCCACTCGTGGCTGTTGAAGTCGCAGTAGGGGCACTTCTTCAGGCACCAGGGAAGGTGCACGTACAGCGACAGCGGCGGCAGCGCCGGCAGCGACAGCGTGCCCAGCCGCATGTAGCGCGCCATGCGGTCGGCGGTTGATTCCGGCGCAGGCTCTGCCGGCGCGATGCGGATGCCCTCAGCCAAGATGCCAGGCCGAGCGCATCAGCGCGATCATCTGCTGCGCGGCCAGTGCGCGGTGGCTGTGCGCGTTCTTGGTCGCCGCATCCAGCTCGGCGACGCTGGTGGCCAGTGCCGGGATGAACATCAGCGGGTCGTAGCCGAAACCGCCCGCGCCGCGCGGCGCCTCGAGGATCTCGCCCTGCCAGCGCCCCACCGCCACCAGCGGCTCGGGGTCGTCGGCCGAACGCAGCGCGACCAGCGTGCTGACGAACTTCGCGCGACGGTCGGTCGCGCCTTGCAGGCGCTGCAGCAGCAGCGCGTTGTTGGCAGCGTCCTGCACGCCGCGCTGCGATTCGCGGTCACTCGCGGGCAGCTCGACGCTCGCGAAATTCGCCGAGGCCACGCCCGGCAATCCGCCCAGCGCATCGACGCACAGGCCCGAGTCGTCGGCGATCGCCGCGCCACCGGTGGCCTGCGCGGCGTGGCGCGCCTTGGCCAGCGCGTTCTCGATGAAGGTGTGGTGCGGCTCCTCGGCCTCGGCGACGCCGAGCGCCCCCTGCGTGACGATGTCCAGCGGCAGTGCAGCGAACAGCGCCTTCAGCTCGGCGAGCTTCTTCGCGTTGTTGGAGGCAAGCACCAGCCTCATGTTCAGACGCCGAGCGCGGCCTTCTGCGCCAGCACCAGCTCGCGGATGCCCTTGTCGGCCAGCGCCAGCAGCGTGGCCATCTCGGCATGCGAGAACGCGGCACCTTCGGCTGTGCCTTGCACCTCGACGTAGCCGCCGGCGCCGGTCATCACCACGTTCATGTCGGTGTCGCAGGCCGAGTCCTCGATGTACTCGAGGTCGAGCAGCGGCGTGCCATCGACGATGCCCACCGACACCGCGGCGACGAACTCGCGGATCGGCGAAGCCTGCAGCTTGCCCTGGGCCTGCAGCCAGCTCACCGCGTCGTGTGCGGCGACGAAGGCGCCGGTGATCGCCGCGGTGCGCGTGCCGCCGTCGGCCTGGATCACGTCGCAGTCCAGCGAAATGGTGCGCTCGCCGAGTGACTTCAGGTCGAACACGCAGCGCAGCGAGCGGCCGATCAGGCGCTGGATCTCCTGCGTGCGCCCGCTCTGCTTGCCCCGGGCCGCTTCGCGGTCGCTGCGCGTGTGGGTGGAGCGCGGCAGCATGCCGTACTCGGCGGTCACCCAGCCCTCGCCGCTGCCACGCTTGTGCGGCGGCACCTTCTCCTCGACGGAGGCGGTGCACAGCACCTTCGTGTCGCCGAAGGCGACGAGCACCGATCCCTCGGCGTGGCGGGTGTAGTGGCGGGTGATGGTGACAGGACGCAGGGCGTCCGCGGCACGGCCTTGCGTGCGATGGAAGGTAGTCATGCCAGGATTGTCGTTCAGCGCGCGGGCACGAGCGCCGGGCCGCCCCAAGCCGTGCCCGCACCCCCTCGGGGGGGGTACTCGCCGTACTCGGCGAGCGGGGGCTCCGTCAGCTCTTCTTCTGGGAAGAGCGGCGAATCGCCTCGTTGATCTCGCGGATCGATCGTTCGATCTCGGCGTCGTCGAGTTCGTCGGGCGCGTCGGTGCCCATCACGCTGGCCTGGATGGTGGAGGCGAACACCTCCTCGCCGAGCGACTGGGTCGAGATGCCCATGCCGCTGTCGCTGTCCTCGGCGGCTTCCCACTCGACGGCAAGCACCGAGACGTTGTCGCTCTTCGGGCCGCCGTTGCGCAGCGCCTGCTCGACGAGCTCGGGCACCGCGTCGGAGATCGCGTTGCGCGACAGCTGGTTCGTGATCTCGGCGTCGGCGACGCTGCTCCACAGGCCGTCACTGCACAGCAGCAGCCGGTCACCCGCCTGCAGCAGCAGCGGGCCGACGGTGTCGACCACCGGCTTGCCCGGGCTGCCCAGGCAGGTGAACAGCACGTTGCGGTTGAAGCGCTCGCCCATGGGCACGACCTGGCTCATGGTCTCCTGCAACTCGGAGTAGGAGTGGTCACGCGTACGGGCGATCAGCTTGTCGCCGCGCACCATGTACAGCCGCGAGTCGCCGCAGTGCGCCCAGTAGGCGGCGTTGCCCTGCAGCAGGCAGGCGACGATGGTGGTGCGCGGCGTGTCGATCAGCGCCTTCTGCGTGGCGTAGCGCAGCAACTGGTGGTGGCCGGCGATGATCGATTCGTTGAGGAACCGCATCGGGTCAGGCAGCGTCGGCTTGGAGTCGCGCTGGAACATCGCGGCCAGAGTCTGCAGCGCGAGCTGAGAGGCAACCTCGCCCTCGGGGTGGCCGCCCATGCCGTCGGCCAGGGCGAACAGGCCCGAATCCCGCGTGTAGCAATAGCCCATGCGGTCTTCGTTCTTTTCGCGCCCGCCCTTGCGGCTGACCTGGTAGACAGAAAAACGCATGAAGGTACTTCCCTGCCGGCGCTCAGGCCTTGGCGCCGGTGGTCAGGTTCTCGATCTGCAGCTTCAGACGTTCGCTGAAGCTGAGCTTGGTGTAGCGGCGCTCGGTCTCGCGCGCCAGTTCCTTCTGCAGCGCGAACACGCTCTGCGGCCGCGACAGCGGGTCCAGAGACATGCACCACTCCGTGACCTCGATCAGGTTGTCGGAGTACACGTTGCGCAAGCGAGAAAGCGACAGCGCGAGGCGGTCCTTCTCGATGCGCTGCGGCGCGTCGTTGGGCGGGTAGCCCTGCATGCACGCGTAGATGCACGCGCCGATGGCATAGATGTCGGTCCAGGGGCCGAGCGTGCCGTCGCGGCGGTACATCTCGGGCGCCGCGAAACCCGGCGTGTACATCGGGCGGATGAAGTTGCCTTCCTTGCTCAGCACTTCGCGCGCCGCGCCGAAGTCCAGAAGCACCGCCTTGTTGTCATTGGTGATGAAGATGTTCGCCGGCTTGATGTCCAGGTGGAGCATCTTGTGCTGATGCACGATGCGCAAGCCGCGCAGGATCTCGTCGAACAGCGAGCGGATGGTCGACTCGCGAAACACCTTGTCACGCTTGAGGTCGCGGGCGGTGACGATGAAGTCCTGCAGGGTGTCGCCCTGCAGGTAGTTCATCACCATGTAGACGGTCTCGTTCTCGCGGAAGAAGTTCAGCACCGAGACCACGCTCGGGTGGCTGATCTGCGCGAGGGAGCGGCCTTCTTCGAAGAAGCTCTTCAGGCCCAGGCGATACAGCGGCTGCTTCTCGGGCTTGACGCGTGGTGTCAGTTCGCCGGGCGAGCGTTCGGCCAGCGACGAGGGCAGGTATTCCTTGAGCGCGACGAGGTGTCGATCGGGGTCTTCGCAGAGGTAGACGACGCCGAAACCACCGGCCGCCAGCTTCTTGATGACCTGATAGCCGCCAACCACCGTGCCGGAGGGCAAAGGTGCTGGTTTGGGCTTTGACATAATCGCGTTTTTCGAGGGGAAAAGGCCTGATGGCAGTCTACAGCATGACCGGCTACGCCAGCGCCACGGCGGGGGCTCCCGCCCAGGGCGAGGAGGTCGGAAGTGCGGAAACTGGCACGCACCGCGCCCCCGCATCGTCGCAAGGGTCGGTGACCGTGGAGATGCGATCCGTCAACGGCCGCTTCCTCGACCTTGCACTGCGCCTGCCCGACGAGTTCCGCTCGCTCGAGCCCGCCCTGCGCGACCTGATCGGCGCCGCCGTGCGCCGCGGCAAGGTCGAACTGCGGCTCAATGCGCACACCGAAGCCGACTCCGCCTGGCCGCAGCCGCAGCCCGAACAGCTCAACCGCCTGACGCGGCTGGAAAGCACGATCCAGGGCTGGATGCCGAAGGCGCAGGGCCTGTCGGTCCACGAGATCCTGCAGTGGTGCAAGAGCGGCTCGAGCCCGGCGCGCCTGGACGAAGCGGCGCTCGAGGCGGCCAGGCGCTGCATCGACGGCCTGCGCGAGGCGCGTGCGCGCGAAGGCGACAAGCTGGTGGCGGTGCTGATGGAGCGAGTGCAGCGCCTGCGCGAACTGGCCAAACAAGCCGAGCCGCTCGTGCCGGCCGTGGTGCAACGCCAGCAGCAGCGTTTTCTCGAGCGCTGGCAGGAGGCGCTCGAGATCGTCGGTGCGGGCCAGACCATCCCGCGCGAGGCGCTGCAGGAGCGCGCCATCAACGAGGCCGCGGCCTACGCGATCCGCATCGACGTGGCCGAGGAACTGGCGCGGCTGCGTGCCCACCTCGACGAGATCCAGCGCCTGCTCAAGGCCGGCGGCGAACTTGGCAAGCGGCTCGATTTCCTCGTGCAGGAACTGCTGCGCGAAGCCAACACGCTCGCCTCGAAGGCCGCCTCGCTGGAGCTGACCAACATCTCGGTGGAGATGAAGGTGGCGATCGAGCAGCTTCGCGAGCAGGTCCAGAACATCGAATGAACCCGGGTCTTCGGGGACTCATCGACTCGACTAGACTGGTGCCGTGAAGACTGCCCTGCGTTCGCTGTGGATCTGCCTCTTGCTGCTGGCGCTGCCGGTGCAGGGCTTTGCCGCGGCGCAGATGGCGCAGTGCGGTCCGGGCCATGGGCGCTTGCAGCATGCGTCGGTCGGCGGGCACGGCGATGGCGGAGCCCTCCACACGCACGAGCAGCACGCGCAAGACGATCATCAGCATGCGGCATCGCATGCAGACGACGCTTCGATCGACGACTCGACGCCTGCGGCCAAGCACCACTGCAGCGCCTGCGCCTCCTGTTGCGTGGGTTTGGCGCTGCCCAGCAGCACACCGGTCGTGGTCGCGCCGTCGGAGGCCACGCTGCACGTGTCGGGCGGCGGCGCCGCCGATCCGGTCTTCCTGACCAGCGGGCTCGAACGCCCGCCTCGATCGCCCGGCGCCTGAGCAGCACTCGCCACGGCGAGTGCCGGGACCGGCCGCGCACGCGGCCGGACGATGCCCCTGTTCACGCGAGGACGACATGGTCCCCCACTCATGGCGCAGGCGCACGCCTGCCCTGCTGGCAGCCGCCTTGCTGCTGGCCACTGCAATGGCCCCGGCCCAAACGCCTGGCGGCGGAGCCAAAGCCGATCCGTTGAATCCGCAGGCCGAGGTGCCGGCACTTCGGCACGACTCGGCGCTGGCGCGATACCGACAGGTCGGCGAGCCCCTTCCTCTTGGCTGGAAGGAGGCGAATGACACGGCAGCGCGCATCGGCGGCTGGCGCGCCTATGCGCGCGAGGCGGCAGCGCCCGCGTCGTCAGCCGCGCCGAAGCCGCCCGGCGGGAGCCCACGATGAGCGCCCGCAGCATCCGCCTGGCCGCACCGCTCGCGCTGGCCGCGCTGCTGGCCGGCTGCGCATCGTTCAGCGCGGACGGTGGCTTCGGCCAGGTCGAGCAGGTCGCGAAAGACAGGCTCGGCAAGAACCTGCACTGGGCTCGCACTGAGGAGCAGCAGTCGCACATCGACCAGCGCGTGGCGGAGTTGCTGGCGCGGCCGCTGTCGGCCGACGACGCCGTGCAGCTCGCGCTGCTGAACAACCGCGGCCTGCAGGCGGCCTTCTTCGAGCTGGGCATCGGCGAGGCCGAGCTCGTGCAGGCCGGCCGTCTGCCCAATCCGGGCTTCGGCTTCGGGCGGCTCACGCGTGGCGACGAGGTCGAGCTGGAACGAGGGCTGCACTTCGACCTGGCGGCATTGATCGCGATGCCCATGCGGCGCGACGTGGAATCGCGCCGCTTCGCGCAGACCCAGAGCGTGGCCGCGGCCAGCGTGCTCGCGCTCGCCGCCGACACCCGCAAGGCCTGGGTGCAGGCGGTGGCCGCCGAGGAGACCCTGCGCTATACGCGCCAGGTGATGCAGGCCGCCGAGGCCGGCGCGGAGCTCGCGCGTCGCATGGCGCAAGTGGGCAACTTCAACAAGTTGCAGCAGGCTCGCGAGCAGGGCTTCTACGCCGACGCGGCACTCAACCTGGCCCGCGCGCAGCAGGCCCGGCTGGCCGCGCGCGAGCGGCTGATCCGCCTGCTCGGCCTGTGGGGCAGGCAGACGCAGTTCACGCTGCCCGAACGCCTGCCCGATCTTCCCCCGCAGCCCGCCGATCAGCCCGACATCGAACGCACGGCGCTGGCGCAGCGCCTGGACGTGCAGGCTGCGAAGCTGGCCACCGAGCAGACCGCCCGCAACCTCGGCCTCACGAAGACCACCCGCTTCATCAACGTGCTCGAAGTCGGCGCCGTTCGCAACAGTTCCAACGAAGCGCCCACGCAACGTGGCTGGGAGATCAGCTTCGAGCTGCCACTGTTCGACTGGAGCGGCTCGCGTGTCGCACGCGCCGAGAGCGTCTACCGGCAGTCGCTGCAGCGCACCGCGCAGACGGCCATCGAAGCCCGTTCCGAAGTGCGCGAAGCCTACGGCGCCTACCGCACGGCCTGGGACATCGCGAAGCACCAGCGCGACGAGATCGTGCCCCTGCGCCAGCGCATCGCCGAAGAAAACCTGCTTCGCTACAACGGCATGCTGATCGGCGTGTTCGAGCTGCTCGCCGACGCGCGCGCGCAGATCGCCGGCGTGAACGCCTCGATCGATGCACTGCGCGACTTCTGGCTCGCGCAGGCCGACCTGGACATGGCGATGCTCGGCCGTCCCACGCTCGTGCCGATGGCCGGCCCCTCGCCAGCGAACGCCGACAGCGGCGGCGCCGGCCACTGAACCCGAAGGACACAGCCATGGTTTCCCGACGTCACTTTCTCGGCGGCACCAGTGCCGTCGCGGCCGCAGTGAGCGCGGCCACAGTGGGCAAGGCGGCGATGGCCGCACTGCCCGAACCCGTGCTGCAGACCCGGCCCGACACCATGCCACCGCTGGTGCCGCCCACCGGCCGCCCCTACAACCCGGTGGTCACGCTCAACGGCTGGACGCTGCCCTGGCGCATGAACGCTGGCGTGAAGGAGTTCCATCTCGTCGCCGAACCCGTCGTGCGCGAGATGAGCCCTGGGTTCAAGGCCCACCTGTGGGGCTACAACGGCCAGAGCCCGGGGCCGACCATCGAGGTGGTCGAAGGCGACCGCGTGCGCATCTTCGTCACCAACCGGTTGCCCGAGGTGCACAGCGTGCATTGGCACGGACAGCGCCTGCCCAACGGCATGGACGGCGTCACCGGGCTCACCCAGCCGGGCATCCCACCGGGCAAGACTTTCGTCTACGAGTTCGTGGCACGGCGGCCGGGCAACTTCATGTACCACCCGCATGCCGACGAAATGGTGCAGATGGCAATGGGCCTGTACGGCATGTGGGTCACGCACCCGAAGGCGAAACACCCGCTGATCGACGAAGTCGACCGCGACTTCTGCTTCCTGCTCAATGCCTTCGACATCGAGCCCGGCAGTGCCACGCCCAAGGTGATGACGATGCTCGACTTCAACCTGTGGGCCTGGAACAGCCGCGTCTTTCCCGGCATCGACCCGCTCGTGGTGCGCAAGAACGACAAGGTGCGCTTTCGCATCGGCAACCTGACGATGACCAACCACCCCATCCACCTGCACGGCCACGAGTTCTTCATCACCGGCACCGACGGCGGGCCGACGCCGAAGAGCGCGCGCTGGCCCGAGATCACCGCCGACATCGCGGTGGGCCAGATGCGCCAGCTGGACTTCGTGGCCGACGAGGAGGGCGACTGGGCGATGCACTGCCACAAGAGCCACCACACCATGAATGCGATGGGCCACGACGTGCCGACCATGATCGGCGTGGACCACCGCGCGGTGGCGCGCCAGATCACCGGCCTGGTGCCCGACTACATGGTGATGGGCGAGCGCGGCATGCATGACATGACCGAAATGCAGATGCCGCTGCCCGACAACACCGCGCCGATGATGACCGGCACCGGCCCGTTCGGCGCGGTGGGCATGGGCGGCATGTTCAGCGTGCTCAAGGTTCGGCGCGACCAGCCGCACGGAGACTACCGCGACCCCGGCTGGTTCAAGCACCCGCCAGGGACGGTTGCGTACGAATGGACCGGCACGCTGGCGGAGGCGCCGCGCGGCGGCCCCCCGGCGGCGGCGAAGGCGGCCGTCGAAGTGCAGGTGCGCAAACCAGGGGCAGGCCATGGCCATCATTGATCGACGCAGCCTGCTGCTCGCCACGGGTTCGGTGCTGCTGGTCGGCGCCGTGCAAGCGCATGGCGAGTCGACGCACCCGAAGGCCGCCGTGCCGGCGGCGCCGGAACAGCAGCCCTGGGGCATCGCCGGCGAAGCGCGGCGCGCGACGCGCACGGTCGAGCTGCGCATGCTCGACTCGATGCGTTTCGTGCCGGATCGCCTCGCGGTGAAACTCGGCCAGACGCTGCGCCTGCGCATCCGCAACACCGGTGCGGTGCTGCACGAACTCGTCATCGGCACGCCCGCCGCGCTCGACGAGCATGCCGCGCTGATGGCGCGATTCCCGGACATGCAGCACGACGAGCCCTGGATGGCCCACGTGCCGCCGGGTCGCACCGGCGAGATCGTCTGGACCTTCAATCGCGCGGGCGAGTTCGCCTTTGCCTGCCTCATCGCCGGCCACTACCAGGCCGGCATGGTCGGCCGCATCACGGTGCGCCCCGCCTGACACCCAACAACCCCTCACGGAAGGAATCCGACATGAGAACCCCTGTGCTGTCATTGCTGCTCGCGGGCGCCTGCGCCAGCGCCATCGCCGCGGACACCGCCGACCTGAGCGAAGGCGAGATCCGCAAGGTCGACAAGAGCGCCGCCAAGCTCACCATCAGGCATGGCGAGCTGAAGAACCTCGACATGCCCCCGATGACCATGGTCTTCCAGGTCAAGGACAAGGCCTGGCTCGACAAGCTAAAGGCCGGCGACAAGGTGCGCTTCCAGGCCGAAAAGCAGGGCACCGACTACGTGGTGACGGTCATCGAGCCCAAGGGGGACTGACCATGGCCTCGCGCATGCTGCTGTGGCTGGGAGCGCTGGCCGTGTTCGTGGCGGGGGGCATGGCGATCGCGTTGTCGGGCGGGAACACGGCGCCGGGCGAACCCTGGCGTCTGCGGCCCGACGATGCGAAGCTGGTCACGCTGGGCCAGCAGGTCTACGAGGCGCGCTGCGCGTCCTGCCACGGCGTGCGACTGGAAGGGCAGGCGAACTGGCGGCAGCCCGGCGCCGACGGCCTGCTGCCCGCACCGCCGCACGACGCCAGCGGCCACACCTGGCATCACCCGGACGAAATGCTGTTCCGCATCACCAAGTACGGCGTGGCCCGGGCCGCCAAGCTGCCCAACCACGCCTCGGCGATGCCGGCCTTCGAAGGCGTGCTCAGCGACACGGAGATCGTCGCCGCGCTCTCTTGGATCAAGTCGCAGTGGCCGCCGAGCGTGCAAAGCCGGCACGACGCGCTCAACCGCCCCGACCCGGCATCGCGCTGAGCGGCGATACTTCGCTCTGGCCCGGCACACCGACACGCCCATGGACTACCCCGGCAACCTGTTCGTCGTCGCCGCCCCCAGCGGGGCCGGCAAGTCGAGCCTGGTCAAGGCCCTGCTCGAACTCGACTCGCACCTGGCGGTGTCGGTGTCGCACACCACGCGCGCGCCGCGAGGCCAGGAGCAGCAGGGCCGCGAGTACCACTTCATCGGCGAGCCCGAGTTCCGCGCCAAGATCACCCACGGGGACTTCTTCGAGTGGGCCGAGGTGCACGGCAACCTCTACGGCACCTCGCGCGAAGCCATCGAGGCGCGCATTGCCGGTGGCCAGGACGTCGTGCTCGAGATCGACTGGCAGGGCGCCTTGCAGATCAAGAAGCTGTTCCAGCACGCGGTGCTGATCTTCATCCTGCCGCCGAGCTGGGACGAACTCCGCCAGCGCCTGATGCGCCGCGGCGAGGACGGCGTGGACGTGATCGCCAGGCGCATGGACAACGCACGCATCGAGGTGGCCCAGGCCCGGCATTTCGACTTCGTTATAATCAACGCCCTGTTCGAGACGGCCCTCTTCGACCTGAAGACCGTCGTCCACTCCCAGCGTCTGAAGTACGCTGCCCAGCGCCGCAACAAGTCCCAGGTTTTTGCAGCGCTCGATCTGATCTGATCTCCCCCGGAGCATCCGCATGGCCCGCATCACCGTCGAAGACTGTCTCGTCAAGATCCCGAACCGCTTCCAGCTCGTGCTGGCCGCGACCTACCGTGCGCGCATGCTCAGCCAGGGCCACGCCCCGAAGATCGAGACCAAGAACAAGCCCGGCGTGACCGCGCTGCGCGAGATCGCCGCCGGCGAAGTCGGTATCGAGATGCTCCGCAAAGTCCCCGTCTGACGCGCCATTGACCCCATGGCGGCCCTCCTTCGGCCGCCTCGCCCTGCGGGCCCGGTGTCGGCCTGCTAAATTCCGGACATGGGCGACCGCACCCCCGAAGCACTGCGTGACTCGACCGCGCCGTCGAGCCGGCGCAGCGCTGCCCCGGCGAAGCTGGTCACCGCCGACGCCGCCGCCGCCTCCTTCGCGGCGCTGACCTCCAAGCTCGACTACCTTGACGCCGCCGACATCAAGCGCGTGCGCGACGCCTACCGCTTCGCCGACGAGGCGCACCTCGGCCAGTTCCGCGCCAGCGGCGAGCCCTACATCACGCACCCGATCGCGGTGGCCGGCCTGTGCGCCGAGTGGAAGCTCGACGCCCAGGCCATCATGGCCGCGCTGATGCACGACGCGATGGAGGACTGCGGCATCCCGAAGTCCGAGCTGATCGAACGTTTCGGCGCGCCCACCGCCGACCTGGTCGATGGCCTCACCAAGCTCGACAAGCTGCGCTTCTCGACGCGCGAGGAGTCGCAGGCCGAGTCCTTCCGCAAGATGCTGCTGGCGATGGCGCGCGACGTTCGCGTCATCCTCATCAAGCTGGCCGACCGGCTGCACAACATGCGCACGATGGACGCGATGGTGCCGTCCAAGCGCGTGCGCATCGCCGGCGAGACGCTGGACATCTACGCCCCCATCGCCCACCGCCTGGGCCTGAACCAGACCTACCGCGAACTGCAGGAGCTCTCGTTCCAGCACCTGCGGCCGTGGCGCCACACGGCGCTGTTCAAGGCGGTGCAGAAGGCGCGCGGCTACCGGCGCGACGTGGTCGAGCGCATCCAGCGCGAGGTGGAGAAGTCCTTCGCGCAGTCCAAGCTACCGGTGCAGGTGTTCGGCCGCGAGAAGACGCTGTTCTCGATCTACAAGAAGATGAGCGAGAAGCACCTCAGCTTTGCGCAGGTGAACGACATCTTCGGCTTTCGCATCGTCGTGAGCACGCTTCCCGAGTGCTACATGGCGATGGGCGTGCTGCACCAGCTCTACAAGCCGATGCCCGGGCGCTTCAAGGACTACATCGCCATCCCGAAGGCGAACGGCTACCAGTCGCTGCACACCACGCTGGTCAGCCCGCTGGGCACGGCGGTGGAGTTCCAGATCCGCACGGAGCAGATGCACGCCGTGGCCGAGAAGGGCATCGCCGCGCACTGGATGTACAAATCCAAGGGCGCCGGCGGCAACCACGCGCAGGACGCGCAGCGCCTGGGTGCGATGTGGCTGCAGTCGCTGCTCGACATCCAGGACGAGACGCGCGACGCGAGCGAGTTCCTCGAGCACGTCAAGATCGACCTGTTCCCCGACGCGATCTACGTGTTCACGCCGAAATCGAAGATCCTCGCCCTGCCCAAGGGCGCCACGCCGGTGGACTTCGCCTACGCGATCCACTCCGACGTCGGCGACCACTGCGTGGCCGCCAAGGTCAACGGCGAGCCGGTGGCGCTGCGCACCGAGCTGCGCAGCGGCGACGTGGTCGAGATCGTCAGCGCGCCCAACGCGCGGCCGAACCCGGCCTGGCTGAACTTCGTGCGCACCGGCCGGGCGCGCTCGAAGATCCGCCACTACCTGAAGACGATGGAGCAAGAGGAGTCGCAGGACCTGGGCGAGAAGATGCTCGCGCAGGCCCTGCGCGCCGAAGGCCTGCAGCTGCCCGACGAGCGCGAGGAACACGCGCCTCTGTGGCAGCAGGTGACACGCTGGAGCGGTAACCGCAACCGCGCCGAACTGCTCACCGACATCGGCCTGGGCCGCAAGATCGCCAGCATCGTCGCCAAGCGCGTGGCGCGGCTGATGGCCGAAGAAGGCCAGCGCCCCGACGCGCTGACGCTGACCATGGGCCGCTACGCCAGCGACGACAACGCGCCGCTGCAGGGCATGGTGCTGATCGACGGCAGCGAAGGCGCCTCGGTACAACTGGCGCCGTGTTGCCGGCCGATCCCGGGGGATTCCATCGTCGGCTACCTCGGCCGCGGCGAGGGCCTGACGGTGCACACCGCCGACTGCAGCGTCGGCAAGCGCCTGTTCGAGCGCGACAGCGAACGCTGGATGACGGTCGAGTGGGCCGAGCAGCCCACGCGCGCCTTCGAGACCGCGATCAGCGTGCTGCTCAAGAACGGCAAGGGCGTGCTCGCCGAGGTGGCCTCGGCAGTGGCTTCGGCCGAGGCCGACATCACCCACATCGACATGGGCGACGAACGTGCCGCGCAGACCAGCGAGCTGCGCTTGCTGCTGAGCGTGCGCGACCGGCTGCACCTGGCCGAGGTGATGCGCGTGCTCAAGCGCTCGGCCTCGGTGCTGCGCGTGGCACGCGTCAAGCCCTGAGCCTGCGGCTCAGGGCTGCGCCCCGACCACACCGCTCCCCCGAGCCCCCTCCGGGAGGGGGCGCCATCCAGACTCACGATGCTGCGGGAGCCGGATAGATCACATCGAGCACCTCGATTCTTTCCAGCCCACCAGGCGTCTGTAGCGTGACCTCTTCACCCACACGCGCCTTGAGCAGCGCACGCGCGATCGGCGCGATCCAGCTCACCTCGCCCTGCGCGCTGTCGGACTCGTCGATGCCCTTGATGGTGATGGTGCGCTCGTCGCCCTTCTGGTTGGCGTAGGTCACCGTGGCGCCGAAGAAGACCTGGTCGTGGCCGTGGTGCAGCGACGGGTCGACCACCTCGGCGATGTCCAGCCGCTTGGTGAGGAAGCGGATGCGCCGGTCGATCTCGCGAAGGCGCTTCTTGCCGTAGAGGTAGTCGCCGTTCTCGGAGCGATCGCCGTTCTTCGCCGCCCACGACACCACCTCGACGATCTTCGGCCGTTCGTCGTCGAGCAGGCTCATCAGCTCGGCGCGCAGCCGCGCGTAGCCCTGCGGGGTGACGTAGTTCTTCGTGCCCTGCGGCATCGCCGGCAGCGCGAGTTCTTCTTCGTCGTCGCCGTCGGATTCCTTGGTGAAGGCCTTGTTCATCGCGTCTCGATTCTGCCAGCCGCCGCTACGATGGCGGCATGACACACGAGACCGACGTGATCGTCGTCGGCGCCGGCATCGCCGGGGCCTCGCTCGCCGCCTTTCTGTCCGAGTCGCACCGCGTGCTGCTGCTCGAGGCCGAGTCGCAGCCGGGCTACCACAGCACCGGCCGCTCGGCGGCGATGTTCATGGAGAGCTACGGCACGCCGACGATCCGTGCGCTGACGCGCGCGAGCCGTGCGTTCTACACCGCGCCGCCGGCGGGCTTCAGCGCCACGCCGCTGATCTCGCCGCGCGGCGCGATGTACGTCGGCACGCCGGCGCAGCACGATCTGCTCGACCAGACCGAGGCCGAACTGCGGCCGCACACGCCGAACCTGCAGCGCTTGTCCGCCGCCGAGGCCATCGCGCGTGTGCCCATGCTGCGAGCCGATCAGGTCGGCGGCGCCCTGCTCGACCCCGATGCGGCCGACATCGACGTGCATGCGCTGCACCAGGGCTTTCTGCGCCGCGCGAAGGCGAATGGCACGCGGATCGTCTGCGATGCACGCGTCAGCGGGCTGCAGCGGCGCGAGGGCCTGTGGCACGTGCACAGCGTCGCCGGTGACTGGCGCGCTGCCACCGTCGTCAACGCCGCCGGAGCCTGGGCCGAAACGCTCGCGCAACTCGCCGGCCTCCCGCCCATCGGGCTGCAACCGAAACGCCGGGCCGCCTTCCTCTTCGCACCGCCTGCCGACCTGGATTGCGCGTCCTGGCCCTGCGTCTGCGGCGTCGACGAAGGCTGGTACTTCAAGCCCGATGCGGGCTCCCTGCTCGGCTCGCCGGCCAACGCCGACCCGGTGGATCCGCACGATGTGCGGCCGGAGGAGCTCGACATCGCCACCGGCATCGCGCGCATCGAGGAGATGACCACGCTGCAGATCCGCCGCCCGAGCCACACGTGGGCCGGGCTGCGCTCCTTCGTGGCCGACGGAGACCTGGTCGCCGGCTTCGACCCGCTGGTGCCCGGCTTCTTCTGGCTCGCCGCGCAAGGCGGTTACGGCATCCAGACCGCGCCGGCGATGGGGGAACTCGCCGCCGCCTGGGTGCGTGGCGAGCCGACCCCCGCGCACATCGCCGCCGCGGGTGTGGATGCTGCGTATCTGCACGTCGATCGCCTGCGCCGACAATCTGCTTCCTGACCGGAGACCTCCCATGAGCAAGTCCCACCGCATCGCCGTGATCCCCGGCGACGGCATCGGCCGCGAAGTCATGCCTGAAGGCCTGCGTGCCCTCGAGGCCGTCGGCGCACGCCACGGCATCCGCTTCGAGTGGAAGCACATCGACTGGGCCAGCTGCGACTGGTACGCCAAGCACGGCACGATGATGCCGGCCGACTGGTTCGATCAGCTCGCCGGCCTGGACGCGATCTACTTCGGCGCCGTCGGCTGGCCCGACACCGTGCCCGACCACATCTCGCTGTGGGGCTCGCTGCTGAAGTTCCGCCGCGACTTCGACCAGTACGTGAACCTGCGCCCCTGCCGCCTGATGCCCGGCATCCCGTCGCCGCTGGTCGATCGCAGCGGCCGCGCGCGGCAGCCCGGCGAGATCGACTTCTACGTGGTGCGAGAGAACACCGAGGGCGAATACTCCAGCGTCGGCGGCCGCATGTTCGAAGGCACCGACCGCGAGGTGGTGATCCAGGAAACGGTGATGACACGCGTGGGCGTCGACCGCGTGCTGCGCTATGCCTTCGAGCTGGCGAACAAGCGCCCGAAGAAGCACCTCACCTCGGCCACCAAGAGCAACGGCATCGCCATCACCATGCCCTACTGGGACGAGCGCGTCGCGGCGATGGCGAAGAGCTATGCGGACGTGAAGGTCGACAAGTACCACATCGACATCCTCACCGCGAACTTCGTGCTGCACCCGGACTGGTTCGACGTGGTGGTGGCGAGCAACCTGTTCGGCGACATCCTGTCCGACCTCGGCCCGGCCTGCACCGGCACGATCGGCATCGCGCCGAGCGCCAACATCAACCCGGACCGCAAGTTCCCGTCGCTGTTCGAACCGGTGCACGGCTCCGCGCCGGACATCGCCGGCAAGGGCGTGGCCAACCCGATCGGCATGGTCTGGTCGGGCGCGCTGATGCTCGAGCACCTGGGCCACGCGCAGGCCGGCGCCGAGGTGCTGGCGGCGATCGAGAAGCTGCTCGCCGACCCGCACGCGCCGAAGACGCGCGACATCGGCGGCACCGCCGGCACACAGGACGTGGGGCGCGCGCTCGCCTGGCTGCTGGCATGAAGGTTTGCATCGTCGGCGCCGGCGCGATCGGCGGCTTCATCGGCACGCGGCTGGCACGCGCCGGTGAAGCGCAGGTCAGCGCCCTGGCGCGCGGGGCTACGCTGCAGGCGTTGCGCACGCAGGGCTGGCGGCTGCGCCAGGGCGGCGAACTGCTGCAGGCGCCGGCCACGGCGAGCGATGACCCGGCGGCGCTGGGTGTGCAGGAGCTCGTCGTCGTCGCGCTGAAGGGCCAGGCGCTGCCCGAACTGGCGCCGCGCCTGGCGCCGCTGTTCGGTCGCGACACCCTCGTGCTGCCAGCGATGAACGGCGTGCCCTGGTGGTTCGGACGTGGCGTGGCAGCACTCGGCGACGCGCCGCTGCAAAGCGTCGATCCGGGCGGCGTGGTGGGCCGCGCCATTCCATTCGAGCAGGTGCTCGGCTGCGTGGTGCATGCCAGCACGGCGACGTCGGAGCCCGGGCTCGTCGAACATCGCATGGGCCAGGGCCTGATCGTCGGCGAGGCGTCCGGTGGCCTGAGCGAGAGGGTGCAACGCGTCGTGGCGCTGCTCCAGAACGCGGGCTTCGATGCGACGGCGTCGGCGAACATCCGCCAGGACATCTGGTACAAATTGTGGGGCAACCTGACGGTGAATCCGGTGACGGCGATCACCGGCGCCACCACCGACCGCGTGCTCGACGACCCGCTGGTAAGGGCCTTCTGCACCGCGGCGATGCGCGAGGCCGCGGCCATCGGCGAGCGCCTGGGCTGCGCCATCGCGCAGAGCCCGGACGACCGCCACGCCATCACGCGCAAGCTCGGCGCCTTCCGCAGTTCGATGCTGCAGGACGTGCAGGCCGGCCGCGCCATCGAGCTCGACGCCATCGTCGGCGTGGTGCACGAGATCGCCACGCGTCTGGGCGTGGCCTCGCCGAACATCGACGCGCTGCTCGGCCTCACGCGGCTGTTCGGCCGCGTGCACGGCCTCTACCCGGAATCGCCGGAAGCCCCCGCCGCCTGAAGCTCAGGCCCCGAGACGCAGGTGCTGCCCCTGCACCGCCTCGCCGCTGCGCGTGGCGAGGAAGGCGATCGCCTCGGCGGCGGCCGCGGTGCTCACCCAGGCCGTGCGGTCGGCATCGGGCATCGCGGCGCGGTTCGCCGGCGTGTCCAGCGTGGTCGGCGCGACGCTGTTGACGCGGATGCCGCTGCCCGCCACCTCCTGCGCGAGCGATTCGACGAGGCGCTGCAACGCGCTTTTCGACGCAATGTAGGCGCCCTTGAGCGCCTGCCCGCCACCGGCCGCCGCCGCGCTCACCGCGACGATGCTGCCGCTGCCCTGCGTGCGCATCTGCGCCACCACCGGCTTGGCCAGCGCGACGAACGACCACGCATTCAGGCCGAACATGCGATCCCACGAGGCCCGCGTCAACTGCGCCACGCCCTCGCCCATCTCGAAGCCACCGGCCACGTGCACCAGCGCGTCGACTCGGCCGAGCGACTGCACGATGCGGCCGACAGCCGCCGCGACTGCGGCCTCGTCGGTGATGTCGACCGCTTCAGCGAACGCGGCGGCGGGGAACATCTGCTTCAACACCGCCGCATCGCGGTCGAACAGCGCCAGCCGCGCGCCGTCCGCGAGCAAGCGCTGCACCACCGCGCGGCCCAGCGCGCCGGCAGCGCCGGTGACGATCACCACCGAATCGTTCGTGCTCATCGTGTGTGCTCCGGCAGAGCCTGCGCCAGCGCGCGGGCGAGGTCTTTCTGGAGATCGTCGACATTCTCCAGCCCGACCGAGTAGCGCACGAAGTTCGGCGGAATGCCCGCGGCCTTCATCTGCGCCTCGTTCATCGTGCCCGACCACATCGCCGCCGTGTGAACGATCAGCGACTCGACGCCGCCGAGGCTCACCGCATGCGTGGCCAGTTCGAGCGCGCCGACAAATCGGCTGGTCGCCTCGAAGCCGCCCTTCACCGCGAAGGCGATCACCGGGCCGCCGCCCTTCATCTGGCGCTTCGCCAGCGCGTGCTGCGGGTGGCTCTCGAGGCCCGGGTAATGCACCTTCTCCACCTGCGGCTGCTGCTCCAGCCAGCGCGCCAGCGCCAGGGCATTGGCGTTGATGCGCTCGATGCGCACGGCCAGCGTGCGCAAGCCGCGCAGCAGCAGCCAGGCGTCCATCGGCGAGAGCACCGCGCCCAGCGTGATGTGCATGCGCCAGATCTTCTCGGCGAGTGCGTTCGAGCAGCACACCGCGCCGGCGGTGATGTCGTGGTGGCCGCCGAGCAGCTTGGTGGCGCTGTGCACCACGACGTCGATGCCCAGCGCGTGAGGCTGCTGGTTCAGCGGCGAGGCGAAGGTGTTGTCGACGATGGTGAGGATGCCGCGCTCGCGCGCCATCGCCGCCACCGCCTGCAGGTCGGTCAGCACCAGCGTCGGGTTGGCCGGCGTCTCCAGCATGATCAGTTTCGTGTTCGGTCGGATCGCGGCACGCAGGGCCTCGATGTCGCTCTGCTCGACCAGCGTGGCCTGCACGCCGAAGCGCGGCAGCACTTCGTCGAACAGTTTGGCGGTGCTCATGTAGTGGCGTGTCTGGGCCACCACGTGGTCGCCGGCCGAGACGAGCGCCAGCACCGTGGTGCTGATGGCGCCCATGCCCGAGGCGGTGAGCAGCGCGGTCTCGGTGCCTTCGAGGCCGGCGATGATCGCCGCCACGCGCTCGTGCACCGGGTTGCCATAGCGCGTGTAGTAGGCCGGGTGGCGCGCGCGCGTGGCCATGTCGGCGAACTCGCCGGCGTCGCGGGCACGGAAGGTGGCGCTGTAGTGGATGGGCGCCACCACCGAGCTGTCGTCGGACAGGCCGCTGTCGCCGTGTAGCACGCGGGTGTCGGCGTGCCAGTCGTGGGGATCGTCGTTCATGCAGCGGGCTCCGGAGGCAGGCGCGGCGCGCCTATAGTGCAGCCGTCGCATTATTCCGGAGGAGTGACCATGCGCAGCGAGTGGATCTCGATCGACGCCAGCGGAGGCGGACGCTACGACGCCTACCTCTCGCTGCCGCCGGCCGGGCGCGGCCCGGGACTGCTGCTGTTCCAGGAGATCTTCGGCGTGAACCGGCACATCCGTTCAGTGGCCGACCAGTACGCGCTCGACGGCTTCGTGGTGCTGGCGCCCGACCTGTTCTGGCGCGACGCTCCGCGTGTCGAGCTCGGCTATGCCGGCGCCGACCGCGAACGCGCGATGTCGCTGCTCAAGGGCACCGACCCGGCCCTGCTGGCGGCCGACATCCCGACGAGCCTGGCCGCTCTGCGTGCGCGGCCCGAGCGCGACGGCCGCGTCGGCGCCTTCGGCTACTGCCTGGGCGGGCGGCTGGCCTACGTGGCCGCGGCCACCGCCGATGTCGATGCGGCGTCGTGCTACTACGGCGGCGGCATCCACGACCAGCTCGGCATCGCCGGCAGCGTGCGCTGCCCGATCCAGTTCCACTACGGCGCGCGCGACACGCACATTCCGCTGCCCGCCGTCGACCGGGTCAAGGCGGCGTTCAGCGGCCGCGACGCCGAAATCCACCTCTACGACGCCGAGCACGGCTTCAACTGCTGGGAGCGCGCGAGCTACCACGCACCCTCGGCCGCTCTGGCGCATGCGCGCACGTTGGCGCACTTTGCTCGCACGCTGTTCTGAGCAGGCCACTGTGGGCAGGGTGCTTGTGATTCGTCAAGCGGTGCCCGGAGCGCCGCGCCCACAATGAAGCCGACATCCTGAGGAGTTGATGATGAGTTCGACCTATCCGCTCGACCCGCGCAGTGCCGCTGCGGCACAGGTGCGTGCCACGCTGCAGGACCGTGAACGCGCCCTGCGCGCCGAGGTCGAGGCCGCGCGGCAGATCGGCCGGACCGACCCTTCCGCCGTGGCGCGCGAAGTGCGCGACCGCGAGGAAGAAGCCGACGCACAGGTCACGACCGGCATCAACGACGCCGAGATCGACCGCGACGTGGCCGAATTGCGCGAGATCGGCGAGGCACTGCAGCGCCTGGACGCCGGCCGCTACGGCCAGTGCAAGTCCTGCGACGAACTCATCGACCCGCGCCGGCTGGCAGCCGAGCCCTTCGCGGTGCGCTGCACGCGTTGCCAGGGCGCGCGCGAGCAGGCGCAGCGCCGCATCTAGACACGCCGCTCAATCCAGGCGCAGCGTCAGCAGCGTCTCGCCGCGCATCACCACCATGCGCGTGCCGGCTTCACGCCGCCACGCGAGCAGCGCCCGCGCCAGGTCGGCGCTGTGCGCGATGGGGCGGTCGTTGATCGCCAGCACGATGTCGTCGACCTTCAGGCCGAAACGCTCGGCCAGGCTGCCCCGGCGCACGATGGACACCATCGCGCCTTGCACCGTGCTGCGCCCGCGCGCCACGGCCACCGGCGCGCTCACGTCGTCGAACTCGGCGCCCAGACGCGGCCGCACGATGCTGCCGCTGCTGCGCAGCTCGGCGACGATGTCCAGCACGATCTCGATCGGAATGGACAGGCTCACGCCGGGTGCGCCATAGGCGCCGACCACCGTGCGCAGGTTCATGCCGACGATGTCGCCCGTGGCGTCGAGCAGCGGCCCGCCGGAGTTGCCCGGGTTCAAGGCCAGATCGGTCTGCACGAACAGCAGTTCGGGTTCGTCGCCGAAGTGGCGGTCCATGCCGCCGACGATGCCGGCGGCCACCGAGCGGTTCAGCCCATAGGGCTCGCCCACCGACAGCACCCAGTGGCCCGGTCGTAGCGTGGTACTGCGGCCCAGCGGCGGCGCCACCGGGCCGGCGCTGTCGATGCGCAGCAGCGCGATGTCGGTGTCGAGGTCGGTGCCGATCAAGGAGGCACGCAGCACCCGCTGGTCGGCCAGCTTGACGATCACCTCGTCGCTCTCGCTGACCACGTGGGCAGCTGTCACGATGTGGCCCGCAGCGTCGATCAGGAAGCCCGCGCCGATGCGTGCGTAGGGCAAGGCGGAGACGCCACGCTCGTCCGCGTTGGGCGGCAGGCCGCCGATCGCGGCCGGCTCGCTTCGCGCCACGCCATACACGCCGACAGCGAACGGCAGCGCGCGGGCCAGTGCCGTCGCAAAGCCGCCGCGCGGATCGGCCGGTGGTGTGCTGCAGGCGGCCAGCAGGCAGGCGGCTGCCAGCGCGGCGGCGCGGGCGGCGCTGATGGGCGCCGTTGAGAACCAGGTCATCGCGCGGACTCTGCCACGACCCGCTGCAGCTTGCCGCTGCGGCCGGCGCGCCTCGCGTTGCCGCGGCTCAGGGCCACCCGCACGCCCGGCAGCCCCTGGCGGGCCAGGTGCGCACGCAGGGCATCCGCGGCGTGGCGAGCGTCGCGCTCGCCATGGCAGGCGCCGATGTCCAGGCTGAGCTGGCGTTCGCCGGCCTGCACCAGCTGGAAGTCCAGCAAGCCTGCTTCCTCCAGCACGCTGACCAGGGCCAGTGGGGGCAGCATGACGCTGCGGCCTCGTGCATCGCGCAGGCGCAGCATGTCGTCGGTGCGGCCGAGCACGTCCATCGCCGGCAGCGGCGAGCCGCAGGCGCAAGGCTGGGCGTGCAGCGTCACGCGGTCACCGATGTCGTAGCGGATCAGCGGCTGCACGTGGTTGGCCAGGTTGGTCAGCCAGGTGGTCGCGCCGCACACGCCGGCCGGCACGGCGCGGCCGCGCTCGTCCACCGGCTCGAGCAACACCCAGTCGGCGTTCAGGTGCAGCACGCCCCGCCGGCATGGCACTGCGATGGCGAGGAATTCCGACGCACCGTAGCTGTTCGCCGCCGGGCAGCCGAACGCGGCCTCGATCTCGACCTGCATCGCCGCGCTGAGCGATTCGCCGCCGGTCCAGACCTCGGCCAGCGAGAGCTGCAGGCGCCCGGCGCGTGCCGCCTCGGCCAGCATGAGCGCAGCACTCGGGTAAGTGGCCAGCACGGTGGGCGCATGACGGTGCAACTGCGCGATGAGTTCGGGCAGAGGCTGCAGGAAGTCGAACCCCTGCAGGCGCTGCCCCAGCCCCGGCTGCAGGCGGCGCAGGCGCTGCATCGACACCGTGCTGGCAAAGTGCCCGGTGGTGGCGCCGACGAAGGCGATGCGTTCGCCCAGGCACCAGGGGTCGAACCAGCGGCGCCACGGGTTCAGCGGCGCACGGCGCAGGCCCTCGAGCGCGTCGTAGACCGCCATCGCCCGCGCGTCCTGCACGAACAGGCCCGGCTCGCCGGTGCTGCCGGAGCTTTCCCACACCACGAATCGGCCGTCGAAGGCCTCGCCGATGCGCGCCGGGTCGGCCACGAAGGCCTGCAGCGCCGGCAGGCGCAGGGCCGGGTCGGTCACCCAGTCCTCGAAGTGCTGCATCAGTTCGCGCTTGCCGATCGGCGCGATGCCGTTGAGCCCGCCTTCGCCGCGCCAGCCGGCGAGTCGTTGCCGGTAGACCGGTGCGGCGCTCGCCGCCTCCAGCAGCGCCGCCAGACGGTCACGTTGGCGTTCGGCCAGCATCCGCGGCCCGCCGGCAGACACGGCCAGCACGTCGCCGGCGGCCAGGCTGGTCTGCCAGGGGTCGTGGTCGCTGCGCATGGCCTTCGACGCTAGGCGCGCTGGCGGTCTCCCGGCTTGAGCCGGCTCAAGCGCCAGCGGCCGAAAAGGTCAAGCCGGGAACGTGCGGAGCCGATGTCATGATTGACGCAAGGCAAGCGGGTGTCTAATGTCGCCCATCCCGCTTTCGAGAATCACCGCCACGTGACGAACCCGACCCACCTAGCCGTTCTCGATGATGAAGTCGACATCACGCGCTTGCTGGGCCTGTACCTGGAGAGCCAGGGCTTCAGGGTCACCCAGCTGCACACCGGCGCCGCACTGATCGACCTGATGGGCCGCGACCCGCCGACGCTGGTGCTGCTCGACCTCGGCCTGCCCGGCGAAGACGGCTTCGCCATCGCGCGGCAACTGCGCGAGCACTGGCACTGCGGGCTGGTCATCGTCACCGGCCGCGGCGACGCGATCGACAAGGTGGTCGGGCTCGAGGTCGGTGCCGACGACTACGTCACCAAGCCGTTCGACCTGCGCGAGCTGGTGGCACGCATCAAGGCCGTGCTGCGGCGCCTGGAGCCGCTGACCACGCGCCCGGCGCCGCTGCCGCTGGGGCCGAGCGTCGCGCCGGGCGAGAAGACGCGCCTGCGCTTCGCCCAGTGGGAGCTGGACACGGCCGCACGCCGCCTGAGTGACACGCAGGGGCGCGACATGCCGCTGACCTCGGGCGAGTTCGACCTGCTCAGCGTGTTCGCGCGCACACCGGGCCGCGTGCTGTCACGCGACTTCCTGCTCGAGCACACGCGCGGCCGCAGCGCCGGCCCGTTCGACCGGACGATCGATGTGCAGGTCGGGCGTCTGCGGCGCAAGCTGGAGGTCGACCCGGAGGATCCGCAGATCATCAAGTCGGTGCGCGGCGCGGGCTACATCCTCGTGCCGCCGGTGGCGGCGGAATGACCCTGTCGTCGTGAATCCCGCCCCGCCCCCCATCGGCCAGGCGCTGCCGGACGGGTTCGACGTCCAGGGCGTCTTCCGCTCGCTGTTCGCCGCCTATCCCGATGCCTTGCTGGTCGTCGACACAGCGGGCCGCATCGTGCTGGCCAACGACGGTGCGGCGCAGTTGCTCGGCTACGGCGTCGGCGAGCTGGTCGGCCTGAGCGTCGACGCGCTGGTGCCCGACGCGATCCGCCCGCGACACGCCAGCTTTCGCGGCGACTACCTGAAGGCGCCCCGCCCTCGGCCCATGGGCACCCAGATGGAGCTCGTGGCACGCCGCCGCGACGGCACCGAGGTGATGGTCGAGATCGCGCTGAGCCCGCTGCAGCAGCACGGCCTGCCTTTCGTCGTGGCGGCCGTCCGCGGCATCGGCGCCTACCCGCGCGTGCGCCAGGCGCTTCAACGCGCCCACTACGCCGAGCAGGTGGCGCAGTTCGGCCGCGTGGCCGTCGACGCGCGCGACCCGCACCAGCTGCTCGAACAGGTGCCCCGCGTGGCCGCCGAGGCCCTGCAGGTGGAATCGGCCGTGGTGTACCTGCTCGAGCCGAACCGGCTGGACTTCCGCGTTGCCTCCTGCCACGGCGATTACCCCGGCGAAGCGCGCGGCGACCACGTGCCGAACCGGCCCGACACCTTGCCCGGCTTCGTGCTCGCGCAGGGCCGGCCGGTGCGCGTCGACGACTGCGCCGCGGAACTTCGCTTCGACGTCCCGGAGAGCCACCGACGCAGCGGGCTGGCCAGTGCGCTGGCCGTCCCGTTGTCCGATCGCGGCCGGATCGTCGGCGCACTGGCGGTGCGCGCGCACCGGCCGGGCCGCTTCGGCGATGACGAACTGCGTTTCCTCGATGCGCTGACCAGCCTGCTGGCCACCAGCCTGCAACGAGCGCAGACCGAAGAGGCGCTCAACCATTCGCAGCGCCTGGAGAGCGTGGGCCAACTCACCGGCGGCATCGCGCACGACTTCAACAACCTGCTGACCGTGATCTCCGGCAACCTGCAGGTGCTGGAAGATTTGCCGGCCGTGGCGGGCGACCCGTTCGCACAGCAGCTCGTGGGCGCGGCCTCGCGCGCCAGCCGCCGCGGCGCCGAGCTGACGGGCAAGCTGCTCGCCTTCTCGCGCCGCCAGATGCTGCAGCCCACCGCACTGGATGCAGGCGCGCTGCTGCAATCGCTGGCCGACATGCTGCGGCGAACGCTCGACCAGCGTATCCGCATCGAAGTGGACACGCCCCCGGAGTGCCCGCTGGTGCTGGCCGATGCCGGGCAGCTCGAGTCGGCACTGCTGAACATCGCCATCAACGCACGCGACGCGATGCCCGACGGTGGGTTGCTCTGGTTTGCGTGCCGCGAAGTGCCGTCGCGTTCGCCCGATCTGCCGGCCGAACTGGCAGAGCACGATGGCGTCACCTACGTGGCCATCGCCGTGGGCGACAACGGCGCGGGCATGTCCGACGCGGTGAAGGAGCGCGCCTTCGAGCCCTTCTTCACCACCAAGGAAGCAGGCCGAGGCACCGGGCTGGGCTTGTCGACGGTGTACGGCTTCGCCAAGCAGTCGCAGGGCGCGCTGCGTCTGGACAGCACGCTCGGCGCCGGCACCACGATCACCTTGTTCCTGCCCGGCGAGAAAGGTGCAGCCAGCCCCGACGGCGAAACAGACGCCTCGGTGGGCACTCTGCCGCCGGGCTTGCGCGTGCTGCTGGTGGAAGACGATGCGGAGGTGCGCAGCGTGGCCCAGCGCTTCCTCGCCGCGCTGGGCTGCCACGTCACGGCCTGCGCCAACGGCGAAAAGGCACTGGAGCAGCTGGCGAGGTCGGGCGACTTCGACCTGCTGCTCACCGACATCGCCCTGGGCACGGGCATGCGCGGCACCGAGCTCGCCGAGCAGGTACGCCGGCGGCTGCCGGCCCTGCCTGTGCTGCTGATGAGCGGTTACGCCAGCGCCCTGCTCGAGGCGCCACCCGGCTGGGACCTGCTGCGCAAGCCTTACACCCGGGCCGAACTGGGCCGTGCGATGGCACGCGTGCTGGGCGCGCTCGCGTGAGCGCCCGTCGAGACCCCGGGGCGCGCAGACCTCAGTGCATCACGGCGGTGGTGCTGGCGGCGGCCGGGGTGACGCAACGCTGGATGAATTCGCTGAGCGCCTCGACCTGCGGGATCTGGATCTCGCGACGGCCCTTCTCGGCGAAGCGGATCACGTCGGTGCGTGCCAGCCGCGACAGCGCGCGGCTCACCGTCTCCAGCGTCATGCCCAAATAGTTGCCGATCTCGGCACGGGTCATGCGCAGCGTGATCTGGTCGGTGCGCAGGCCGCGGTCGGACAACGCCTCGGCCCAATTGCGCAGGAAGTCGGCCACACGCGCGTCCGCGGGCAGCGTGCACAAGGACATCATCGAATCCCGGTCCCGGCCGATCTCGCGACTCATCGCCTCGTGCAGCACCGACAGCAGTACCGGCCGGGCGACACAGGCCTCGAGCAGCGCGTCGTAGCGGAAGGTCCAGACCTCGCCGGTGTCCATCGCGATCGCGTCGCAGCCGTAGCTCCCGGTGGCGATGCCGTCAAATCCGAGCCAGTCGCCGCGGAAGTGAAGGCCCACAACCTGCTCACGGCCATCGGGGGAAAGGTTGACGATCTTCACCATGCCCGAGTTCAGCACGTGCAGGTTGGTGAACCGTTCGCCAGCCTGGTAGAGCGCGTCGCCGGCATGCACCACACGGCGCTGGATGGGCAGCGCCTCGCGCAGCAGATCGAGGCAGGTGGCGATGCGCTGGCTGTTGGTCTGGGCGTTCTGGGGGGTCGCGGCGTTCATGTGACTTGCTCCTTGTCAATGAAAGCGAGTCTCGGGGCCGTGCGAAAACGCCGTGAGAACAATGCGGCACGCTGGGTAACGCTGCGTAAACAGTCTGTCTCAGCGAGGTATCACCTACCCGAAGACCGCTCACATTTGACGCCGATCAAGACTCCAAGGCCCAATGTGGGTAGCTTTCAGCCTGAGATGGTCCCTCGCCCCAACATCCACCACCGCAACCTCTGGTCGGTGGGCACCCTGTCGCGTTCCGACGTGCTCGACGTGCTCGAGACGGCGCGCCGCCTCAAACAGGCAGGCCTGAGCGGGCTGCCCGTCACGCCGCTGCGGGGCTGCAACCTCGCGCTGCTCAACGACGCACCGCCAGCCGAGGGCGCCGGCAGCCTGCGACACGCCGCGCTCGGCCTCGGCGCACAGGTTTCGCACCTTCGCCCCAGCGACGCCCGCATTGCCCCCGACACGGCCGACGAGGCCACGGCACGCATGCTGGGGCGGCTCTATGACGCCATCGACTGCGAGTCCATGGCCCCGGAGCTGGTGGCGCGGGTCGCCCACAGCGCCGGCGTCCCGGTGTTCAACGGCCTGGGTTCACACGGGCACCCGACGCGTGTGCTCGCCGAACTGCTGAACATGCAGGACCAGTGTGGCGGCAAGGCCCTCGACAGCCTGAGCGTGTGCTTCGTCGGCGACCCGCGTACGCCCTGCGGCGACGCCCTGCTGCACGCCGCGGCGGCCACCGGCATGGAACTGCGCATCGCCGCTCCCCGCCACCGCTGGCCGCCGCCGGAACTGCTGGAACGCCTGCGCGCGCGGGCCGTCGCTCGCGGAGAGCGATTGAAGCTGTACGAAAACACCGCCCAGGCCGGCACGGACACCGACATCGTCATCGATGCGCATGACGACCCGCCCTGGCCGATGGGTGGCCAAGTCGGCGCAGACCGCGGCGACTACCGGCAGTTCACGCTGCAGGCCCTGCTGGTGTCGACGATTTCCTGAGCCCGGGCTCAGGCGCGCGAAGCGCCTTCCAGCCGTGACAGCAGGTCCCGGGCGGCCGACTCGGCGGCCACCGCGACTTCCAGTGGCGAGCGGCACAGGCCGGCATGGGCGTAGTGCAGGTTCTCGTACAACTCTGCGGCAGCCGGATGGGCGGACAGCACGGCGTTCAGCCCTTCGGTCGGCAAGTCGGCGCCCAGCGCATCCTTCAGGCGGTCGACCAGCACGAGGTACTGCTGCGCATCGAGCGAGGTGCCGCTGCGCTCGACGCGCTCGAACATCCCGGCCAGCAGGGCCAGATTCTCGAGGTTGCTGCGTTGCAGCGCGAAGCTGTGGGCGGACATGATGGACTCTCAAGAACCGTCATTCCGCGACGGCATGAACCCCACATGCGGCCGCCGCGCCAGGCTTCAAGCTCAGGCCAGTGCGAAGGCCCTGCGCATTCTCGGCGGCGGCTCAGCCGTTCCTGATGCGGCTCACCAGGGCGCGGGTGAACTCCGAGGTGCTCGCCTTGCCGCCGAGATCGCCGGTGCGCACCATGTCGATGTTCAAGGTGGCGTCGATGGCGCGGCGCAGGCGATCGGCCAGGTCCTTGCGCTTGACGTGGTCGAGCATCATCGCGGCGGCGAGCATCAGCGCGATCGGGTTCGCCTTGCCCTGGCCGGCGATGTCGGGCGCCGAGCCGTGCACGGCCTCGAAGATCGCCGCGTCGGCGCCGATGTTGGCGCCCGGCGCCATGCCCAGGCCTCCGACCAGGCCGGCGACCAGGTCCGACAGGATGTCGCCGAACAGGTTGGTCGTGACCAACATGTCGAACTGCCACGGGTTGAGCACCAGCTTCATCGCGCAGGCGTCGACGATCACCGTGTCCATGGCGAAGCGGCCTTTGTACTTCTCTTCGTACATCTGCTCGGCCGTCTCCTTGAAGATGCCGGTGAGCGCCTTCATGATGTTGGCCTTGTGCACGATCGTCACCTTCTTGCGGCCGGTGGCGATGGCATGCTCGAAGGCGAACTCGAGGATGTGCCGGCAGCCGGCTCGGGTGTTGATGCCGGTGGCCATGGCCACGGCGTGCGGGTCGTCGTCGATCTGCACGTAGTGCTCGTGGCCGATGTACAGGCCTTCGAGGTTCTCGCGCACCACCACCAAGTCGATCTTGTCGAAGCGGCCGCCGGGGACGATGGTCAGCGCCGGGCGCAGGTTGGCGAACAGCTTGAATTCCTCGCGCAGCCGCACGTTCGAGCTGCGGTAGCCGCCGCCCGAGGGCGTTTCCAGCGGGCCCTTGAGGGCCAGGCGCGTGCGGCGGATGCTGTCCAGCGTGGCCTTCGGCAGCGGATCGCCGCTGGACGTCACGCCCGCCAGGCCGGCGACCTGGGGCTCCCAGTCGAAGGGTGCACCCAGCGCGTCGAGCGCAGCCAGCGTGGCCTCGACGATTTCGGGGCCGATGCCGTCGCCGGCGATCAGGGTGGCGGGAATGCGGTTGGACATGGTCGGTTCTTCCGTGGGTCGGCGCAAAGATCGTCAGCATAAACCCGTAATCTTGGCGTCTGGCTGACACGGACTGCGGCCGCTCGGAGAGTGGCTCCTGCAGATCGATGCATGCCGCTGCCCGCGATCCGGCGATGCACCGACCGCATCCGCCACTGCGATCAGGATGCCACGCGGCGGTGCACCGGCTCGCCCACCGCTTCATTCAGGTTCACCCGGTACCGGTTCGTTGCCGGCTCCGCGGCGAAGCCGCCCGGCACCGGCCATGAAGGGCATCCTTGAGGGCGCAGACGCGACGCGGCCCGGTCGAGAAGGTCGGTCGGGCGTTCCATTCCGGTGTCATGGACGGTCAGTTCGGACCCAGCACAATCACCCGCACCGGAAGTCGAGCGACCGGGTAAATTCGTGCCAATGTTGTTCACCATTGCTCGGACCCGGATTTCGCGGCCAGGCCGTCAAGCCTCCCGCCGTGCTCGTTCCTCGGGACGATGATGCTTTCGCAGCGTCGCATCGCGGATCGCCTGCATGCCCTGCCGCACGGCAGGCTGCAGGGAATGCTGCGCGGCATCGAGAAGGAGAGCCTGCGCACGCGACCGGACGGTTCGCTGGCCTTCACGCCCCACCCGCCGGCTCTGGGTTCCGCCCTCACGCATCCCCACATCACGACCGATTTCAGCGAGTCACAGCTCGAACTGATCACAGGCGTGCATGGCAGTGTCGAATCCTGCCTCGAGGAGCTCGGCCAGATCCACCAGCATGTTTACCGGTCGATCGGCGACGAGCTGCTGTGGGCCGGCAGCATGCCTTGCGACCTGCCGCCGGATGCGTCGATCCCGATCGCCAACTACGGCAACTCGAACATCGGCCGCGCGAAAGCCGTGTATCGAATCGGCTTGAGCCATCGCTACGGCAAACGCATGCAGACGATCTCGGGCATCCACTACAACTGGTCGATGCCTGGACTGGGCACCGACGAGTACTTCGCGCTGATCCGCAACTTCCGTCGCCACTCGTTCCTGCTGCTGTATCTGTTCGGAGCATCGCCGGCGCTGGGTTCGAGTTTCATGACCGGCCGGGCACACGGCCTCACACCGGTGGGGCCCGACACCCTGGGGATGCCGCAGGCCACGTCGCTTCGCATGGGCCGACTGGGCTACCAGAGCGACGCCCAGTCGGCGCTGGCGGTGAGCTACAACAGCCTGGAGCACTATGCGGCGACTCTGCAGGAGGCTCTGACGCGGCAGTACCCGGCTTACGAGGCGATCGGGGTCGTCGATCGCGAAGGCAAATACAGGCAACTCGCGACGACCTTGCTCCAGATCGAGAACGAGTTCTACGGAACGATCCGCCCGAAACGCGTGATCAGGCCAGGAGAGCGACCGCTGCACGCGCTGCGTGAACGGGGGGTCGAGTACGTCGAGGTGCGCTGCCTGGACCTCGATCCCTTCGAGCCGCTGGGCATCGGGCCCGGCACGGCGCGCTTCGTCGACCTGTTTCTTCTGCACAGCCTGCTGGCCGACAGCCCTGCGGATTCACCGCAGGAAACCGAGGCGATGTCCCGCAACCAGGACCTCGTTGCGACGCGCGGGCGCGAGCCCGGCTTGCGGCTCGAACGGGGCGATGGCGAGATCGCCCTGACCGACTGGGCAGCCAGCCTGCTCGATGAGTTCGAGCCGATCGCCCACGCGCTGGACACGATCGAAGGCGGCCTGGGCTACCGCGACTGCCTTCGACGCGCACGAAGCGCTGTGAGTGATGCCGCACTGTTGCCGTCTGCACGAGTGCTGGAGACCCTGCGGCAGAACTTTGGTGGCTCGCACCGCGGTTTTGTCGGTGCCCAATCCGCCAAGGCAAAGCACCAGTTGCTCGAGATACCGTGGCCGGCCGCCGCACAGGCGAAGTTCGGCCAGATGGCTGTTGACTCCTTGAAGGATCAGGCCCGCACTGAGGCGCTGGACCAGACCGACTTCGAAACTTACCGACGGGCCTATCTCGCGCCAGAACGACTTCAACCGTAAACGGGCCGGCAGGTCGCGCACCTTGTGCGGCGAGGCGCGGGAGAAGGATCCAGGTTGGAGAGCATCAGCGACTCAGTGACTCACTGACTCACTGACTGGGTGGCCGGCACGTTCTCGTGGCCTGCACGCATGGCGCGCGTGCAGGCGTGTTCGTTCCGGTCGCCAAAGGCGGGTCGATTGCCGCGATCTCGCGCGAACCGGATGCTCAGCGGCGGGATCCGCAATGCCCCGAAGAATCATCCAGCAAAGAAAAACAGGTTAGATGCCTGAGCATCTAACCCGTTGTTCTAGAACGATTGTTCTGGTGCGGCTGGCAGGATTCGAACCCACGACCCCTTGGTTCGTAGTTTGCGCCATGCCGCTAAGTTGTTGATTTTTCAGGGGTTGTTGCCGTCCGTTCCGACCCATTCCGCCCTGTTGTGAACTGTTTTGCGCAGGAAAGTCACCCAAAAGTCACCCAGACCTGCTGCGCTCGTTTCGTTGTTGTCAGCAGGCGGCGAGCTTGCTCACTGCTGAGCGCCGATAATGTTTATGTCAACTCAAGCGGGCGGTTTTGCGTGCGAACCTGGCTCCCGAGGCGTTCATTTTCTAAACACCGTTCCCCTGCCGGCAACCGATGCTGCCTGGGGCGCCAACCAAAGCCCGCGTGTCCGCATTACAATGTCGCGAAATGTAAGGGCTGACGCCATGGCTGAATCGACCATCACCGCCAAAGGCCAGACCACCGTGCCCGCCGACATCCGGGCGCTCGTGAATGCCAAGCCCGGCACGCGCCTCGTCTGGTCGGCGATGCCCGACGGCACCATCATTGTCCGGGCCAAGACCAAGTCCATCCTCGACATGGCCGGCATGCTCAAGGCGCCCAAGGGTAAGCACATCAGCGTCGACGACATGAACCCCTGGCGCTGACTCTGCACAGGGTATGCCGGCGCTCGACACCAATGTCCTTGTGCGCTACATCGTTCAGGACGATGCAGCGCAGCTCGCAGCGGCCAAGCGCCTCATCAGCCGCTGCGTCGCCGAGGGCTCGGCGCTGTTCGTGCCCGTGACCGTCGTGCTGGAGCTCGAATGGGTGCTGCGGTCCAGCTTCGAGTTCGGCAAGGATGAGGTGCTGATGACCCTCTCCAGCCTCTTCTCGGCAGCCGAGCTGACCTTCGAGTCGGAGCGCGCGCTGGAGGTCGCCCTGCAGCGCGC
>Ga0208460_10000181_pt1 | contig 46275 bp, 50 predicted proteins | sample AD_STIC10_MetaG_FD_184436 | JGI IMG/M metagenome (GOLD analysis project Ga0208460, IMG submission 184436) | Active sludge microbial communities of municipal wastewater-treating anaerobic digesters from USA - AD_STIC10_MetaG (SPAdes) (version 2) | ecosystem: Engineered > Bioreactor > Anaerobic >... | reverse complement strand
GATGAGTTCAGATGTGTAGAATATGAAGAGTTTGGGAGACATTATGATTATTAGGAGGTGATAGGATGAAAGTAAAAAATTTGAGAGCCAATGCCACAGAGATAAACAAGACACCGCATAAGATTAGATATATATTTGTGATAAAGATGAAGGATGACTCTCCGTATGATACGATAGGAGTTACTACAACTTATAAAACTCTTAGCGAAAACATTAAATTAAATATAGACTCTGTAGCTGTAGTTGACTTAAAAAGTAATATAGTATCATATTTAAGACTTACTGAAATAGAATATTTCTTAGACGAGTGGAGAGATAATTATTTTGACCCCGATTGGGATATCCCGTATCAATTTTTTAAATAAATTTCGGAGTTGACATTTGTATAAAATTCTTGTATAATTAATTATACATTAAAAGAAAGGGGAAATCATGAAACTTAAAGAAGGTAAAGTTTCCATAGATATAGGTGATTGCGATGAGCTTGGTGTTCTTGAATTATCTGTGTCTAAGGCAAAGAAATGGAAAGGTTGTCAAGTAGCTCATGACTATAAGTATGTGCGAAAATTAAGGCCTAAGTCAAAGGCAAGACCTTTAACACTGGGTGGTTTAATACATGAATGTCTTGAGAAAAGGGCTGAAGGACAAAACTGGGTTCAAGCTATTAAAGATTTTAAGGTAAACGAATGGGCTAAACTATTTGAAGAAGAAAGAGTTGAACTTGGTGATATACCAAACGATGCTTTTCGTATTATGAGGGGCTATCATTATTATTACCTGGAGTCAGACAAGAGGTATAAAACTATAGCCGCTGAAGTTCCGTTTAGAGTACGACTTGAAGGTACCAAGATTGTATTAGTTGGTATTATCGACTTAATAGTATTGGATACCACAGATAACAGTATATGGTGCTTTGAACATAAAACAGCTAAGAGAGATATACCCACAGAGGAGTTCAGAATGACTGATGTTCAGACAACTGTCTATATTAGGGTAATGCAATATCTTGGACCTACTTTAGGATATGAGCCATCACAAGTGAAGGGTATTATGCTTGACTATTTAAAAACAGCTCCACCGACAATACCTGAAGTACTTAAAAATGGCACATTATCGAAGAGAAAGATTAAATGCGATAGGTACACCTACCTTGAGTGTATCAAGAAGATTGGAGGAGACCCAGCTGACTATCAAGATATGCTGGAGTATATGGACACCAATGTATTCTACAAAAGAATACCGATAGTAAGAACACCAGAGATGGAGCAAATCATTATAAATGACATGATAACCACAGGACACCAAATACTAATGATGAGCGGGACCCAACATATAACACGAAACCTATCTTGGACTTGTGACCGACCTAAATGCGAATATCGAGACTTATGTCTGGCTGAAGTTCAAGGATATGACACAAGCACTTTAATAAAACTAAATTTTGATGTAGAGGAGGATGATGATGGCAAGGAAAGCGATGGAGATATCGACTGATTTTGATTTAGACTTAGAAGACTCAACAATGATGGACACAGTTCCAGATAACATGACAACACAGGCACCAGTATCTGTGGACTTAGGTGACTTTTCAGAATTTGAACAAGGAATTGAGGACATAACATTAAAGTCAGAAGAGAATATCAAGGCATTATTATACGGACCAAATGGTACAGGAAAGACAACCATATCAGGTACATTTCCAGGGCCTGTATTGATATTAGACGTAAATGAAAGGGGTACAAGAGTATTAGCCTCAGAAGATGGTAAATGTAAGAAGAGAGCAGTTGATACTTTTGAGATGTTTGTTCAAGCCTACTGGTACTTAAGGTCAGGAAAACACGACTTTAAGACAGTAGTTATTGATAATGTTACAACTTTACAAGAGGTGGCTATGAGATATATTATGAATAAGGAAGCTGATTTTGAGCTTTCTAAAGATATGGACATGCCAACTCGAAGAGATTGGGGGGGTTTATCTCAGATAATGAAACGATGGTTAATTGACTTCAGAAACCTTCCAATGAATGTAGTTTTTATAGCTCAGGAGAAGAGAGACAAAGAAGAGGATTTAGACTCAGACGACTCATCAGTTTACCCACAGGTTACACCTTCTGTTAGGGCTATACTAGGGGCTGCAGTTGATATTATTGGGAGAACTTATGTCAATGAAGCTGTTAACGCTGAAACAGGTAAAACAAGAACTAAGTTTTGCCTACGAATTGCACCGGGACCTACTTACTTAGCTAAAATAAGATTACCAATAGGTGCTCAAACACCTAAGTCAATAGTCAACCCGACTTATGACGCACTAATAAAAATTATGAATGGTGGCTACAAGCCGAAAGGAGAAAGCAATGGCGAAATTTAATGTAGACTTTACAGGAGTAGGGGAAGGTTTTACCCTTCCACCTGAAGGAGATTATATTTGTAAAGTAACAGGAGTCGAATTAAAAGATGGGCCAAAAGGCAAATATTTGAATTGGACTTTAACTATTGGAACTGGGGAATATAAAGGCACTAAGATTTATCATATAACTTCTTTTGCTCCCAATGCTTTATTTAACTTAAGAAACTTTATGATAGCCTGTGGTAATGAAGTCCCTAAGGCAGCATTCCAAGTAAATACAGATACTTGCGTAGGTAAAATCATTGGAGTTACCACATATCATGATGAGTATGAGAAAGACGGCAAGAAGAAAAAGTCATTAAAAGTTGATGAATGTTACAGAGTAGTTAAAGGCAGTAATGGTTGGGTAAGAGTGGATGAAAATAAGACTGCTACTAATGCTGTATTGACACCTCCTCCTATAGAGGAAGAGGAAGAGATCCCATTCGATTTGGAAGATGATGAGATAGATATCTAGGAGAATACAATGGCAAAGAAACCTGAAACACTTCTCTCAGAGAAAGTCCTCTCTCGGCTTCGAGCTGATGGGGGTTGGTGGATGAAAGTACATGGGGGTTTATTTCAGGCTGCAGGAATACCTGACATAATCGGATGCTGGCATGGGAGATTTATTGCAATCGAGTTAAAGATGACCGGTGAGACACCAACTCGATTGCAGGCTCTCACTTTAGATGCCTTGAAACAGGCCGGAGCAAGAACAGGAGTTGCATATTCAGTTAAAGAGGCATTAGATATCAGGGATGAAAATATTTGTTAAAATTTAATAAAAAGGGGTTGACAAATCATCGGAACTCTGATATAATGTAATTACAATCTTAATAAAAAAAAAGCCTATAGGAGGAGAAATTATGGCTAAATTAGTAAAACCCGTAGAACAAGTTGTAGAAGACTTGGATGAAATGGACGTAGAAGAAATAGACGCAATGGAACAGGAATTAGTAGAGAGGACAGAAGAGAAGAAAAAGAAAGAAAAGAAAGAAAAAGCTCCGAAAGAACCAAAAATTGGTGCTAATCAGGTTGGAAGTGCTGACGTAGCTGCTATGCTTGGAATTACTGCAAGAGATCTAAGAATGTTCTTAAGGAAGAACTTCAGAGACATGACCAAAGAAAAGGGCCAAACTTATGTTTGGGAAAAAGGATCTCCTGAGCTTCAGGCTGTATTAGATGCTTACACAGCAAAGAAAAATGCCCCTAAAGCTGAGAAAAAAGCTAAAGTTGAAACTCCATTTGATGTTCCACAGACAAATGCTGCACCTATTGATTTAGATGATTTCGACCTAGAGGAAGACCTATAATAGGTTGACTTCATAAACATTTCCCCTATAAAAAAGGAGAGTTCCCCCCTCTCCTTTTTTTTTATACATTATTCTCAAATTTTTTAATGATATAATATTCAAATGATTATAAAAGTCATATTCAAAAGGCATTTAAATGACCCTAAATTGAACTATTTTATCATCATTTTATTAAATCATACACCCGTTTCATGAAGACAATGGCATCTTGCCTAGTTATATTACTGTGGAGCATATAGTTTCCACTTAAATCACCTTTTAAGACATTATTAGCCACTGCCCAATCTATAGCCTCTTTAGCGTAATTGTCAGGAGTATTATCATTAGTCTCCTTCTTCTCTTTTTCCAATAGGTCTGCCACATCCTTTCTAAATATATCCATATTCTTACCATGGTATGGGAACCAGTGCATAACATCACTGTGGTTAGAGGCTACTCCTAGTTTATAACCTTCTGTATGGTCTATAATTACTCCTGGCTTTAAAGGGTCTAAGTTAAACATTTGACAAATATAAGCGCAGAAATTTATAGCATTATTGTAGGCCATATTAAAATATGAGGCATATTTTATAGGATTGTAGTTTACCATTTGTCCACCATTGTAGGTATGCCCCGGAGGTTCACATATCTCAAAGCCTATGTGAGTATCATTGGCCCTTTTACCAGTATTGGGGTTGTAGCCTGAGTGCCAGGTTCTCTTATCCCAAGGATAGTTTTGAATTATCTCAGTATCGTCAATAAAGGCATGGACGGCTTTCTCGATACCGGGTCTATTCCACCTTTTGGAGAAAGTTCTAGCATTTACTCCTGGTGTGGCAGTAGCATGAACTAAAATACCTTCCACAGATGGAAGCATTCGACCATCTTTCCAACACTCATTTTGAGTCTGCATTTCAACTACTAAGTTATTTAGTTTAATCATTCTTTATCTTCCTTTCTAGTAAAGTAGTAAGTAATAATCGACCCAACATAAGTTGCATATAATTCCACAGGTACTAGGCCTTTGATAAAGCCATAAGTTATAGCAGAGGTTACCATTAAAGTAATTATAGTCTTCACTTTAAATAATTCAGCTATATTTTTGACAAACTTAACTTTTGCTTCTTCCATTTATTTCTCCTTTCTTTTTCAGCGTTAAAGGTAGGGAGGAGAGCTACCTTTAACGCCTGCATAGATTATCTACTCAATAATCTGGAAAGTTTTCTATATCTCCCCTCTTTTCTAGCTTCACCTGATGTCGGAATATTATAACCTTCATCTTGTAGTAACTGAATTAAGTCGATTAATCTTTGACGTTCTTGCCAATCAGCAGAATTCTCCACAGATGCTGCATCGAAGAATGCAGGTCCACCCATTGTTGTTGAAACTCTAGATAAGTTTCTCACATCGTTAGTCTCTTTTCCACTCACTGCATCTAATAAATTACCAGCCCTAGTAAGGATTGGTATATTATTCAATACATTTCCACCGTACCTAGCTCCTATCTGTGGTCCTTGTTCTTGACCTAACATCTCTAATAAAGTTGTTAGTACAGGAATATCTGTCTTCTCCCCAGGGTATTTTTCAAGTTCTTGACCTGTCCACCATTTCTGATTAGTTATAGACTCAATAGGAACTCTAATAATTGGGTTTATACTTGATAGTAAATCAGCAAGAGTATTAGAGTTTATAGGGAGTCTAGTTAAGTCTTGGTATGGTAAGCTCATACCTACATACATATCACTACCTTTAGGCTGTATACCAACCATATCTTGGATATACTCAGGTTTTTCTTTCCAATCAATATTCTCACCAGCTATAGCATTTTGAACATCATTAATTCTTGCAAATACTCTTGGGTTTTTAACTAATACTTCTAACTGTAGTGGAATATTTTTCCTTGTCCATGTGTAGAATGGAATTATACGTTTCATGACTTTCCTCTCGAAAGGAGTCAAGTCGAAGTAATCAAACAAGAATTTTTTAGTTGTAGCTGCCGCTTGCTCGAATGACTGTCCTTGCTTTAAGTTGTGAATAAAGCCTGTTGTTCTGGTCCAGCCATCTGTTGCATAAGTAGCCTTTCTCATTGTTCTTGAATAACCACTCTCTACTTTACCTGTTAAGGTAGGTAGCTCATGCGCCATTACTGAGTCTATGATACCCATTTTCTGAGCCTTTTCGTATATGTCTCTATAAGGTATTTGGCCATTAGGAGTATCAAGAAAACCTTCAGCTCCTCTCAGTACTCTCAATCCTTCAGCATACTCCATAGGGTCAGTAACACCCATTAGGTAGTTATTAAATACGTTACCTTGAAAATCTCTGAATACATGACCTGGGTTCCACAGATATGCAGCTTTCTTATATAGTCTAGACATACTGTCATAAATTTGAACCAAGCCATTCTTCTTTTGTTTATTAAACATAATACCAAGGTACTCATTATATAAGTTAACCATTTCTTCAGGTAAGAAGATTATCTCAGTATCGTCCATAGTAGTTCCAACTATATCACGAGCTTGCTGGAATATCTTGTTACCTTCTTGGTCTAACCCTACTTTATATGCTACATATCCTTCAGGGACAGAGCCACCAGTCATTTTAGTTATATCAGTAGCATGAAGACCATACTCTGCTATAAACTCATCACCAAATTTACTGAACTCCTGAGCTTTTATAGCTCTTGTACCACGAAGACTCATTGCTACAGCAGCATCTTCAGTTAACCAATCTGACTTAAGTAATTTATTGACCTCAGATGGTCTAGTAGCTTTTGTAGTCCTTTGCCTTAAGTTCGGGTCCATTTTGGATAATTCAGCCAGAAGAGTATCAAAATTATCTCCTGTGGCCTGTTCAACACCTGTACCGAAGACAGTTTTAACTACATCAGCCTCTTCTCCCCTAAGTACTCTCTTTGGTATAAAAGGCACATATTTCTCAAGCTCATTGATTGGAATACCAAGTTGTCTGTATTGTTTAACAACTGAGTTTCTCCATTTTAAGAAGTTATCTAAGGCTGTTATTTGTCTATCGGACCAACCGGCTGTTAAATTATCCACAGGTCCTTGTGCGTCTTGTTTGGCATATAATGGGAATGATTGTTGTCTTATGGCTTGCCTTGATTTTGGGTCTAACCATATACCTTGTTGTTTAGACAGGTTATTTGACTTATTACTGTAACGAGTAATAAACCCAATCTCACCACTTTCATCATACCATTGGAACCCATCAGGTGCTGGTCTAACCCTTGCTGTTAGAGCTTCACGCATTTCCTGTATATCTAGTTGACTAAGCTCAATATCTAACCTTCTTAATACTTTTTGAGAACCTTTTATCATATTCTCAACATCATTGGCTGAGTCTAAGAATAGACCGTCATAGTCAAATAGCTCTTTAACAAAAACCTTAATCTCATCAGGTGAACTGTTCTCAATATCAAAGTCACCTTCTTCAATATTAAAGTCTATAAAATCCTCAGCTGAACCCATACCACCGGCCTCATCGCCTTCAGAGTAGTATTTTACTACATCATCCACTTCATCTATATTATTAGCTATGCCATGAGTCTCTGAGACACCTGAGAAATCGAGTTCAACCTCATCGATGGACAAACCAAACTTCTTGCCTAATTTTTTGAAGTTTGAAGGTATCTGTTGGTCATAGAACTTTCTCATACCCTCTCCACCAACTGTTATGTTGGTACCGGAGACAGTTTTCATTGTTTCTCCCATCACCTGTAAGTCATCAATAGCTTTTTGAGCGGCCTCTTCACTATGGTATATATAACCCCAAGCGTTACCATTTTGGTCAACTACTTGATAAGATGTGGGCTTCTCTATGCTGTCGTAAGGAACTGAAGCTTTATATTCAGGTTGCTCATCCATCCATCTAAGCATCTCTACAGCATCCATATCAGGGGGCATTCTATCAATTAGTCCTTCAGTATTAGGGTTCTTGTTAATAGGTTGAATTGTAAAAGTATCAGGGGTAGTATCGAGTAATTGACGGGCTATATCACTCCCCACAGTTTCTGATAACTCTTCTTTTGGTATTCGTCTAGACAGAACTTCCTCATTGTTTTTATAAGCCCTTAGCCATTGACTATCTTGATTATATTGAATAGTATCAATATTCTCAGTTATGGCTTGATGCCATCTATTAGCCTGTTGTCTACCTGTGGACCAAGCTATACCATCATACCCGTTATCGGCAGCATACCTTAAAAGACGTTTCTGCACATACTCATCCCAGGTGTTTCTAAAGGGAGCGTCGGGAACAGTGTTAGATTTGCCTATAATTTGGAGAGTCTCCTCCATAGCCGTATGACGTCTTGTGTCTAGTTCGTCCCAGATAGCTCTTAGTTCGGGAGGCAGGTCATCTGGGCTAATACTCTCCTGTGTGCCCCATTTCCTCATACTGAACTCAGGTGGCCTATCATATGCGCCAAAGGAGTAGTCTAACGAGATTCCGGCTTTTTGGAACTTAACCCCAGCGTCTTCAACCAGCTGGTTGAAAGACTTCCAGTTTAAATCTCTGTACCCATAATCTCTACCAGCTTGGTGCCAGTCAGATTGTATCTCATCAATAAATAATACCTTTCTACCGTCTTCGGTATATCGAGTATCAAATCTTGTGTGGGCCACAGGATTGTTCAGGTCACCCCAGTGAGCCCTATACTTGAATGAACTCCCATTATTGGGCTTTACTGCTACGGGGTCTGACCATTCACCATCGGAGGTATTAACTATTTTAGATATATCTTCTAAAGGACCTTCTTTTACTTCACCAGTGATAGCATTGTATATATAATATAAATCTGATTTCCCCATTGGTATATCATAGCCCTCAGGTAAAGTAAACACTAATTCAGTATAGTCCTCCCCACCAGGTTGAGTATATCGCGAGTGTCTAGTATTATCTTCTGCATAATGTTCTAACATTTGAGTACCATTTTGGTCTACTATACCCTCAAGTTGTCTCGTAGTAAATTGTTGGGCTCTATCCCTGAATACTGGGTAGAATTCTTCATAAGTAAATGGTGGGTCTATATCAAAACCTTCAAAATTGCTATACGCCTCTTCAGCCAATTCAGCTATCTGTTGCTCATTTAATCTATTATTAACTCTATCCATTACGATAAAGTCCGATAAATCACCCATAAGCATATCAGACATAGTTTCAGGTGTTAAATTATTGAGCCAAGTATCATCAGTGAAGAATCCATCCAGTGAGCCTTCATGCCATTCGTCTAATCTATTTTCAACTAAGTAATCAATATCGTCAAATACCCAGTAATCTGTTAAGTCTGCCAAATCCTCTGCATTATCGGGTATATCAATTAAACTCGGTTTACCTCTAGTATACCACACTTCCTGTACTTCAAGTTTATTCCCAGCTACCCATTTTTGAACTTCAGCTTTAGTCACATGAGTTTTACCCTCAAGCAAATCGTCTATAAATGTCCATTTAAGCTCTTCTTTTTTAACTTGTTTACCAGCTAAGTAGTTCTTGAACTCTTCCACAGACATACGATTTGGCATCTTATCGACAACTTCTTCTAATTTAGACATAAATATCGGGAACTCTTGTTGAGCATACAGGGGCGTTTTATCATTACCATTAAGCTTTTCAAGTATATCTTGGAACATATCAGAGTAGGCTTCCTCAACCATGGGTGAGTCGGCACTAAACATTCCTTGACCCTTAAAGTAATACATAAGAGTATCAGGTTGTATTTCTGAACCTATAGCATCTAAATATTTGCCTACAAAATCTTCAAGCTGCTCTTTAGTAGTAAAATTATTATCATCGAAGATATAGTCTTCAAAATATCCAACCATACTCTCAACATCGTTTATATCAATATCTTCCGGTTCACCTAACCACTCCAGTAAATCTTCAGGCCCACTTATAGGCCTAGCTAAACCAGGTGCATAATCATCTAGTCTTTCTAAAATTAAATATGAGTCTGGGTATAGCTTTTTAAGTACTTTATCTCTAACTGCAGGGTATAATGGGTAATACTCCCTAATAGATACATCATTACCAATGCCAAGTTTTTCCTTTAGAAGTCTATCTATATTGTATGTAGTTATCCACCCATTCTCCTGATACTTATCTATGCTCGATACAATCTCATCAACCATTGTGTCTATATCAATACCCCCCACAGATTTGATATTTTGGAGAAATTCTTCAGTTGGATAAGCCCAATCCTTAGTGGTAGACCTAGAGAATAAATTAGTACCCTTATGGGTTACAATCTGGGCTTTTTTACTTCTAATAAAGTCTTTAAATTCCGGTGAAAGTTCAATACCCTCCTTCTGGGCAAACAGGGGTTTGATAGATTGGGGGAAAGATATCTTATTCCAGTCAACATCTTTGCCTTGTGGGAGCTGATGGATGCCTTCCTTGATGGCCTTGGGCTTCCCCAACACAAAGACCTCACCAGCAAAATCATCATTTAAGTTACTCCTGAAAGCTTGACCCCCGAGTATTTTAGGTGCTAGCTCATCGGGGATATCGATTGATTTCATCATGTCTAGGACTTCTCCTATAGTCACATAGCCATCATAGAAGCCCTCCTCAAAATCCTCTACTAGTGCCCCTACCCCTCTTATTTCCACAGCTGTCTTATCAGTGGTCTCAAGTACCCATTTCTCCGGGTTTAGTCCGGCCTCTAACAACCTATTATAGACTGCTCTTTGATGCTCTGCACTGTCCCAGTCCTTTATAGTAATATCGTAGAGACCCTCAACTACCTCAGCACTGGTGTCGTCCATCCAATCCTGGAGTATTTCATGTTTCCAACCCTCCAGGTCATCTAGACTTTCTGTGAAGAAGTACCCATAGCGTGGATGAGCATCGGTATAAGATACTTCCTTTGCATCTCTTATTCTAAAGAGGTGTGCCTGATTGGGGTTATCATCAAACAGGGGCCTTAGGGGTTTAAGTTCGGGCTCAGGAGATATATTATACTTAGTGGCTAGTTCGGGGTTTTCCTGGAAGGCTCTCCTTATGGCCTCAGTGTGAGTAGGAGGGCTAGTCCTATGAGTTTCAATACTTGCTACAACACTCCCAGTCTTCTTGTCAATTATATCGAAACTATGTCTTGGGTATTTATTAGCAACCTCATTGGTGGGTAACCTATACCTACCAGGCTCCCCATCAGAGAGAACTCTCTGTGGGTTAATGTCTATCTCACCGGGCTCTAACATTTTTTGTTTGACCTGATAGTATGGTTCCCAAGTTTTTTTCCATTCCTTGGTAATTTGGTTATACTTTATATTATCGCCTCGAGAGGACATCTCAGCATATAGTATATTATCAGAATTCTTACTAAAAGTACCTATATTACCTGTGGCTGACTTAATTTGGTTTGGTTCAAATGCAACCCAAGATAGATTATCACCAAATACATCACCTTCAAATATGTTCTCATATACTAAGCCATCAAAGCCGTTCTTTTTAGCAATTTCCACAGCATACTTGTCTAATTCTCTATTACTAGCTGCAAACTCATCCCAAGTCATACCCATATATTCTGTTTCCATACCAGGCCAATTATCTAATATTTCAGTTTGTTTTTTAAGTCTCTCTGTTAAGTCATACAGGTTAGCACCTCTAGCCTGTAGAGCATCGTGTATCTCAAGAGCTGTTCCCGCTACATCCCCACCGAAGGCATCTTGAACCTCAAGGGGATTTTTAATACTTAGGTAGACAGGATATACGTCAACTAACATATTATTTGTATCTTTTGTAGCTTCAAAACTACCAGCTAGTATACTTTTAGCAGCATCTTTAGTACCAAAATGGGCTCCCACATCTTTTGGAGGATTGGTATTAAATACAGTAAATGGTTCTTTCGATGAAGTACCATGATACATTATCAATGGGGAGCCATTTTCATCAACAACTTTACTACCATTAAACCATCGCTTAAACTCAGGAGTATCAATATCCTGGGGTATAAAGTCAAATTTACCTGTCTCAGGGTCTACAGGGAACCTATATTGTCCTGGGTTTTTATCATAACCAACTTTAGCATTTGGTATCTCAGTACCCGTTATCTGAGCTGCAGCGTCCATTATTTGTTTTCTAGCCTCTTCATCAAGGTCCTTAAATATTGTAGCTACTTGCTCTTGCCATTGTTTAGTCTTCCAATTAGTTTGTTCAAATAAAGCATTTAAATTACCACGGAATGACTGATAGGTCTTTTCACCTGGTTGCCAAGTCATCTCAAATGCGAACTTATCTATGTCTTGAACCATCTTAGTGATTTGAGCTTCAGTTCTTGGTATCTGTGCCACCGACTCTGATAGTTTTCTTTGTTTCGTAACCAGTTGGGCAAGTTCTTCTCGGGATATGGAAGCATTACCAATCATTTTTTCTATTTCAGCAGCTCTGTTTGGATATAGTTCCCTAAAAGTTTTTGGGTCAGCAATATAATCAGATACGCTGTCTGCAAGGTCTTCTTTAATACCAATAGCATTATCGGTGTCATATAATGACCTTGAATAATCACTATACAAATCATCTGGCGTTAATGTATCATCAATTTTTTGAGCATCCGATAAAATTGCTTTGATATATGAGTCTTGGTCACCTGCAACGCTGTCCCATATATGACCGTATTCATGTGCCACAGTTGGTTTATCAATACGACCTAAGACGATAGTATCTCCTATAGTCATTGAAGTGTCAGGGTTCTTAATAGGTATTGGAGATATGTCTATTTGACCTTGTAAGGCCTGTATAGCAGTCTCAGGAAGTTCATCAAGTGCTTCAAATGTAGCAGATACTCTAGCCCAGGCATTTAAGTTAAAATCTTCACCTGAGTTTACTACCACAGATATTGGAACTCCTTTATAATTAAACTCATAAGCCATAAGAGGAGAACTTACGATATTCTTACCGAGTCTATTAGTAGCCAAGTCTGTGGGATATAAGTTTGCCATCTGTGATTTCAATACGCCTGAGAAATATGGTTTAAGTCCTTCAGGTATTTGCTCATACATTAAGTCCATGATTTTTCTAAGTTTAGCTGCTTCAGTGAAAAGTTTCTTAGCGTCATCAGTGGGCTTCAATACCCTTAATTGGTCATAGATCTCAGTAATAGTTTTATTGAACGGGGTATCAGAGAGTATGTCAGTTATCTCAGAGGCATTAAAGCCTTTTAAGCCTACTTTTTTAGCTAAATTTTCAATACTCAAATAATTGCCTTTATTTATCTGTTTGAGGTCAGTAGCACTCATATTGTCTGCAAAGTCAAATACATTGTCTAATTTTACGTTAGCTAAATCATCATTAAGCCTCATTAGCTCCTCTAAAGACAATGGCAAATTATCAGGAGTAGTTCTTGATATTGTTATTAAGTCACCCATATTGTTAGCAGTAAGATTTTTCTTAATAACTGCATTGGGGACTGTATTTGGTACGAAAACTGTACTAAACATTTTGCCAAGAGACTCACCTAATGTAGCTCCTGTTCCTACCCTAACTGAACCCACCTTTTGAGCTATCTTACTTATAATGTCAGTTACATACTCAGAGCCGGGAATATTCCTCATTGTTATATCAATATCTTTACCCGGATATAGTATTGGAAGTTTCATTTTACCACCAGATGCTTTGTAACCTGGTAACTTAACAGCCATACCTGAGTTTCCTATACTTAATGGGTTTTGTAAACCTATCTGCATTGGTTTCATAGCTTTATAGTCAAGTTTAGATGTGGCATTACGTCCTGTCTCTATAATACCCTCTTGTATCATTTGAACCACAGATTTAAGGTCATCCGGGTCGTCTATCATATTAGTTACTTGTTTAGCCAATTTGCCAACAGACTCAGCACCCAAATCATCAATAGATTTAGACCCTTTTTTGAGTATATCAGCTATTTGGGTAGCTTTAGTAGCTCCAAAAGCATCTGTTAAAGCATCCATTCCCTTAGCACTACCTTTTACAATATCATCACCTATACCGAAAGCTAACCAGTTAACAGGGTCCAATGGGTTAAATATATCGAGAGCTAAGCCAGCTGCACCGGCCACAGATGGGTTATACCATTTGGCTTCACCACCAAATATACCTTTCTCACCTTCCCAGCCTAAGTCAGTAAATATATCTTTTCCTTGTGCTTTATCTTGACCCTTGAGTCCCCTCCAGAATGCAGCTAACGGGTCAAATTCCTGTGGAGTACTACCTGCGTAGGGATTGGTAAATTCTCTGATAACATTAGTTGCACCATAACCAGGCCTAGATAATATATCTAAGGCCCGTAGTAAAAAGTTTTGACTAGAACCATCATTGGAATAGTCTACACCTGCAGATTGAAGTCTACTCTGTGCATTTCCAATTTGAGTCTGTACGGAACTTTTCTCCTGCCTTTTTAAAAAGGAGGAGTTATCCCCTAACTTCATTCTTCCTAAATACGATAAAGGCATAACTCACCCTCCTTTCTATTGACCCATTATACGTCTATTATTTGGTCCCCTATACCCAGGGTTTATATTAGTATTTCTTTTCTCTGGTGTAACCACTTTCTCATACACATTATAGTATCTTCTTAGTATGTCATTCATGGTTGCAAAGTTAACATTTTCTTGCTGTAGTGTTGACTTATTGGCATTAGCTATTTGATAGGCAGAATTATAGTCAGCGGCTTGGTCTATGATAACTATTGCAGCTTCAGCAGCATTTCTTGGAACACCATAAGTGTTCATAAAATCTGTAGCCCTATTTTGGAATAATAATTCTTCTTCGGCATAGATTAACTCAATCTCAGCCTGTATATCTGCTAATTTATCCCTAGCTGATTGAGACTCACTCCATGGGGTCCCAGGAGCAATACCATAATATCTCATGGCCTCAGTATCAGGTGATAAACCAGTTACCTGCCATATAGTCATATCTTTGTTAAAATTATCCAACATATCTTGGGCACTCTTAGCTGCATTTTGGATATTAAGTGAACTATATCTATATGACATTTCTCTCTCAAACATTTGCAACTCTTGTTGTCTTTCAGCAGCTGCATTTTGAGCTTGCCATGATGATGTTCCCACAGGTACTCCCAGCAAATCAGCTTGCTCCTGAGTAGTAACTTTACCAAGGGCACTAACTTGATTAAGAGCATTTGTAATTTGAGAAGTTCTAGCTTGTAAATCAAATACCTTAGAGGCCATAGTAGGTTGACCTCTGTAATTTCCAGTTAAATCAGCCTCACCAAATTCTTTTTCAGTTTGGAACTTTTGATTAGCTAAAGTAGGTTGACCTCCATAATAACCAGTAAAATCAGCTATATTAGCTTCTCTACCAATTAACGAAGATAACAGTGAGTTTAAAGTATTAGAACGAAGTTGTTTTTCTTGTAAACTCATCTCCTGGTCATTGACAATTAATTGGTTAGCCCTTTGGGCTATAGCAGCAATTTGGTCATTTGATAACTGACCTTGTTTTTCAGTCATAATTCCAGCTGCTAAAGGTGAATTAAATAAACCTCTTCGTTCCATGTCAGTATCTAAGCCATATGATAAAGCACGAGCGGCATCAGAATACATTGGGTCTAATTCTCCCCGAGCCCTTCTTTGTGCCTCTTCAAAACTCATACCTGGTGTAGGTTCATTAGCTAACTCAGTTAGAAGATCTATTATCGAGTCTACTGAAGTGGTTGGTTGCGGTTGTTGGTTTAGTAGCTCCTGCATCTGTTGATTCTGTAAAGATAATTGTTCATTCTGTTGGGCAAGCGGCAAGTATTTATTTAATAATGACTGGGTGGTCTCAAACTGACCATATAAGCCAGGGTTAGTTGCTATTTTAGCATCTCTCTCAGCTATTAAATTATTTAACCTGCCGTAGTCTATTGCACCACCTGAGGTCAATAATGATATTATCTCAGCAGCTATGTCTCTACTACCCCCCACAGGTTGAACTGATTGAACTGGTTGAGTAGATGATATAGGTGTTGTTGGGGGTGTTGTAGGCCGGGTCGGTTGATTACTTGCGAATTGATTAAGTACACCCAGTTGATTTTTAGCCCACTCAGCCTCTCCACCTCCTTTAGCTATTAAGCTGTTTAAGTAAGCCCGTTCATTAGCTATATTCGTATTAGCATTATATGGACTACTAGGTGTTGTTGGGGGTTTTATTGTCTGTGTGGGTGTGGATGTAGTAGTACTTGTCTTTTTCTTCGTATTAGAGGCACTTTGGGCAGCTTTAACTATTGTTGGGGTTGCGGCTGCTAAGCCTCTTAATAAGTTTACTATCATGCCTTTCCCTCCTTTATAATAATAATTTATTAAGCATAGAGTATATAACAGCAGTAATAATAACAGTTATTACTGTCTTGATGATATTGTCTAGCGTCATTGCCGGTTTTTTTTCCATGATTTCTAATCTTTCTGTTAATTTTTCTTGTGCTGTTTTCATTCCTCTCATTTCTACTACCATTTCGCGTGTGTTGATAACCAGCTCTTGTATTGTCTTATTATTTCCCTCAAGTTTACAAATTCTATCTTCGTGATTATCTATATCCTTGAGTATTCCTGCACACACGACTTCCGGGTTAAATTCGGCCATAAAGTATACCTCCTTGTAAGTATTATGGCTGGCTAAGCCATGGTAGATAAGGGATCACCTCCTTATGACGCATCGAACTTATTGTTAACAAGTGTGTTGCCTGTACCGCCCCCGTTTGTAACAGCTTTGCCCATACAGTTATTCATAGCAATCAGGTTATAGCTGTTACCTGTCCCACTGAGCTGTATTGTATGCTGACTCGCAGTGTAGTCCGTTGTTAAGCCGGTGCCACGAATACAGGTGTTGCCTGTGACTGTGTTGTTGCTCGAGGAAGTTAAGTAGATGCCATAGTTGTTGTTATTACAGGTGTTACCAGTGACGGTGTTGTTGCTTGAGGAGCTTAAGCGGATACCATATTCATTGTTGTTGCAGGTGTTGCCAGTGACTGTGTTGTTGTTGCTTGAGGAGTATAAGTAGATGCCAGTGTTATTGTTATTGTTGCAGGTGTTGCCGGTGACTGTGTTGTTGCTTGAGGTGTTTAAGTAGATGCCAGTGTTATTATTGTTGCAGGTGTTGCCGGTGACTGTGTTGTTGTTGCTTGAGGAGTATAAGTAGATGCCATAGTTACTGTTGTTGCAGATATTACCCGTGATAGTATTGTTGTTTGAGGAAGTTAAGCGGATGCCACGGCCATTATTGTTATTGCAAGTGTTGCCAGTGAGGGTGTTGTTGTTGCTCGAGGAAGTTAAGTAGATACCATGGCTATTGTTATCGCAAGTGTTGCAGGTGACTATGTTGTTGCTTGAGGTGTCTAAGTAGATGCCAGAGTTATTGCTGCTGGTATAACTTGTCTTGTTTCCATCTACTTGCAAATCGGCAATCTTACAACCACTTCTACTCGTTAGCGTTATTACTCCCTCTTCAGTGCTAGAATTATACATCCTCTTTAGTATAGTGGCATTGCCATTTCCTCTAATGCTTACATTATTTTTAGCAACATTAATCTTTGCGGTAATATTGTAAGTCCCATCTAAGATTACAACCTCGCCACCAGTTGCAGGTAAGGCGGTAATTGCATTGTTTATTTCTGCATCGTCTGCTGTACCGTCACAAAGGTAATCACAGTCAGCAGTAGTCCAGCCTGCGGTTGATGTTCCGACTACAAAGCGAGCAACCTTAGTCTTAGTAGGAGTAGTCCAAGTAGTATGATAGTCAGTAGCACTAGCCTTTACAGGTATTTGACCCACAGTGCCGCCGGCAGGAAGACCGGGGCCAGGGTTACCTTGTTCCCCTTGTACTCCCTGAAGACCCTGAATACCCTGTATGCCTTGGACTCCCTGTATACCTTGGACTCCCTGGTCACCCTTGGAAGCCAGCAAGCCCCAGTAAGTACCGTGCGGAGGAGCATTACCAGTAGTAGACTCATGACTTACTTTACAGAAGTAGCTCGAGCCTTCATAGTCAACTACGTCTATCTGTGTATCGTCTCTTACATAGTCAGCCTCTTCGACCCAAGCTCCCTGAGGATAATAGCCCGGGCCAAGCTCTCCCTGAGGACCCTGTGGGCCTTGCGCTCCCTGTGCGCCAGTAGCACCAGTCTCCCCCTGTATGCCCTGGGGTCCCTGAATACCCTGTATGCCCTGAGGTCCCTGGGGGCCCTCGAGCTGGCCTACATTTACCCACTGCGAGACGTTAGTGTCCCAGTTATAGATATTATATGGAGCAGTACTCCCAACGAACCACGCGTCACCAGCGTCACCCACAGGGTGAGCCGTCTGCAGCGCCAGCAGTGTAGAATACACGCCCAGTATAGCGAACGATGTGCCGTCTGCTCCGTCGTCGCCTTTAAGTCCCTGGGGCCCCATAGGTCCCTGAGCACCAACATTACCTTGTATGCCCTGTGGGCCAGCTGGGCCTTGTGCTCCGGTATCACCAGTTTCGCCCTTTAGACCACGCGCACCTTGCGGTCCCTCAGGCCCCATAGGTCCAGTGTCGCCTTTAGGACCCTGTATACCAGGCACACCTTGTATGCCAGCAGGACCCGGTAAGCCTTGTACTCCCTGAGGGCCAGGAGCACCGGCAGCTCCCTGCGGACCAGCTACCCCCGGTATACCTTGTGGACCACGGACGTTTACAGGTGAGGGTATTACGCCAGGCCCACCTTCAGAGAAGCTCATTATACCAGTAATTTGGTTAACAGTTGGTATAATTGTATTACCTAGGTCTCCTTTAGGACCTTGCACACCTTGTGGTCCTTGAATACCTTGAGGTCCTTGTGGGCCTGTTATACCCTGAATAATAGTCTCATTAGTTGCTGGACTATCAGTTATTACAGTATTATTAAATTTTAATCTACTTCTTTGAGCCATTACTGTACCATCTGATTTAACTACTAAGTGTCCTGCTGAACCAGTAGCTTCCCAAGTAACCCCATCAGTTGAAGTCTCGATTACTTTATCATCATTTAATCTAACATAAGGTATATTATCAGATAATACAGCTTCATCAAGGGTTTTACCACCTTTGGCTCCTATCTCCTTAGCGCCATTTACACTAGCCAATGTAGCTAAGAACGCATCTACAGCCGAGTCAAAGTCATTATGAGCATCTACTAATTGGTTAAATTCATCGTCTACTTGACCACTCAGTGCCTTTGTACCTGGCTGAAAATCATACAATCTCGATATCTGAAATGCCATACTTAGACCCCCTTGGTTTCTTTGATTTGTAATAAGCTGCAAAGCCATATATAGTCATTACTTCATCTAATGCCTCATGGCTTATTTTAATTCTCATTCTATTTACTTTTTTACCTATCCTTATCTCTTTAATAACTGTATCAACCCAGTCCCAAACAAATTCGTCCCAATTAGTAATATCCCAAGAACCAGAGTCATCTATAACTATTTCCTTAGCATAAGTATTATATCCGGCCTCTATATCTAACCTGACAGTACAGCCATGAGACTCATCTTGTTGAGCTATTAGAAACAATTTTTTAAGTTTTTTAACAATTACAGCATCTTCTAATTTTAAATAATGAGTAGCTTCAGAGTATATAGGCTCATTAACATCATTTAAGCCGTCAAAGGCCTTATATATTATACCCGTCAGTGATGAACCAAAGTATAGCTCATTATCATCACCCTCTATCCAATCAGCTACATTCCATCCTTTATATATAACCCACGGAAATAGTAGCCTACTTACACCCTCTCCAGTTGAACTGTTATAAGCCATACCTAAAGAAGCCTTTAAAACAAGATTATTTTTTCCTGTATTATCATCGCAACAAGCAAGATAATAATTACCTTTATATACAATGGACCTCATTTGGTCAAGATTAGTCAAAGTTTTATATATGTCTTCAATGTTCTTGGACACATAATAAGACTTAATCAATCTATCTTCCACAGTATTTAAACAGAATACTCCCTCATTATCCGCAAATAGCAAATAGTCTTCAGATACCTGTACAGTCCCTGGTATTGCACCATGTCCTGTATCAAGAGGCTTAAATTCAACATCAGTAGAGGGATCCCAACCAGTCCATCTAAATATCTCCTTTTCCTTAAAAGCAAGCAATGAGTCTGAGAATAACATCAAATCAGTTAACTTATCATTATCATCTGTAACCGCTTTTACAATGGAAGAAGCTTTAAAATTGGTTGGATCTCCAATCTCAGAAAAATATAAATAGTTAGGATTTTGGGGGTCACCCAATGCAAACATTCTTTGACCTCTTTGTATAAGTCTAGTACATCGTTTGATGGGAGTTAAATCAGAGCCTGCTGCTGGAGTAACAGCTACACAAGTAGTACCATCGTAAACCCAATACTCTTTACCATCTAATAAGTACAATTTAGAGTTAGTAAAAAATTCATAAGCTATATTGTTAGAGTTTAGTAACAAAGTTATTACATTATTGTTAAAATCCCTTAAACTTTTATTGGTAACTAGAAGCGGTTTATCTGGATAGTCTATCAAACAAGATATAGGAGTAGCTACGGCTTCTAATGTCTTATAAACAGAACATCCTTTTCGTTGAGTATATCCACCTCTAGCTTGTAAATCAATATTTATAGCCGTTATTAATTCTGATGGCTCTAATTCATCGTAAGAAGAGGTATTATTAATACCTCTATTAAAATTGGTAAAACTTATCATTTTTTTCTTCTTATTATTCATAGTATGACTCCACCCCCATACGTTTAGAAGGTTTTGGCATTACATCAAGAGTGTCTATTGGGGTCATACTATCTTGACTATGTGTAGTACTACTAAGATTAGCCAAAGCTAAGTTTTTATAATAAAGCCATCTTTGATAAAATCTCTCAGCTAAACCACTCTCTTCATTATCTCCTTCACCTTCTTTATCATAATACATACTAATTAAGTAATATACTACAGCAGAATGAAGGGATGGATGAATAGTTAATTCTTCAGCCATATTTACATAGTCTGGTACTCCTGTGGTAAATGTAACTGTAACAAAACCAGCCGGCTCTAGAAAAACTAGAGAGGCTGGCTTAATTTGAATGTTTGTGAGAGGGTACTCACCATCCTCATCGAAAGCTGACAGTACATTGAGTATACCAGTGGCCACAGAGACTGTGGTTCCTCTAACTACATTATTAGTTGTTATCGTTTGAACTACCGGAAGGTCCAGTGCGACTTCTTTCTGGGCCATGTCAATCCAAGTACGAACAGAACTTTCAACTACGTCGTCACCAAACTCTTGGAGTTGGGTTAGTAATTGCTTACCTTTCATAACAAGTACCCTCCTTAATCATTAAGCTCCTGGGTTTCCTATCCAACCTCTCCAGTCAGAGTATCCTACAGAGAACCTTGCGTATCCACGATATTTGGCAACCATGTTATCAAATACTTCAGTACCCTTGAACTCTGGTTTAACTCTCCAGAAGAAGTTAGTTTCAGACAGTCTTGGGTCTCTCAAGAACCAAGCATCTGAGTCGTCTAAATAGTCCATAACTACGCAGCTAAGTCTATTTTGGATAACATTCTTATCATTATTAGCAGTACCAGCTTGTAATGCTGAATTAAGGATAGTCAATGCGTTAAACTCATTATCAGGGTGAACTATAAGCTGCTTAGCACTAGCTTGCATTTTAAATCCTTCCTGAGTAAGAGTCTGAGTCTTCATAGCAGCTATAGCAAGCTTTAATGAAGTATCGTCCAAATCAGCACCGGTGAGAAGGTTGTCAGCGGTGCCACCACGGAGCAGAGGATGTGAATTGGAGAACAGCGGCACCCCATCATAGCCGTTGGTAGTAAAGCCATTGTTAATTACAGAGATTGCAGTCTCTTCAATAGTAACACGGCATCCACGTCCTAATCCTTTAGGAAGTTTTTCGATAACATTGTATTGGTCGTCGTCAGCAAGTTCTCTTTCCACAGAAATCATCTTTGCGTATGATTTGTGGATATAAGTAACTTCCTGGCCATGTTCTATAGTGTCCTCAGCGATAGGACCAGATGGTTGTTTTTCTTCCCATTTTCCGGTTCCAGATACGTGGTAATCGTATTCTTTCGCTTTCTTGGATTTCTTTACAGAAAATATTTTACTGTACTGTTCAGGAATTTCTGAATAAGCTTCAAAGAAGAGTTTCCTGAACTTAGGTTCTAGTAATTGTTGAAAATTAACTGATTGTAATGACATAGTTTATCTCCCTTCTTTTATGCGGTCCACAGTTTAGCAGCACTTATAACAACATCTGCAGTACCTGTACCAGCAGTAGCATCTACATTAACATAATTAACCACAGCGAATACTCCGCCAGTCGTATCATCTAAATCCATGTCTTTGGCAGTAGCGTCCCAATCAAATAAAGTTCCAAATCTGTCTGCAGCAGCCAGTGTCTTTTTAGTAGAACCTGCAAAAGGAACTCTAATAACAGACATTGGGTTTATTAAAAGTACTGAAGCTTCGGCTCCAGAAGCAGCATCGCCCATTGCAATACCAATTATATCAACATCTGCAGCAGTTAATGGTCCAACAAGGCCTGAAGTAATTGCTAATATATCGCCTTCTACAACGGCAGCATTGGTAGTAATTTTCACAGTCATTGGCTGTGAATTATCTAGTGAATATACATATTTAGCCATGTGTTATCTCCCTTCTTAACGGCCTACAACAGCCGCAATTATTTCATTTATTTTTGCTTTATTAGCATTTGCCAGTGTGATAGCAGAAGCTTCATCCGTGGCATCTGCTGTGGTTATAGGAGCTAAGGTTACATCAACTTTTAAACCTTTTAATTTAAGTATATCTAAATTAGTTACACCCATAATTTATCTCCCTTTCTTTTTGGATTTCATTCTTTCATAATCTTCCAAACTTGACATATTAGCATAAGCAGCATATTCCGCTGGGTCCATGCCAACTCTTTTAGCAGCAGAAATTGTAGCTTTATCCAATTTCGGAGTAGATTTTCCACCTGTACTCCCTGGTTTTATTACTTTCTGGTTGGATGACTTAGTCATTTTTGCTACAGCTCTTTGTTCGGCGTCTCTTACAGCAGCTTTAGTACCTAAGTCTCCTTTTGCTAATATATAAGCTTGTTTTACCGTTAGTTTCGGATTGTCATCCATAATTTCGTAGATCTCTTCCTTAAATAACGGGTAGTCTTTGTATTTTGGATCTGTTAAAAGTTTTTGCTCATCTAATTCCCTTTGTAATTTCTGAGCTTGTTCCTTAACAGATTTCTGTGTTTGCTTCAACTGTTTCTGTTGAGCTAACTGCTGAGGAGTAATTCCAAGAATTTTAGCTTGCTCAAAATCAGACATACCATCAAGTCTGCCTATTAAAGTATTAATATCCAACCCAGTAAGTTCACAAATTTTCTTAACAGCTGTCTCATAAGGCTTCATTTTGTCTAATTTTCTATTAAAAGTACCTACACGAGTTTTTATAGCTGCTTCTACTTGGTCTTGGGTATAAAAATGTTCCTCTTCTTGGTCCTCTTCATCAATTTCTTCCTCTGTTTCTGGTTCCTCAATAGACTCATCATCGTCTTCGACTTCGTTGTCATCAATAAATTCATCTTCATCTATAAGGTCCTCTTGCAATAAATCTTTGTCCATTTTAAACCTCCTAGTATTTTCAGGTCTACACCTGTATTTGACAGCATTAAAGGAGCTGAACCCTACAGCGTTAAAGGAGCTGAACCCTAATTATATAGTTCTTCATCAAGATAAGCTTTAAGTTGGTGTGTAGCATGACCATTATAGCCACAGTGTGGGCAGGCCATTGTTTTGTGGAGAGCCCAGCCTTTATCTCTAAGACCAATCCTCTCACATTTTGGACATATCGGTAAAACTAATACATTAGCCCCTTCGTTGGCATACTGTTGTAGCATAAAATTTGATAGTCCATGGTTCATGTACTTATTTACGTTTGTCTTTATCATAGCACTCCTCCTTGAAGTCCTGCAAGTATTTGATTAAGTACATCAGGAGGTAATTGACTAAGCAAAGCATATAGTTGTACTTCGTCTACAACACCAGAACTTACCATTTGTTGAAGCCTCTGAATTATAGCTGGGTCAACAGTGGGTTGTTGGACAGGCTGCATTGGGGATTGCATCGGTGGTTGCTCTGGTGGCATTATCGGCTGTTGACCCGTTATGGAATTGGCTATATCAAGTTGGTCTGCAGAACTATTTCGACCGGCAAATACTCCTTCAGGGGACCATGGGTCAATTATAGGCCAATTAAGTACTTGCTTTAATGTGGCTCGTGTTTCTTCGGTAGTAGTAATATTTTCTCTATGGAGCTCAACAGCAGCCTCATATAAGAATGATTTGTTATTAGGCATACCAGCACCAATATGAATTTCAATATCGAACTCAGCAACTTTAGTCATAAGTTCACCAGGTTGTTCTTCACCGAACTCATTTACAGTCGGCTCATCATAAAGTGGTTTATATCTTCCTTTAAGTTCTAAGTCATCACTCTCAGGGTCAAAATTCTCATTATATGTCAACTGTGGTATTTCTTTAAGGTCAGAACCTCTAAACCACAGGTACTCAGTTTTGTCTTTTTCAGTTATATCAAATGCTTGCTCAGTAGTCATAAATTCCTTAACATAGTCAAGTGTTATGTCAAATAACTCTCTAATACCGGTTTGTAGCATTAATTTTTTATGATTAGCTCTTCTCGAGCCAGCTTCTTGTAACGCAAGTATAGCAGATGCAGCTCTAAGTGAACCAGATCTTCTACCTTCAACCACCTCAGAACGACCAGACACAAGTTCAGACTCATAAAATGCCTTCTCACGTCTATTATTTATATAAGCTGGAATAAATGGTGGTTGTACTGCTTGAAATGCTGTATGGTCTTTTGCTGGTATCTTAAGACCAGGTTTATTAGTCCATTTTCTAACATTAATACCAGAACCTATACCTACCACTATCTGAGCATTACCCATTAGTCTTGCGTTCATGCGTATTTGGTCATCTAAGTCATTTATTATATTCTGTACCGGAATAAGCTGTTCAGTATCACCCATTCCCCAGATTCTACCTTTACGTTTATATCCAACTATCATAACAAACGGGTATTTATTTGTTTCTTCAGGTAACATAGCTTCTTGGTCTTCCTCAGCAGAGTCAGCTAATATAACGTCTCTAGTACAATACACAAGTCTTAAATTACCATCTTCATCTCTCTCCCAGAATTCAATTAACAAAGCTTGGTCATTTGTAATAGCGTCAGTTCCTGCATAGTCAGCTTCTCCAAATATTCTAGGGTCATAAGCAACGCCATTACTCTCAGGTTTAACTCTCTTAGCTTTTTCACCAAACATTTGGACAAGTTTTCTTCTTGAATGCCATGAAGTCTGTATTATATAGTCAGCATCTTGCAAATTATTAGGGTCAGTAACCTTGGGGTCAGGGAAGAACGAGTCAGGACTTAATGCCCACAGGGTAGGCATCCCCCTGCCACCCATAGCGTCAGGGTCCCAAAATACCTTCCATATAACATTTCCAAGGTTTAATCTGTCTCTCTCAGCCCCATCAAGCTTCTCAGTCATTTTATTATGGTGCCAAATCCACTTCAGTATCTGAGTAACGTCTCTTGCAAACACTTGGTCAGCTGGTCCTAATCCTTTAACTAATATATCAATGTCTCCATTAACAATATCAGCTACCTGAGACTCAATTACCGGTTGAATAATATTAGTCTCAGAGCCTGGATCTTCCTCACCCTCAGGTAAGTTTACATCCCCAGACCAATAGTCCTGACATTTAGACCACAACTCATCGAGCCCCAACGATTGCTTAGCAGAATAAGCAGCAACATATCGCTCCATAATGTAGTTTAATAGTTCAGTATCTTTTTCATTTTGTACGAAGTCAAACTCTTCAATAGTCTTCTTCTTCTTGAACAACGCCATACCTTACTGCCTCCTCTAATTTTTTATACAACTGTTGGTCCTCAGGTGAAATCGGGTCCATGTCTTCATCCAACTCAACAGTCTTATATACAATTCTTTCTTTAATTTCATTCCGTTTACCAAGCATATAGCCTAAAATAAACGCACATATAGCAAGTATCTCAGTTAGAATATAATACATTATTTATCGCCTCCTTTACCTCAGGGTGGCAATAGTTCTCCTGCTCCAAATCTTCATCATCCATATAACTCTCATGTACCCAGTTTCCGTTCACAGTTATAGTATCAGCCTTAAGCCCAGACTGAGGTACCACAGGATCTAGCTTACCTGGCATAAAAGCTACACCATTTATAAAGTACTTAAATGCGTCAAGAGCATGGTTCTCCATCTTCTTAACTTTATCGTGAGTAGTACCAGTTATAGTCTTAGGGTCCCAAGCTGCCTGCTTAATTTGCTCAATTAAGTTCTTGCACTTAGTACTAATCAATATCTTCGGCCTACCATCAGGAAGTCTTTCTCTTAGTAATTTTATGAAGTAAGTTATGAAAAAGTCCTCATCATTAGAAGCTGGTATAAGTGATACACCTTCCTCCTGATACAACTGCTTAGGACTCTTTTTATTCGGTCCCCTTGTTACTACAGACGGGTCAGCATACGAGAAATTAAATCCTTTTCTTAGCATCCCTGCAGCGAACTTAGTTATATCAGCTTCGGCTTCATAGTCCTCATCATATATGATTATCTGACCATCTCGATTTATGCAACCATACTCACAAGCGGTAGGTGCACTAACTCCAAAGTCAAACCCAGCACCATGCTCCCAAAACGGACTAATCTCGAAGTCATCAGGCTTAAAGGTATGGAATTCCTCTACAAATTCAGTAAATATCTGCCCCTCAAATGCGTCAAACGATGCGTTCAGGAACCTCTCAACCCAAACCTTATCATGGGTTCTCTTCAACTCTTCAACATAACCGGGAGGTAAATACTTAGCATTGGCAGTAGTCGGAACGGTCCAACCAACATACTCAAGCATGATATGCCTATTAGCAGGGTTAAAGAACTTATTCCAAACCCAATCCTTACCACCAGAGTTAGAAGTTACAAATCCTCTCCATGGCCCAATCGGATGCCTAAGTCTGGCACATAACATATCAAACGTAGCTTCAGGTACTTCGGTACCATCTGGCTCATGAGCTTCGTCTATCCAGAAGTAAGAAATGTCCAAGGAACCAAGTGGCCCAGGGTCATCCAAGTGCATGAACAGTATCTCACTATAGACAGGTTCTCCATCCTCATCAGTCTCATTTGTCTTTATCCACAGGTGGGCATCAGACTGATTAAACGCCTCGATTAGCTTAGGGTCACACACCTCAAAGAACCTTCTCTGAGTAGTCTCCTTCAACGACTTAGCAGTCAACCTACCAATAACACCAAGACTACCTGGGTACAGCTGAGTCCATTTAATAACCTCTTCAACCCCCATACGGGTTTTACCAGCACCAACACCTGACACAAGAGCTCTATATTTATGTAAGTCCTGGTGGAACGTAATCTGGTGAGGATGTGGGTTATATGTCGCCAGTCGCCGAGCCGGCCCAATCCTCTTCCTAGCCATTTTCTTCCTCAGGCTCTTGCGTCAATAACTTCTTCTCTTCGTCATTCAACAGCCCCTCAGCAAACACAAGCTGTATCTGGTTTCCAATTCCGGTATGTCTGACTTCACTTCTATCTCCATATATCTCTGGTCTGTGAGACTTCAGCATTAAAGTCAATAAGCTGTCACTTTTCTCTTTAGCTCGTTCAATAGCTATCAACTCAAGTCCATCAACGAACATAGCCCTGACTTCTTCAAATCTTTCCTGATATACCGGATACTTCTCCATCCATTCTTTATGTTTACCACGGGGAACGCCAGCATTATCGCATGCTCTACCAATAACTCCAAGATTTGCATATTCTCGGAGTACAGCTGTCATATCGTCTTTAATTTTCTGTGGTATCTCTGACATATTGCGTCCTCCTTTTATACCATACTTTACCTTAATTGTATTATAACATAATTTAGTAAAAAAGTCAATACCTAATTTACAAATTTTTACAAAAAGTTTTTTTTAAATGCCTTTAAAATGCCTTTAAAATTTTGATGATATTTTATATCATAATGTATATAAGTGTATCAAATAGAGGCATTTAAAGGTCCCTATTTTCATGAAGAATTCCTAAAAATATATACATTTTTATTATATGAACTGGGGGGGTATGGGGTTGGCCTACGGGGTAGGTCCTATATTACTATTCTCTCGCGTGCGTGTACGAAACGACCTCTACGCAAATGCAACCCCCAATGGGCATGGGGTCCATACCGGGGTATGGGTTATTGTATATTGTAACGAATGTTAGTTTGTAATCATTACAAGTTAGTAATCATTACATTAATGTAACCGCTGCATTAATGTAACCGATGCATTTCGTTTGCATGATTATTCATTTCATGTATAATGTAAATGTTACATTAATGTAATATGATTATGACAAAAATTTTCTATTGACATTTCATGCGAGTTATGATATACTATAATTGACAATACATTCAATGTATTGATTATATCGAAGGAGGCCACGAATATGGCAAAGAAAGACAAAGTTACACCTAAGGCAGACACCATGCCCCAAGATGACGCAATGCAGCAACTCATCGAAAATGCAATTAATGAAGTAAAGGAAGAGGTTCCGGTTATCAACGAACCCAAGCAACCCGATTCTATCTTAGTTACGATTGGCTCCTTGAAGAAAGTTGATATTTCAAGCATAATCGCAGTTATTCCCGACACCTTTACACCTGCAACACTTGACAAACTATTCCTCTTCAATGATGGGGGAAAAACAGTAAGAAGGCATTTAAGAAAATATTTCGCAACTGCAATGGGACACGAACACAAGTCAAACTGGAGTTTCAATAAAACAACTAACGCAGATGTAATTGAATACTTCGCCTCTAAATACGCATTTGACTTAAATGCAATAAAATAAGGGGGAAACCCCTTATTTTTTTTTAACTCAATTAAGGAGACTATTATGCTACCCCATAATGTTTTAAAATGTTCAAACGACGCGCGTGAAGGGACGCGTTTCACCCCAGAATCATCAAATAATCAAACATTCTTCTCACCGCGACTCAGCCTAAATGACATCCCTGCCTATGATACCACAGATATACATCCACTGAGCAATCTTCGGTTTGTGGCCATAGCAGAATTACCACAGGATAGTCAGGCATACATTGCGGCAGAACCAGACACGCTATTGGACTATCACATATACGCAGAATACTATCCTTACATCGCAGTGGACGCAGACATACAATATAAGCCACATGAGATGCCAGAACCAGTCCGGTCAGTGTTCGCAGATATAGTAAGCCATATAGATATTGATAGTCCTTACAATCAAGACCTAGACTACTATCTAGACATATAACTAAACATATAAGTATCACTCTATCAACTCAACGTTTCCCGGTACAATAAATAATGTAATTGTTATTAATAACAATTACATTATTTGATTTTAAGTACAATTTTACTTTAAGTAAAACGAGATGTATCCATTACATTTACATTAAAAAGTTGACTTTTACATTAAATATGTTACTTTAGAACAAAGATGTAATCAAGATGTAATCATCATGTAAATGCAAATGTAATGTATACATTTTAACGAAAAGTTGACAACTTTTTCAATTAATGTATTGCATGAAAAGTACGTCTTAATGCAAGAGTTAATGCTATGAGAATGTAAATAATAGCTCCTGAAATGTATTAAAAATGTAAATAAGTTTACATTTTAATACTTTTATGATATAATGTATATAATAAATGATAAGATTAAATCATGTGAGGAGGTGAATGTAATGTATAGAGTATGTAAAATTCAGGATATTATCAATGCTTACACTGATATTGAAGAAGCTGACTTGACTAAATATGACCCATCTTTAATATTTACAATGGGCGAGTTTTATCAGTGGGCAGAGGACAATGTAGTTAATAAAATAGTTCCGGATGATAAAATTGATGAGTTTATGGATAGTTGGTATAGTATACCTATGAAGTTTGATGTGATAATTGACTTATTAATGTAAATGATTTCTAAGGAGGGGATAACATGAAACGAAAGCCATCATTGGCAGCAATCAATCGAAGCCTGTATGACGAAGAACCGCAATCTGTGGGACAAATGATTGAAGAGGCTGAACGACTTGAACGTATGAAGCGCAAGGAGTTAATTGACTTGAAGACACGAGAGCAATATAGTCGTAATATAAGACGGAAACGACTTGAGAACTATACCGAGGAAGAGATGAATGAGATGACAGTACAATGCTTCTTGGATGAAGACGCAGCAGATATGATTTACTTCTTCCTGGGCAAGAACTATACACCTGAGCAGAGCATTGAGTTTGCATATCATAAAATAGTAATAGCAAAGAGGAGGCAAGAGAATGGTAAAGACTAAGAAGATTTATTACAAAGGTTGTGAGATTAGCTGGAACCCGTATTTTAAAAAATGGCAAGTGCCTGGGTACTGCGTATTGTTTGGTACAATCGATATGGCAAAAGAAGCAGTTGATGAAGGTATAGCAAAACAAGAAGTATTAGATAAGATACATGAGGAAACAACTCATTATGGTTCTTGGTAATGGAGGTGAATAATGATGAAATGTAGCCTCTGTGGTAAAGAGTTTATTAGGGAGGCACCGTAATATGGCTGAGATGATATTTATGATAGTGATGGGGAGTTTACTACTCTCCGTTACTGCAATATTTGAGAGGAGAGATTGATTATGGCAATGAAGCAACTAACGATAATTCCCACAGGAACTGAACTGTTTATGTTTGAGAGAGCATACAGTAAAGATGCTGAGTTGGGTGATGAAACTAACTTTGTGAATATTGATGTGGCAAGACCTAAACTGATGAGTGAGGCAATTAGGTACTCTAACCGTTTGGTAATGCCTCGCTGGAGACGAACTATTGTTAAGGCAGATAAGGGAACAGACCTGAGCAGAAACTATCCGATAAAGGACAGTAGAATGAGTATACCTATAACAGAAGAGGAATATGATAAACTTAACAACTTTGCGTATAGGAACAATATGACCTTGATAGAGGCCTCACTATTATTGATACGAAACTATACTGCGTTGATATATGAGGACCCCACAATACTTGATAGAAGTAATTATGGACTGAAACGTAGCAAAGGAATTGATAATAGAAAAGGACTAACGCTGAGACTTGACCCTGCTGTGTATGAATGGTTTACTATGCAAGCAGTCAAGAAGGATATGACAACCGGAGGCTTTGTCAGACAGACACTTTATAGAGTGTATACCAAAAATACGGGCATTAATATTAATGACCCACGAGACCAATAGGAGGCAAATATGGGAAAAGTATTAAGTAGAAAAGAAGTTGTGAAAGAGGCAAAAGAGGACTGGAAGTGTCTTGAAACAGAATGGACACAAGAGGAATATGTAGCAGATGTTTTGCAAGCACTTGAAGACGATGGCTATATTTTAAAATAAAATATCGGAGGCAAATATGGATATTAAAATGAAGCAAATCACTAAGTTCAACGACGAGATGAAGGAAAAGGTAAAAGATAAGTTAGAGGAAATGTATCAGGCAGACGGGATTAGAGCATTCTATGTAGGAGTAACAGAACTACCTGATAAAGATATGACGTATATGGATGGTGTTTATGTAATCGGTGACCAGTATGGTATAAAGTTCTTAACATACGGTGACAGCGGAGTTGGTTCATTATCATCGGATGAGGCTGTATTGAATAACTTTTTGGAGCATCAGTTTAGTCAGAATATCTCATTAGTATTTAAAGGTGAGCCCGTTACTAATGTAATGCAGACTTGGGAATGTCACTGGACTGAACTAATGGTAGTCATGGAGGTGCTAATCTATGGGTGGTAAAATATTATGCAAAGAAGTCACTTGCGACTATCATTCAGGCGACCATTGCGCTATCTTAGCACCTGTGGGTTGGGGAAGTGATGAGACTATGCCTAATGGGTGTAGCTTATATCATAGCAGATGTGCTCACTGCTACCATGAGTGCAATGAAGACTGTGAGCACCCAGAGAAATATAATAAAGGAGATGAGTGATATGGCTTACAAGGCAAGAGAAGAACAAAGACTAATAGGTGAAGTGCAGAAAGGTAGTATGTTGATTAAGGTTAATCGCATTATACCTGAGGACAAAACTAAACTTGAGAGTATCGACATTAGACAGAATTATATGGGACCTAATGGTGAATGGTTACCAACACAAAAAGGTATCAGAGTTAACTCTGAGGAGTACCCACAGTTATTGAAGGTATTATTGGATACTATGACAACTGACGAGTATCAGGACTTGGAGAACTTGGGCTATTATGTGGATGAGACGGCAAATATGGGCTTCTATGAAGACAAGGAGGAAGAGAAAGATGACGTTGAATAAAGTGATTAGAGCTGCCGAGGAATTAAAGAGAGTTACTAAAGAAGCAGATAGTGCTGGGATAATTAACTACTTTGTGGACTCAAAGGGAAGGGACTCGTTTCATATCTATGATGAGAAAGTGTATCGAGAGATGTTGGCCTCAATCAATAAGGAGCCAATCATAACTAAATTTGAAGACCATCCTGTGTTTGAATATGAATACGAGATAGAGTATATGGGTTATGTCTTCACATTCTATGCTGTGGAGAAATTATAAGGAGGAAGAGATATGTTAAAGATGGAGTTATTAGAAAAGGTTGAGACCTTGGCATTATTAGACAAAGACGGATTTGTACTAATGCAAGAAAAGTTCCAGAATTTAGAAGAGTCAGGAACTCAAGTAGTTTTACTACAGGAAGTTGAAGACGATGAGGTAGCTGTATTGGCATGTGTCTCTGAATGGGGTATGATGAGAATAGCTCAATCGATGGTGATGAAAGTTGCTGAGCAGACTGGTATGCCATTCCCATTTTTAGTATCACAACTAATGGGGCCAATTTTTAATAGAGGGAGGGAAAATGATGGAGAGTAATAAACTACAAGGACTAGATAGTATATCCTTGGTGGATGCTGAGGGCAAGATTATCGAAACAATTAATGTATATGACCCTGAGAACGTGAGTATATGTATATTGGTTCGTAATGATGGCGAAGACGATGATTTAGTAATATCAAGTGCTTCACCTATTGATATGATAGTTATGGCTGATAACTTAGTTAATAGATCTAGTGAAGTAACTGGCGCTAGTAAAAAATTAATTTTAAAGACTATGTTACAGGGCTAAGAATGAAATAAAGGGTAAGACACAACAGAGTATAGCAAATCAATTTGGTGTAAGTAGAACACAGATTGAGAAAATTAAATTAGGGCTTGGGTAAGAGGACCCTGTAAGTAGTTGATAGTGGAACAATAACCCTTATGGAAGGAAGTGATTATATGAAGTACAGGTTCAAAAGAAGGCCTAGACCCTATCAATTAGGTGCTTTACAAAAAGCATTAGAATTTGATAAATTAGCCATCTGGTTTGACCCTGGTCTTTGACTTGGAAAAACAAAGGTTGCTATTGATTATTCAGCCATTCAAATAGCAAGAGGTAATCTGCAGAAAATATTGATAGTATGCCCGTTGTCTGCAATAGGTGTATGGGAAGATGAGTTTCCTGAAGACTGTCCTGAAGAGTATATGCCAATCATATTTCCTGTGGTTGGTGATATGAAGGACCGACTAAATATATTGCAGGGAATTATGAAGTATAAAGGTAATCAGCCACAGGCAATGATAATAAACTTTGACAGCTTGAGAAATGAGGATGTTCTACGTTTGATAAAGCAATGGGGTCCACAGTTATTGATAGTAGATGAGATGCACTACACTAAGAACCATAATACCCAAAGGTCTAAGAAAGTATATGAGATTAGAAAGATATCCAAGTATTGTTTAGGATTGACAGGTACACCTATACCGAAGAACCCATTAGACTTATTTGGTCAATATAAGATAATATCGGATGATGTATTTGGAGCTGATAGAGGTGCATTTAAACGCTTTAGGGAACGCTATGCAAACATGAACTATAAGTTTCCTTCAAAGGTTGACAGTTGGAAGAATTTGGATGAATTGGCCCGTAAGATACACACTCACGCATATAGAGCCAAAGACGATGAATGTATAGGATTGCCTGAGTTAATTATACGAGACATTCCGGTATACTTTACCGAGAAGAGCAAGAAAATATATAATCAAATGGCCACAGAAATGATAGCAGAGATAAATGAGACAGAGGTAATATCAGTTTCAATGGCCGCAACTAAGGTGCTGAAATTACAGCAAATAACTTCAGGGTTTATAATGAGAAAGGACGAGTATCTGGATGGGGACACAGTCAAAACTAACAATGTTACCTTCCCAGTCGGAACAGAAAAGCTCGATGTGTGTATGGACCTTATCGACCGATATGTTGACGACCACAAAATTATTATAGGTTGTAGGTTTATCTGGGAGATTAATCAGTTACAGGATAGGCTTGAAAAACGAAAAGTTAACTGTCGTGTTATACGTGGAGGAGTTACAGGGGATGAACGAAGCGAAATACGTAGAACTTTTCAATCTGATGAAGATACTAGGGTTATAATATTTCAGATATCTGCAGCTACTGCTATGACGCTGACTGCAGCTGACATTGGAATATTGTATTCATCGACTCAGAAATGGGATGACTATTGGCAATGGTTAAAACGTATCCATAGAGAGGGACAAAATAAGCCTGTGTATATCTTGAGATTAGTTGTTAGAGGTTCTGTAGATACTGCAGTAATAAGGAGTATTAACGAAAAGAAAGCCTTTACCGACTACATGGTTGACAGGCAATCAGTAAAGGACATAATTAAGATAATTGATTAATCAGGGAAGATGATATTAGATAAAGGTAATTCAGAAGGAGGTTGAGCTTCTCGCTTGGCCTTCTGTTCTTTAGCGTATGCTCTTCTTTTTTTACGTCTTTCTTGTTGTTTAGCACGAAACTCAGGGCCCTTAATATCATGCTGTATTAAGCCTAATTTTTTCCTTTGTTCTCTCATCCAATTTATATCAGTCATACAGTCATATAGTTTATCATCCACTACCACAGAATGACGTCTGAGCTCATCTATATTTAATTTATACACTTTCGGTTCAATCTGTTCCAATATCCCTAATTCAATTAACTCTTCTTTGTAGAAATTACTAGCGTTTGGTACATAACCAGTATAGTCTGGTTCATTCATTAAAGAAAGGAGGACTTGTAAAGTCCCCTGATATTTTTGAGTCCAAGGTTGTATTCCTGGAGGTCCCCCATTTCCACTATTCATTACTTCTCCAAAAGGCCTTAAGAGCAGCTTCATTCATTTGGAAACCAGCAGCCTTTGGATGTCCACCTCCTCCACATTCTTTTGCAATCTCACCGACATTAACTCTACCTTTACTTCTTAATGAGGCCTTATCTCGTAACATATCGAGGAGAACTACATAATCTAGTTCAGGCACTTGATTGAGGATAAAGTTACCTAATGATGATGTGTATTGCTCAGCGGCTACAATACCAATATTGCGTCCTTGAGCATCTTTTACTAACTGTGTTCTACTTAAAGCAAAGTTTAGATACTGTTCTTCTTGGAACTTATCTGCTTCAACTATTGCCTTCTCTGTCTTGCTTAGATTAACTGAACTCGACAGTTTAAATCTCGCTACAAATGTCTCAGCACCTATCATTTTTAATAATCTATTTAAGTCAAACGCCTCAGGTGAAGGTTCTGTACCATGACCCCAGGTATCATAACTGTCTACCAAATCAACAAACTTTTTATAGTCTTGAATATTGGCATACTGGCAAAGCATATTATATAAATGATAAGTTGCACAATGAGAAGGGTCAGTAAAGGACCAATCATATTTACTCATTAGTTTCATACTAGAGCTATGATGGTCAATGTGTTGGACTTTGAATTCATTACATATCTGAGCCTGTTGCTCATTCAAGGATATATCTGTGAGATATACTAGAGTTTCTTTTCCTGCCTCTTTCAGGATATTTGGTAATACTTCGTTTAACTCCCTGTAATCAATAGCATAAGTTTGTATTTGTGGGTACACCTTCTCGAGAAGTACAGCACAACCTATGCCATCTAAATCATTATGGGTTATTGCATAAATTCTTTTACTCATTATTTTCCTCCTTATAGGTATAAATATTATTTAATTCTGTGGCTTTTCCGTCTTTAACTAATCTGTCGAGTCTTATCTTAGCTTGTCTACTTGATAGACCTAATGCGTTAACTACATCATCCACAGTAACTCTTACTGCATCCGATAGTAGTTGTAATACTTGGTCCCCTGCCCCTTTAACGTCATTAGATACAGTAACCTTATAATCAAGTTCTCCTGGCTGACCGAAGTTGAATGTCATGCTAATATTACCTGGCTTACCGAATGAACGAAATTCTCGTTCTACTTCGATTTGGTGTTGTTGCTCATTAATAACCTTAGTATATAGAGCAGACTCAACCCAACCATGCCATAATACAGAACCTAACATTCTTTGGCCACCTCTTTCAGATTTACCAGACTTATTCCAGTGATGTATAACTATAACTGATGTTTTATAAGTGTACCTCAAAGTAAGTAACCAGTTTAATACAGGCCTTATATCCCTTGAACTGCTTTCATCTTTATCGCCAAGCATTAAATATAAAGGGTCAAATATAATAAGTACAGGTTTTATCTCGGCTATGGAGTTTTCTAAAAATTGTCTATCTTCTTCATTTGTAAAGTCAAAGCCTTGGTTATTAAGGAAATACAAGGGTAACTCAAGAGGCATATTGACTGATAGAACACTTCCATTCATTTTAGCTGAACCATTTAAAGCTCCTCGAGTATGTGAGATCTTTGTAACCCTATCTTTTACTAACCATGGACTATTTTCTTCTTGGATATACATAACAGGCCCTTGATGTTCCACAGGAAATTGACCTAAGAAAGGTTTACCTGAAGCGACAGACACAGCCATATCTGTGGCTATAACTGATTTATATGTCTTAGGCTCTCCTGCTATCATTCCATGTGAAGTTCTTTGCCATACATCTTTAATCATCCAACCGGGTTGTTCAATTTCCTTGCCTAATAATTCAGCATATGACGTCCATTGCTTTTCAAATGCAGCTTGTTTCTTTTGAATATTGTCTTTTCCAGTATGGGTTAAAGCTTTGTCAATTTCAGTCTGAAGTCGTCTCATCTCGTCTTTACGTCCACGATATTTGTTCCAATAACTACAGGCAACAAGCTCAAGTACTTTGGATGGTGAGATACCTTGTTCTAATAATTGACACTCTAGTTCCCAAAGTTTTTCACTTCTGTCATATAATAATATTTCATCTTCTCCTGTAATTAAAAGTGATAGAGTTTTGGGTTTAATTTGATTTTTAACTGAGTTAATAACTGATAGTAATCTCTCAGGACTAGAGTCTACAATAAGTTCCTCGTCAAATTGAGCAACTTCTTGCTCCACAGGTAACTGAGGAATATCACTTGGGTTGATAATACTTTCATTATACCACATGAGTTTACCAGGAGGACTACCTTCATATTTGTGGTTCCTTGTACCCGGAACTCTTAATACTTGGGTTAAATCCCAGCCCCCTTTATCAGCACCAATAAAATATGTTAAACTTTTATTTAAGTGTTCAACTTCTTGTGCTGGTAAAGGCTTGTCTAAAAACCATACTGCAGCATATCTTCCTGGAGATGACTCCCATGCTACCGATGGTTTTAATGTCAATCCTTGAGGGTTAACTTCATCTAGGTCTGCATATAATACAGACATCTGTGGTATATTATCTTTAACTCGTCTACCTTGAGTTAATATGGATGGGCACCAATATAAATCATAATGAGCTTTATGACTTTCTTGAATATACTTTTTTATCTCTTCCAAGTCTTCCGGCCATTTGAAATTATGTTCTTCCCATTTACCTGTATGATTTTTTGCCCCCTTAGGTGAGTTAGTACTTCTCAGTTTTCTTGGTAATGCTACATATCCGGGACCTTGATGTTCCCAGACCCTGAAAATAGTACTAACATCACTCACTATTCTTCATACTCCTTTCATGCTTTAGTTTTTCTCTTGGAGTCATGGGCCACTTATCAGGTAGGTCTTTTTCATCAATATACCAAATCCAGCCGATTTTACTGCATTTTAATCTACCCTGGGATATTGCATATCTAACCTGAGTGAGTGTTTTATTATACTTCTCAGCAACCTGTTTAATTGATAGTAGAGCCATTCGTTCACCCTCCCTCTCTTAATATTTGTATCATATTAACATTATATCATAAAGAGTTAAAATGGTAAACTGTTTTATTAAAATTTAATAAATAAGGGTTTTCAAGGAATACCAAATATGATATAATACAATTAATAAACGATATAATTTAATAAAGGGGATGATGTTAATGACTACAAAATGGGTTATATCGGTTAGAGCCGGTACCCAACGCAAAGATATTGTTATTATGTCAACTGAGGAAGAAGGACCTATTGAAACTTATCGTAGAGTTAAAAAGAAAGCTAAACAAATCGAGGAGAAATTAGGAGGACGAGCTACTGTAGATATAATCTCTAGGTTAGTACCATTCAAACCAAGGGGCTATAAACCCTTCAATTCATGGCTATGGTGTCCATATTGCGGTAAATGGAGAGTATTTAACTATGATGATTATTTAGGAGTAGACAGGTGTAGTATTTGTAATATATCGACTAGTGACTTTTATGTAAGGACCTATAATAATTTATGGGACAAAGAGATATGAGAAAAGTATTTAGTATATTCTTAATAATACTATGGGTGGCTCTTATGATACTTATATGGTATAATTTACTAAAAATACCACAGAAGATAATAAATGAGTATTATCAAGAAGTTACCACAGTATTTAAGATTGAAGGACCTAAAGAATATGAAGTCATTAACTCAGACTTTATGACATATAAAGGAGAATTTTATACAACAGCATACTGTCCATGTGAGATATGTTGTGAAGTATACGCTTTGAATAGACCTGTAGTAAATGGAAAAGAAATTGTATTTACTGCTTATGGTTATGTAGCCCAAGAGGGTATTACAATAGCAACTGACCCAGATATCATACCCCTAGGGACAAAGGTATATATCGAAGGTATTGGAGTTAGAGTCGCACAAGACGTAGGTGGAGCTATTAAAGGTTATGATATAGATGTCTATTTTGAAGACCACAGTAATTTAATTGATACAGCTGTTCGAAAGGTTTGGGTAATCAATGAATAAGTTAATGAAAATAATTTAATGCGTCAGTTGACATTTTTAACCAATTATGATATAATTAATAAAATGTAATTATTAATAGGGAGAGATAAAATGATTATTGTAGTCGGTTGTGATAACACTGGAAAGACATCTTTAGTTAAGCACATAAAAGATAAGTTTGAAATACCGGAGGGTCAAAGATTTTATTCATTACCTCCGAAGAATGAACAGCAGTGGAATGAATGGTATCAACACATAAGAGCACACTTTATTTCCAATCCAAAAGCAATTTATGATAGGTTCTTTGTCGATGAGTTTGTATATGGGCCATTGATGAGGGGAGGATATAAAATTGGTATTGAGAAAATGGCAGAATTAACTAACTTAATGTTAATTGCTCAACCTATCGTAATTTATTGTTGGTTACCATTGACTTGTTTATTAGGTAATTATGGTGAAAGGGAACAGGTATTTAGTGCCTATGAAGCGCCCCAAATATTAATTCGTTATAATGAAGTTATAGACCAATACCCATTAAATTTACTTACAAATAAATTAGTCTTCAATTATAACCAAGACTCAGACTATCGTGGAATTGATTTAAAATTAGAAAGAATATTATAAATGGAGGAAGAAGCATGGCAAATGTTTTAGATTTTACAGTGGATAAGTATCCAGATGATTTATTAGCAGATATTTTTAACCATCAACATGAGTTAGCAATTAAATATTTACCAATCGAGAAATCAAATGGCTTATGTCTTTATGATATAATTCCGGCTGATATTGATGACCCAAAAGCACAGGCAAAGATAAAGGATATGAGTTGGAGAGCAATCGAAGAGGTTGCTGAGGCTATTGAAGCCTTTGATAAAGGAGAGCAAATACACTTTTTAGAGGAATTGGCAGATGCTTTACACTTCTTAGTTGAAAAGTATTTATTATGTGATTTTTACCCTTACCATGCAAATAGTTGTTCAGGATATTTTCCAACTCAGAACATGAAGCCCACAAGTAATCTGGCGTCTTGGTTTCATGATATAGGGCCAGTTATTCCTAAGGAAACAAGAAGGCCAGAGCTATATATGGCTGCTGCTGAGTATATGGTAGCTAGTGGGCTTACCTGTAATTGCCTGAAGAATAAACCATGGAAACAATCCCATATATTAACTGATGAGATCTATTTCAGGAAAAAACTTATAGAAGAGTTTAGAGCATTTATAAAACTTTGTTTTATAGCCGGACTTGATGATACTGCCTTATACGCTATGTACCTAAGGAAGTATCAAGTAAACAAATTCAGACAGAAATCCAACTACTAGGAGGAAATAGAATGATTTTTAAGTGTTCAGACTTTGATGAAGGTTTCTTCAAATTAAATGAGTATTTATTTGATAGTCAGAACTATGACTATGAAAGAGAGGGAGTGACTGCCCATAAGTTTGATGTTACTATGAGGTCTCAGTCACCAAAATGTACTATCAACTTACATGACTTAAACTATACTATGAATAAGTGGAATATGCTCAATAACTTATATATTGACCCTGATGAGCTTGGTATATTCTTAGGAAGACTACTTCACTACAAAAACCAAAGAAAGCATCAGAAGTATATACCTGATATAGCTATGCAATTTAAGTCAAGACGAAATGTATCGGGGGCTTGTTTATTAAATATATCCTTAGGGTTTCATGGGGGGAAATGGTACTGCTTTGTTACTTCCAGAGCGTCTGAATTGACCTGTAGATGGCCTATAGATTTAATATTTATCAATGTATTATTAAGAACGATAGGTGATTATTTAGACATTAATTATGAAGAAATAGAGGTCAGTTGGCATATGATATCTACTTATCAGTCAATAACTTCAATGCCTTATTTTTTAGTTATGGTAGGTAGAGAAGATTGGTTTAATGAGAATACATTGGATGACCTAACACCCAAATCATGGCAATGGTATACTCTTAAGAGATATGATAAATGCTACAGAGATATAAATCAATATAGCAGCTATCGAGTTCAACGAAGACCTGTGGAAGCATATAAAATGCTTAAAGGCGAGATGCCCAGAAAACATATAATTAATACGGAGGACTTAACTATCAATATCGTGCCGTTTAAAGGAGTCTTGGAAGAAGATTATGATGAAGTTGATGTTCTCCATATAAATAAGGAAATCTTAACTGACTTGATAAATCAAGCCAAAGAGAATGATTTATTTGGAAAAGGGGGCTATAGGTAATGAGAATTTTTTCTAATTTTGCGGAGGCACTTAATGAAATCAAGAGAGATTTGGCAGAAATGGGTACAGAGATACATCCACAGACCATGCAAGATAAGTATGTGGGTGATAATCCTGATTATATTACAAAGGAACTACAGAATTATGATTACACCGTTAAGAACGCTGTTCTTAGCCTCGACGACTTATCGCCTACACAGCCTTGGGCAGATGCAGAGTTGGTTGAAAGACTCTCCGGACTCCCAATCAATCCAGGAGAAGCTTATAAATTACGAGACAGCATTTGGGATGAGTACCTACATGACGGGAGGTTTAGTTATACTTATGCTGAACGAATGGTTGGGCAGCTCGATAAAATTATCGAAGAAATTCAACTCAGACCCGAAAGTAGGCAACTGTATATCTCGATTTGGGAACAACATACTGACAAATATAATCTCGGTGGTATTTCCAGAGTACCTTGCAGCTTGGGATACCTATTTCAACTAAGAAATGGTAAGCTAAATGTGACTTATATGATGAGGTCTTGTGATTTTGCCACTCATCTCCATAATGATATTTATTTGGCAGTGAGGTTGATGGAGTATATCGCGAAATCAGCTGGAGTTGAACCTGGGAACTTTACTCATTTTATCGGTAGTCTTCATATTTATAAAAAAGATACGAAAGGGGTATTTTAATGGAAAAAATTTGGCCAATGGGCTGTAAGAAAACACCTACAGAGGACAAAGTCAATGAGCTATTAGCTGACCCGAAATTTATTGCTCAGATGAAGATTGATGGGGTAAGAGGAATACTTCAGTTTGATGTAGATGGTACTCCACATTTAACAACCAGAGGAGCTAGTGTAGATGACCCTGAGACGCCTATTGAGATTACTCATAGGCTTCCTCAGCTACAAAGAAAGTACCCACGATTAGCCGGTACAATACTTGATGGTGAGATATGGTGCCCGGGGTATACCTCTGCTGAAATATCAGGAATGGTAAGCTACAAATCAACTGTCCCTGTGGACCATCATATTAAGCTCCATGTGTTTGACGTATTGGCTATAAACAATAATATGACTACAGGGTATATGTTAAAGAAAAGACTACCGTTGCTTTATAATTTATACAATGAAATTCTATGTATCCACAGGGGTATAGAAATAGTGCCATTTGAGGTGACTAAAGAAGGCAAACAGAACCTATTGTATAAAGAACTTGAAGAAGGTCGTGAAGGCATCGTATTAAAAAACTTAAACTCAACATATAGATTAGGTAAGCCTGGAAGAGAAGCTAAACCCGTTAATCATTGGTATAAGGTCAAGAAGAAAGATACTGTGGATGTTACAATAACAGGCAGTGAACTTCCTGAGAAGTATTACAAAGACCCACAGACAGCTACCTTAGATTTAAACAGATTGACTAAACCATATCAGATGGGCTGGTTTGGTTCTATAACATTTATGTTTAAGGATGAAGATGGTATTATGAGGTATGGTTCTTGCTCAGGTATTACTGACAACATGAAGGATAAGTTATCGAATGGAGAACATCATATCAAGGATGAGTATGTAGGTATGATAATGGAAGTCGAGTATATGGAGAAGACATCTGACGGTAACCTAAGGCATCCAAGATTTGTAAGGATTAGAGAAAGGGAGGAAAAATAATGGATAATAAATACTGTGAATATCCAATCACTATGCCTGAGGTAAAAACTAAAGCAGAAGTAAAAAGAATAAGCAGAGATAAAATGTTTATGGAAATAGCTCGTATCGTAGCTTTACGAGGAACTTGTGATAGAGCCCAAGTAGGTGCTGTATTAGTCGACCCCAATAATAATATAGTCGCTATAGGGTATAATGGAGCACCTTCAGGTGAGCCACACTGTGATAAAGCTGGTCATATAATGTATCAAGGACATTGTATTAGAACAGTTCATGCAGAGGAAAACTGTATTAATAAAATTGAGAATATGAGCAAAGGTAAATATACTTTATATGTAACACACTATCCCTGTGTAAAATGCCAAGTTACTTTGTATGAAAAAATAAAGAATAACCCAGGGACTAAATTATTAATCGTCTTTGATAAAATGTATGGTACTCCCACTGCTCTTTCTCTTTTGGGTGATGTTCACGACGTACTTCAGATAAGTAAATTTATAAATTAAATTTTCTAGTTGACATTTGATACTCAGTCATGATATAATTAATTATAAAATGAAAGAGAGGGTAATATGGTTTGTAATATTTGCTCGTTAGGAGCCGACTCCTTAAATGGGCCTTTAGAAGGAAGATGGGTAGGGCCAGAAAATGGCTCTCCCATAATGATGGTTGTTGGTGATTGTCCCAATCTTACAGACGACCAAAAGCATAAAGTTTTTACAGGACAAAGGGGAAGAATAGTTGACACGATTATTCGTGAGACTTGCCCCGATGCTAGGATATTTTATACTAATGTACTTAAATGCAGGGTGGTGGATGCAAATTCATTGACTAACGATATGGTAAAACTATGTATGGATAGTTTTGTAAATGTAGACGATATTGACCCACAGGTAATAATTACTTTAGGCAATATAGCTTTGAAGGCATTAACAGGAAAGTCTGGTATAACTAAATATAGAGGTTCAGAATTACAGTACAAAGGCTATAATGTAATACCTACTTTTGCTCCTGGAGCTGTACTGAAAGCACCAAAATATGAAGTTCAGTTTACAGCTGATTTAACTAAAGCTTCTCTTGTTGCCTCTGGACAACAAACTTCAGATTTTGAATATAATTATATATCAATAATGAATAAAGAGACGCTTAGGGACGCTTTAAATGCCTTACAGATGCTAAAAATTAATAATAAATTGAAATATTTATCATTGGATTTTGAAACTACGACGTTTGACTATTGGAGACCTGAAACTAAGATAATGTGTATGGGTATATGTGCTGATGGGCATACTACTTATGGTATACCTTTAGAACACCCTCAATCACCTTGGAGAGGTCAAACAAAGACTATGCTAAATTTATTCAAGCCGTTTCTGACAGACCCAAATATTCCTGTGGTAGGAAATAATTGGAAGTATGACCAAAAATGGGCTAGAGCTAAAGCAGGAATAACAATTAATTTTGGACCAGATAATATGCTTATTGACTATGCTAATGATGAGAATATACCTCATAGTCTTGACTATCAGGCTGATGTGTATTGTAATTCAGGCAAGTATAGTTCAGAAATTTCTTTTCCTAAATATGACCCTGTAGTTCAAGATATTAATGATGTAGTAGCTCAATATGAAAGTATGAATTTGGCTAAACTTTTGAAATATAATGCTTTAGATGCTTTTTATTCTTGGCATGTCTACCCTATTGTTTCTAAAAGGCTTCAGAATGACCCAAGAATGGAAAAAATATATAAACACTTGTTAGAGGCTGGTTCTCATATGTTCGTAAGAATAGAAGAGCAAGGAATGTGGTTAGACCCTGAGAGATTAAAAGAAGCCACAGAAGAGTGTACAGTAAAACTTAATAACGCAAAGTTCGAGTTAGACTGCTTGATACCTGAAGGATGGTGTGAAAATAACCTCTCGAAAAAACAACTAAAGCAAGGGTTTAATTGGAATAGTACTAAACAATTGGGTCAACTATTTTTCCAAGAAGATGGTTTTAATTTTCCTGTATTAGCAAGGACAGAAAAGGGAGCTCCAAGTACAGCAGAGTCTGTGATTATTAACTTAGCTGCAGAGATAGACCATCCTGCACTAATGGGTTTACTTGAATACAGAAAATGGGCTAAATATATGAGCACTTATATTAAACCATGGACAGCTAAATTGGATGCAAACTCAAGATTACATCCAAATTTTAAACTACATGGTACAGTAACCGGTAGACTATCTGGTGAAGATGGTGTCCATCAGGTCCCAAGAGATAATTTTATTAGACGTATAATTGGGGCTCCACCTGGTTGGTCATTTATGGAGATAGATGGTTCTCAGATTGAGCTTCGTGTAGCTGCTGCTGTGTCCAATGAGAGCACAATGCTTAGGATATATGCCACAGGAGGAGATATTCATAGGACAACAGCTGCTCAAGTATCGGGAAAGAAACCTGAAGACATTACAAGTGATGAGAGAAAAAAGGCTAAAGCTGTTAACTTTGGTTTCCTATATGGAATGGGCTGGAAGAAATTCAAGGTATATTCTTGGGAAAAATATGGAATTAGAGTTACAGATGATGAAGCTAAACATTTCCGAGAAAGGTTCTTTGAATTGTATCATGACTTACCAAAATGGCATGATAAAATGAGACGTTTGGTTGCTAAATTAGGTTATGTAGTATCACCTATTGGCAGAAAACGTAGACTCCCGAACATATACTCTTCGGATGATAATATCAGAGCAGGAGCTGAAAGGGAGGCTATAAATTCACCGGTACAAGGTTTTGGTAGTGATTATGTATTAGCTGCCTTTATAGAAATGTTTAGTATTATAGAAAAAGAAGACCCAAATTTCACAACTATCAGACCTGTGGGAACAGTACATGATGCCCAATACTATGAAATTAGGAATGATAAAGTTGATTATTGGGCTCCCAAGATTAAACAAGTATTTGATGACCCAACAAGACTACAGGAATGGTTTGGTTATACACCCCCATTACCTATTACTGGAGATATAAAGATTGGTAATCATTGGGGAGACGCCAAAGATTGGAATGTAGGTGAACCTTTACCTTACGAAATGAGGTGAGAGAATGAAGTTTAAACTAGATTTTTCAAATGTTGATGAGCCAACTGCGAAGCAAATAGATTTGGTTCATGTTATAAGTGCAGCTTTGTATATAGATAAGCCAAAGGAATATACCTTCGAAGCTTATTCAGAATTTATTGAACGATATATAGATGAGTTTAGATGCGTAGAGTATGAAGAGTTTGGGAGACATTATGATTATTAGGAGGTGATAGGATGAAAGTAAAAAATTTGAGAGCCAATGCCACAGAGATAAACAAGACACCGCATAAGATTAGATATATATTTGTGATAAAGAT